>Ga0209211_10006983_pt1 | contig 16058 bp, 10 predicted proteins | sample RifGroA2_FD_183992 | JGI IMG/M metagenome (GOLD analysis project Ga0209211, IMG submission 183992) | Groundwater microbial communities from Rifle, Colorado, USA - Groundwater A2 (SPAdes) (version 2) | ecosystem: Environmental > Aquatic > Deep subsurface > Groundwater | place: Rifle, Colorado... | reverse complement strand
ATGTCCATGGTCATAGCTACAGATTATGGACGGAATCCAACGCTTTTTCAAGATTGCGCCAATTTCACCATCATGTTGCGTTGGAAATGGGGATATTTTCACCATCATCTTGCATTGGATAATTCTTCCGCTTGCCATTAATCTTATAAAATTTTAGAATAGTCTTTCAGGGCTCTCCTGGAAAGTCACAAGGCGCGCCCCGAAAGCCACAGGCAGTAAATATTCCGCATCCCTTCATGGTGGTTGTAGCTCAGTGGTTAGAGCGCTCGGCTGTGGCCCGAGAGGTCGCGGGTTCAAATCCCGTCAGCCACCCTTGATTTTTGCGTCGCAAAAATCAAGCTCCTGCGTAGCCGCGACAAGCACAGACGCGGCGAAGCAGAGCTTCTACTTCGCGCTGTAATTAAATTCAGCGCTTTGTAGGAATCAATTCTGCTTCGCGCTGTACTTTTCTTCTGCGTATCTAAATGCTTAGCAGGAATAACCATGTTTTTCGTCTACATCCTAACCAGCATACAAGACCCCACTAAATTCTATATCGGTAAAACTTCCAATTTGGAGAAGAGATTATCCGAGCACAATCGAGGCAAGTCCGCCTACACCAAGACCTTTGCTCCCTGGAAAATAGAGACCTATGTGGCGTTTTCAAATGAAAAATCAGCCGAAGCCTTTGAAAAATATTTAAAATCAGGGTCTGGTTTCGCGTTTTTAAAAAAGCACCTGCTTCCAAAGTAAGTATTCCTGCGAAGATGTACCTACAAGGACACAGTGTAGCAGAACCCTCTTAAAAACTTATCATCGATAAACAATGCGGTTGTTTATCGTTTTTATTTTCACACCGACTGTTTGCTAAAATATTCCTATGGCTTTTGGGGGAAAGAAATCAACAAATCAACAACGTCCCCTATCCCCCACACTTACCGGGAGGAAATAATGGATTACCTCCACGCTTTTACCAAAGAATTTCTGACACTTACCTGGATGGTGTTGCCCTATTTTATTGGAGGAGCCGCCGTCGGTGCGGCATTGGACGTTTTCGTCAAGCCTGAATTTGCGCTGAAGCATTTGCGCGGAGGATGGCTTTCTATGGCAAAAGCGTCCATACTGGGCATGATATTACCGGGATGCTCCTGCGCCACCATGCCTATAGCAGACGGCCTGCGCCGTAAAGGCGCGGACTTAGGCACGGTTACCAGTTTTCTGTTAGCCTCGCCGCTAGTAAGCCCACAGACGCTGGTACTCACTTGGGCTGTGTTGGGATGGAAATTCACTGTCGCACGCGCGCTGGCAGCTTTTTTCGGTGCCATGATGATAGGCGCCATCTTCCTTTGGCTGGAGCGCCGCAAGCCCGGCTTTCTCGATATACCCACCACGGAACCGGTAAAAAAATGCAGTTCTGGTTGCGGATGCCTGGAAAAAGACGAAGGAGAAGGCCCAAAAAAATTCTGGCCGGTTTTTGTGGACATACTTAAAGACCTGGCCAAATATTTTATATTGGGGATGGCGATAGCCAGTCTTCTTACCGTACTGCTGCCGCCCGGAGTTATTACCCGATACATCGGGGCTTCCGGGCCGCTGGCATATATTTCCGCCGTGCTGCTGGGCGTGCCGCTCTATGTCTGCGAGGGTGAAGAGATCCCTTTGACGCTATCGCTGCTTAAGCTGGGATTAGGGCCCGGCCCGGCTTTCGCCTTTCTGCTGGGCTCGGTCGGCACCTGCATCCCGACCATGACAATGTCGCAAAAACTCATAGGCCGGCGCGGTCTATTACTTTACGCATTTTGGTGGGTGTTTTTCGCGCTCACCGCCGGGATATTGTTTGGGTTGTTCTTTTGAAGTACAACAACCCAGGCATGAAAACGGACGTTTGCCGCGTAGTATCAACAGGTGGAAGTGATTGGGAAAGCAGGCCCATGCCAGATATTTTTGCCCGGTTTCTACAAAGGTAACGATTTAATCACGACAGGAATTTGAAGCAATCTGATTCTTCACGGAAAATATTCCCACGCTCATTCCCACGCGCAATTACAGATATAATCCCCCTGGCAATTCAATCCTGGCTTTTCTCGCCATAGGCAAATCATAGAACAATTAAGTTATTAAGAACCGTCCCCAATCTTCAAGTCCCAATCTTCACCAATCTTCACGGCAGGTCGGAGATAAGCTCCCTGGCGCGGTTAACCGGAATAGCGAAACCTATCCCCGCGAAGTCGCCAGCCGGGGAATACGCCGCCGTATTTATCCCTATAACTTCGCCGCGCAGGTTCACCAGCGGCCCACCAGAATTGCCGGGGTTAATGGCCGCGTCCGTCTGGATAACGTCAATGTAAGAGCCCTGGCCAATCGGCAGCTTCTGGCTGGGAGCAGATATAACACCCACGGTAACGGACTGTTCCAGTCCGAAAGGGCTGCCTACTGCTATGGCCCATTCCCCGGCCCTGATGGCGGAGGAGTCGCCGAGCCGCGCACAGGGCAGCTTACCGGCCGCCTCTATCTTTATTACGGCCAGGTCTGCTGCCTTGTCCCGCAGTACTACGCGGCCGGGCAACTTTTTACCCGGGGCCGCGGAGAAAGTCACGGTAACCTCGTCCGTCCATCGCACCACGTGATTGTTGGTAAGGATGTAGCCGCCGGTGGTTACGACTATTCCTGAGCCGGTGTCGTGAACCCGCCTTTTATCCGGCGCCTTTTGCGCCCTGGCCGTGTCTGAACGCTCCGCCGTGTAAAAAAACTGCTCAAAAAACTCTTCCGGCTCCCGGAAGACCGGGGCGTAGGGCTGGGTTTCCTCGCCCTCAGCGCTGCCAGCCGTAATAGCCGCTACAGCGGGTTTTACCGCGTCCGCAGCCCGCACGAACGCTTCCTGCAGGCTCATAGCTTCGCTGGCCGCAGCCCGCGAGGAGAGTGCGAACGCGGCCGCCAGTACCGCAAAGAGCGCGCGGTCATTCATCTTAGTACCAGAGGAAACCGAGCACGCGCTTGATGGAGCCGACCATACTGTCGGAATTGTGCCATTCGTCCAGCTTCAGGTCGCCGCTCTGGAATTCCTTGTAGTACCGGCCCTTGTACAGCTCCTCGTAGACCGTATCCATATTGTCCTTGGAGACCAGGCCCTCCTTGGCCTTCAGGGCCTTCAGGTGAGCCACCGCCTCCGGGCCCTTGCGCATAGCCTTCCTCATCGCCTTGGCTTCGCCGGGCGTCATATGCTCGGCTGCGCGGTGGGCCTTCTGCGGGCATATCAGGATCATCACCGATTTCTTCATTTCCTGCTCGGTCTTGTTGGAGAAGAGCGACTGGATGATGGGGATGCTCTGCAGGAAAGGGACGCCGCTCTTAGCCTTGGTGGTCTCGTTCTCGGACAGACCGCTCAAGATAAGGGTCTCGCCGAACTTCATGACGGCCGTGGCGTCCACGGAGGTCTTGGAGGTCTGGGAGAAGGCGGAGAAGCCGAGCTTCTCGCTGCGCGATTCTATAAAGCTCCGGTCGGCGTGCACCTTGATCTTGATGGTCTCGTTGTCCAGGAAGGTAGGCGTGATCGACAGGTTGATGCCCACCGGCACGTCCACCAGCGACCCGTCGGAGTTGTTACTGTTGAGCTGCACGTGCAGCACGGCGCCCGAGTAGAACTGGGAGGTCTGGCTCTCCACGGCCAGCAGCGAAGGCCTGGCCAGCACCTCGGCCTTGTTCATACCGTCGTTCCAGATGTTCAGGTTATAGGAAAGCCCTTCCAGCGCGAAGGTCGGCGCCACGGTGGTGGAGCGGCCGGATGTGCCGGCCGAGCCGCGCGCGCTGACGTATTTATACGCGTACAAAGTCCCCGTCAGCGTGGCCTTCAGACCGGCCAGCAAATTGATGCCCTTGGACTGGCTGCGGCTTTCTTCCGTGCTCAGTATCACCACGTCTACCAGGGTCATCTTGGGCTCGTTGGTGTCCAGTTTCGTGGCGGTGCCTGACGGCGCCGGGCCGGGCGGGATGGTCTGAGCATCTTCGTTGCTGTCGTCGTAGTTCTCGTCCTGGCCGGCTACGTCCAGCGGCTTGCCTTCCGCCTGCACGGGGGCCTTAAAAACCCCGGGGCCGGCCGCCTGCACTACGGCGGGATGCTGCTGGTGGAAAGCTTTCCAGTCGTCGATCCTATTCCTCAGGTAGCCGGTCGTCCATTCCTGGACGGCGCCGCGGCCCTTGTTGTCAGCTTTTTGCCCGGTCAGCGCCTGGTACTTCAGGAAGCCCTCTTCGGCGCCTTTAAAGTCGCCCTTGGCGGCCCTGGTCAGCGCGGCGATGCGCCAGCCCGATGGCTGCAGCGGGTCGACGGTTACCGCTTTCTCGGCGGCCCAGCTGCCTACATCCAGGCTCTGCCCGTAATAGGAGGCCACGGCCAGCGCCCGCAGGAATTCGGCGTCGCCCGGCGCGTAGAGTAGCGCGTACGAGAACTGGTTCTGGGCGTCCTGATAGCGCTTCTGGCTGAAGTAGACGTGGCCCAGGAAGTAGGCGGCCCAGTAGTTGTCCGGGTCGAAACGCAACGCCACTCCGTAGCCGGCCGCGGCCAGTTCCAGCATGGCCTGATCGCCGGACAGCGAGCCCAAGTGATAGGCCAGGGAGTTCAGGAAGTGCAGGTTCCCGTTCACCGGGTCTATCCGTAAACCGGCCGCGAAGTTCTTGCCGGCCTCCGCGTAGCGGCCCTTGCGGATATGCTTGATCCCGTCCCGGATGGACGCGCTGACCTTGCTGTTAGAGGGGCGGCGGGCTACGTCGTAGAGCATCCGGTCTACCGAGGGGTTCAGGGGCACGCGCCGGGCCGTCCGGGTCGTAGACGCGCAGCCGCTGAACGCGGGGGCGAGAAGAAGCAGGCTGAGGAGCGAGGTGGTTAGTTTTTTCATTTGGTTAATTCCAGTAAAGTGCTGTCGTTGGGAACAATGTTACAGTCCGCTATGCCCGCTTCCACGTCCTGAGTGGACCCAGTGGGCGGGGCGGGAAGAGTCATACAGGCGTTCCTTGGCGCAACGTAGAACTGATCGGCGTTGGCCGACTTAGCGTTGATGCGCCAGAACATGTCTTCGCCGCGGTCGCAGGCTCTGAGCGCCAGGGAGGTGGCCTTTTCCTGCGGGTAGACGCACGCGCCGGTTTCGGTATGCACCAGCCGGATGTCGCCGTCCACCTCTTCTATGTAGTTGAACTTCTCGCTGCCTTCGCCGCACTTATGCGCGTAGAGTTTTATCTCTTTTTTGTCCGGCGTAAACTGCAGCGCGTTCTCCGTAGTTTCCACCACGTCCAGGCACAGGCCGTTGGCCGCCTTCACCATGGACTCCACTTTGTGCCAGGTGGGTTTCTCTGCGTCGGTGATGTCCCTGAAGGTCTGGGAGTCGGTGCCCAGGCAACTGGTCCACTTGGCGAACGCCGACTCCGGGTTGGCGTCCTCTTTGTCGAAGTGCAGGCATTTCTGCGAGGAGCGGTTGACGATCTCGTCGAAGAACCCGTCCGCCGAGATGATCTTCCACTGCTCGTGCAGATCGGCCGGGTCGCACTGGGCGAGGATGAGCGGCTCAAAGCCGTCCCGCTCGTCGCCCAGGCGGGCCTTCAGGCAGAGCCCCTTGTTCTTTAGCTCAACGTAGCCCGCGGCGTCGTCCTTCAGGGCCACCGTGCTCCACTGCTGCACGTCCGCGTCCTTGCAGGGCAGCTGCACCACGTTCAGGCCGTCCTTAGAGACGGCCAGGCAGAGGCTGCTGTGCCCGATGGCGAGATACGTGTTCTGGTACTGCAGGCTGTTGGGCATCAGGTCGCTGACGTTCATCTCCTGCACCAGCTTCAGGTGCTCATCGGCCTGTTCTTCGAAGGCCTTCTTGTATTTCGCGGTGCCGTTATCGAAGGAGTCCATCACGGCCTTGTACTTCTCCTCCTGGCCTTCCACGGCCAGGCGCACCTTCTCCTGGGCGTCCGCGATCTCTGAGGCGATGTGGGAGTGCACCCACCGGGCCGCGGTCGGAGAGAGCTTGCTCAGGGCGTTCTCGGTCAGCTTGTCCATGGCCAGCGCAGGCAGCAGGGCGAAAGAGCCCGCGTCAAACTGGGCGTTCTCCTCGTTGATTGGGATCTTCACCGCGAAGAACTCGTGCATCGGGGCGCCCACCAACTTGAACTGCATGTCCAGCACCAGCGGGTCGTTGTGGGTTACCATGTCTTTCAGATCGCCCACGATAAAGGTCTTGTCAATCTCCAGGGGCAGGTCGGAAATGGCCTTCTCTAGAATGGTCTCCAGCTCTTTCAGCACAAAGTCTTCCACGTCCTCGGCTACCTTGACCACGGCCTGAGCCACGGAAAGGCCGGCGCGCTCGATGTCGCGCTCGGCGATCAGGGCCGCTACGCGGGGGTCCAGGTTGGTGGCGGCCGCCACGGCTTTCTTGGCGGCTTCCAGGGACTTCTCGGCGACTTCGTAAACCACCCAAGTGGCGGAGGCGGCTATGCGCCAGCCGGGCGAGCAGGCCCAGTGGGTCCAGCGCGACCCGCAGTGGTGGGCCTGGTGATCCTCGTGGTCGTACTGGTCGTACAGGGAATCCACGCGGCGCTTGGCGGAATTTAGGGCGTCGTTGGCCCTATCCTTGGCCTTCTGGTCCTCTTCCTTGAGCTTCTGAATCTTGGCGGTGAGCTGGTTGACCTTCTCCATTGCCTCGCGCAGGGCCCTGCCGTCGGCCTCGAACTTGGCCTTGGCGGAATCCCGCAGCTCTTCCACGCCTCTCTTTACCTCGGCTTTCATCCAAGGCACCAGGGTGGACTTAAACTCGCCGACCACGCTGATCCCGGCGTTTTTGTCGAAGGTGCCCTTCTTCAGGTCAAAGCCGTCCATGGTGACCGTCAGCAGCGCGCTGCCGAAGGCGCCCAACTTCTCGGTCAGGTCGAAGGAGAAATGCGGCGGCTCGATGTCGATCGCCACCTTCTGGGGCGCGCCCAGCAAGGTCACGTTGGCGTTGATGACGTACTTCGGGTCCTGGTTGACGGAAATATCAATGGTGTTGTCCGTGAATTTCAGAACTTCCAGGTCGATATCGCCGATGGCGCCCTTGATCCTGAGGCCGCCTGGCCCGCCGGCGCCCGTCACGTGCCCCAGGTTCTTGTTCATGAAAAAGAAGTTTCCGGCGAAGGCGAAGCCCTCGCTCACCAGCCCCAGCTGCGGGTCGCTGGCGCCCGGCGTGGCGAAGGCCAACTGGGCATTGTCGATCTCGAAGTACGGCACCGGCAGCTTGGCGATGCTGCCCGCCGGCACTCCCATCAGTGTTTCCGCTATCTCCATCAGGGCCGGGATGCTCAGCGGGTTCACCTTGCCGGCGAAGGCCACGCCGTCGGGCAGGCCGGCCTCCAGCGGGATCTTCACGCTCATCGCCAGGTCCACGTCCACGCAGTCCTTGGAATTCGGGTCGTGGCAGTTGCCGTACTGCTGGTCGCCGGCCAGGCCGAACTGCACCTCGCCCACGGGCGTTATGGCCACGTCCATCTTCAGGTTATTGAGGGTCAGGCCCTTGATGCCGAAAGGCTGCTTCCAAGGGCCGTTCTTCTCGCCCAGAATCTTGACCCCGGCGCCGGCCTCTCCGAACTGCAGCTCTATCTCGGTGGTGAAGTCGATGGTCTCTTTGCCGGCTTTCACCAGCACGGCGGTGCGCAGACCCGCGTACAGGTCCGCTCCCGTCCACTGGATGAAATAGGCCGGCGGCACTCCGGGCTTGAAGGACATAATTTTGCCGGGCAGGCCCTTGGCCGCGCCAGCGTTCTCCATGTTCAGCTCCAGCATCACGCCGGGCGCGCCCTGGAAGACGCCGGTGACGGCGCCCATGATCACGGCATCATCGTGCACGCCGATGGCGTTAAGCCCCTTGCCCAGCCCGCCCATGGAATTGGCGTCGAACTCCGCCAGCAGTCCTATGCCGCCGGGCAGGGTTACGGGCACGTTGGATTTCCCTAGGATGCCGTCGAACATATCCTTGGCGATCACGCCCAGGCTGTTGCGGTCCACGTTATTTAGCCCCTTCTCGGAAAGGATCAGCGCGGCGTTGGGGATGGTCATGGCGGCCAGCGGTTTTATGTTCTTGGCCGCGGGGAGCAGTTCCGTGATCTTAAAGTTCTTCTGGTTCACGGCGAAGATCCAGTTGGCCGCCGCGGGCGTGCCCGCGTTGAACATGTAGGCGTTCACCTTGTTGCCGGCCAGCACGGTCTTGGCCTCGATGCCGTTAACCGACAGTTTCAGCTGGTCCAGTTCGAATTTGTCTCCGGAGGGAATGTTCTTGCCGCCGGGGAAATCGGCCAGGCGGAACTGCCCGTCCAGCTCGAAGTAATCCAGCGAGATCTTGCCGTCCGCGCGCTTCAGGTCGGCGGTGACGGCCACATTCTTACCGCCTATCAGCGCCGTAGCGAAGAAGCCCAGGCTGCTCTTGGCCTGCGCGTCCTTGCCGTCCAGCGCGAATTCAAAGCCGCCGTCGGCCAGGGTCAGGCCCTGGATGCCGAAGGGCTGCTTCCAGGTTCCTTCGTAAAGCGCCAGCAGGCTGAGGCCGCCGCTCGCGCCTTTGTCCATGCTCACCAGGGCGTCCAGCTTCTCGCCGATGCCCGCGCCCACGATGTCCACCTGGAACTGCACGGACACGTCCAGGTCGCCCTTAGGTTTGGAAGCGGATATGGCCGCGGGTACGCGCGCCCACAGGCTGCTCTTGTTCCTGGCGTCGCCGCCTATATTAAGGGTAACAGGCCCTTTGACGGTGACCAGGCCCGCGATGGCGGGCAGAGTAGGCAGCGGGAGGTCCACGCTCAGATCCAGCCCGGCCAGCATAACCTGCTTGTCGGCTTCGGCCAGCGCCGCGCCCGGGGTCATGCCTTTGAAGGTGTTCTGGGAAAGCGTGCCTTTGACGAACACGCTGGGCACGGGCACGCCGATGGTCTTGAAGGCGTCGCCGAGCCGGCCGGACTTGGCCACGGTAATAGTGGCAGCCATGTTCACGCCTTCCGCAAGATTCATCGACGTGTTAGCCGGCCATGCTACCAGTTTGGGCAGGTCGCCGGGCAGGTCCGCGGCCGTAACCGCTCGCGCGGGCGAGCCCGCGGGCTGCACGATGAACAGCGCCTTCTCCAGCGAGAGGTCGTTGACCAGATGACCCTGCGCCGCCGGGATGAAGGTGGCGGCCGAGAGGGTGTCGAAGAAGACCGAGACGTAGCCGCCGTCGTTGTTCTGGTTGGCGTGAGCGATAACGTCCACCTTCACGCCGTTCAGCCGGGCCTCGGCCTCCACGTTGGCGCCGTCCAGGCTGATCTTGTCCACGGCCACCGCGTTGATGGCTGGCAGGCCGGCCAGCGGCGCGTAAATATCGCTCAGCACCATGCCGTCCGCCGTAACGGTGGCTACGGGCTTGGCGTCGCGCGTGCGCACGAACCGCACAGCCTTGCCGTTGAGCGCGCCGTCTACCTGCACGGCCGCCGGGGTCACGCTGACCAGATTCAGGGCCAGCGCGTCGAAAGCTTTAAGGCCGCCCGCCTCGGGCACTATGTCCTTGAGCGCAAGCCCCTCGCCGGTGGCGGTAAATGCAGCCGCCGGGCCGAAAGCCCGCGTCACAGAAACCTTCTTGGCGTTCAGCTTACCTTCCACCACAATGGCGTCCGGAGTATAGTCCAGGCTGTCGAAAGCGAAAGTCTTGAGGAAAGGCACATCGGCCGCCTCGGGCACGAAGTCCGCCAGCTTCAGGTCGTCGCCGGTCACCTTGACGCTCTTAGTCGCGTTGTCGCGCGTGGCGGATACGTTCTTGCTTCTCACCGTGCCGCTCACGGTCAGCGTTGAGTCCGTATACTCCAGGCTCAGGAAAGAGAACGAGTTTAAGAGCGGGATCCTGGCGGTCTCCGGAATGAAATCAGCCAGCTTGAGGTTATCGCCGGTAACTGTAATGACTTTGGGAGAAAAGACCCATACCAGTTTTACCGCCTTCCCGTCGATGGTCCCGTCCACTTCTATCCTGTCGGGCCAATGGAACAGGCTGCCGAATGTGAACCACTTCAGGGCGGGCAGGTTCAGCGAGAACGGCACGCAGGTGGGCAGGCTCAGGCCGAGCCCGGTCATCTCGATCGAATTATCCGCAAAAGTGGCGGTTATCCCTACCGGCTTGCCGTCAACCTTGCCGGCGATGGAAGCTTCGGTGTCCGAGCGCTGCACACTGTCCAGCGCGAAGGCGTTCACGCAGGGCACGTCGGACGCCTCGGGGATGAAATCTACCAGCGTAAGGTTGTCCCCGGTCACTATGAAATTCTGGGAATTCAGCGTCTTCTTGACGTAGACCGCCTTGTCGCCCACCTTACCGATCACGGTTATGTCGGTAAGCGTGGAGAGCAGGCTGTCGAACTTGAAGTTGTTCAGGTAGGCCCAGCCGGCCGCCTGGGGGACGAAGTCCTTCAGGAGCAGGTCGGCGCCCGTCACCTTAAAGGTGTTAGCGGCCAGGTCGGCGTCCACGCTCAGAGCTTTGCCGTCCACGTCTCCGTCCACCAGCGCGCCGTTGGGGCGCTGCTGCACGCGCTTAAGGTCAAACTTCTGCAGGTAGGTCAGCCCCTTGGCCGCCGGCACAAAGTCCGTCAGCTTCAGCGCCGAACCGGTCAGCGTGAACATTTTAGTCGCGAGATCCTGCTCTACTGCGATATTCTTGCCGTTCACCGTGCCGGCCACTTTAAGCTCGGCCTCGGTGTAAACCAGCTCCAGGAAGGTGAAGCCATTCAGGTAATCGATCTTAACCGCCGCCGGCACGAAATCGGCCAGCTTGAGGTTGTCTCCCTTCACCGTGAAGGTCTTGTCCGCCAGGATATGGCTGATGGTTACGCCTTTGCCATTCACGCGGCCCGCCACGGCAATGCCATCGGCCGTATGGGTAAGGCTGTAGAAGACGAAGGTGTTGAGGTAGGCCAGGTTCTTCGCGTCCGGGATAAAGTCGGCCAGCACCAGGCCCTCTCCGGTAACCGTGAAGATATTGCCGGTGGTGTGATCGTCTACCGTTACGGCTTTGGCGTTCACTTTACCGTAGACGATGAATTCGTAAGGGGAACACTTTACGTTGTCCAGAGCGAAAGTGTCCAGGTAGGTTAACTGGGAAGCTTCAGGTACGAAGTCGGAGAGTTTCAGGTCCTCGCCGCTGATGAGTAGCGCCTTGTCTCCGGCGCTTTTCTTTACCAGCAGGGCTTTGCCCCGCACCTTGCCGGTTACCGTCGTGTTTCCGGCGGAGTAACTGTAGCTTTCAAAGACAAAATTATTAAGTGAGGCCAGGCTGGCCGCTTCCGGGATAAGGTCCTTGAGTGCAAGGTCCTCGCCGGTGAGGGTGAACGCCCCCGCGGTGGCGCTGACAACGCTGACGTTCTTGCCGCTGACGCGCCCGGCCACATAGGTGGCGGCGGGCGAGCGGCCCGCGCTGACGAATTCAAAAGTGTCGAGGAACCGCACCTTGGCCGCGGCCGGGATAAAGTCGGTCAGTTTAAGGCCGGCAGAGGTTACGGTAAAGGTTTTGTCCGCTACGTTCCTGGCAACGGTAACTTCCACGCCGTTAATGTGACCCAGTACCGAGAAACCGGCCAGGGCCCCCTCCAGGCGCAGGAAATCGAAAGCGGCGAGAACAGGGAGAGCGGCAGATTCGGGGAGGAAATCCTGTAGCTTGAGGGCGTCGCCAGTTAAAGTTAAGGTCTGCCCCGCACTGTCCGAGGCCACCGCGGCGTTCTTACCGCTGATCGTGCCGTTGACGGTCAGGGAACCGGGCGCCCAGGTAAGGCCGGAGAAGGCGAAATTTGCGAGTACAGGCACCTGCGCCGCCGCGGGCACGAAATCGGCCAGCTTAAGGCCGGCGGCCGTCACCACGAAAGAAGTCTTGTCCGCTCCGCGGGCCACGGAGACTTTTCTGCCGTCCACGGTCCCTACGACTGCCATGCCGGCTTCAGGGGACTGCGAGTAGCTTTCGAAAGCGAACTTGCCGAGATAGGTGAAAGCGGAGGCTTCGGGGTAGAAATCAGCGAGGACCAGGCCCTGGCCGGTGAGCCGCAGGGAATTTTTGGCGGTATCGGCGGCCACGGCTATCTCGCGGCCGTTAACAAAGCCCTTGATCTTAAGCTCCGTGTCGTTCTTGGCCAGACTTTCGAAGGCAAACTGCTTGTAAAGGGGCAGCTGCACGGCGTAAGGCAGGATGTCCTTTATCGCCAGGTTCCCACCGACTACCAGGAAATCCAACCCGGCCTTGCTCTTGGTGAGCAGCAGGCCCGGCAGCGGGGGTTTGTTGTAGTTGGTAAAGTAGGGGATGACGCGGGCGTAGATCTTGTAAGCGCCGGCTTCCTTATAGACTACAACGTCGAGGCTGGCCGAAGTGGCGTGCAGGGCGCCTATATCCACCAGGTCTTCGGAGGCGCGGGACTGGGCCTTAGAGGTAAGGCTGGCCACTGGCGCGCCTTCGACCACGTTAGGGTCGAAGGTGAGTACGCCCTTCAGATCCAGATCTTCGCCGCCCAGTGACAGTGTGAATGAGTAGGAAAGCTGATTACCTTTGTCGTAGGTGAGCTTATCCAGGCCCAACGCCGCGAAGAGAGGATCCGACGCCAGGTTCCGGCTCAACGCTTTCCACTGGTCCGCGCCCCCGGACATCAGCCGATCGGCTTTCACGCGGTTCATGAATTTAGGGAACGGATCGGCGCCGTCTGTTTGCGCGCTGACTGTAGTGGTGAATGGCAGCAGTAGAAAAAACAAGGACACGACCGCGGAAATAAAATTGCGCATGAAATACCTCTGTTAACGAACGCTTTATAAATCGAAAAACCGCACTATATGGTAACAAATTGCGCACGGGCAGGCGAGGACAGAGAAAATGCGCATACATAACCTTAGACTAAAGACGGTAGTACCCTTAAATGAGGGTAATAATAAGGGTAATGTCCCGGATTTAGCCATAGCCTCCATTCATAAGCCCCTCGAACTCACGTTTTTGACATTCTGGGTCGGGAATCACGGCTCAGGCCCGGTGTTTTTTCAAGGCGTTCTTTAAGTTGCCGGGCTTCCGACAGGTCCTGCTGGATTTTGGGCGGGCGGGGGGACTTGGTCCGGCGGTTTCGGATTCCCTGGGCCTCTTCCGGTGAAAGCATGATCTTTTTGCCGTTTGGGCCCAGTACCAAGCCGAATTCCGAGTCGTCTATACGGTCTAAAATTGTTCGCTTACCGTCGGACCAGGGACCCGCTTACTTTTAAAATCCTCGATAGATATTGGGGATTTTCTCTTATTAGGTATTGTCCAAAAATGTTTTTTAAAATGCTCATGTGGAGAAATGTTGCAATTGGGCGGGACCGATTGAAACTATGGTAAAATAACATCAGAGAAGATTTATGACATCCATCAGGAACATCCGCTGTTTTTCAAAAAAGCTGGCCGAGAAATATAAACCCCGGCAGATCATACTTTTCGGATCATATGCTTACGGCAACCCTGGACCGGATTCCGATGTGGATTTACTGGTCATTCTGCCCGGTAAAGCAGGTGATTCCATGAAATCCGTTGAGATGCGCCTGAAGCTACATCCGGATTTTCCGCTCGACTTAATGGTCCGGTCACCAATGGCTGTGCGCAAACGCATCGCTATGGGTGATTGCTTTATGAAGGAAATTCTCGAAAAGGGCAAGGTCCTCTATGAAGCACATAGCGCTTGAATGGATAGCCAAAGCTGAGGGAGATTTTGCCACCGTTGAGCGGGAATCCCGTGCCCGGACTCGCCGAAACAACGACGCCATTTGTTTTCACGCCGAACAGTGCGTTGAGAAGTATCTGAAAGCACGGCTCGCGGAAGCCTGCATAAGTTTCCCGAAGACACACGACCTGACCGTCTTGCTTAATCTTACCAAGTCACCAGAGCCGATATGGGAAGTTTTTCGCGGGGATTTAGCCTTTCTCACCGAATGCGCAGTAAAATTCCGGTACCCCGGGGAATCCGCAAACAAGAAAACCGCCACAGCGGCACTGAATATGTGCCGAGCCTTCAGGAAAGCCGCCCGCGAATCAATGGGACTCCGCAACGGCCATTGATACCACTAAACCCGTGACTTTTTGTTTTGATGCTTTTCCAACCTAAAAAACGGGATTTTAAGCGTTTTTTGATAGGTTTCCGGGTATCTGTGAAGGGTATTGCAGGCACCCGATTTGACCCCACAACTTATGGTGCCACACGGGCAACCCGGTCCATCATAAACTGTCATACACGGTCAAAGTGGGGGAACATTAAACCTGCATAAAACAGGTTCTAACCTGGTCTACCCAGCCACCCTTGATTTTTGCGTCGCAAAAATCAAGCTCCTGCGAAGCCGCGACAAGCACAGACGCGGCGAAGCAGAGCTTCTGCTTCGCGCTGTAATTATAATTCAGCGCTTCGCAGGAATAAATTTTAAGGCGCGAAGCAGAAGTTCCTGCGAAGCTGCGCCGTTAAGGACGCAGCGAAGTAGAACATAACACATGCACTTCGTCTACATTCTGACCCGCCTATTTTTAAAAATCCTCGATAAAAAATCGAGGATTTTTTATTTCAACCATGTTCTCATTAAATTAATTCACCTTTAGAGAAGATCCCCGCCGAGAACAACGTCTTCTCTGCGGGGTTGGGTCCTTTGACCTACATAACAGAGAGACCAACGACTCTGGCAGAGACACAAAGGGGGAAACATAATATTGAGACACCGATGCAGATTGGCCTCCGGGTATATCCGCGGCCGCGCCGTAGTAAATACCTTACGGCAGCATGTTTTCTGGAGGTAATATGACCAGACAGGATAATAGATTGATCACGATAATGTCATTACCCCCGTATCTGCACAGAGCGATTCTCTTTGATAAATTGATTTCCTGTATGATAGTGGTTATAACAGTGATTATCGGCGCTCTTCTTTTAGCTATCGCCGCTAACCCTTTTAGCTTATTCTTCGGCGTAGGCCTAGTGATGTTTGCAATCGGGATATGTTTAAGCATATACTAAACAGGTTCTAACCTGGTCTACCCAGCCACCCGCCTACTCTTAAAAATCCTAGACGATAAATCGGGGATTTTTTCATAATGCGCCTAATTGACACGTGCATAGCGGGAACGAGGGGCATCTTCCTTGCTATAATATAAGCATGGGTATGCGCCGGGATGTGGCTAAAATTATAGGGAAAAACACAAAGGATGACGGCTTTATAAATGCCTCTCCGGCAAAACGCATTGCTTTCATATGGGATTTAACAGCGGAAGTCTGGGGGATGAACGGGACCAGAGATGCTCAACGAAGATTACAAAGAAATATTGTGCGTCTTATCCAAAAATAAGGCTCGTTATCTGGTGATTGGCGCATATGCCATGGGAGCTTACGGCTATGTACGGGCCACAGGGGATTTCGATATTTGGGTTGAACCATCCCCGGAAAACTCAAAAAAGATCTACAAAGCGCTTAAAGAATTCGGCGCACCGTTACACCAGGTAACTCCGGACACTTTTGCGGTGGAGGGGGTTGTTTTTCAGATAGGCGTGGCCCCGCGCCGCATAGACATTGTAACCGGCATAGACGGCGTATTTTTTAAAAAGGCTTATACCAGCCGTGAAGAGTTTAAAATCGAAGGCATCAAGATTCCATTCCTTTCCAAATCCGACCTGATCAAGAATAAAAAAGCTACCGGTCGTGAAAAAGACAAGTTGGACGCCAAAGTGCTACGCCGGCGGCCTTAGCCGGGGACTTTGGACAAGATAAACACCAAAAGCCCCTTAAAAACCAGCTTTAGGCCGCCGAAATGCCAGTTTTCGGCTAAAATGCCAAGCAAGTTCGTCTTACCATTTGTGTGGTCATGGTTACAGATTATGGACGGAAAACACCTCTTTTGCAAGCTAAAGCCGGTTTCATGCTCATCTTGCGTTGGAAACAGGCTTTTTTTCATGCTCATCCTGCGTTGGATAATCCCAAATCCTCCGCTAAGGTGAATACGCAGTAGGAATTACCTCCAAGTACAACTTTTAGACTTTAAATTGGTGATTTTCCCCGGTTGGGTTGGAACTCTGGGGCCGTTTATCTACAAAATCACAGGC
>Ga0209211_10006982_pt1 | contig 16059 bp, 18 predicted proteins | sample RifGroA2_FD_183992 | JGI IMG/M metagenome (GOLD analysis project Ga0209211, IMG submission 183992) | Groundwater microbial communities from Rifle, Colorado, USA - Groundwater A2 (SPAdes) (version 2) | ecosystem: Environmental > Aquatic > Deep subsurface > Groundwater | place: Rifle, Colorado... | reverse complement strand
GGGTGCCGGGTGATGTCGTGGTACCCCTTGGTGCCGTCCACCCGCGCCAGCACCGCAAAGTAAGGGTGCCAGGCGTTCCACAGCAGCACCAGCATGGCCAGCGCCAGGGTGATGAAAATGCCTTCCATCACACCAATCAGGGCCACGCCGACAAAGCTGGTCAGTGACAACACAAATTCCACCTTGCGCTGCCGGACCATCTCGCGCATGCCCGCCACATCGGCAAACGACAGGCAGGCCGCAATGACCACGGCGCCCAACACCGCACTGGGCAGGCTCTGCAGCCATTCGGTGCCCCAGACCAGCAGCAGCGCAATGGCCAGCGCCCCCACCAGCCCGGTCACTTGTGTTTTGGCCCCGGCGGCTTCGGCCACCGGCGTGCGTGAGGCGCTGCTGCTGATGGCAAACCCCTGAAACAAGCCGGTGCTGATGTTGGCCAGGCCCACCGCCACCATCTCCTGGCTCTGGCTGACCCGGTAGCCACCCCGCTGCGCCAGCGCGCGCGACAACACGCTGGTGTCAGTGAACGACAGCAGCGAAATGATGACGGCACCCGGCAGCAACTGTCGCACGTCTTGCCACGACACCGCCGGAAACCGCCAGTCTGGCAGGCCTTGTGGCAGACGCCCCAAGACGGACAAATGGGCGGTGTTGGCTAGATCAAACCAGGCCGACACTGCGGTAGCCAGCAGCACCACCAGCAACAGGCCCGGCCAGCGCGGTCGCCAGCGTGCCAGCAACAAAATCAGGGCCAGGCTGGTGCTGCCCATCAGCAGTGCCACCCAGTTGCCCAGCCCGTTGGCCACACTGTGCAGCAGATGGTTCACCTGGTCCGGCAGGTCGCCTGCCTTGGACCCAATGCCCAGTATCTTTGGCATTTGGCCCACCAGCACGGTCAGGGCGATGGCGTTCAAAAAGCCGATCCGAATCGGTTTGGACAGCAGGTCAGCCAACATGCCCAGGCGGGCCAGCCCAATCAGCATGGAGCACATTCCGGACAACATGGCCAGCATGCCCGCCAGCAGCACAGCGCGCTCCACACTGCCGGCGGCCATGGGCAAGATCAGTGCCGCAATCACGGCGGTCAGGGTCGAATCGGGGCCCAGCACCAGGATGCGGCTGGGGCCAAAAATGGCATACACGATCAGGGGAATGATGGTGGCATACAAGCCATGGATGGCGGGCAAGCCCGACGCCTCGGCATAACCCATGCCCACCGGCACCAGAATGGCGGTGAGCGCCAGGCCCGCCATCAGGTCGCGCAGCAACCAGGCTGGCTGGTAGTTCATCAAGGTGGTCAAACCCGGCGCCCAGCCGGGCAGCAAGCGGATGTTTTTCCAGTCCAGGCGCGTCATATCAGGCGCCTGTGGTGGGAAACCGGCAATGGGATGAAGTCAAGGCAGTGGTCATGATGGCACCCAAGTTTACGACCCGGCAAGCCTGCCTGGCGCTTTACTTTGCCTGCCCCGTTACCATTGCCTGCATGAAAAAGAACGCCCCATCCTCCCATGCCGCCTGCCCCTGCGACAGCGGCCTGCCCTATGGCGACTGTTGTGGCCCGTGGCACGCGGGTTTGGTGCAAGGCGTGCACGCGCCCACGCCCGAGGCGCTGATGCGCTCGCGTTACAGCGCCTACGGGCTGGGCTTGATCGACTACCTGCTGGCCACCTGGCACCCGTCCACGTCCCCCGGCGAGCTGGAACTGCCGCCGCTCAAATGGCTTGGCCTGGAAGTGCGCCAGACGCAGGCCACGGGTGACGCGGGCGTGGTGGAGTTTGTGGCGCGTTACCGCGAAAGCGGGCGCGGCGGGCGCATGCATGAGATCAGTCGGTTTGTGCGTGAAGACGGGCGCTGGCTGTACATTGACGGTGAGCAGTTGGACCCTGATGGTGGGGCGTTGTAGGGTGTTGTAGGGCGGACTTCAGTCCGCCAGGCCGACTGAAGTCGGCCCTACAAAGCCGACAAAGTCAGGCCGATCCGTTTTACCAGCACCGGGGTTGGCGGTGGGGCCCGGTCGCCGATGTGCAGTTTGGCCAGCAACGTCTGTCGGGCGCGCTCGGCGGTGCTGGTGTCGGCGGCGTGCACCATCGCCAGCACCTCGCCCGCCTGTACCGCCTGGCCTAGCTGGACAAACTGGTTCAAGCCCACCCGCGCGTCAATGGTGTCGCTGGCCTGGCGCCGACCACCACCGAGTTCCACCACGGCCAGGCCGATGTCGCGCGTGGCCATGCCAGCAACAAAACCACTGCGCGGCGCCAGCATCGGCAGTTGAACCGGTGCCGGTGGCAGGTAATGGCCGGGGCGCTCGCAAAAGTCTGCCGGGCCGCCCAGCGCGGTGACCATACGTGCGAAATGTTCCAGCGCGCGGCCACTGTGCAGGGCGTCATCAACCTGTTGCAGCGCCTGCGCGTTGTTATCCGCCAGCCTGCCCATGAGCAGCAGTTCGGCGGACAGGGCGCGGGTGACCTCCAGCAAACGCGACTCGCGCCACTTGCCGGTTAAAAAGTCGAGCGCCTCCAGCACTTCCAGCGCATTGCCACAGCTGCGGCCCAGCACCTGGTTCATGTCGGTGAGCCAGGCGCGTGTGGGCAGCCCGGCACCGTTGGCCACTTGCACCAGCGACTCGGCCAGGGTGGTGGCCATGACCAGCGAATCGGCAAAGGCGCCGTTGCCCACTTTCACATCCATCACCAGCCCCTGCAGGCCGGCGGCGAGCTTTTTCGACAGGATGCTGGCGGTGATCAAAGGCACCGATTCGACCGTGGCCGTGACGTCGCGAATCGCATACAGCCTGCGGTCGGCCGGCGCCAGCTCCGCCGTCTGGCCAATGATGGCGCAGCCCGCACTTTTCAGCGCACTGTGCAGCGTGGGCAGATCCGGCGCGCACTGGTAGCCGGGGATGCTGGCCAGCTTGTCGAGCGTGCCACCGGTGTGGCCCAACCCACGGCCCGAGATCATCGGCACCACGCCGCCACACGCAGCCACGATCGGGGCCAGCATCAGGCTCACCTTGTCGCCGACACCACCGGTGGAATGTTTGTCGAGTACCGGGCCGTGCAGGTGGGCGGCGCGCCAGTCCATCACCAGGCCGGAATGGGTCATGGCCTGGGTCAGGTCAACTGTCTCCAAGCGGCTCATGCCCTGAAGGAACATGGCCATGGCCAGTGCGGCGGCCTGGCCTTCGCTCCAGGAGCCATCCACCAGGCCACGCACAAAAGCGTCGATGTGGCTACGCGCCAGTGTCTGGCCGTCGCGTTTGATGCGGATGATTTCTTGTGCCAGCATGGTGAGGTATTAATACGCGCCGAGCGGAGCGGTGCCGGGCTCAGCCGCGCCGGACAACACCGCCTCGATGTCGTTCAACAGGCTGCTGGCGCCGATGCGAAAGCGCTGCGGTGTCAGCGCGGGTGCGCCCAGCAGTTCTTGCGCCAGGGCCAGGTAGCTGGCAGCCTCGGCTACGGTGCGAATGCCGCCGGCGGCCTTGAAGCCCACGCGGGTGCGTGCGGCGGGGCTGGCGGCAATGGCGCCGAGCATGATGCGTGCGGCTTCCAGCGTGGCATTGACCGGGGTTTTGCCGGTGCTGGTTTTTAAAAAGTCAGCGCCACCAATCAGGCTCAACTGGCAAGCGCGCTCCATCAGCGCAGGTGTTTTGAGTTCGCCGGTTTCCAGAATCACCTTGAGCAGCAGGCCGGGGCAGGCCCAGCGCACAGCGTTCAGCAGTTTGGAAACTGCGCGTTCGTCGCCAGCCATCAGGCTGCGGTAGGGTAGCACCACGTCGACTTCCTGCGCGCCGGCTTGCACGATCTGTTCGGCATCAAGCACGGCGGCGTCGATGTCGGCATGGCCGTGCGGGAAATTAGCTACCGCCACCACGGCCACGGACGCTGGCAATTGCGCTCGGGCGAAAGCCGCCAGGCGCGGCCAGACGCATACCGCAGCCACCGGGCCAAACGGGCTTTGCGCACGCTGGCACAAAGCCGCAATGTCGGCCTCGGTGTCGGAGTCATTCAAGCTGGTGAGGTCGAGGCAGGCCAAAGCCAGACGGGCGCTGGCCAGCGGGTTGTTCAGCCATTGGGTTGGCAAAGGGGGGGTCATGAGGGAAGGTCCATCTTGGTAACGATGTCAGCCAGCAAGCGGCTGGCGGCAAGGCTGCCCAGCTGGGCTTGCTGCAGGGTGTGGGCGTGGCTCAGGTGCTCGGTCGACATGCCCGCACCCAGGTTGGTGATGAAGGACAGCGCCAGCACGCGCAGCCCCAGGTGCCTTGCCAGAATGGTTTCGGGCACGGTGCTCATGCCCACGGCATCGGCACCCAGCAGCCGCAACATGCGGATCTCGGCCGGGGTTTCAAACTGCGGGCCAAATGCCCAGGCGTACACGCCTTCAAACAACGTGACGCCGTGCGTTTGCGCCACGCGCCGGGCATGGGCGCGCAGCGTCGGGTCGTAGGCGTCGACCATGTTGACAAAACGCTCAGACCCGCTGCGGCCTACCAGCGGCGAGCGCTGCGGCAGGTTGATGTGGTCGCTCAGCAGCATCAGGCTTTGTGGCGGCATGTCAGGGCGCAAACTGCCGGCCGCGTTGGTCTGCACCAGGGTGTGGCAACCCAGGTCTTGCAACACGCGCAGCGGCACCGCCATGCTGTCGATCACACCCGACTCGTACCCATGCTGGCGCCCGCTCAGCACGGCCACGGGCTGTGCGCCCAGGTGGCCAAGCCACAGGCTGCCACTGTGGCCGACCACACCGGCTTGCGGAAAACCGGCCAGCTCGGGGTACGGGATCTGGGTGGCGTTGGTGAGGTGGTCGGTCAAGGTGCCCCAGCCCGAGCCCAGCACCACCGCAATGCGGGGTTGCAGGTTTGGGGCACGCTGGCGGATGGTGTCGATGGCGTTCATGGGGTGTGACCGGAAATGCTTTAGTTGCCCTTGATGTGGCCCGGCCCAAAGCTCTCGGGCAGCAATTGCGCCAGGGTGTGGCGCGGGCCCAGCGCCAACTCGTTGGCGCTCTGGATGATTAAATCGGGCGCGCCAAATTCGCGCAGTTTTTGGCGGCAGCCCCCGCAGGGCGTGATCCAGCTGCCGTTGCCGCCGCTGCCCACCACCAGCACGGCGCGGGCCTGTCGGCCGCCGGCCAGCACCATCGCGCTCAAGGCAACCGCTTCGGCGCACAGGCCCTCGGGGTAGGCGGCGTTTTCCACGTTACAGCCCGCATGGATGTGGCCCTGCGCGTCAAGCACGGCAGCACCGACGGGGTAGTTGGAATAAGGCGCATAGGCCTGGCGTTGGGCCTGGCGCGCGGTGGCTAGCAGCGCGTCTTGCTGGGTCTGGGTCAGGTCAAAGCTAGGCATGGATGCACTTTACCGCGTTTGGGCATCGGCGCCGCGCGGGGTGTGTCGGCAGACTTGGCAAAATTTGCCCCGCTGTACAGGATTACCTCTATTGACATGCACCTGTTGCCCGAAAAAAATAGCAATGGTCCCAGTCCCGGCCCAGAAATTGCATGAGCAGTTTGACGCCTATCTACTTCAAACAGAGCTTTTTCTCTTGACTACCAAGCCATTCTCGTTGACTCAGCCTGCGCCTCAGTGGCGGGCAACGCAATCGGCGGGCGTGGACCAGTTGGCCCAGAGTATTTCCGGTTGGGATCAGATCTATGACCAAACCTCGCCGGGGCAGTTTTATGGGGGGCTGACCGAGCTGATGTTGGGCCAGGTGCAGTTGTTTATCGAGTCATCCAGCCACGCGCTCGTGCAGACATGCAAAACCTGGGCTGGGGCTACCTGGTTTGGCATTCCGGTGCAACGCCGGCAAATAGTGCGTGTCGATGGTACGCGGGTCGCGTCCGACATGCTGGCGCTGCACACGGGTCACGGCGACTTTCAACTGACGACGCCCGATGATTTTGGTTTTTTGGGTATCGTGATTCAAACCGAGTGGCTGCGCCAATACGCGGCCCTCGAACACAGCGAGTTGCCAGAGGCGCTGTTGACCCAACGCGTTTTACAAGTCCCAGACGACTGTCTGGAGGCCTTTCGCCGTTGGTTGTGCCAACTACTTTTGGAGCAGCCGGCGCAGGTGGCGGGGCTTACGTTGCAGGGACAGCAATATTTTCTGAATGAGGCCGTCGCTGGCCTGGTGCAGCTCCTGACGCACGGAAAAAACGGGCCCCGCGAAAACGTGTCCGCGCAGCATGCGCGGCGTACGCTGCGCCGCGCCAGAGACTATCTTCAGGCGCACACCGACCGTTGTGTGACGGTGCATGAACTGTGCGAGCAGCTCGGCTCCAGCCCGCGGGCGCTGCAGGATTGCTTTCGCAAGTACGTTGGTCTGTCACCCAAAACCTACCTGAAAGCCCTGAAGCTCAACGAGGCCCGCCGTGAGCTGCGCCGCGCTGATTCAAGTCTGGCCAGCGTGAGTGATGTCGCCGAGCGCTACGGCTTCTGGCATTTGAGCCAGTTTGCTGCCGACTACCGCTGGTTATTTGGCGAACTGCCCTCGGAAACCTTGCGCAAGCGCAGTCCTTGAGTGTTGCAACGGCCAAATCACGCCGATTTTTGCTAACGCTTGCTCGTCAAGTCTTCTCAAAATGCGCTTTTGGTACTGACGCGTGTTTGCGCGCCAGCCCGCAGTCAACCCGAATCGAGCAAGATGGACGTCAAGGAAGTTGTGACCAAGGAAAGGATCATCCAGGAGTTTGTTCCTGGCAAACAGGTCACGCTGGCCCATTCCATTGCCAACCCGAGCCCCGAGTTGTGTAAGAAAATTGGTGTTCCGGGTGCCGAGGCCATTGGCATCATGACGCTGACGCCTGGCGAAACTGCCATGATTGCCGGCGATATCGCCACCAAGGCGGCGAATGTCGAGATTGGTTTTTTGGACCGTTTCAGCGGTGCGCTGGTTATTTGTGGCTCGGTGGCCTCGGTGGACGAGGCCTTGCAACAGGTGATCAACACACTGCGTCGGCAAATGAGCTACTCAACCTGCGAGATATCCCGCACATGAGCCAGGCTGTCAAAGTGGGGCGCTTCATGCTGATCGGCCAAATTGGCGCGGGCAAAACCACGCTGTTCAATTGCCTGTTTGACAAAGACGAAGTGGCGCGCAAAACGCAGGTCATGGAATTTGAAGGCGACAGCGGCATCGACACCCCGGGTGAGTACTTTAGCCACCCGCGCATGTACCACGCCCTGATCACCATGGCGGCAGACGTTGAGCGCCTGGTGTATGTGCATCCGGCCGACGTGTTTGACTGCCGCCTGCCCTATGGCTTGCTCGACGTGTATGCCGGCAAGACCATCGATGCCATTGTCAGCAAAATGGATGTGCCGGGTGCTGACCTGACGCGCGTTGTGCAGTTGCTGCGTGAGGCGGGTGTTTCGGGGCAGATTTTTCCGGTGTCCAGCAGTGACCCCGTGTCCATTGAACGTATACGTCGCCACCTGCTGCGCCTTGAGCAGGGCGTTACGGAGGAACCATGAGCAAAAAGCAATTGATTGTTGCCGCCGATGTGCGGGCGGCTGCCAAAACCGGTGTGAAGGTCATTCACCTGCACAGCCAGAATGCCATTGTGACGGCGGAGGCACGCAGCCTGGCCAAGGAGCTTGGGGTTGAGCTGACGCTTGACCAGACTGCACCACCGGCCAGCCCAACGCCCACGATGGATTCGGCGGATCTGAATACGGTGCGCCGGGTCATCGAGGCACAGACGCATGCGCCCGCAGATGAGGCGGTGATGAACGAGGTGCTGCGCCGCATCGAACAGGAGCGTGCCCAGCCAGGTGCTGCGCAGGATGAGGTGCACATCCGCAAGATCACCTCCCTGTGCCCCGGTCCACAAACCAGCCCGAGCAGCGTCAACATGAGCCAGCTGGATCTGGCCACCCTGGACACCACCACCGCCACCCCATGTGCATCAGGATTCATGGGCTGGTCAAAAAATGTATTTCCCTTTACCCGAATCAGTGACGAAATCAACCTGGTGCTTGAAGGTGAGTTGCAGTTTCATGTGGGCCAGACCCTCATCAGCGCCAAGCCGGGGGATGTGATGTGGGTGCCCAAGGGGGCGCAGGGCAAGATCGGCACGCCGACTTCCGTGCGTTATTTCTATCTGAGCTATCCGGTGTGACACGGTGAGCCTGATCACATCCTGTGAAGACTGGGCCAGGGCGCATCCGGCCCGCGTGGTGTTTCCGGATGCCCTGGATCAGCGCGTGATTGAGGCCGCCTGCACCTTGAACCGCTGTGGCTGGGCCCGGCCCACCTTGCTGGCTAACCCGATGGCGCTGCGCGACCATTGTGTGGTGAATGGCATCGGCTTTGCTGGGTTGCGGGTGATTGATCCGGTGAACTCACCCAAAATGGACTTGTACGCTGCCAGCTTGCGTGAGCGCCGCCCCGAGATGAGTGATGAGAGCGCTCGCAGCAAGTTGACTGATCCGTTGTGGTACGCCGCAATGATGCTCGTCAGCGGCGACACCGACTACTGCATTGCTGGCAATCTGTCGTCCACCGCGTCGGTGTTGCGCGCCGCGCTGCGGGTGATCGGGTTGTCTGAAGGCAACAAAACCCTGTCGTCGATGTTTTTCATGCTGCCGCCAGACCGCTCCCATGTGTTTGGCTTTGCCGATTGCGGTGTGGTGCCCAAACCGACGGTCGCGCAATTGGCCGACATTGCCATCAGCACGGCAGGTACTTTTTCTAACGTCACCGGAGAACAGCCGCGCGTGGCGATGCTGTCGTTCTCCACCCTGGGCAGTGCCCCGCATGCGTCTGCCGAACTGGTGGCGCAGGCCACGGCGCTGGCAAAAAACCGCCGCCCCGACTTGTTGATTGACGGTGAGCTGCAATTTGATGCAGCCTTTGTGCCTGCCGTTGCCGCCCGCAAGGCCCCCGACAGTCCGGTTGCGGGCAAGGCCAATGTGTTCATCTTCCCATCGCTGTCAGAAGGCAACATTGCCTACAAGATTGCCGAGCGACTTGGCGGCTATACCGCCCTGGGTCCGATGATCCAGGGTCTGCGGCTGCCGATGCACGACCTGTCGCGTGGCTGTAGCGCCAATGACATTGTGCAGGTGAGTTTGCTGGCCATGAAGATGTCCCCCAAGCTGGAGAGTCCGAAGCCTCACCTGTCCCCCGCCACTGCCGTGAAGGCCAGTGAGACAGGCCGCCCGAAGCGGCTCCTGTCCGTCTGATTTTTCGTTCTACCCACCTCACCACTTAAGGAGAAAGCAAATGGAAGCACTTGGCATGATTGAAACAAAGGGCATGGTTGCGTTGATCGAGGCAAGCGATGCCATGGTCAAGGCCGCGCGCGTCAAGCTGGTCGGCTTCCAGCAAATTGGCGGCGGCTTGGTCACCGCCATGGTGCGCGGGGATGTGGCTGCCTGCAAGGCCGCGACCGATGCGGGTGCTGCTGCTGCCCAGCGCGTAGGCGAGCTGGTGTCGGTGCATGTGATCCCGCGCCCGCACGGCGACCTGGAGTCCATCTTCCCGATCAAGGGTGATGGCAAGCCCATGGACTAAACCCTGACTGGAGCCCTCTATGCAACTTGCAGTTGTGGTGGGGCAGGTGGTTTCCACCGTCCGTTGTGACGGATTGGGGAAAGACCGCCTGCTTCTGGTTGACTTTATTGATGCCAAGGGGAAACCCTCGGGCGTGCGACACGTGGCCGCGGACAGCGTTGGTGCAGGCAACGGTGAATGGGTGCTGGTGGTGACCGGCAGCTCGGCGCGCAAGGCCAATGGCGGCGAGCTGCCGATTGACCTGAGTGTTATCGGTATCGTGGATCAGGTGGTCACGCAAGACCACGTGACCTATCGAAAATAAGAGCAGGAGCAAGCCGTGAGCATTGGCAACGCAGATATTGAGCGCATCGTCAAGGCGGTGGTGCAGTCGATGGATCGCACAAACAGCAACAGGCCCGCATTGGTACCGGGGCGGGCTTCGAACGCAGCACCTTTACCGATGGGTGTTTTTGCCAGCCTCGATGATGCGGTGGCCGAGGCTGACAAGGCCTATCGGCAAATGCGCAGTGTCGCCATGCGCAGCCTGGCAGTTGCGGCGATTCGCCAGGCCGGTGAGAAGCACGCGCAGGAACTGGCCGAACTGGCGGTGGCCGAGACCGGCATGGGCCGGGTGGCTGACAAATTTGCCAAAAACGTGGCCCAAGCCCGCCACACACCCGGTGTGGAATGCCTGGTGCCGACCGTACTCTCGGGTGACCACGGCTTGACGCTGATGGAGAACGCTGCCTGGGGCGTGATTGCCTCAGTGACGCCATCCACCAATCCGGCCGCCACGGTGATCAACAACGCCATCAGCATGATCGCCGCCGGCAACACGGTGGTGTTTGCGCCGCACCCGGCCGCCAAAGCGGTGTCGCAACGGGCGGTCACCTTGATCAATGAAGCGGTGGTGGCCGCCGGTGGGCCACAAAACATCATCACCACGGTGCTCAACCCGAACATCGCCACCGCGCAGCAACTGTTCAGCTACCCGGGTATTAACCTGCTGACGGTGACGGGCGGCGAGGCTGTGGTGGAAGAGGCGCGCAAGCATACGGACAAACGGCTGATTGCGGCTGGCGCAGGCAACCCGCCGGTGGTGGTGGATGAAACCGCCAATATCGAAAAAGCCGGGCGCGACATTGTCTGGGGGGCCTCGTTTGACAACAACATCATCTGCGCGGACGAGAAAGAGGTCATTGTTGTCGATTCAGTGGCAGACCGGCTCAAACAAGAGATGGCCAAACACAAGGCGGTGGAGTTGTCACAAGACCAGGCCAAGCGCCTGGTCGATCTGGTGCTGGGCAAGATTGGCCTGGACAACAAGGGCACGGTCAAGCGGGAATGGGTCGGGCGTGATGCCGCCAAGATTGCTGCGGCCATTGGCCTGAGTGTGCCGCCAGACACCCGGCTGCTGTTTGTCGAGACCGCGGCCAATCACCCGTTTGCGGTGACCGAGTTGATGATGCCGATTCTGCCGATCATCCGCGTGGCCAATGTGGACGATGCGATTGCCATGGCGGTCAAGCTCGAAGGTGGCTGCAAACACACCGCCGCCATGCACTCGCGCAATCTGGACAACCTGGATCACATGGCCAATGAGATCAACACCAGCATTTTTGTCAAAAACGGGCCGTGCCTGGCGGGGCTTGGTTTCGGTGGCGAGGGCTGGACCAGCATGACCATTACCACCCCCACCGGTGAGGGCGTGACCTCGGCGCGCACCTTTGTGCGGCTGCGCCGCTGTGTGCTGGTCGACAACTTCAGGATTGTCTGAAAGCCATGGCTTGTAATGCGTGTCACGGCAGCTGCGGGGATTGTTCCGAAGGCGGCATCACGTTCAAGCGCGTGCTGCGCCCTTCGTCGCTGGACCTCAAGCCGGTCGTCCGGATTTTGACCGAACAGCAGCAGCCGTCCGATCAGCGATCCCTGGTGCAGGTCAAGGTGTCGCAGCCGCAAAGGGTGGCATCTTGAACACGCGTTGCATGCGCAGCATTGGCATCGACTTGGGCACGACCACGTCGCAGGTGATTTTTTCCGAACTGGAAATTGTCAACACGGCCGGGCCCACCAGCGTGCCGCACTATGAGTTTTCCCGGCGCGACATCCTGTATGTCAGCCCTGTCATTTTTACCCCGTTTGATGCTGATGGCAATGTGGATGTTCGGGCGCTCGATATCTTCATTCGCAAGCAATATGAATTGGCCGGTTTGACGGTGCAGGACGTGGAATCGGGTGCCGTCATCATTACCGGTGAGACCTCCAAGGTCCGCAACGCGCGTGAAACGGTCATGTCGCTGGCTGCCGGTTTGGGGGATTTTGTGGTGGCCACGGCTGGCCCGCATCTGGAGTCGGTGATTGCCGGGCGCGGCTCGGGTGCGGGGGCGTACTCCGAAAAAAATGCCGCCCGCGTCCTCAATATTGATGTCGGCGGAGGTACCTCGAACTATGCGGTGTTTGAGGGCGGCAGGGTGCTCGACACCGCTTGTCTGAACGTCGGCGGGCATTTGTTGCAAACCGACGCGGGTGGGCGCGTCAGCACGGTGCATGCGCCAGCAGCCATCATCGTGCGCGATTTGCTGGGTGAGGATCGCGCCGCGTCCCAGCTGTCAACCCAGGATCTGCAAAAGGTGGCCGAACGCATGGCCGCACTCATCATTGAAGTCATGCAGGCGCGGCCCTCCAAACTGGCGCAGCAGCTCTTGATGACCGAGCCCCTGCGGGAGGCTTACCGGTTTGACGCGGTCTTTATTTCTGGCGGGGTGGGTGAGTGCATGGTGCGCCCATCTGCCGAGTCGCCCTACCGCTTTGGCGACATTGGCCCGCTGCTGGCGCAGGCGCTGGGGCGACAACTGGCGGAGTCTGGTTTTCCGGTGCGTGAACCTGCACAAACATTGCGCGCCACCGTGATTGGGGCAGGTGCGCATACCTTGACACTGTCGGGCAGCACGGTCTGGAACAAGTACCAGGGCGCGCCGCTGCGCAACGTGCCGGTGCTGCATTCGCGGATGCGCTGGCGCGAGTTTCGCCCTGGTGCACTGTCTGTGGCCTGGCAGGACGCGGTCAAGGGGCACGACCTTGATGCCATGGGCGATGTTTATGCACTGGCCCTGCCCGATGACATTCCGGCAACTTGCCAGACCGTCTGGCAAGCCGCGCTGGAACTGCAAAGCTTTTCGCGGACGCAGCCCGGCAGCACGCACCCGCTGGTGGCCGTGACCTCGCAGGATATTGGCAAGGCGCTGGGCATGGAACTGTTTCGCCTGGTGCCGGGCCGCGAGTTGCTGATCATCGACGAGGTGTTTACCCGTGCTGGTGACTATCTTGATATTGGCAAGAGCTACTTCAATGGCGGCACGATTCCGGTCACCGTGAAGTCTCTCGCCTTCCCTCATTGAAGGACAACCACCACAATGATGCTTTCAACCCGATTGTTTGGACACGGCTACTCCTTCAAAAGTGTCAAGGACGTGTTGGCCAAAGCCAACGAGGCGCGCTCCGGCGACCGGCTGGCAGGCATTGCCGCGCAGGACGCACGCGAGCGGGTAGCCGCCAAGCAGGTGCTCTCTGAGCTACTGCTGTCCGACCTGCGCAACAACCCGGTGGTGCCCTATGAAGAAGACTGCGTCACGCGACTGATCCAGGATAACCTCAACGAGGCGGTTTACCGGCGCATTCAGAACTGGAGCGTGGGTCAATTGCGCGAGTACCTGCTGGGTGACACAGCCACGCTGGAAGAATTGGAGGTGCTGCGCAAGGGCTTGACCTCGGAGATGGTGGCGGCAGTGGCCAAGATTTGTTCCAACGGCGATTTGATCTACGGGGCCAAATTGTTGCCCGTGGTGACCAAGGCCAACACCACCATTGGCCTGCCCGGGCGCTTCAGTTGCCGCTTGCAGCCAAACGACACGCGCGACGACATCCGCAGCATTTCGGCCCAGATTTTTGAGGGCCTGTCGTATGGTTCTGGCGATGCGCTGATTGGGGTGAATCCGGTGACGGACAACGTCGAATCGGTGACGCGCATCCTCAATCAGATCTATGAAGTGATCGAAAAATACCAGATTCCAACCCAGGGCTGCGTGCTGGCGCACATCAGCACCCAGATGGAAGCGGTGCGCAAGGGGGCACCGATTGGTTTGCTGTTTCAGAGCATTTGCGGCAGTGAGAAAGGCTTGAAAGAATTTGGCATTTCCCTGGAAATGCTCGATGAGGCCGCCGAAGTGGGGCGGCATTATTCCCGGGTTGCGGGGGGGAACTGTCTGTACTTTGAGACCGGGCAGGGCTCGGCGCTGTCGGCCAACGCGCACCATGGGGCTGATCAGGTCACGATGGAAGCCAGAAACTATGGACTGGCGCGGCACTACTCGCCTTTCATCGTCAACACCGTGGTGGGTTTTATTGGTCCCGAATACCTTTACAACAGCCGCGAGATTTTGCGTGCGGGCCTCGAAGACCATTTCATGGGCAAGCTTTCGGGTATCTCGATGGGGTGTGACTGCTGCTACACCAACCACGCCGATGCCGACCAGAACTCGAATGAAAGCCTGCTGATGCTGATGGCCACGGCGGGCTGCAACTTTGTCATTGCCATGCCGATGGGCGACGACATCATGCTCAATTACCAGACCTGCTCGTTCCACGACATTGCCACGGTGCGGCAAACACTGGGTTTGCGCCCGGCCCCGGAGTTTGAGCACTGGCTGGAGCAACGGGGCCTGATGTCAAACGGCAGGCTGAGTCGCGCAGCCGGTGATCCTTCCCTGTTTTTCTGATCGGAGCGACCATGGACGACGCACAAATTGCCGAGATTGTTCGCGCTGTCATGCGCGAGCTGGCGCAAACACCAGCAACGCCCAACACCGCAGAAACACCTGTGCTGGGTGAGTTGCCTGATCTGGGGAGTGAGGAGGCCCGTCTCTGGGTAGGGGTCGCTGAACCCAAGAGTGCCGATGTGCTGACCGAGCTGCGGCGCAGCACCCGCGCCCGTGTCTGCGCCGGGCGCAGCGGCCCACGCCCACGCACCCAGTCGTTGTTGCGCTTCCTGGCCGATCACTCACGCTCCAAGGAAACCGTGTTGAGTGAAATTCCGGCTGAGTGGGTGCAGCGTGCCGGTTTGCTGGAAGTGCAGACGGAAATTACCGAGAAAGGCCAGTACCTGACCCGGCCTGACTTGGGCCGGGTGCTCAGCGCCAAGGGGCTGGAGATCGTCAAATCCCAGTGCATCAAGGCCCCCGATGTGCAGCTGTTGATCTCGGATGGCTTGTCCACCGAAGCCACCACGGCCAATTTTGATGACATCGTGCCACCCCTGATCCGCGGGCTGGCGTCTTTGCAGCTCAAGGCCGGCACCCCGCTGTTTGTACGTTTTGGCCGCGTCAAGGTGGAGGACCAGATTGGCGAACTTTTGCAGGCCAAGGTGGTGATCCTGCTGATTGGCGAGCGTCCGGGTTTGGGCCAGTCCGAAAGCCTGTCGTGCTACATGGTCTACCAGCCCACCAGCCAGACCGTGGAGGCCGAACGCACCTGCATTTCCAACATCCATCGGGGCGGAACGCCGCCGGTGGAAGCTGCCGCCGTGATTGCCGAGCTGGCCGCACGCATGCTCAAGGAGCAGGCCAGTGGCATTGCCTTGAGCAAAAAAATGGCCGGAGGCTAAGCATGTCAACCTTTGAAAAAATCCCGGCATCGGTTTGTGCTGCGCGGTTGATCTCGTCGCTGCAGGCCGATTTCAAAAAAGAACTCCAGCTTGACGACAGTGTGTTCAGCTTAGGTGTGTTCACAGCCGACTCCGATGATGTGGCCTACATTGCCGCCGATGAGGCCACCAAACAGGCCAATGTGCGCGTGGTATACGGCAGCTCGTTTTATGCTGGCGCTAAACACGGCCCGTCAAGTACCGCCGGTGAAGTGATTTTGATGCTGGCCGGGCCGTCGCCGGCTGAGGTGCGTTCAGGTCTGGATGCGGCGCTGGCCCATGTGCGTGACGGTGCGGCGTTTCAGTGGGCCAATGACGCGCACACGGTGGCATTTTTGTCGCATGTGGTGTCGCGCTGTGGCTCGTATCTGGCCGAGGTGGCGGGGGTCAAGGAAGGCGATTCTCTGGCTTACCTGGTGGCACCGCCGCTGGAAGCTGCGGTGGGACTGGATGCCGCCCTCAAGGCCGCCGAAGTGCGATTGGCGGGCTATGTGCGCCCACCCTCACCAACCAATTATTCCGGCGCTTATCTGCAAGGCTCGCAAGCTGCGTGTCGTGCCGCGTGTGACGCGTTTGCCCGCACCGTCGCAGACATTGCGGCCGAGCCGCTGGTGTATTGACATGAATCAGGCCTACGGTTTTCTGGAAGTGAGGGGGTTGGTCTGTGGCATTGAGGCCGCCGATGCAATGCTCAAGGCAGCCAGTGTGCGTTTGATCAAGCAGATCACCACCAACCCGGGGCTGATCACGCTGGTGGTTGAAGGTGACATCGGTTCCTGCCGTGCTGCTGTCGATGCCGGGCGCAGGGTGGCCGAACGCCATGAGGCCTTGGTCAGTGAGAAAGTGATTGGTCGCCCG
>Ga0209211_10006981_pt1 | contig 16062 bp, 20 predicted proteins | sample RifGroA2_FD_183992 | JGI IMG/M metagenome (GOLD analysis project Ga0209211, IMG submission 183992) | Groundwater microbial communities from Rifle, Colorado, USA - Groundwater A2 (SPAdes) (version 2) | ecosystem: Environmental > Aquatic > Deep subsurface > Groundwater | place: Rifle, Colorado... | reverse complement strand
TATTCCTTGACATCTCCGGGCACATGAACTCCTCTTTTGCTTTTGTAATTTAATATGTTGTTTTCCATGACATTATTCTACTTCTTTTTAGAAGAGAAAATGTGTCCAGGATTTGGGGTACCCCTCATATCTAAACAGCCTGTTTCTGAATTTGTAAAAAAAGAGAAGAGAGAGTTTTTGCCTTTTGAAGAGTTTCAGAAAGAGGTGAAAGCTTTATATCCAAAAAAAGGAGATGTTAAAAAATGGTACACAAAAGAAAGAAAAAATCATACCAATTGGCCTGCTGCCCCCAATAGAACTTATAAAGATAGGGGCTGGACAAGTTGGCCGGAACTTGTTGGAAAAAATAAAGAGTAGCCATCAAAAAATCCCCCATTACGGGGGATTTTTTGATTATGTAGTTGCAGTAACTGTTGGTGTGATATCCTCTGCTCCAATATCTTTCATGATAGACATCACTTGTTCGGCATAACGAGGCACGATAGAGGGTGGATTATATGCACGCAAGATTTGCTTTGTGGTTTTTTCATCATAATGATAAGCAGTTTTAGGATTATTACCACCCAAGTTGCGAGCTACAGTCTCAATAGCTTCATCATTGGAATTAAATCCAATTTTACAAGAACCCCAACCAAAAGGGTTGTAGTTAACTGTTTTACAAGCAAATTTACCTCCAGTGGATTCTCGCACTGCTATTGCCGGCAAAAGACGCCAATCAAGATTATTTCTTTTCGCTTCCAAAACCATTTTCATACCAACGCCTTTTAATGGCATTTCACGCGCCCCAAAATAACTATCAATAGCGTATGCCTTGACCTGTAGAGTTACAATCTCCAGACCCACAGCATTATTAGCAGCCAAAAGATCGGGAGTTTTAATATTTTGTTTTTGCAAAGATGCGAATAATGGAGTATTAACAATATTAATAGTCGCTTGTGAGATAGATCCCACAGGAACTGATGATATTGTTAAAGCTGGCAAAAGAATAAATGACTCCACAAATCGTATCCATTTTTTGTTTTCCATATAAAGCGGTTATGCTCCGCTAAACATCGTATCTGTTAAATTCAAGTCTTCAACTAAAAAACCCTTATACAATAAGCTATACAAACCATGTATGCCTTTATAACTAAGGGTACTCTTGTATGTTAACATATTTAAGTTTGAAAGTCAATAGTTAGACAATAATTAAAATATATGTCAAGATACAAAATAGCTTGTCAAATAAGGTTATTTAAAGACCCACACATTGACAAATAAGAATAAAATGCCTTATAGTAAAAGAATGAAAATTGGAATTTTTGATTCCGGTCTTGGGGGGTTGATTGTCGCTCGGGCAATACGCAAGCTAATGCCAGAATATGACTATGTGTATTATGGAGACACAAAAAAAGTGCCTTATGGAAATAAATCACATGAAGCGGTATTAGAATTTACCCAGGAAGCGGTAGATTATCTTTTCCGCGAGGAAGATTGCGCGATTATCATTATTGCCTGCAATACAGCCTGCGCTCGGGCATTGCGAAGAATACAGCAAGATTATCTGCCAAAAAATTTCAAGGACAGAAAAGTGCTCGGCGTTTTAATTCCGGCGGCAGAAGCGGCTTCTCTTTACAAAAGAATCGGCGTGCTCGCAACTCTAGGCACAGTGGCTTCAAAAACATTTCCTGTAGAAATTAAAAAACTGAATATCAAAACTAAAATTTTTCAAAATCCAGCGCCAATGCTTGTGCCGCTTATCGAAGAAGGAGACAATAAATTAGCTAAGCCATTTATTTTAAAATACTTAAAACCGTTTATAAACAAAAAATTGGATGCGCTTGTCTTGGGCTGCACGCATTATCCAATGCTGAAGAAAGAAATTAAAGAAAATATGCAAAGCGGTGTAAAAATTATATCTCAAGATGAGATAATTCCTAAAAAACTAAAAGATTATTTGGCGCGACATAGAGAAATTGCCAAAAAACTTTCAAAAAAAAGAAGCATGAAAATAATAACTACTGACAAAACACAAAATATGGATAATTTGGTAAAAAAATGGTTTGGCAGTACTATAAAAAAATGACTATTGAAGAGCTTAAAATACAAATATCGGACATCGTAAAAACCTTAAAAAGAGAAAAAAAACAACATCTGGCGGAATGCATAGAGAAAAATTGGAATAAGACCGCTGCTGCCTATTCAAAAGAATTAAACTCTTGGGAACCTTCAAGGCCTATGGAAAAGGAATTGCATTCGTCTTTTGAAAAAGAGCTAGAAAGGCTTGGAATAATAGATAGTCTAAAAATAAAAATATTGCATTCTTTGCAGAAAAAAAGAGTGTTACAAACTGCCCCTCATTTAGTAGCAACAGAGAGCCCCCGTATGTTCTGCATTAACTGGTTGGGATCTTTGGGAGTTAAAATCCCAGATTTTTATGTAATTGCAATGTTTTCTGGTATCCCCTTTTCTAATAATTCTCACCCCGGCAGAATAAACAGAAAAGATGGTTCAATAAATTTATTTCCGAGCAATATACAGGATGGCTTGGTATTTAGAAGCACAATCCAAAACAAACTCATTGAATCAAGAAAGAAAATACCTGCGCAGATAAATAAACTGCTTCCACGGGCAGTAGCTGGAGAGTCATATACAAAATGGGCTCTTCTGGTATGCCAGAAGATTGAAAGTGAAATATTAAAAAAAGAAAATTTAGTTTTTATAGATATCAATGAAGTAGTATCAAATTACTTAATCCGAGTTCTTAGAAATACAAATCATATTTTTCATAAAATATTTTTTGATTTAAAAACAAGATGCGAATTTATGGAGACTTTCAGAGATGAATCGATATTTAATTGCGCCGTAATGAATGGAAAATATGAGAAAATGGAAAATATGATTTTTTCGGTAAATAGCTTAAAAAGCAAACATAAAGAAATACTGCTTGCTGATCCAAAAATATTAATATCAGAACTTGAGAATACTAGAATCTGTCCCGGATTGATTTTGTCGTTTATGGCAATCGCATTTTTAAATGAATTTAAATGCTTTGGATCTTTCGCTCAAGTGGAATATCTGCCTCTTTATCAAGAGAAGCTTGCAAAGTTAAAATTTATGAAAGAATTTGATATAAAAAAAATACCCACCGCAAATTTGACGACTGGTATTTTCCCAGATGCAGTAAATTTTTATCCCGTCGATATAATAATAGACACTGGAAACGATAAATTAAAACAAAAAGAAAAAATTTTACTCGGTGAATTATGGCTACCGATGAAAGATAAATTGATTAATGGACGACAAAATAAAAAATGAATAAAAAAACAATCAAAAGTAAAAAGGCTCACTTGATTGGAATTTGCGGAAAAGGAATGTCGGCATTGGCTTTAATTTTAAGGCAAAAAGGATGGACTGTGACAGGCTCGGACGAAGGATTTTATGATCCGATTCATAGTATGTTGAAAAAAAACAAAATAAAAGTTATGTCTCCGTACTCTGCCAGAAATATTCCAGAAGATGCAAGCTTAATAGTCACAGGCGGAAAATTTACAAATTTTTCTGCAGAAAGAAATGAAGAAATAAGAATTACTCTTGCTAAGGGAAAAAAAATAAAGTCTGTGCCGGAAGTTTTGGCGGAATTATCCAGTAAAACTGAAAACACAATAATTGCCGGAAGTTTTGGCAAATCAACAACCACCGCGCTTCTTTCTTGGTGCTTGATAAATTCAAAAAAGGATCCTTCGTATTTTATTGGCGCTGTGCCAATTGGCTTTAAAAAGAACGCCCATATCGGAAAAAGCGGACATTTTATTATGGAAGGCGATGAATATCCTTCTTCCAATTGGGATAATATTTCAAAATTTTTGCATATGCGGCCTAAAAATTTAATTTTAATTTCAGCTGAACACGATCATATGAATGTTTTTCCCACGGAGAAAAGTTATCTAAAGCCGTATCAGAAATTAATTTCCATATTGCCAAAAAAAGGACTAATAATGGCAAACAGCGAGGGGAAAAATGTCGGCAATATTGCAAAGAAGGCAAAATGCAAAGTAGTAAACTACAGTTTGCATAACAAATCCTCATGGCATGCAGAAAATATTATTTATGGAGAAAAAACTTCCTTTGATTTATTCAAGGGCAAAGATAAAATAATAAATCTGGAAACAATCTTGCTGGGAAATCATAATATTGAAAATATTATAGGTATTTCCGCTTTTCTTTTGGAAAAAAAATTGATAACAAAGGAAGAATTAAAAAGAGCGGTAAAAACATTCAAGGGACTGTCTGGACGGCTCGATTTAAAAACAAAAAAGTCTTCTGTGTTGGTATATGAAGGTTTTGGGTCTTCTTATGTCAAAGCAAAATCGGTTTTCGACGCTCTTAAATTGCATTTTCCAAACAAAAAAATTATCTCTGTCTTTGAGCCGCATTCTTCCAGCTGGAGCAACACTTTGGCAAAAAAATGGTATAAAAATATTTTTAACGGAGTAAATAAGATAATTATGCTTCCCCCTCCAGCCCATCGGGCAAAAAACCCAAATCAAATGACATTTCAAGAAATTATAAAGGAAGTAAAAAAACATAATAAAAAAATTTACAAAACAGAAAGTGAAAAAGAAGTTCTGGTTTTACTGAAAAATAAAGCGAGAAAGAACGATATTATTGTTCTAATCTCTTCTGGATCTCTGTATGGACTTACTGCTTCTGTGCCTAGATTGATGGAGAAAATGTTTCCTAAAAAGCTTTCTTAAACTCCTCTATGTCGTCAAAATGGTGTTTTACGTCTTTTATTTCCTGATAATCTTCGTGGCCCTTGCCAGCGCAAAGAATAATGTCGCCCGAATTTGCTAATTTTACCGCCTCAATAATTGCTTGGCGCCTGTTTGCAATTGTTTTTATTTTTTGCAGCAAAGAAGGATCCAAGTCTTTTTTCATTTGAGATATTATTTCATCTGGATCTTCACTTCTTGGATTATCCGAAGTAAAAATAGCTATATCGGAGAATAAAGCTCCAAGACGTCCCATAATAGGACGCTTGAATGGATCTCTGTCCCCGCCGCAACCAAAAACTGAAATAAGTTTTCCCATGCTGGCCGAATTATTGTCCCTTAACTGAATTTCTTTTACGGCCAGAAAAATTTTTTCCAGAGCATCCGGGCTATGCGCATAATCAACTACAACTAGAACCCCATTTTTTGAGGTAAAATGTTCGAAACGCCCTCGTGGCGGTTCTATGTTTTCTATTATTTTCTTTACCTTGTACATATCAAAGTCAAGCAATTCACAAGCTCCCCAGACAGCAAGTAGATTATAAGCATTGAATTTGCCAAGAAGTTTTGATTTGACATTTTTTTTATTAAAAACAAGATCTAATCCATTAAAATCCAATTTTTTAATTTCCCCGTGAAAATATGTCAAAGGCGGGCTTTGACACTCTTGAAATCCATAAGAAAATTTCCTTGCTTTAATTCCTTCAAGCATTTTCAGGCCATACCTATCATCAACATTAGCCAATGCGAAGGCTTGAGCGGGAAGCATTTTGAAAAATTTTTTTTTAGCTTCGAAATAATTATCAAAATTTTTGTGATAATCCAAATGATCGTGTGTCAAGTTTGTGAAAATTCCGCCAACAAAATTTATACCCATAACTCGTTTTTGATCAAGCGCATGCGAAGAAACCTCCATAAATACATATTCACATTCCTGATCCGCCATTCTAGCAAAGAGCTTAGTTAAAGATACCGAATCTGGCGTTGTCATGGTAGTCGCTATTTTTTCTCCCGCAATTATATTTTCTACTGTACCAATGAGCCCTGCTTTGTATCCAAGTTTTGTTGCAATCCTATAAAGAAGGGTGGCAGTGGTAGTCTTGCCATTAGTGCCAGTAACCCCAACAATTTTCAGTTTTTTTGCCGGATTGCCATAATAATATCTGACCGTTAAAGACCTGATTCTCCACCAAGTTGCTTTAATTTTTTTGGCTAAATTTTTCATTTTATTCTCCAACATATTTAAATCTTGGAATTTTTTTACCATTAATTTCTACTTTTTCTAAAAACATCTTTTTTGGCCTAACCCAATTAACATTATCTTCCAGATGAACATATACAATAAATGGTTCCTTTGTTTCGCTATGTAACGCCTCGCAAATAACTCGAACTTTGGTCCCTTTGAAATGTTTATAAATTCCGAATTTTATTTTATTATCTCCCATGACGCTTCTAATTACAATCCAAAATAAATTTTTAAAACCTTTTTTACTTTTTTAATATTATCAACATCTAAAGTTCCAATTTTACCTAGAACTACAGCTTTATCTAAAGTGGCAATTTTAGTCGTTTTAATTATTGATTTCAACTTGAGTCCTGTCTTTTTAAAATCTTTATCTTTTAGATCAACTAAAACATCAAATCTTTGAGTCTTCTTTGGGATAAGAGAAGAAATAAAGCAAACTGTGAGATCATCGCCCCCGCTTTGTGTCCCAAGCACTAGAGCTGGGCGAACCTTATTGCCCGAAAGATCTGTAAATGGAAAAGGGGTTAAAATTATATCGCCAGTCTTATGCATATTTATGTTTTATATCTTTGATTGAGTAAATTTCAGGCTCGTCAGCAAGAAAATCAAAGCTTTTCGAATATGCATTTATATTTGTTATTTCTGTCAGTTTGCCATTCCAAAGATTGGGAAAAGGTATGAGAACAGCCTCTGGTACGTTTCTACGCCCAAGTACAATAGATTTTCCGCTTGTAGATACGATATCCATAAGATCACTTATCCGCTCACGTAATTCTGTAGTTGAAAGTGTTTTTATATTATTCATACATATATTGTACAAAATGTACAAATTAAAAGCAAGGGTGACTGTGGATTACTAATCTCATAGCTAGGCAAGACCTAGCTAGAAAGTAGATAAATATATTTCCATTCTAAGTATTTTATCTTCAATCACTTTCTTTAATCTTTTATCAATTATCAACACTTTCAATGTTAAAAATATAATGCAGAGAAGTATGGAGTTTTAAATTTTTTTTAAAAATTTCAGGATTATTTTTAACACATTCTTCAAAAAGAGATCGGAGTAAACTAATATTTTCAAAGGAATTTGGGTTAGAAATACGTTCTGGGTTCATAAAATAAATTAAATTTAATTAATCAACGATTTTCGATGCTGGGGAGCATTTACTAGACCGCATTTTTTGTATTTATAAACTTCGCCGGTGGCTGGATTAATTGCTCCGCAAGGACAAGGATCATTTCTCCCAATAGTGTTATCTTTTTTGCTTGCCCGTTCTTCTGACGAGCCGCCAAGTTCACTCGGTTCTTTATGGCTGGTAATTAAAGTCTGCCTTGGCGCATTAATTTCCGTTTGAACATTTACAGCATCGACATTAATAGAGCTAACAAAAGAAAAAACTTGCTCTTTGAAGGATTCTTCCATTTCCTTGAACATCGCTAAACCGTCTTTTTTGTATTCCACAATAGGCTCATGCTGTCCATAAGCGCGCAGATTTACCGAAGAGCGCAAATAATCCATTGCTTCCAAGTGCTCCATCCACAAACTGTCGGTAGTATATAGAGCTATACGGCGAGTAACTTCTAAAAATGCTTCGTCGCCCAATTTTTTTCTTTTTTCCTCAATTATTTTTTCAAAACCTTCTTTTTTAAGGGAAATATTTTTAAGCAAATCTTCGATTCCTTCTTTATCCGCTTTCAACATTTTTTGTCTTCTTTCATAAATAATCTTGCGCTGATGATTCATCACATCGTCATATTCTAGAGTATTTTTTCTGGCATCAAAATGAAAACCCTCTATCTTTGCCTGCGCTCCTTCTAAAGTACGGCCGATAAAACGGTTTTCAATCGGTTGATCTTCCGGTATGCCAAAACGCCCCATCATTGTTTTTATTCTTTCCGATCCGAATACGCGCATTAAATCATCTTCCAATGAAACATAAAATTGGGTTTCGCCCGGATCCCCTTGCCTGCCGGAACGTCCTCGAAGCTGATTATCTATTCTTCGCGCTTCATGTCGTTCAGTTCCCAAGACAAAAAGTCCCCCGACGCTTTTCACAAATTCGTATTCTTCTTTAATTATAGGATTGCCGCCGAGTTTGATATCAATTCCTCGCCCAGCCATATTTGTGGCGATAGTTACCGCGCCGCGCCTGCCCGCTTGAGCTATGATTTCGCCTTCTTTTTCATGATTTTTGGCGTTTAAAATCACGTGAGGCACCCCCTCTTGCTTCAGGTAAGCGGACAGGAGCTCGTTTTTTTCTATTGAGATGGTGCCAATCAACACAGGTTCATTCTTGGCATTTAATTCTTTGACCCTTTTTGCAATCGCTTTAAATTTTCCTTTTTCAGTTTGAAAAATTAAATCATTGTGATCTATGCGGACAACGGGACGATTGGTCGGAATTATAATAACATCCAGCCTGTAAACTTTTAAAAGTTCTTCCGCCGAAGTTTGCGCCGTGCCGGTCATACCAGAAAGTTTTTTATAAAATCTGAAATAATTTTGAAAAGTGATGGAGCCGCTGGATCTGGTCTCCTTTTCAATTTTCACGCCCTCTTTCGCTTCTATCGCCTGATGAATTCCTTCAGACCAACGCCTGCCCGGCTGGAGACGCCCCGTAAAAGGATCAACTATTATTACTTCCCCCTCTTTCACCACGTAATCTTTGTCTTTTTCAAATATTGCCTGCGCTTTCACCGCTGTTTCCAAATGATGAACATATTTAATTCCTTTTTCAGTATAAATATTATCGACGCCAAGAAATTGTTCAGCTTTAGTGATACCGGCGTCCGTCAAAGTTATCGCTTTCAACTTTTCATCCACTTCATAATCAACACCTCTTTTTAGCTGTTTGGCAATTTGATAAAATTTGATATAAAAATCTTCTGAATCGCCCGCGACGTTTGAGATAATAAGGGGAGTGCGCGCTTCGTCTATCAAAATGGAATCTACCTCATCCACGATTGCATAATGGTGCGCGCGTTGAACTAAATTATCCACTGATATCGCCAAATTATCTCGCAAATAATCAAAACCGTATTCGTGATTTGTGCCATAAGTAACATCCGCGGAATATGCCTCTTTGCGCGAACATGGTTTTAAAAAATCATAAATTATTTTAAACTCTCCCACTTGGTCCCGCATTTCATCTTCTTCTTTATGCTTGCTATCGTAAAAATATGATACATTATTTGAATTTATAACTCCCACGCTTAAACCCAAAAAATTATAAACTTGGCCCATCAACACCGCGCCGATGCGGGAAAGATAATCATTCACCGTAACTATATGCACTCCTTCCCCAGAGAGCGCATTTAAGTAAGCCGGAAGAACAGCGACTAAAGTTTTTCCTTCACCGGTTTTCATTTCGGCAATCTTCGCCTTATGGAGAGCTATTCCTCCAATTAATTGGACATCATAATGCCTTTCTTTTAAATTTCTTTTCGCGGCTTCCCGGACTAGAGCAAAAGCTTCGGGCAATATATCATCCAGAGTTTCTCCATTGGCCAATCTATCCTTAAATTCTCTCGTTTTTTTTGGAAAATCCTCATCTAACAACTTTGAAATATCCGCTTCAAGAGCGTTGATTTTTGCCACTATTTTCTCCGCATCTTTGATGAATTTAGAGCTTTCATCGCCGAATATTTTACTGAATACACTCATTGGGATATATTAGCATAAAAAAGGCAGAATTGAAGTTTTTCGCCTGGAGCAACTGGACCCTTTTTTGCTCCCAGAAAAATTTCAGTTCTGCCTTTTTTTGATCGAGAAATTTATCTTCGTCTTTTCGTAGCTTTTCTCTTTCCTCTTTTGGCTGTCCTTCTCTTTCCTCTCCTAGCCGCCTTTTTTCTTTTTTTTACCATAGCTTATCCGCCTTGGGCGGATTATTTAGAAATTAATTTTTTAATTGTAGTTTGCAATAAAAAACGACCTGAAATTTTTATTGTGCTAACACTTTAATTATCCCGCATATTAAAATACAACACAATGCTTTTTGAACAAAACTGTGGATAAGTGCCAATTTTCTTTTTGCGAAATAAACTAGAAAATTAAGCATCCCGTACTAAATTTTTGATTAAATTAAAATAAAATAAAAAAATAATTTAAAAAAACAAAAACCTTAGTTTATCATATATGATATATTAAAATTTTAGTACCGGGATAAAAACCAAAATCTCATATCAGAGCGAAGCTCGGTACGGGACAGGAATTATTTTCATTTGAAGCGGGTGACGGCGAAACTCCAACATATGTGCCTATGTGAGTGCGATCACCCGCTACAGATAAAAACAATTTAACAAACAAATTGTATCAAAAAATTCAGACTGGTGGAAAACTTTTCTTCCTCATTTTATTTATTTATAAATTTTTTAACAAAATCAATCAAATATTTATAAGATTTTTCAGACTGTTCTGTAAATTTTTTAATTTGCGCAAAACGAATATCTAAATACTCATGAGCTAATATGTTTCTCATTCTAGAAAAATTTGATAAAGAAGTGGCTACTGCTTGATCAAAATCTTGCACTGTTCCAAGATTTTCAATAATAAGACGATAAGTTTCAGGAATTTGTTTTTTTTCTGATGCTAAAATTATTTTAGCCATGTCAATACTTGAATTAACTATGTTTTCCACCCATCTTTCCATATTTCTTTTGATTGAATTGTCAGATGTATAGCTAATCTGATTAACTTTTTTAAACTTGTCAAAATCTTCTATTTCTTTCTCAAGAAAAACCGCTATTCTAGAAAGTCTATCTTTATCAATTTCGTTCAATGAATTTGATCTTTCTTTTATTTTTATAAAATCAGAAACAAAATATCTAAAATCTTCAGCTGATAAGCTTGTAGAAAGATACAACCTTGACAGTAAATCCTCATTTCTGGCAAATATCTTTTGCCCATTTTGCAAGACAGAATATACAAGTGTTGATGGAACCCTATTTAAAACAACCATATCCGTTTTCTTGCCAGTAATTTTTTCCAAATCAAGCCATATTGAATCTTCATTTTCATATTCCGCATTAGATTCATACTCCAATTCGTTCGTCTTTGGAACAAAATATATCCCAATATCAATGTCAGACTCAGAATGAATATTGCCAGAAACGATAGAACCAAAAAGGTAAGCAAAAGAGACGTCTTGACGACTCTGAAAATAGTTGTTAAGTTTTTTGAGCAATTCTTGATTCATAAGTGAGTATATTATAACATCATTGATTACAAACCACCACTTGTTTTAGTCTTCTCGATGGATTCTTTCAACCGTTCCGTTTCGTCGTTCTAAATTATCTCCAGCCAAATGCCTCCTCAGGTTGAAACTATTGGCATGACTAAAATGCCCTAAATAAGACTGAATCATTGGAATATACGAAACTGGTAGAAATCCTTCTGCATCAATATTTTTATATAGTTTGTTTTTAAATCTCCGAAGTACTTTTTGACGCACTAATATATGCGAAGATCTCACAAAGTATCCTAGAAAATCAACTCCTTTTTGCATTTCTTGCAAAATGATTTTTCTTGAATGAAGTCGTAATCCAAGTTTTGTTTGTAAAAATTTATCTATAACTGGTATAAGAGATCTAAGTTTTAACTGAGAAGTATCGACAATTACAAAATCATCAACATATCGCACAAAATATGCGCAACCTAATTGTTCTACGATAAAATTATATATTGGAAGGTGAGAATAATATGCCACAGAATTTTTTAAAAAAGGAAACCAAATAATTAAAAAGAAAGATGACTTAGGGCGGAAGACGGCGCGGAACCTGTTGCCATTGTTGACATTATTGTTATTGACGTTGGAACAGGCGTTATTGCCGGCTATGCGCGCATTGTTCTGATTGATCTGCTCGGAAAGCCACTCCACATATTGCTTCCATTTTAATCAACATCCTGAAGCGGACCCGCCCGAAAGCGAGGACGCTTCTTTCTCTTATATTCCCCGCAAAAAATAATTATCTCGCGAGGCGATGGAAGCTGTCATCTCAAACGCTTTCTCTCCGTCGCCTTGGCAGACGAAGACTCTAGCCGTTTAATTTTAACACAATTTAAACCACCTTAATTCCAGTTCTTAGGATTTCTTCCACAAAAGGAGTGGAAATTGTCTTCAAATCTCTTTCGGAAAAGATATGCGGTTCTATTCTTATATCCACTTCTCTTATTATGCGCCCCAATTCAATGATAAAATCATCTGTCTCCTTTCTCTTGGAAAAGATGGCAACATCAATATCGCTCCATTTTCTAGCTTCGCCTTTGGCGAAAGAGCCAAATAAATACAATCCAGAGAAAGGGATTTTATAATTCTTTAATCTATCGGCGTATTTTTCTACGATTTTTTTTGCTTCATCAGTTGACATAGTTTTTTATATATTTGAGTTATTCTTTGGGAATTCTTTTCAGCGTATTCCTTGGTGCAAGTCTTATAAAAATCTTTAAGATTGTCGAATTTACGAATTTTATCCCAAACCTTCTTTGTATTTTCTGTAAGAGTTTTTAGATACATAAATTAAGAGAAGTAAAGTTCGGCTAATTTTCTGGTTTTTTCTTTTATTTCTGTTTTTGGCAACGAAGAAAAGATTAAAAAAACTTCTTTTTGCCCATAAAAAGATTTTATCCATTTCCAATGCAAAGTGGAACCATAGTTTAAACTCTGAGAAATTATGGTTTTCTTCATCTTTCTCGGGTTACAACTTGTAAAATCGTATGACCAGAGTATGGGTTTAAAAAATACGGGCAGTGTATTCATACCTAATCTGATTATACCACGTTTTTAAAGAACAAACCCCGTATTAGAGCAAAGCTCAATGCAGGGCTCGAAATTCTTTTCATTTGAAGCGGGTGACGGCGAAACTCCAACATATGTGCCTATGTGAGTGCGATCACCCGCTACAAATAAAAACAATTTAATTATTTTTATTAGATATTCCTATTCTTAATTTTTCCGTAAAGCCAACCAATCAGTAAACAAACTAAGATGACTGGTGAAAAATATGCAACTATAGCAGCAGTTACAATTCCAGCCATTTCTCCTTTATCAGTCACAAATACCACTAAAACAACTAGTGCGTATATAATAATTCCAGTTATCAACCCTCTCAACCAATATTTTTTTTGCATAATTCTAATTTATTAGTTATCAAATTTTTTCATATCTTTGCTTCTATTTTTTGGACTCTATTTTCAAGTTCTTTGAATGTAACTTTAGAAACTTTAGTTTCTGCAAAATCATCTATTCTTTTTTCTAGTCTTTCAACATCTGTTTTGGTTGCCATATCTTTAATATCATCCTTGGTTGCCATTTTTTTCTCAATATTGGAAAAACTTCTATTTATTGACTTAAGAAGTTCTATATTTGTTATTGTTTTGTCTTTTCTCTTAATCATTTTTTATTTTTCTTTTCTTATTAATTTATGCTTTTTCAAAAAATCTAATATCGGCTTCCCGCATTTTGAACAAAAATCCTTATCACTATAAAAATCAGCGCCAGCCCTTATTGGAGAATCTTCTATCTTTTTCTTACAAATGTCACATTTTTTAATATTCATATTTTCTATTGTAAACCATAAAAAATAATAAATCAACTTTCTTTTTTCGCTTCGTTCGGGCCGCTGGGAATCGAACCCAGTCTTCACGCACCCGAAGCGCGCGTACTGCCGGTATACTACGGCCCGGTGGGCATGGAGAGATTTGAACTCTCAAGAGATTGCTCTCAATAGCTCCTGAAGCTATCGCGTATACCAGTTCCGCCACATGCCCATTATAATGTTTTTGCGATTAAACCTATTAATAAAATACCGATAAAGTTAAATAAAAAAGAAATAAGAATAAACCGCGGCGTTTTTATTTTTAAAAAACCCAAAAGGCCGATACCCAGCTCGTCAGGCAAGGGAGACGCAATAATCAATCCACCTGTAAGAAATGTTAACCATCTAAAAAGTCTTAACTTCAGCAATACTTTAATTCTTTTTCCAATTCCTTGATGTTTAACTAATTCCATCAGATGCTCTGAAAATCTATCTCGGATAAATCTAAAAATAATCAGGTCCCCAATTATTGCCCCCATTGCCCCCAAAATAGCCACGGATGCTATTGAATTAGCTCGGGCAAGCTCGCCGAGAGTGACTATTGCCGGAGCGGTCGTAAAAATCGAGGTAAAAAAAATGCCAGAGATGAAACTTCCCAAAAATTCTAATTCCCGCGTAGAGGTCAGTATTTTTATCAACAAATCCGTTTTTACCAAAACAACGGCAAAAATAACGCTAAGAACGATGAGCATTATATCTTGCATTAAAAAATTTTTGTTGTTATGAGTGTTCATTTCAACGAAGGCATTTTAACACCTGTTTAAGCGGACTCCAGCATATGCTCCACCACCTGATGCATTTTTGCGCCGGCTGATTCACACGCTTGTGAAAAATGAGAAAAAGATTTTAAATTTGGCGTAGTTTCAAAATCTAAGAGATAAAATTTGCCTCTTTTGTTCAAAATAAAATTTAATTTTAAATAATGTTTAGCGCCAAGATGATAATGTAAATCTTTCGCCAGACTAATCAATTTTTCTTTTTCCAAAGGCGTGAAATTGCCGAAAATATTCACCGGCGGAAAAATATAAATATCCTCCCCACGAAAACCAAGTATCGAATGCATCGATAGCACCCTGCCCGCGATAAATTCCTCGACCAAAATATTTTTATTATTTTCAATCAGCTCTGTTAATTCTGGAAAAGTTCTTACTAATTTATTCCCCACCTTCCACGGCGCCGGAAACTTTTCTAAAACTTCTCTCGCGGATTTTGGTAAAAATATAGAACGAGGCATCGAGACGCCAATTTGCGCCATATGTTTTCTTAACATATCCCGACTATTTTCCAAAGCATGAGGAAAAGAACTCCCGCCGATATGCGGAATGGATAAATTTTTCAAAATCACCGATACGCCGGGATGCGCTGTGTTCCACACCACATCAATCTTATGCATTAGGTCTGCGGGCAGTATGGGTATGCCATTCATATGCCAAATACCCTTTTCGTCAATCAAAATATCAACCGTCTTGTATTTGTCAGACAAATTTTTATGCATATGCAAAATAACATCCCCGCCTTTTTCCAGAGAAGACTTATAGTGATGCCCCATTCCTCCTCGCAATATTCCCACCTTTTTCACACATTTATTGTAACAAAAATACCCCGCTCGCGCGAGGTATTTTTCTTGTTGCTGTTCTTTGTTTTGTTTCGTTCTTTAACTTCTTTTTTTATAGGTCTTTCCCTAAACCAGTTTACTGGTCGGGCGATCATTCTAAAGAATGATTTAGCCCCATTGTCATAAAGTTTTAAGTTCTTTCAAACTATTGCACGCTCAATTGAGGCGTACAATATCGACTCAATAAGCTGCGCTAGCGCATACTAATCAACGAATTTATTCGAATTTACGAAATATATACGAATTATTCGTATCATTCGTTCCATTCGCATATTCGTATCATTTTCTGTGCGAAGCACAACGTTTTTCAAATTGAATTATTCCACGAGCAGCTTCCGCTACCCGTGCCTTGTTACGACTTAGTCCCTGTCACCGAGCTTACCTTAGGACCCACTTATGTGGATACTTCGGGTATTCCCGGCTCCCTTGACTTGACGGGCGGTGAGTACAAGACTTGAGAACGTATTCACCGCAGTTTAGCTGACCTGCGATTACTAGCAATTCCAGCTTCATGGAGTCGAGTTGCAGACTCCAATCCGAACTGACGCCATTTTTAAACGATTAGCTCAGAGTTGCCTCGTCGCAACGCGTTGTAATGGCGATTGTATTATGTGTGTAGCCCAGGATATCAAAGGGACATGCTGACCTGGCGTCATCCTCTCCTTCCTCCCCCGACTTTGTGCATAAACTTTGTACTTGGTAGTCGGAGTACCAATTGGTACTCCGACTACCAAGTGCTTCTGCGCAAAGTCGGGGGCGGTCTCGTGTGACACTTGTAACACACAACGAGGGTTGCGTTCGTTAGCCCACTTAAGGGTACAATTCAAACCACGAACTGACGACGGCCATGCATC
>Ga0209211_10006980_pt1 | contig 16063 bp, 13 predicted proteins | sample RifGroA2_FD_183992 | JGI IMG/M metagenome (GOLD analysis project Ga0209211, IMG submission 183992) | Groundwater microbial communities from Rifle, Colorado, USA - Groundwater A2 (SPAdes) (version 2) | ecosystem: Environmental > Aquatic > Deep subsurface > Groundwater | place: Rifle, Colorado... | reverse complement strand
CTCTCAAATTCGTTTTATCAAGAATGGAGAGACACCCAAATTTACAATAAATAATTCTCTTATTTGCTACTTATCAAATAGTTATGTTTTCATGGGACTATAAACCGCTCAAAACAGGAGAAGAAGAACAACAGATGATCTTCCAGCCATTTTACCGGGCCAAAAATGCTATCGGGACCAAAGGGCATGGTATTGGTTTGTCACTTGTGGAAAAAATTATTTCTTTGCATAAAGGTACAATCACTGTTAAATCGGAAATAATGAAAGGCAGTACTTTTACTATTTACCTTCCTTTGAATAATTGATTTATCCTTTGAGGTCAATTTATTAAGGTTTTAAAATATGTAAGGAAGAACCACAACTGGGAAATCCTGATTCAGATTTCTTTCATTTAAAATTTATGATTGACAAACTGGCAGACTATCACTCTTTGATTATCTTCCGGGTAACCGAATTATTTATGATAATCATATAAAATCCCTTCGGGAGCCGTTCAGGTTGCAGCTCGAGAAGATTTGTATTATAACCATTTTTCTGAAAAATCGTCTCACCCATGACATTTACAATTCTGATACTTTTGATCGTTTCATCAAATAAACTCACCGAAAGTCTGCTTGAAAAAGGATTCGGGTAAATGTTTAATTCAACGGGATTTATTTTATAATCATCCGTGATAGCGATACAATTTGGGATATTAAAAGTCGGTATGGCAGAAACAAAATCTCCGCTACCATCAGGGCATCTTTGCATTGAAATATCCGGAGTTTGTAACCCAAATGAAAAGCTATCCATAATTCCGGTAGAACCATTAGTCAGGACTATCTGTTCACCGGAAGCTGAAAGCTTAAAATTTGTATGTAAACCTGTTTGCGAGATGCTATCGTCAGCCCATATAATCAGATAATTCCCGGGAAGTATGGTGATATTGTCCGGGAATTTCCATTTATACAAATCGCTGTAAGAATCTGAAAGGTAAAAATTGTTCAGAGATATAACTCCTCCTGAATTATTATACAATTCAATCCAATCATCGTATTCACCATTCTGATCAGTGATTGTTACAACATTTGAAGCGAGGAATTCATTTATTACAAGGTCTTTGTTTTCCGGCGGCTTTGTAATTATTTCATAGAATTCCATTTCCGCCCGTTTAGGGGAGAATACACCAACCTGATTATTTTCGGCATATATATAGTACTGGGTTTTCCCTGAACTTATTGTAATTGTTGATCCATAAACCCCGTCGTTGGAGCCTCCATCTCCATGGAGACCATCATCGTTCATTTGTATCCTTTCAAACGGAGAATTAACGTCATTCCGGTATGCAAGAAATACACCTGCTGCTTCTGAGCTGGTTACTCTTGCAGTAATGTTTACATCAGTGCCAACAGAAGGATGAGAATTTGAAACTGTAATAACTGATACTACTGGTTGCACAGCTGTGAAATCGGTCAAAGAACCTAACCAGGTTTTTCTCCCGTTCATCAGATTGGTTAGTCCCGGGGCGGTTCCATTTCCGACATTCACATCGTTCGTAAGATTACTGAGGAAGTTAGTATATGAGTAAAATTTGTTGGGATCGGCGTTAACACTTGACTTGATAAGATTTTGCAGAACCAGGGCATCAGCGGAGTAATTATTACTTATAAAGTGCTCGCTCAGTATTGTTCTCATATGGGCAAGATACATTCGTTTGTATACAGGGATAGCAAGTAGTTTCTTCACCAACGGCCAATTATTGTCGTTAATATGAAGTAAATGAGTCATTTGAATTCTTGAATTAGTACTGCTCAGATTGCCGGTGCCCGTCTCTGAGAATGTACCGAAGGATTCATTCAGATCCCAGACTACTGGTCTGAAACGGTTGTGATCATCTTTATACAAATAATAATTCTGTGCAAACGGACCAATGTATGAATCCAGGTTAACCAGTAAATTATCAAATGCAAGCATCCATAGTACTTCGTTAACATTAATGATTTTTTCAATTTCTGTGCTGTGATTATTAAGGGTATCGCAAAGGTCAACTAAATCAGACCAACCATAATCTGATTCAAGTTCATAGCGGTTGTAATATAATGAACTGTCAGTGCCCAGGTAAACCAGATTTGGTATATTCAGGTTCCCCGGTCCTGCCCCCCTGACAGGACTGCATTTGATAAAGGTATTTGATTTAGAACCAAAACGGGCTTTGACAAACTTTTTCCCTACGGATTCTGAATTTGAGTATAGACCTATAAGTTGATTGTTTACATAAACATTTGCGAAATTTGATTCAGGAGCATGCATATAATCCCTCGCAATTTTATAGGATAATACCTCCCTGAGAAAGGAGGGATCCCTGTAAGAATTACTCAGTTTAATATCGGTATATCCCTGGTAATCCTGATCAATATAAGTGTCAAGTTCAATATGGAACGGATTTTTAACCCGGGTAGGATTATAAGAACTGTTTCCTTTGTATTTTACACCAACATTACTGAATTCAGTTCCATTAATTTTTACTTTGGCCGCCATAATATAGCCTTCAGAACCAGCTTTGGCGGTATCAAGCATATAATCCCAGTTAGGCTGTGTAAATGTAATCTCAATAACCTGAATAGTGTTCAGATCATAAAAGCCACTTTGAGAGGCAGCCTTTATACTGAGAAAAAATGTTATCAAAAGGATTCCAGTTGTTCTTCTCAATGCACTTAAATTTTAATCATTATTAAGTCGAAATTGGAAACCCTGTTCTTTAATAAAACCAGCAGGCAGATATTATCAAATATGAATATCTTTATAAAGCTGTTATCACAAGTACAAATTTAAGCAATTTTAAGGTTTCTGACCTATTGGTTTGGTTGACAATTAACTTTCTCAGTTTATATAGATAATGATGATTTGAACAATTGATAATTCTTAATTGTATTAGATATGAGACTATTGTAAATCTGCACATATATTCATCCTGTTTATGTGCTTTGAAGGGAATTGCATTATGCCAGGTTTTTAGCATACGTGAGTTAAGGTAAATATATATCAGATACTTAAAATTCATTTCAGTGAATGAACCAATTTTAAAAGCTCTTATACAATTATTTGTATTGATAAGCGATGTAAGGACAATTAAAGAGATCTCAAGCAAGGAAAGGGATATTGTAAAGTTATTTCTTTCCCGTCAGCTGAATAATGAGCTTGTGAAAAGATATATGGAAATGTTCGACGAATACCTGATACAATACAACTCGGAGAACATTGACAGGGGAAGTATCAAAGACATGAAACGTACATCTCTTATATCAGTGAGGATTTTAGGGATTTGTGAAAAAATAAATGAAGAGCTGGATCTGAAACAGAAATTATATGTAATAGTTCAGCTTTTAGATTTTATCTTATACGGTGCTGAGATAACTCATAAAGAGAAGGAGTTCCTCGAAACTGTGTCGATATCATTAAATATACCCTCCCGGGAATTTCAGAACCTTAAAAGCTTTGTCTTGAAATCTGCCGGCGATGTCCCGGAGAAGAACAAATTAATGATCATTGACAATAATAATAAATGTGATCTTGAAGGAGCGAAGCATCTATACAAAAAAAACCTGAAAGACAGAATATTTCTGCTTTATTTAGCAAGTATAAATAAGTATATTTTAAGGTATACAGGTAATGTGGACCTCTTTCTTAACGGGCAGAATATCTTCCCGGGGCAGTCATATACATTTGATCATGGATCGACAATCAGAGGTTCGGGAATAAATGCAATATATTATAATGATGTAGTAAGTATTTTCAGTGAGGAAAAGCTTAAATTCAGGATAGTCCTTGACGCCAGGGATGTAAACCTCAGGTTTAAGAACAGTGAATATGGAATTCAAAATTTTAATTTTCATGAAGAATCAGGAAACCTGGTTGGTATTTTAGGCGGTAGCGGAGTCGGGAAGACAACCATTTTAAATGTATTAAGCGGAATTACAAAGCCACAAAGCGGGGAGGTTCTTATAAACGGGTATAATCTCTATTCTTACGGCGAAAAAAATCATTTGAAAGGTTTTGTCGGATTTGTCCCGCAGGACGATCTCCTGATTGAAGAACTTTCAGTTTATCAGAATCTCTATTACAGCGCCAGGATGTGTCTGGATAATCTTAGTGAAAACGAATTAAAGAATGTAGTTAATAAAACACTGACAGATCTGGACCTTGATGAAATCAGAGATCTTAAAGTAGGGAACAGCCTGAATAAAGTAATAAGCGGCGGACAGAGGAAAAGACTGAATATTGCTCTTGAATTAATCCGTGAACCAACAATCCTTTTTGTCGATGAGCCTACATCAGGGCTATCTTCAGTTGATTCTGATATTGTACTGAATTTACTAAAAGAGCAGACATACAGGGGCAAACTGGTAATTATAAATATACATCAACCGGGTTCTGACCTTTACAAAATGTTTGATAAAATTATGATTATCGACAAGGGTGGGTACCAGATTTTCTACGGTAATCCTTCAGAAGCCATTGTATACTTTAAATCAAAGTCGAGTCATGCCAATGCTTGTGAAGATCAGTGTATTACATGTGGAAATATAAACTCTGATCAGTTGCTTCAGATCATTGAAGCGAAAGTTGTCAATGAGAATGGGAAACACACTAATATCCGGAAAGTCACACCTCAGGAATGGGCTGAGAGGTTTAATGAAAAAGTCCGGAACATAAAACCTAAAAGTCAACCGGGTCACTATGTTCTTCCTGAGAATATTTATAGTGTACCTGGTTTAATAAAGCAATCGGGAATTTATTTTATCCGGGATGTATTAGCCAAGATGGCTAACAGACCATATGTTTTAATCTGCCTTTTTGGTTCTCCATTACTGGCTCTTCTATTGTCATTTTTTACGAAAACTACCTCAGGAGATAATTATCATTTTAGTGATAATGAGAATCTTCCGGCTTATCTTTTCATGAGTGTTATAACTTCTCTTTTCCTTGGAATGATAATCAGCGCGGAAGAGATTATCAGAGACAGAAAAATTTTGAAAAGGGAATCTTTTCTTAATCTCAGCTGGTTTAGTTACCTAAACTCTAAAATAATGATGATGTTTTTAATTTCTGCTATTCAGGCAATATCATTTATTCTGATAGGTAATTATATTCTTGGAATTAAGGGAATGACTTTTTCCTATTGGCTGATCCTTTTTACAACATCATGCTTTGCCAATTTGATGGGACTAAATATTTCAGCAACATTCAATTCAGTAGTAACAATTTATATTCTTATTCCTTTCTTTATCATACCCCAGTTATTATTCAGCGGTGTTATTGTAAAATTCGACAAACTTCATCAAAGCAGGTTTACTTCAGGTGAATATGTTCCGGTTATAGGTGATCTGATGGCAGCGCGCTGGTCATTTGAAGCACTTGCCGTTGAACAATTCAAAAACAACAGGTATGAAAGAAATTTCTTTAAAAGCAATATTGAGAAAAGTCAGAATGACTGGTATGCGAATTTTCTTATTCCTGCTCTGAAAGAAGAGCTGTGGGAATGCCATAATTATTTGGATAGCATTCAGTACAGGGATTTGGATAGCATTCAGTACAGGGATATAGTAGAGAATAATTTCTATAAACTGAATTATCATATTGATAAACTTTCCTCTCTGGCAGGATTCAGTGATATTCCTGGTAACCGGGAAAGATCTTTAACTGCTGAAAGGTTTAATTCTGATGTAAAAAAAGAAACAGAGAATTACCTTGATAGCCTGGCAGTCAGATTCAGATATATCAGAAAAGAATATGTGAACCTGGTGGATTCCGTTTCAAACTCAATTGTTTCCGGAATAGGGAAGGAGGGATTTATAGCACTGAAGAATGATTATAATAACAGAAGTCTTGAGGATCTTGTTCTGGGCAGGTCTTCGATAATTGATAAAACATCTGAAACTGATAAAAAAATAATTCAGAAATTTGAGCCGGTCTATATGAAACCAACTTCAGTATATGGTCTGGCGCACTTTTATGCCCCATATAAACAGATCGGGAGTATCACAATTGACACCTTCTGGTTCAATATACTGGTTTTATGGGTTGTTACTTTCTTTTTATATATTACATTATATTACAATTATTTACAGAAGGCAGTCACTTTTTTCTCCACTATACAAGACAAATACTTAAAAAACAGAAACAACAGACCCCGGAAACGGTTAGTGAGATTTTAATTGCATTCTCCTCAGCATCGGTAAGAAACCTTTAAGATATTTTAACCACTTCTTATATGCTATCTGTCAGTATTATAAATAAGCAAGCTTAATATTATGAATTTTGGATTTTCTGTAATGAATTGTCCTGAATAAAAGAATGGAGTAATTTTAATAACTTTTAAAACAATAAGCTATGCAGGGAAGACGTGATTTTCTGAAAGACCTGGCAATGCTTACGGGGAGTTTGATGCTTCCTGTTTCAGGCTTTGCGAATTCCGGGAAAGATAAATGGGGCAAGTTACTTCCTTTACGAAAACTTGGCAGAACAGGTGTGGATGTGACCATGCTCGGACTTGGCGGGAGAGATCTGAATTACTCGGCAGGGTTTTTGAAAAGGCAGGGAATAAGATCGAGTATTACAAGAAGGCATAAACTATATTAACAATTGGTAACCGGAACCATGTCATTCATTACTATGATACTATTTCCCCTTGAAATTGGACTGTTGCTTTCCTCACTTCTCTTTTATGCCGATTTTGACTCCTCATTTGATGCAAGTTTCAGTAAGGGAAACGGGAATGCTGTTATTGAAGTGGACCGTTACGAGCCTTTTATCACCTGCGGCAAATGGGGTAAATTCGGAGAGGCAGCGGAGTTTTTTTACGAGGACAAACTTGAAACGATCTGGACCAAAGACCATATCCGTTATAAGGCTGAGGGTAATTTTCCTTATAAACAAGGGGAGAGATTTAATGGTGCCATTGGAATGTGGATCCAGGTCGATATGGAAAAGCTTAAAAAAAGGTCACTTATCTGGCTCGATCCTGTTCATCTGTTAGCGGAAAATGACCCTGATAATGGAAAGCTTTGGATGGATTTTGTTACTAGTGAATTGCCTGATACTCCGATTTTCAGATTTGGGGTAACAGTGAATAAGAATAATATTAATCCGGATGATAACCATGTTATTGTCATTCCACATATCGATTTCCATGGAGGTAGCTGGCATCACATAGTTGGAACCTGGGAAAATTTGAACGGTACAGGCAACAGGGGAGTATTGCATTTGTATTTTGATGGAGTTTTGGTTGGGAAGATTGAGGATTTCGATCATACTCTAAACTGGAATATCCTTGAGTGGGAAATACGTATCGGACTGGGTTATAAAGGTAAAATTGATGACTTTTTCATATTTAATTGTTTCCTTAATGAAGAAACAGCTATGAAAATTTACAGGTCGGAAAAACCTTTAGGTGAATTGTTGGGATTAAAAAAATGGTAACCTTTGGCCGGTCAAAATGAGATTATTGTATTAAATTTAAAAACAATTGCTTAACACCAGCCTGCGAGGGTCAGTTTTTTTTGTCTGATTGTGGTCAGGGACACTGGTTTTTCCAAGACACTAATGATTTGAAATACTAATAACATTTCCATCAGGATAAAACTATCTATTTAGTTAATTTTTTATTAGCTTTATATTTGTTTTAGGTGTACTGGTTATTGGTTTTACATTTGCCTGATTTTTAACAGGATATTTTTCTGTTATTTTATTAACAATAGAACAGTGCCTTTAGCGTTTAACAAATATTAAACTGAAACTGCCAAAACCTCTTTCCATGAAGGTTCTTCTTTATCTGCTTTTCCTAAGCGTGCTGTTGTTGGTTTCCTGTAACAGTAAAAAAGATAATGGCATATTGACTTACCATCTGGTCAAATCAGATTATATCGAAAAGACTGGTGTTGCAGGAACTGTTCAGGCTGCTGTCAATTATCCGGTTATGCCTCCCAGGGGGATGTTTGGGCAGAGAACTGTAATAAAGCTGGCTGCCGACGGGGCATATGTTAAAATGGGAGATACAATCTGTATCCTGAATGCACCTGAGCTTGAATCCAATTACCGGGAATTGATCACCTCAATTGAAACGCTGGAGGCCGGACTTAAGAAAACGGAGGCTGACAATAAGCTCAATGTTGCGCTTCTTGAAGCCCTGCTGGCTACAAGTGAAGCCCAGTTGAAAATATCTTCACTCGATTCGCTTCGTATGAAATTCGCCACAACAGTACAGGCAAAACTGCTCGGACTCGAGATGAAAAGAACTCTGATCGAAAAACAGAAAACTGAGAAGAAACTGGCTGCCACGAAAATGATAGGAGAGTCAGAAATCCGACAGATCAATGCAAGGCTGACGCAGGAAAGAACGAAAGCACAGGCTATGGCAGAGCAGCTTAATTCCATGACAATTATTGCACAGCGCGATGGTATGGTTATGCGGACTGAATCCCCTGTATTTTCGTTTATCGGGCCCTCGGGATTAGGAACTATCGGAGGTCCGATAAAGGAAGGGAGTGTTCTGTTTCTTGATACTCCTGTACTTCAGTTCCCTGACCTGGGCAAGATGCAGGTTTCTGCTGAAGTCGGTGAAGCAGAATTCAAAAAAATAGAAAAAGGTCAGCAGGTGTTTATAACTGTTGATGCAGCCGGTAAACTTATCACAACAGGAAGGATAAACAGAAAAAGCCTTATTGGTCACACGGCTCAGAAGTATTCAGACTTAAAAGTGAAGTTCTATGAGGTAATAATTGATATTGACAGCTGCCATTCAAAAATGAAGCCGGGTCTCAGTGCATATTGTGATATTACTTTGCAGGTGGCACAGGATACTCTTTTTGTCCCGACACTTTCGATTTTTGAAAGAGACAGTGCCAGGGTGGTTTATATAGCTGAAAAAGAAAAATACACCCCTGTTAAAGTCGAAACAGGGTTATCAGGTAGTTCATTTACAATCATAACCAGCGGTCTGAAAGGCGGAGAATACATTGCCTTATCAGAACCACCGAACAGTCTCATTTCACGGGTAAAAAAGGAAAGGTCAGGATCAGATACAGTTAAAACCTATAATCATAAATAGAATACTTTCAATGACAAAAAGAACAATATTCCTGCTGTCAGTTATCCTGGTATCATGCACGGGAAAGGAGACATCTGATATCCATGTTACAACCGTAAAAAGAGGCACCTTCATGGAGGAACTTACAGAACAGGGTACCGTAGAGGCCGTAAATTCAATTTCTGTTACAGCCCCGTCAATATCATATCGTTATGGTGCACTGAAAGTTGCCAAAATTGTCGATGACGGAGAAGAGGTTGAAAAAGGGGATACCATAATGATATTTGATCCATCAGAGATTAAAAGGGCGATCATTCAGGCAGAACAACAGCTTGAAATTGCAAAAGCAGAGCATGAGAAGCTGAAATCGACACAGCAGTCGGAAATTGAAGACCTTGAAGCTGACCTTGAACTTGCCCATATATCGCAGGAGATATCAAAAATAAATTTCGAAACATCTGTTTATGAGCCTGAGGTAACTAAAAAAGAGATTAAACTGAAGCTTGAATCTGCCACAATAGCGCTCAACAGGGCAAAGGAACAAATAGAAAATAAAAAGATAATACACAGGGAGGACCTTATTCAAAAATCACTGACTATAAAGCAGCTGACTGCTACACTTGCAGATGCTAACAGCTCTATGGACAAACTTTTTGTTGTAAGTCCTGCCAAAGGGATCACTATTAAGGAGGAAAATTGGAGTACAGGTCAGAAATGGGCTATCGGCGACCAGCCTTATTCAGGTTCAAAGATCATTGAGCTTCCTGATCTTTCGGAGATGAGAGCAGAAGTTAAGATAAATGAAGTAGATGTTTCAAAGATTATACCCGGCCAGAGCGTAGAAGTACGCCCTGATGCTTATTCAGATTCAGTATATACAGGAAAGGTTGAATCGGTTGCAAACCTGGCCCGGAATAAGGACAATAAATCAAAAATTAAGATTTTCCCTATCCAGATAAGGATTGATGGCCAAAGTGAAAAACTACTGCCTGGCCTTACAGTGAGTTGTAGAATCATTATCAACAAACTCACGGGTGTACTTTTTATTCCTCTTGAATCACTATTCAGGGAGCAGGGGGTGGATTATGTTTATTTAAAATCAGGGTCAGGCTTTAAACGTCGTAATATTAAAACAGGAGCCATTAATACTGATTTTGCCATTATTACAGAAGGTCTTGATGAGAATGATATAATTACGCTTTCTGATCCGTTTCTCAACGAGAAAGATGTACAGGAAAAGAGTAAGAAAGGGAATAATGTGGCAAACGGTTCCAGATGAAGTCAACCTGGCAGGGAAGTAAAAAATGAAAAAAAAGATCTTGTAACTTCAAAATCCTGAATATGAAGCTTATAACAAACCTGTTAATATCATTTTCGTGCCTTTTGATTATTTCATGTAATAAGAATCAGGATAGCAAATATTCTGTGATGAAAGGCCCCTTCAGGCAATCGGTTATTGAAACCGGAGAACTGCAGGCTGTTAATGCATCCTTCCTGAGCATGCCAAGGATTAACTATACATTTGGCTACAATTTCAAGATTATCAGGCTTGCTGAACATGGTAAAAATGTTCATAAGGGAGACACAGTGTTTATCGTGGATCCGTCATCAGTGCAGAAATACATTATTGAAAGGAGTGAGTCTCTTGAAAATGAAATAGCTGCCGCAAACAAGCTCCGGGCCCAGATTACCAACAATCTCCAGGATCTGAAGGCACAGTTAAGGAATGAACAGGCTTCATTCGATATAAAGAAACTGGAAGTAGACCGGTCGGGTTATGAGTCAGCTGGCATTAAAAGAGTGATCGAGCTTGAATTCCGGCAGGCTGAAATAAAGCTGAAAAGAATAATGAGAAATCTTGAACTGAGGCCAAAACTCGACAGTCTTGACTTGAGGATACAACAGATAAAAGTAAACCAGAAGGAGAATGAACTAAAAGCTGCAAAAGAGACTCTGACCAGGCTGGTTGTCAATAGTCCGCTTGATGGGATATTCGTGGTTGAAGAAAACTGGAGAACAGCCCAGACAATAAAAGTGGGTGATGAGGTATATCTGGGAGCACCGGTTGCGCGGATACCTGATATCAGAACTATGAAAATAAAGGGATTTGTTTCGGAAAATGACATCAATAAAATTAAGCCCGGATTGAATGTGATTGTCAGACTTGATGCACTTCCTTCAGTCCCGTTTCATGGAAAAATAGGAACAGTAAGCAAGGTATGCATCGAACGGGATGATAAAAAAATATTCACCACAGAAGTATTAATATCAGAATCTGACCTTAGGCTAAAACCCGGAATGACAGTGAGCTGTGAATATATAACTTATGAAAGCGAGGATGTGATGTACGTTCCAAACAAGTGTATCCTTGCGGAAAGCAGGCACTTCTATCTTTTTACAAAGAGGAGAGGGACAATTAATAAGACAGAGATAGAGACCGGGCCCTCAAATAATATGTATACTATTGTTACAGGTGACCTGAAACCCGGCCAGGCTCTTGAACTTCCGGAAAATATTTTAACAAGGTAATAGAGATTACTATGCAGACTAAGGAGAACATAAGGGTTGCGATATACGGTCTCCGCGACCATAAATTCAGGTCATTTCTGACTATGCTCGGGATCATTTTCGGAACAGCTTCAGTCATAACAATGATATCGATCGGTGAAGGGGCGAAAAAGCAAGCTATGGCCAAATATCAGGACCTTGGCGTAAGTAATATTATTATCCGCGACAAAGAACTTACAGATACCGATCTTGAACAGGCCCGGATGAAATTTTCACAGGGGCTCTCCATTGATGACATCAGGGCAATAACTGAAATTGTTCCGGGCGTACAGGGGATTGCTCCGCAATCAGAAGCCAGACTCGAGGCAATGTATGGTGATAAATCCTCAAAGGTCACTGTTATAGGTGTTACTCCGGAATTAACAAATATCCTGAACTACAGGATGGATAAGGGAACTTTTCTGGATCAGGATCATTACAGCAGGCAGCTTAAAGTGTGTGTGTTAGGGGCAAATATTGTGAATGAACTTTTCACCATTGAGGATCCGCTTGGCAGGAATATTAAACTCGGAGATCAGTGGTTCGAGGTTGTCGGAGTGCTTCAGACAAAGGCTCTTTTCACAGAGACTGTGGGAGAACTGGCTGCCCGCGACCTTAATAATGATGTCTATATCCCGCTTTCAACGTTCGGAAAAAGAATTCCAAAAACAAATATGCTTGCAAGCGAACTGAAACAGGTGACAGTCAGGTTGGGCGGCTCTGAATCTTTGATTGAGTCTGCAGCCGTAATCCGGAGCATAATCACACGTCGTCATTTCAACAATGATGATTTCAGTATCATCATTCCTTATGAGCTGATGGAACAGGAGAAACGCGAAAGCCGCATTTACAATCTTTTGCTGGCATCAATAGCTGCAATATCGCTGATAGTCGGGGGAATAGGCATTATGAACATCATGCTTGCATCAGTTATGGAAAGAACCCAGGAGATTGGCATAAGAAGAGCTATCGGGGGACGAAGATCCGATATCATGGGTCAGTTTGTAACAGAGGCAATGGCTATGAGTGTAACCGGAGGTCTGATCGGTGTATTCATGGGGATCATCCTGTCGCTGGGCATTGGTCTCATTACTGAGGTAAAGACTTATCTTACACTCTACTCGATCTTTATTGCCTTTGGATTTTCAGTAATTGTAGGGATCACCTTTGGATATCTCCCGGCCAGGAGAGCCGCTGACCTCAGTCCGATAGAATCGATCAGGCATGATTAGTAACCTAAACTTCTGAAAGCGACAGAATTGAAGTATAAAGAACGAAGGGATATATCCCGGATATTTCACACAATTTCTGAATACTATCAGATACAAAATGATAAAACAAAATATCCTTAAGTGCTGTTTTTGAGAACTTAATCGGGAAAACAAAGTTTTCTAACCATTTGATTAACTTATAGTAAATCGGAATCTCTTATTTGGTGACTCCCAAAGCTAACAGAAAACTCCTTGCCTCTTTTGAGCCAAAACCCTTAAAACTTTTGTAACCATATCGGCTAACTTCCTTTCGTCATACTTTGATAAATCGTGTTGAATGGAATTATTTATTACCAGTTCCAGAGCCCATTCGGTTTCTTGCAGAAGATCGAAATTGGCAGAAAAAATTTGAAACTTTTTTTGTGTATTTTGTAACTCCTGTTGTTTGAAATGACTTATAAAGCAGGTTAAATGAAAGAATTGACAGGAGTTAAAGTTTTACATATATTTGATTTATTATTTTTACGCTAATGAAAATTAAGCCTTTTAATGTTATTGATCACAACTCTTTACCTGAAATAATTGTTGCTAAGCTTCCCGTAGATGGCGATCCTCTGGAGATTGATAGGGAAATGTACTTTGTATGTGAAGCAAATTTAAAAGAGATTGATGAACAGAAGATTGGAGTAATACCCCTGGTCGTTAAAGACCCTGCCAGGATTAAGAACATTGACAGCTATATAAAATGCCTCAGAATAGCTCAAAGAAGAATACAATTCAGGAAGGCAAACAACATCTGTGACTTCAATGATTGCGATGAAATGGTAATTTCTTTGTGATTTTCTAAATATAAAAAAAGGAGGTCAATATGGTCACTGTTTATACACTTCCGGGTTTATTTCATCTGATCGGATTGTCTCTGGCAGTAGGTTCCGCAACAGTAAAACTTGTACTTCTTTCCAAATGCAACTCGGACCATGAATCCGTGTCCACCTTTATCAGAATTTCGAAGCCTGTCACAAAGATCATTTTTTCGGGACTGATTTTAATAACCCTTTCCGGAATTGGCTGGTTAATTGCAGGCTATTCTTTCACTCCAATGCTAATCGTTAAGCTTGTGTTAGTAGGATTAGTTTGGGTTATAGGTCCAATTATTGACAACGGTGTTGAACCGAAATTTATTAAGTTGGCCCCGAAATCCGGAGAGAATCCGTCTCCTGCTGCAAAAGCTGGATAGCTTGACCACATCTGGCCGATAAAAATACAATTGCCATAAATAACTAAACAAGAATATTTTAACTCCGGTTTTTTGTGGTCATTTTATTCCGGCAGATTGTGGTCAAGGGCACTGGCCTTTCCAATATGGCGACATACTTCTGAATTATTAATTCTATAATTCAGGCACTCAACTTTTCACGCTTTTGATTGTTAGTTCATTGTACGATTAACTTATCAGGTGCAAAATCAAAAAAAATGATAGTAGAATCAAAAACAAGTTATAAACTTAAACAACTTGTTTTATATTTTTTAAGACTTGGGTACCCGGGTTTCGGAGGTCTACAGTGGATACAGGCAGTATTCTACGGAGAAGGTGCTGCTGTGACAGGTATTATAGCAATGAGCTCATACAAACTCACAACAAAGTCAATAGGTAAATTCCTTACTTGTTACCTGATCACATTGTTTACTTCTCCATACTTCAGAAAAGTCGCAAAGAACCTGTCCATTAAAGCATTTGTAGATGGAATTACTGCTGCCGTAATTGGTGCTTTGGCCGGTGCTGTTGTTATTATTGGAATCAGGAGCATTGTTGATATCCCCACTGCATTGATTGCTGTAGCTTCAGTGATGGGCTTAATATTTCTTTAAAAAATAACGGAACCGTATATCATTTTGATTGCTGCTATAATAGGTTTAATTCTTAATACAATCATATCATGAAAACAATTCAAACTATTTTATTTTTCCTTCTCTGTATCGGGGGTTCTTCTCAGACACCAAAAGCATTTATTACAAATTACGGAGATAACTTTATTTCGGTTGTTGACATAAATACTAAACAGAAAATTGCCGATATAAAAACAGGCTCTAAACCACATGGAACATCTGTTTCGCCTGACGGAAATTTGATTGCTGTTAGTAATGAAGGAGATAATACTGTTTCATTAATCAGCACAACAAACAATAAAGTTATCAAGACCATTCAGGTTGGTAAAGTTCCACACCAGTTAAGTTTTAGCCTTGACGGAAAATATGTATTAATTGCTATAAATGACGAGCACAAAGTAGATGTTATTTCAACTATCAGTTACAAAATTGTAAACAGTGTTGCAGTGGGTAGAAACCCTCACATTGTATTACCAATGGCTGATGGTAAAAATGTCTGGGTTACTTCAGAAGGCGACAATAAAATTGTCAGAATAAACCTTGATGAAATGAAAGTAGTTGCGGAAATTCCTGTCTTCGGTTTTCCGAGAGTGATGACGGCAACTCCGGATGGCAAATTCATTTACCTTACAATTCGTTGGTTTCACGGACTTGTTAAAATTGATACAGAGCAAAGCAAAATCGTTGGTTGGGTGCAATTGCCACTTACCTTAAAGTTTGACAGTGAAGGAAAATCAGCACATGGTCTTTGTGTATCGCCTGATGGGAAAACTGTCTATTTAACAAGCCAATTTACAGATGATGTGTCAGCCATAGACGTTGCAACCAATAAGATTTTGAAAAATATTACAGTTGGTAAGAATCCAAACTGGATCGAATTGACGTCAGATGGAAAATTAGCTGTTGTTTCCAACACTTCCTCCAATGATGTAACTATTATAGATATTGAGAAATGGCAGATAATAGCAATTATCCCCGTTGGCAAAAATCCTAAAAGGTTGTGGGTAGCAAATATTATAACAAATTAAGGATGAGAGCTTTTCTATAAAAAATTTAATTGATCATCAGAATATTTACAAATTCAGAGGAAACAGAAATATTTAACTCTTTTTAATTATTTTTGGTTATGGTCTAAAAACCTTGAATCACGAGCTACATATTAAGACTATACTCCTAAAATGAAAGGAAACAGCCTCTTCATTCTTATTGTTTTTATACTTCTCCTTCCGTTATTTTACACCTCAGGACAAAAGGCTGTTTCGATTACTCCCGTAAATAATATTCCTTCTTTAGACGGTAATGCAGATGACGTCATTTCACTTATGACATCATATAATTTCTTCCAGCTTGAACC
>Ga0209211_10006977_pt1 | contig 16064 bp, 12 predicted proteins | sample RifGroA2_FD_183992 | JGI IMG/M metagenome (GOLD analysis project Ga0209211, IMG submission 183992) | Groundwater microbial communities from Rifle, Colorado, USA - Groundwater A2 (SPAdes) (version 2) | ecosystem: Environmental > Aquatic > Deep subsurface > Groundwater | place: Rifle, Colorado... | reverse complement strand
TGTATTTGGAAGTAGGCAGCTTAAGCCGGGAGATGAATTTATTACTACCTCGGTTGCCTTTCCTACTACGGTAAATCCTGGGGTGATGTTTGGTATGAAGCCTATATTTATCGATGCGGAGATAGACACTCTTAATATTGATGCAAACAAAATAGAAAAAGCCATTACCAAGAAAACAAAACTTATCATGATCGCCCACACACTCGGACGGCCGTTTGACTTGAAAAAAATAACTGCGCTTTGCAAAAAATATAATCTGTGGTTAATTGAAGATTGTTGCGATGCTTTGGGGTCAAAATATAATGGTCAGATGGCGGGAACATTTGGAGATATTGCGACCTTTAGCTTCTACCCCGCACATCAGATAACTATGGGCGAGGGAGGCACTGTAGTCACCAACAATCCGCTCATCCATCGGTCATTAAGGCAGTTTCGTGACTGGGGACGGGACTGCTGGTGTAATACGGGTAAAGATAACACATGTGGAAAACGATTTGGATGGAAATTAGGAGAACTACCCGAAGGGTATGATCATAAATATATATACTCGCAAATTGGTTTTAATCTCAAACTTACGGACTTTCAGGCGGCAATTGGAGTCGCGCAGTTAAAAAAACTTCCTGGATTTATCGTAAGAAGAAGGGAAAATTATCAAGAATTGTACCGATTTTTTGAGAAATATAATCAATACTTTATATTAATGAAGGAAGATAAAAACATTGATGTATCTTACTTTGGCTTTCCTTTAATCGTCCGTCCCACCGCTCCTTTTACACGAAACGAACTCACTGAATATTTAGAGAAAAATAATATCGGCACCCGCAATGTCTTTTCCGGTAATCTCCTCCGCCACCCAGCTTATTTAAAATTAAAAAGTAAAATTAAAGTTATTGGCGATCATAAAAATGCTGATTTGATTATGAATAACGCATTTTGGCTCGGCGTCTGGCCAGGAATTAGTGAAGAAAAAATGCAATATATTTTAAACGTAATTAATTCTTTTTTAATAATTTTAAAATAATATGTTTAAATGTTTTCTTTGTAATAACACAAGCTTTAGAGAGTTAAAAAAATTTAAAAACGTACCAAGTAATATTTCTAAACTTCTAAAAATTGAGAACTTTAAATTAGATAAAAAAACAACGGTAAGTTTAGTTATCTGTAATAAATGCAATCTCATTCAACTGCAAAATAACATTCTTGAAAGAGAAGAATCTTATTATGATGACTATATGATGGCAGTTTCGCACTCTTCTTTGATGATAGAACTCCAAAAGGATCAAATAAGCAAATTTCTCAGTGAGTATAATTTAAAAGGTAAAAAAATACTTGAAGTTGGGTCAGGGGATGGTCATTATTCAAATCTTCTGCAGGAACGAGGATGTCATGTAACTGGAATTGAACCATCTAAAAGCTTTTATAGTCTAGCAGTTAAAAAATATAAACACCCTCATTTCGTAAATGATTATTTAACAAATAAATCCGAACTGAAAGAAAATTATTATGATGCTTGGGTGGCACGACAGGTTTTTGAGCACCTGATAAATCCGAATGATATTTTGCAAGCAATTAAATTATTTATCAAGGATGACGCAATAGGATTAATAGAAGTTCCTTCTTTTGAACAAACAGTAAAACTAAATAGATATTATGATATTTTCCCAGATCATGTTGCCTATTATACAAAAGAAACTTTAAACAAATTATTAATCCAAAATGGCTTTATCATTGAACAAATCGCGAGAGAAGCAAATGGTGAATATCTTGCGGCCTACATAAAAAATAATATCACCAATAAAAAAGACATCGATAGTTTTATTAATAAATATCAAGAATATATAAACAACCTAATGAAAACATTAGCTCAACTCTCTAAGAAATATCAAAAAATTGGAGCTTGGGGCGCGGGGGGCAGAGGAAATACATTTTATTCAATTATGGAGATAGATAAGTCCTTGATTAGATATGTTCTAGATTCTGACCTACATAAACAAGGCAAATATACAGTTGGTAGTCACCTACCAATTTTGGCTCCCACAAATAAAAATATTAATAATTTAGATGTGATTGTGATAACTGCCATTATGTATGAAAAAGAAATACTGAATATTCTTAAGAAAAATAATTTTAAAGGTAAAGTATTATTAATCGCGCCTCATCCAAAGTTAGTAACAGTTTGAGCGTAAATTTAGTCTCGATTGTTAGATCAATCTCTTCAAGTTAAATTCTTCATTATTCTTGCTACGAGAGTTCACCCATGTCCAGATTAGATAAGACAAGCTACTGATTAAAGTTGTAAGCGATATAAATAATCCAAGGTAATAAAGTCGTTGCGGCCAGAATTCGACAATCACTTCAAAGTCATAGCTTCCATCAGGATTTTTGATACATGCAACTTGATCATTACCGCACATCTTATTTGTATTAATAATCCAGCTGTTTGCATATCCATTCACCAACAGATGATTCTTGTTGTCATCAATTGGTTTCTTAAACAATGTTTCATAAAATTGCCCTGAAGGTAGGTTGTCATTTTGGATTGTCCCCTGAAAGTTTTTAGATATAAAATCCACGTTATATCTTTCGCTATAGTCAAATACTTCATTGCCCTGCCATATATTTCTGGTAGAATCCCATTTTTGATGTACTATTTCCTTTTCCTTCCCATCTCCAAGGGTGGTAATCCAACCTCTATCAATAAAACTTTTTAATTCTTCCTCACTCGCCTGATCATCTTCATTACCGTCAAGGATTTTATACTTTCCCAGTATGTCATTGCGAGGATCCGTCAAGGGCGGAGACGAAGCAATCTCTGTTAAATATGTTTTCCAGCCATTGTGAAAACTCTCACTAAACACAAGTGAAAACGCCCCCTTCGCTCCATGAACTACCATCCGATATTTTGTAGGGTCAATTTTCTTAAATTCTAATGTTGGAGTGCCAGAAGCAATCTTTTTTAGCGAATCAAGATCATCATTTTTATTTTGTTTACTGAAATAAAAAGCAGGACGCGTTAATTTACCACTTTCGGTAGCTATTTTTCCCAGACTATCTACATTTTCACCGGAGACAATATTTTGCTCGGGGACATAAAAATGCGGAAGAAAATCACTTCTGCTAAATATACTAACCGAATCAGAGTTTTGTTTTTTGCTATTTTTTTCAAAAATATCCGTTAATTGCCCAATATCCTCCCTTTCTCTGAAACCAAACGCGGGATATATATCTTTGTTAATAACAATTCTTTTGACATTATATATGTTTAACAATCTCTCCTCGATAGACTCATTTGAGAAATTATTATACAGCGAATTCATATTAGATAATGGATCCGAAGTAGAATAGGCGGCTATAAAAGGTTTATTCACCGAGTATACAAAAGGGTCCATTCCTTGATAATATCTATTACCATCATGATCGAGCATAGTCACTTGATAATTTAGTGATCCAGGTAGACTGAGCGCCCTATAATCAAGTTTGCTCTTATTTAACATCTCCCTCACATTAAAATAACCCTCCTTGTATGTGTATTTCCGGGAAATATATCTACCATCTTGAAATCTAAAATCCGGTATAAAATTCAGAGTTAAGAAAGGAATACTACAAGTGACTAAATATATAATAAACAAATAATAATGCCATTTCTTATTAAAGACTGAAATTAATGAGATAGTTAGCAAAAACACAAACAAAACACTAAACTTTTCCAGGGGGCTTTTAAAAATTAAAAATAAGGGGATATTACTCAGCATCCATGCATATACGTATTCAAATGGCTTACTGACACCTTTGTTAAGAAAAAAAATCAATAATATCCAAAAGACTAAGACATATTTTTTAGTTTTTTCACTTATTTTAGAATCCAAACCTCGACCGACAAAACTCAAAAGGAGTAAAAAAAAGGGAATAAACGAAATAATACTTATTACGGTTCCATTGTAATAATCGGAAAAAAAATATCCCCTGCTCTGAGTCAGTGGTGTCATCATCTTCAGAGAAAATATCCGCCCCATAATACCAGTGAATTCCATAGTTGAAGATGCAAAACTAACCGCAGTTTGTACAGTATAAAAGTTTTTTATATCCTGCAATTGGATACGCACAAGGTTGATAAACCACCACGCATTAAAGAGAAGAAAGCTCATTTCAAGAATAAAGAAGTTTTTCAGTACTAACCTGAGGTTTGAAAATGAAGATTTACTTAAGTTTTGAAAATGAATAATTATCAGTGAAAAAAGTAAAAAAATATGAAGTATTCCCAAATAAGGCACGTTTGCAAGAGAAAATGAAAAAAAGCCAGAGAGAATTCCAAAACAAAAGAAAAGCTTAAAACTGTTTTTATAATACTTATATAACACTCCAAACAGCAAGGGTAATACGAATAATGGGGCAACATTGAAAAACATCATACCTTGGAGATGATAAGCTGAAAATGGATTGAGAATATAAAATAATGAAAGAAACAAGGAGATAATAAAGCTTACCTTTAATACTCTATTAAGTAACCATATCACTGCTGTAAATGGCAAGGCATAAATAAGAAATACAGCCAGTGTATTGATAATCTTTATTGATATGCCAAGATATTGCAACCAATAAAAAAAATCAAAAATAATAAAAGAATAATTTAATATCGGGTTAGGACTCCCCACACCGCTATTGGTAGAAATCCAAGTATAACGATAGAGGTCTTTAGTAACAAGTGAGTTAAGGAAATAATTGCCTTCCCCGCCTAATAAGAGATAGTTTTTTGAAAATAAGATTATTAAAGAAAATAGCAAAAGAAGAAAACCAACTACGATTAATATTCTTCTATTGATTTGCATTGTTTTCGCGTTTTTTTAACACCAAAAATAAATGCTGACAATAAGGCCTAAAAAATCTCATATCAAATCCCTTAAATCCCATTTCCCCGTATGGTGTATAGAGTCCCAAAAAACATGCTTTTACGTCAATTTTTTCAATATTTTTGAATTTTTTTGATAATATAAATAAATCATCAATCGTATATTCTCTTAAATGAATAATATCCCCGCCACTGCCCCAATCATATCCTAAATTTCTCGGATATATTATTTCTTCTTGAATGAGGGAAATAATTTTGTTTGAAAGTCTATTTCTATTTGGTGTTCCAATGATTATGGTGCCTCCCGGTTTTGTAATTTTGATTAGTTCCTTTAGATAACCAACGTCATCAGCCACATGCTCTATGACATCAAAGGAAGTAACCGCATCAAATTCTGACTCCTTACCGTATTTATTTATCGAAATTTTTCTAAAATTAATTGCGTATTCTTTTTTTGTCCTATTAATAAAATCACCTCCTATAACGTTATTAGAATATTTTTTTATTACTGATGTGTGAAAACCGTCTCCACAACCGCAATCAAACACCTTATAACCTTTTTCAAAATCATTGCACAGCTTCATTATAAACTTTGAATATAAATTGCTTGTATATTTATTGTATTTCATAATGCTGATTGGCGTTCAATTTTTATTATTAGCTCGTTTAATTATATAGGTATTAATCTCTGCGATGCGTGGAAAAAATAGGGAACACAAGAGTCGAATAATAAACATGCTTGGTACTACTAAGACAAACAAGAAAAAATCAATAAACCAGTTGTTTTGCTTTAATTTTGCGAATATGCTAAAGGATAAATCATGAAAATAAGAAAGAGGATCAGCAGAATAACTGGCAATTCTTAAATCATTCTTTTTTAACAAAGCACCTAGACAGGCATAGTTATAATGAAATAAGTGACGAGGAGTGTCCAGATGAAACCACTTATCTTTTGCGAGATTAAATCCAAGGCTGTTTCTGTTTGGTATTTCCAGTATGAGTACCCCATCTTTACTCAGAAGTTTATTAAGTGCTTTAAAAAATGTATTGGGATTATCGATGTGCTCTAAAACATGCCACATAACGATTATGTCAAAAGTGAGGCTCGTATGAAATTCTTTGCTATCAATTTTCTGATTATATATAGTGATGTGCGGATACTGTTTCTTGACAAAAGAATAACCATCTTTATTTATCTCTACCCCATATTTTTTAAAATAATCCGGTAAAGTATTTAAAAATTCTCCCCGGGCGCAACCAATATCTAATATTTTTCGTCCTTCTGGTGGCTTAAATTTATTAATAATTTCCAACCGTCTTGCAATCCCCCATTTATTCAACCACCCCAAAGCTTTCTGAACTAGGCCAATATTAATCTCCGTTTCGTAGTAGTTACCAGGGTAGTATTTTTTATAATAATGCTCATCAATTTTGACATCAGTAAAGGCTACTTTACATTGCAAACATTCATAGATATCAAAATTTTCACTACCTAATAAGTGTCGTCCATGCACATTTTGGGAGGTGAACAATTTCTTGAGATTTGAAGAGCCACAAATCTTACATTTGTAAATACTCATAATAGGAAGAATTAAGCCGCATCCGATAATAACTTAACTTCTTCGGTGCGGCACAAAGGGCCGTAATCATTAATAACATGTCGTGTTATTAATAAACGAGCCCTTAGAGAATTTCAACTTTTGGAATAGGTATTATTACTTTTCCTCCCTGTTTGCGATAGTCCTTGAGTTTACCTAATATTTCTTCTTTAAAGTTCCAAGCAAGAAGCAATACATAATCCGGTTTGTCTTGCGCAATCTTTTCCTGAGGGAATACCTGTAAATGAGTTCCAGGCGAATATAATCCGTGCTTATAAGGGATATTGTCAGTCAAATAATCTACCAACTTGTTATCAATACCGCAATAATTAAGCAAAATATTTCCTTTAGCCGGTGCTCCAAATCCCACAATTTTTTTATTTTGTTTCTTAAGCCGCGTAAGAAGAAGAATAAGATCTTTTTTTATTTTTTCAACATTTTTTGCAAAGGATTTTAGTGTTTTGATATCGTGTATTTTAAGCTTTTCTTCCAAAGTCAATAATTGACCTACATTCTTTGACGCAGTTGGTTCTGGGACTTTTTTTCTGACATAAATTATAATTGAGCCACCATGGACGGGAGTTCTTTCTACATCAAAAAGTTCAAGATTAAACCGGTCAAACAAATGCACAAGAGGTTTAACAGAAAAGTAACTCAAGTGTTCATGATAGATAGTATCAAACTGTGTTCCTTGAACAAGGTCAACTAAATAAGGAAACTCAGCAACAAATACTCCCCTATCCCCCAACATGAGATTCAATCCTTCGAGAACGTCATCAAGATTATCTATGTGTGCAAAGACGTTTGTTCCAATAACTAATGAAACTTCAACCTGCTTTTCTTTTACGATTCGTTTTGCGACTGCATTGTTAAAAAAGGTGTCCCATGTTTCAATACCGTTTTGATTGGCTACTTTAGCTAAATTTTTTGCAGGATCAATTCCCAACACTTTCATCCCCAAGTTCTTTAATAACTGAAGTAGGGTACCGTCATTACTTCCAATTTCAACGACTAATGATGAAGAAGTAAGGTTAAAACGTGAAACCAAAGACTTCGCCAAATTCTGAAAGTGATCCGCCATGGTTTGAGAGAATGAAGAAATATAGACATAGTTTTTGTATAAAATCTCCGGATCAACAACTTCCCGGGTTTGTACCAAACCACAATTCAAACAAAGACAGGTAGTCAAGGGAAATCTGGGCTCAGGATCATTGAGCTGGTAAGATGTGAGAAAATTATTTACCATGGTCATCTTACCCAGATAGAGAAAGTTTTTTAATTTGGTTGACTTACATGTACGGCAATTCTTTATTTTTTTAACTATTGACTTTAGCATAATTTATTTATATTTCATTCATTTTTTCCAAAATAAAAGAGGCTCTTTTATCCCAATCCCACTCTCTTGTTACCAACTCTAAAGCCTCTTTTTTAAGTATAGCATATTTTTTATCATCAACCAATAGCTCTCTTATGGCCCAGGCCAATTTATGGTAATCTCCAATCGGTAGTACACCTAATAAACCTTGGGGATAACAATATTTAAAGCCTTCTTGGGCAAAGGCAACCACAGGTAAGCCACAAGCCATGCCTTCCGCAACAGCCATCCCCCCCGTCTCATAAGTAGCAGAATGAATAAATATGCGAGAAGATTTTAATATTTTATATTTTTTAATTCCGTCAATAAAACCGAACAGGCGAATATTATTACTCAAACCATTCTTTTTGATATAGACAGCTATTTCCTTTTCTTCAGAACCGTTTCCGATCATTGCAAGGCGCGCCTTGGGAAAGGTCTTTATCAACTCCTTCCATGCTTTTACGGCAACAATCGGTCCTTTTTGGGGATGAAATCGCGCCATAAAGACAGCATCATACAATATTTTTTTGGGCACGGGCACGGCATTTATTATATTTAAGTCTACCCCTCCATATATTGCTATAATTTTTCTCTCAGAGAACCCGTCCCGTATAAATACTTTATTATCAAGTTCGTTGCAGGAGACTACCAAATTGGCATAATTTTTAATTACAAGATATACAAACGATTGGATGAACCAATAACATATTCCCATGGCTCGCCTCATGAGGGAAGTCGCATACGGATTATGTTTTTGCCAGGGTTTTGGAGCAAAAAAATAAAATGCAGATATCCATTTAATTTTGGGATTTTTCCATTTCGCAAAAAGCGCTGGGATAACATCAGGCAAAAAATCCGAAACTGAGTATATAAAATCAGCATCAACTATAATTTTAGAATTATTATAAATTGACTGCATTCCCTTTATCAATCTCCTAGTTGAATGTATGAATGCTCCCCCTATTGAATGAAGGTCAGGATCATCATGGTCGTCGGTCTGAATATAAGTGACGTTTTTAATATTTTCTTGCTTCAAACGATTTATAGTCCCCAAGGAACCAAAAAAATATAACTGAAAAGAATTGCCAAATCTTTTCATAAGCTCAAAATATATCTGACTACCGCCGCTCATACCTTCACCGCAATCAACATTAGCTATAAATATAATTTTTTTCATTCTTATTTATATATATCGAAATACTCCCTCTTAGAAGTTATTCTCTTCAAAAAAAACCAAAGTTCAAAAAATATCCCATGATACTTTACCGGTAGAACACCTCTTGCCAACGATATGATTCTGTCAAGAAAAGACCTATTAAAATCCTTTTTAACCTTTCTAGAGCTCTCTGCAAGCTTCTTATAGTAATATTGATCGGGGAGAGCAATTTGTTTTAGGCTTTTTTTCTTTTGAACCAGAAAACAATTTACCAAACGACTTCCAGGCTTAAAAAATAATCCGATATAATCCCTTTTTTGATCATAGGTATAAAATCTATCAGAGACTCCTCCAATCTCTATGATATACGACTCAATCACATCAAATTCATTATTTGAATAAAAATCACAAAAAAATGTTGGTGAAAATTGAAAAAACCCGTGATTTAAAAAATTTTGGGCGGGAATAAATTGCAATACATATCCCCCAACCTTAGTTATTTTGACAATATTTTCCATCACTGACTTAACGTCGAAGATATGCTCAAGAGTACCACTATCGATGATGAGATTAAAGAAATTATGAAACTTTTTGTCTATCGGAAGTTGTAAATCATGAGTGATTTTTGGCTTATCAAAAGGAAACTTATCAATATCATAGTATTGTTTTTCCTTAATTCCAATAAATTCAAAAAAGGTAACTGCATGAATGCAATATTGCGTTTGTTTATTAATTTGCTGGACATCCTTACTGGTGGAGTATAAGATTTTTTTGGGAGACTTTAACGTAATATTATCTTTTTTGGACCAATCCTTAATATCTGTTTCAGCTGCATAAATATCCTGATTACCGAATGTCAATACCGGACCTTTAAACCTATACTTCTTACTTTTCCTCATGATAAATTTTAAAGATGTTGCGGTAAGTCCCATAATATCAAGATTAAATTCTAATAATTAACGATACTCAAATTTAATAGTATTAATTGTTTTTGAGTATATTTTACTTTTATATAAGTCCACCAGCGGAATCAACAGAAAGGAAGGAAATATGAGACACACTAAACTAAAAAACCAAAAAGATGGATTCAATAGATTATTAAAACGATATTTAATTAACAAATATATTTCTCTTAGTAAAGCCCGGAAGGTGCCAAAATTTTTTATTTGAACCAAACCTACATAATTTATTGCTACAAAATTATGTATACACTTTCTTCTTATATCAGCAAATTTTGATTGAGAAAAGACATCTTTAAACATGTTTATCCAACTCAACATAGGTGAATTAGTATAAATATCAGATCTTGTGGCGCTGTGTCCAATTCTTACAGCCACCACATAATCTTTTAAACATACTACTGGATGTTCTTTCCATATATTTAATAACACAGAGCCATGACATGTCCATATATCATCCCGAAAGGTTTCTTTCATATATCTTTTTCTATACGCTAAGCCTGAAAGCTGGTCTAGAGTGGATAGAAAATCACCTAATATATCATCATTATCTTTATTTATATAAATAATTGTATCTTTTTGAGAATTGATTTGTTTTTTTGCTCTCACAGGAATACCAATTGACTCATCAAACCAAAAGTATGGTCGAGTAACTGCTCCAACATCATCTGATATTTTAAATGCTTTATTAGTTTTTAGCAAAGCATTTTTTTCCAGAATATCGTCGGCCGCCATCATATAAATAATATCACCTGAACAATTTTTCTCCCCTTCAACCATATTTAACGGCGCTCCAATATTTGACTTGTTTTTGTGGTAGATTATCCTATGATCTTTAAAGGATTTAATGACTCGTAGTGTACCATCGGTTGAATCATTATCCTGTATAATAACCTCAAAATTTCCATAACTTTGATTTAAGATACTTTTTAAAGTATCTCCTATAGTATCCGCCATATTATATACCGGTATTAAAATACTGAATTTTAAACTTTTGTTATTTGCCATTATAATATTAATTATACACTCTTGCGAAAGGCCAAAACCAATTTTGAAGAAATACTTTTTAGTAGAAACGGTGGATTAATTATTGATCCAGTGAAATTCAATAATCGATGAGACAAGAATCTTAATATGGTTTCTCCAAGCAATAAGATACCCTTTTCTGATAAAAAATTAAGACCATTATTATTCGCCTTCACAACGATCTCTTGCTTTGTATAAAATCCTAAACTTTTTCTTTTTTCATTATTATATAAACGCCTTAAACGTAGAATACTATTTATATTAAACATATCAAAAATCAAAATACCACCACCTTTTAAAACTCTAGAAAGTTCTTGTATCACTTTATTAATCTGTGGCAGGTGCATGGAAAATCGTAAGCCAGTAACTACATCAAACTGATTTTCATTAAAAGGTAACTTATATATGTCTCCCTTCATAAAGTTTACTTTGCTTTTATTATCAACAGCAATTTTTCTGGCTCTTTGCAACATATTTTCATTAATGTCTATCCCCGTTATTTCCGCTTTTCTTAAATGACTTTCTAAGTAAAACGCCAGCCTCCCCGGGCCGGTTGCAACATCTAATATTCTCAATTTCTTTGTTCGGTTTATACCTGAATTTAATAATAAATCCAGTACCGATTTTTTCTCTACCTCGTCGATAATCTTCCCCGCAGGTGTGGTAAAGCGTTGTAAAGCGTAATCCACAGGATCTACCTGGCTGTATTTTTTCTTTGCCCAATATTTATGCTTCATCTTCGAGTTTTTTGAGAGTTTCTAACAGCAAATCTTTTTCTTTATATCTTTTTTTTAATAGGTCAATAGCCCCCCCAGTTATTTTATCAACAAGCTTTTTATCCGTAAAAACAGTTTCTATCTTATCTGCTATATCCTGTGGATTTTCTTTTTTGCATATCAACCCGGTTTCTCCGTGTGTCACCCATTCTGTATGAGATCCCACATCGGTTGTTATAACGGGTACTCCCAAACCCATAGGTTCAAGCAAGGTATAAGGCGTCTGGAATGAGCAAGGATAACGGAAAGGAAGAACTGCGGCAGTGACATCTTCTACTATTTCTAAGATATTTTCTTGTTTTTGTTTAATTATTACCTTGTCCCTTTCTTCATCCTTAATCTCATCCATTAACGCCTTTTCTGTTAACGGTTCCACCGGCCAACCCATTATCATTAATTTAAACTGATATCCTTTTTGCCAAAGTAATCGACAGGCATTAAGTAGGTCAATTATTCCACGGCCCCTGTATAGAATTCCGTAAAAAAGTACTTTTCTATTTTTTGAGTTATCTTTTTTATTTCTTTTTTTTATTTCAACTCTAGGATACAAAAATTTATTATCTTTTGGATAATAAGCTGTATTTACTAATTTATCTTTTACATATTGGCATGAGGCCATATTGACAAGATTTAGTCTTGGAGGTGGAATTTTAGTCAACAAAAAATTAGTTATATGTTGAATGTAAGCGTGGATAAGAAATCTTTTCTTATACAACTCTCTCTTTAAGTGATCATTGATTATTTGCAATGCTACAATTATTGTATCAGTACAGAAAATTCCTTTTTTTCTCAAAATAAAGCATAACCATTGAACATACACGTTTAAAAGAGGCGTTCCAAAACCTAATATATAATCTGCTTTCCTAACCTCACTAATTATTCGCAAAAGTCTAGCTATATTATTCTTGTTTGTAAATCCAACATGGATTTTGGAAAGGTACCCTTTTTTATGTAATAGATTTCTATAGTAATTCGCCTGGATATACGATCCGCCACGCTTGATTCCATAAAACGAAACGGCGGTTTCAAGTAAAAGAATCTTTTTCATATCACTTAATCGACCTTAAAATATAACTCACGCCAATAAGTATTTTTAAAAAAAACATTCCTAAAGACAATATGGGGTGGAACACCAATTTTTTCCACTTACCGTTTTCTGTAAAAACTCCAAAATATCTGTAGAAAATCCCAAGTTGTTTTTGAATATCAGCATCATCTTTCCCCCACTTTTTAACATAGGTATCAAAGCTCTTTATGTAATAGTTTTTTTTACTTAAATATTGTATCAGATTGAAATTTTGTTCATTGTGATAAATTGGAGTCTTTATAATATCAGTTTTGCCAATTTTTCTGATTTTTTTATCAAAATCCCAGTCCTCGGGACCGGACATGTTTTCATCAAAACCTTCAACCGCATCAAATACTTTTTTTGATATAAACCGAACACAATCAATCACAGTGCCATCGTAAAAAGATCTTTCAAAACGTCTAACTTTACACCAAAAAGACTCTCCCATGACAATTTCCGAAATGTAAAGTGCTACTACATCATGATTATTTTGAATTTTCTGTACACAGTCTTTAGCGACGTTTTTTGAGAGTATCATATCGGCGTCAAGGTATAAGATATACTGTCCTTTTGCTTTTTTTACTCCGAAGTTGCGTTGGGCGGAGCGTTCGGGACCATGGGTGAAAAAGTAGATATTGAGATTGCTTCGTCGCTCTGCTCCTCGCAATGACATTCGGTCGACAATTTCTTTTGTTCTGTCAGTTGAATTATTGTCAACGACGATAATTTCAATTAAGGGTTTCGAGATTGCTTCGTCACTTCGCTCCTCGCAATGACATGAAAGGTATGTTTGCTCACATATTGATTTCAGGCAGTTGGCGATATTTTTCTCTTCGTTTTTGGTGGTTATAACAACGGAAACTAAGGGATGGGACATAGGGAAAGTATACTATAATTTAAACCCTAAATACTCAACTCTAAACAATAAACAAATGAACCACTTTTCACCAAGACTTTGAGGAACAAGCTAAGGGGCGAGGCGGATTAATTCGGATAAAAGACTAAAACGTAGTTTTTTGCTATTGACAAGGGGAAATTGTGGTATAATTAGATTAACTTAGCCGCGGACATAGATCCGCGGTCTTTTTTAGGTCAATATACTTTGTTTTTCTGGCAACGTTCTTTATTGAGCACTTATTTATACAAATAATGTAGGATGGGTATTGGAATAACCCCTTATACATGATTTTATTTTGCATACATAATAGAGCTAATGAGATTGACGGTTTATGTGTTTTAAGAAAATGGCAGGCTTGTAGAAAATCCGCATCGCCCGTCATAAGAAACGCCTTGTTATACTTGTTCAACAATCCATACCCTACTAAATCTACACTCAGTTTTACATCGACTTCTTTTTCCTTGCCAGAGGTCTTTGACCGATATCCTTTAAAGAAGGTTATTCTCTTTTCCTCTTTGACTGATTTATAAAAATAATACTCATTATTAAGAAAATCTTTTTGTTCTTTTGTTGGATTTGAAGGACGCGGCGAATATGACGCATAAAAATAAATAACACCGAACTTAATAAGTAGTTTCTTTTCTAAACTTGCTATGAGAGTTGGAAAATGTACAAATCTTCTTGGTCCAACTAAGTCATATTGTGAAGCATACAAATTTGAACCGTCAATAAACAAATAGGTCATCCTATTATACTGGTATATATTTTATGTTTTGTCCAGGGATTATATGCTACAAAAAGGGTATTTTAGGCTGACAGAGTAGCGTTTAATGAGGAATAGTACTAGAATGACGCAATTAAAGATTTACGGCGCTGTCGGCGAGATTTACTTTATCTTTTTCAGAGTCGATTTTCGTCTTTGAAGTAAAAAAATGACCGCCAAGGGAGGTAAAAGCATTTTTCCAAAAGGATAGAGATATGATACTTACTTTTGTTTGGCTCGGATCAAAATCAAGCAAATGGGCAAGTAGTTTCCATGCCATGTAGAAGAAGTATTTAAAGTCATGAAAACTTCGAATGCTCAACACACGTCTGATAATATACTGAGGCGTCATGAAGGAAGAGTAGAGCTCTTGCTCAAGGGCATATATCTTTTCTTTGGGGAAGGGAGTCTTCATAACCGGTTCGCGCATGTCATAATGTTCATAATCCTCAGTCAACAGCCAGCCCTTCTCACGACATTCCTTGAAAAGAGGGGTTCCCGGATAAGGAATGACGATGGTGGCTTGCATGGTCGTAAAATAGCCCTTTTTAAAGCAATATTTAGCTACTTCAATCGTCCTTTTTGCATCGGCATAGCTTTCCCAAGGATAGCCGAGCATGATGGTAGCATGAGGGTCTAAGCCAACACTGGATGCCATACGGGAGCCGTTTATCGTGTCTGCCTCCTTTGTCCCCTTATCTAATTTATCGAGTGTTTTTTGATTTGCCGACTCCATTCCATACAAAATAAAACGAAAGCCCGCTTTTGCCATAAGGTTATAATATTCCTGGGTCAAGGCATTAAAGCGCATGTTACATCCATATCTTACTTTTTTATTATAGCCTGACTCAATAAGGAGTTCACAAAATTTTTTGAGCTTGGGACCGATGAACATGGTGCCGGCATCGTCAAATATTTCCTTTATGCCATACTTATCCACGACGTGCTTTACTTCATCAAATAATCTTTGTGGCGTAAAGCTCCGGTATGAACCGATCGGATTAATCGTATGGTCCCAGACGCAGAAAGTACAACGATTCCACCAGCAGTCGCGGCCACTGTACATATAGGTGCCGGGGGTATATTTATAGTTCCCATTCTCGTAGGCATACAATTTCCACTTCGTAAGATCACGGTCAACAAAGGGTAATGAATTAAGGTCATGTTTGAGGGATGCGGGGCCGGAGTGATATATTATTTGCCCTCTTTTTAATTGAGTTGTGGCGTAAGGTTTGGCTTTTATATCTTTATTATTTGCCCTCCAATAAACTCCCCCTTCGAGTGTTTCTCCTTTATGGACATGATTCAATAAGTTGACGATTACAAAATCATAGTCTCCTCCCGTAATGGCATAATCGATTTTGCTATTTTCAAATATTTCAAGGGGAATATAAGAAATATGATCTCCTACCCAAACAAGTTTCGTTTTCGGAATTTGTTTTTTGAGGTCGTCGATTATTTTCCAGTGCTTTTTGACTATAGGAGATTTTGTCTCAACCATGAGGTAGTCGGGTTTCATTTTTTTCAACTCCTTAACCCATTCAGCATATTCTTTTTTTTCGGCGATACCGTCCATCCAATAAACTTTATAGCCCTTATCTTGCAAATTCGATGCG
>Ga0209211_10006975_pt1 | contig 16067 bp, 13 predicted proteins | sample RifGroA2_FD_183992 | JGI IMG/M metagenome (GOLD analysis project Ga0209211, IMG submission 183992) | Groundwater microbial communities from Rifle, Colorado, USA - Groundwater A2 (SPAdes) (version 2) | ecosystem: Environmental > Aquatic > Deep subsurface > Groundwater | place: Rifle, Colorado... | reverse complement strand
TCACTGCGATCTCGATATCGCCATCGGGGAATTGCTCGTCTTTGACCGTCAGGCCCGAGAGCTCGACCATGCGCCGTGCCAGGTCCATGATCGTCACGGGCTGGCCCATGTCGAGCACGAACACGTCACCACCCTTGGCCATGGCGCCCGCCTGGATCACGAGTTGCGCCGCCTCGGGGATCGTCATGAAGTAGCGCGTCACTTCCGGGTGGGTAAGCGTGATGGGCCCGCCGTCGCGGATCTGCTGGCGGAACTTGGGCACCACCGAGCCCGACGAGCCCAGCACGTTGCCAAAGCGCACCATGCTGAACTTGGTGCCGGTTTGCGTGGCGGCCAAGGCCTGCAGAGACATTTCAGCCAGGCGCTTGCTTGCGCCCATCACGTTGGTGGGGCGAACGGCCTTGTCGGTGCTGATCAGCACGAAGTCGGTCACGCCGTTTTCAGCGGCGGCCTGTGCGGCACGTAGCGTTCCCAGGACGTTGTTCTTGATGCCGGCGGCCGGGTTGTGCTCCACCAGCGGCACGTGCTTGTAGGCGGCGGCGTGGTAGACCGTGTCTGGGTGCCAGGTGGACATGATCTCGCTCATGCGGTCGTCGTCCTGCACCGAGGCCAGCAGGGGCACCAGAACGGGCTGCGTGGCGCCGTCCAGCGCAGACAGCTTCTCTTCCAGTTCCTGGTGAATGGCATAGAGGGCAAATTCGCTCTGCTCGATCAGCAGCAGCTTGGCCGGATTCACCGCTAGAATCTGGCGGCACAGTTCGCTACCAATGGAGCCCCCCGCTCCCGTCACTAGCACCACCTTGCCCACAATGCTCTTTGCCAGCAGGATGTGGTTGGGTGCAACGGGCTCACGGCCTAGCAGGTCGTCAATGTCCAGTTCACGAAGGTCCGAGATGCTCACCTTGCCTTGGGCTAGGTCGGTCACGCTGGGCAGGGTACGCACGGCGACGTGAGCACTTCGGATCTGGCTAAGAATCTCGTTACGTCGGTGGCGCGATAGGCTGGGCATGGCCAGCAGCACATCGCTGATGTTCAGCGTGGAGGCCAAGTTATCCAGATCAGCTGGATTGTAGATGGGCTGACCGTTAAGCACGTGACCGTGCAGGCGGTCGTCGTCGTCCAGAAACCCTGCAACCTGCATTTCGTGGCTGTTTCCCATGGCAGCCGCCAGCTGGCGGCCGGTGGTCCCTGCGCCGTAGATCAGCACCTTGGGGCGTGAAGCGTGTTTCAGGATGCTGAGGTACTGGTCACCCAGCCAGACCCGGGCCAACGCGCGGGATGCACCCACGAACAGCAGCAACAGCATGGGCTGGATGATGCCCACCGTGCGGGGTACTCCGGCCACGCCAATGGCTGTAAAAACGGAAGCATACAGCAGCCAGTAAATGCCCACCGCGCGCGCTACGGCTAGTAACGCTGGCCAGCCGCTATAGCGAAAGATGGCGCGGTATAGGCCCGAGACGATGAAGATGGGCAGCGCGATACCCACGGAAGCACCCACCGCCCACAACGCCGTGCCAGACAGGGCTACGAACTCACCCAACCTCAGATAGAAAGCCAACCACACGGTCAGAACGCAGAGGCCCAAATCGACTGACAGGGCTACAAAGCGCTTCGCTGCGCGTGGCAAGGCCAGGATCGGCACAGCCAGCTTAAATAGAGGCTGTTTCATGGCGTGCAGCCCCCTGAGTCCTGAGTCCTGAGTCCTGAGTCCTGAGTCCTGAGTCCTGAGTCCTGAGTCCTGAGTCCTGAGTCCTGAGTCCTGAGTCCTCAAGATGATCCATTTTTTTCTTCAATGCGACACTCCGTCCCCAGCCAGAACCTTCAACGCCGTCGTCCACAAAATCTTCAGATCGAACCGTAGCGAACGACGAAGCAAGTACTCCGCGTCCAGCTCCACCTTCTGAGGGATCGGCAGCTCATCTCGTCCGTTGACTTGTGCCCACCCCGTCAGGCCTGGCACCAGTTCGTGCACGCCCTTTTCAGTGCGCAGTGCAATCAAGTCATCTTGGTTGAATAGCGCCGGCCGAGGACCCACAAAGCTCATATCGCCTTTCAGGATGCTCCACAATTGGGGCAACTCGTCCAAGCTGGATTTGCGCAATAAGGAGCCAATTGGGGTCAACCATTGATCAGGGTTCTGAAGCAGGTGTGTGGCCAGCGCAGGGGTATCGATGCGCATGCTGCGGAACTTGGGCATTTTGAAGGTGCGATTATGTCGACCTACACGGTCACTCCAGTACAGCGCGGGCCCCGGTGACGTCAGCCGAACGGCCAAAGCGACGAGCGTAAACGGCAACGCCAACGCTAAAGCAATCAGTAGCGCGAGTACCAGATCAAACAGACGCTTCACGCTTTCTTCCTACGGGATTTCAGCTGAAGACTCACAAGCCAAAACTCAAGCAGATCCATCAGCACCTCCCGCTCGAACTCATGCGAGTACGCTCTCTTTGCACGTAATCCCATTTCTTTTCTTTGTTCCGGCGACATACGAGAAAGTGCCAATACTGAGCGAGCAAGTCCATCGGCATCACCGGCAGCGCAAACCAATCCTGCGCCTGATTTAGAAATAACTTTAGCGCCCTCTCCGTTCAGCATTGCGACAATAGGAATGCCAGTTGCCAAATAACTTTGTATCTTCCCCGGAATAGTCAGCGCAAATATCGGCTCATCCTTCAATGTAACTAAGAGCGTATCTGCATGCTGGAAAAAAGCAGGCATTCTTTCCAAGGGGAAACGCCCTAACATGATCACCTGCTTCGCCAAATTGCGTCGCTCAATCTCAGCAGCTACCCAGCCTGCAGATCTGCCATCGCCGACTATCAACCAACGAATTTCGTGCTGCTCCCGAAGAATTTCGGCAGCCCTCAGGATAGACGGGAAATCTTGAGCATCGCCGATATTGCCTGCAAACATGACATTGAAACTATCCGGTGCAACAGGAACCTCGGGAGCCGGCTCAATCTCAGCGCCATCAAAAATCGATTCTGCCCAACTCGGAAAGTATTCCACTTGTTGTCCTGTATCAGCATAATGTTTTATGGCTGACACAAAGCTGTCAGACTGCGCCAATATCAAATCGCAACGCCGATATATGAACGAGACCAGACGTCCCACAATGGCTAGTGTCCATTTCGAACGAATCACACCAACAGCACTCAGAGTTTCCGGCCACAGATCCAACACCCACATGGTTATCGGAGCTCGCTTGAAGGCGCGCAGCAGAACAGCAGGTAACGCTGAGGTAACAGGAGAGAGCTGATAGACGAAGATGGCATCGAAATTCTGTCCACGCAGTTTCCATATTCCCAACATACTGGCGCTAACTGCGAACGAGAGGTAATTCAGCAGTAGCTGCACGGTTCCTTGACCGCGCGCAAGCATAGGCACCCGCACAATGCGTGCGCCAGCCCATTCAGAAAACCGGTGCGGCGCTGCAGAAAACTCGGGAGTCACCCGCCCCTCAGGATAGTTGGGAATGCCCGTCAAGACTGTCACTTCATGACCGCGTTGCACCATCTCTTTCACGAGATCATTGATGCGGAAATTTTCCGGCCAGAAATACTGGGATACGACCAACAGCCTCATGAATGGACGACTCAGTATTTTTTCCAAACGACCCGGTTCACGTAATCGGTGTAACTTTGGATGATGCGCAAAACTTTGTCTGACACGTTGGGCATACTGTAGTCGGCCACCTGACGCATCAGACGATCCTGGCCGCGTGGCTGATGCTCTAGAATAGACAGTGCCTGCAAGGCCCGCTCTAGTGACTGCCCCACCATCATCACCGACGCCTCTTCCATGCCTTCTGGACGCTCGTGGGCTTCCCGGATGTTTAGTGCAGGGAAATTCAGTATTGAGGACTCCTCCGTGATCGTCCCACTGTCGGACAGAACGGCCTTCGCATACATCTGGAGATGGTTGTAATCCGAGAACCCCATCGGTTTGAGCAGTCGCACCTCGGGCTCGAATTTTGTACAGGTGGCGTCCACTCGTTTTTGCGTCCTAGGGTGCGTGGAAACCACGACGGGGAGTTCGTATTCCCTTGCAACACCGTTGAGCAGATTCACCAGCGCCTCGAACCGAGTATCGCTGTCGACGTTTTCCTCTCGGTGCGCGCTCACAAGGAAGTAGCCGCCGGGCTTGAGTCCCAGCCGGCTTAGCACATCAGATGCCACGATGCGAGGCCGGTAATAAGCCAGCACTTCAGCCATAGGACTGCCGGTCTTGATCACCAGGTCCGGTGGCAGGCCCTCGTGCAACAGGTACTCGCGGGCAATGTCGCTGTAGGTCAGGTTCACATCGGCCGTGTGATCGACAATGCGCCGGTTGATCTCTTCGGGCACACGCATGTCGAAGCAGCGGTTGCCTGCTTCCATGTGGAACACGGGTATTTTGCGCCGCTTAGCAGGAATGACGGATAAGCAACTGTTGGTGTCGCCTAGGATGAGTAACGATTCTGGGCGACGGCTTGCCAGCAGGCCGTCCATGCGTCCGATGATGTTGCCAATGGTCTCGGCCGCAGTGCCACCAGCAGCCTCCAGAAAGTGATCCGGCTTGCGTATGCCTAGGTCGTCGAAAAAAATCTGGTTGAGTTCGTAATCGTAGTTTTGCCCGGTGTGCACGATCTCGTGCTGGCAATGCTCGTCAAGCCGCGCCATCACACGTGATAGGCGGATGATTTCTGGGCGGGTGCCCACAACAGTCATTACATGCAGTTTCTTCACTGGAACCTCACAGGGGCGCCGCGATCGTATCGGGGCGTTGGCGGTCAAAGATTTCATTGGCCCAGAGCATCACAACCATGAGCTCATCTCCGGTATTGGTGATGTCGTGGGTCCAGCCGGGAATCGTTTCCACCACTCGTGGGGATAGCGCAGTGGTGTGGATTTCGTGGGTTTCTCCGGTCAGCATGTGGCGGAACCGGAAGCAGGCCTGGCCCTGGATGACTAGGAACTTCTCCGTCTTAGCATGGTGGTAATGCCCGCCCCGCGTCACCCCCGGGTAGGCGGTAAAGTACGAGAACTGGCCGCTGTCCTGCGTCTTGAGCATTTCCACGAATACGCCACGCGGATCCTCATGGCGGACCAGCGGGTAGTCGAACGCTTCGAAGGAGAGGTAGCTGACATAGGTGGCGTACAGAGCCCGCCCCAGCCCATGGCCCACCCTCCCGATCACTCCGGTGTCACGGCTCTCCCGAAAGGCCTTGATGATGTCGGCCACGTGGCCTACGGTGGTGCTGTACACCGGTCCGACCATCTCGAAGCCCCGGGCGTCGGGCTGCGCAGAAGCGCCATCCAACAAGGCCAGGAACCGGTCAATCACATCGTCCACATGGACCAGATGGAGGGGGGCTGCCGGATCGCGGATCTCGATGGGCTGGTCGCGCGAGATCTGGTGGCAGAAGGTGGCCACCGCCGAGTTGTAGAAGGGGCGGCACCATTTGCCGAACACGTTGGGCAGCCTGAACACATGCACACGATGACCATGCTGTGCCGCCAGGACGTGCAGGGAATCCTCCGCCGCCCGCTTGGAGGCTCCGTAGGGGTTTTGCAGCGCTGCCTGCGTCGATGAAGCGTAGATCAGGGGTGGCCGCTTTCCGGAGCGTGCTGCCAGATCTGCAAGCACGCCGCACAGGCGTTGCGTAACATCGCGGTTGTTGGCGAGGAACTCGGCCGGATCGACCGGTCGGTTGGCGCCGGCCAGATGGACGACGGCATCGGCCTGTTCACACGCCGTGATCAGCGCTTCACTGGAATCGGTCCGGCCAATGGCCAGCACTTGCCAGCCAGGACGTTCACCCAGGCGGACAGCCAGATTGCGTCCCACAAATCCGTAGGCGCCGGTGATCAGAACATTCACGTCAGTCCTCCGCCACCGCCGCTTCGCCGCGTAAGATTCGCTGAAGGAATTCCAGCTTCAGCAGAAGTTGCTTCATGCCGGCCACATCAAGGCGCACGGTGTTGTGTGAGTGGTACTCTTCGGCGTGCAACGCCTGCGTGAGTCTAGGTTCGCCCTGGTCTATGTACTTCCCGTAATTGAGGTCGCGACCATCAGGCGGTATGCGGTAGTAACCGCCAAGATCCTCGGCGTAGGCTCGCTCTTCCCGGCTAAGCAGTGCTTCGTAGAGTTTTTCGCCGTGACGGCTACCAATGACCTGCACCGGATGATCGGGTTTACCCAGTAGTTCAAGTAGAGCGCGTGCAAGCACCTCGACAGTAGCAGCCGGTGCCTTTTGCACGAAGATGTCGCCGTTATTGCCGTGTTCGAAGGCATATAGGACCAGATCCACAGCGTCGTCTAGGGTCATCATGAAGCGCGTCATGGCCGGGTCGGTGAGGGTGATAGGCTTGCCTTGCAGTATCTGATCAACAAACAGCGGAATCACCGACCCACGTGAAGCCATCACGTTTCCGTAACGGGTTCCGCAGATTACCGTCGATGTACCCTCCAAATTTCGGCTAGCGGCCACCATCACCTTCTCCATCATGGCTTTGCTGATACCCATAGCGTTGATGGGATATACCGCCTTGTCAGTGCTCAGGCAAACCACGCGACGGACACCGGCGACGATGGCGGCCGACAGAACATTCTCGGTGCCAAGCACGTTGGTGAGCACCGCCTGCATAGGATGGAATTCACATGACGGCACCTGCTTGAGGGCCGCCGCGTGGAACACGTAGTCGACGCCACGCATCGCCTGCTGCAAGCTGTCGCGGTCGCGCACATCACCAATGTAGAAGCGCAGCTTGCGGTGGGAGTACCTCTTGCGCAGGTCGTCCTGCTTCTTCTCGTCGCGGCTGAAGATGCGGATCTCAGCGATATCGGTGTGCAGCGCGCGCTTGAGCACTGCGTTGCCGAATGAGCCGGTGCCGCCCGTGATTAGAAGGCATTTCGAAGTGAGGGACATGCTTAATTCTCCTAAACGCAAATTTGTTAACCCGCACCTTCAGCGCCGCGCATAAACGCAGCCCGCTGTGCTTCGGCCCGGGTACGGATGGTCTGGTAATGAAGCCTGTGTTTCTCTAGCTCGGGTTTCAGGCTCCCGTAGTCGCGTAAGATGCCGAGGCCATGCAGCGCGGCACGGGCGCCATAGACGAGATAGTTAAGATTCAGCAGTCGCCGCTTCCACCGGGAGGTCTGACGGTAGCAAAACATACGGTTACTCATGAGCAACCGTTCAAAGCCCTGGGCTACGTGATTCCTCAGGTAGCTGAAGATTGCATGCTTGTCTTTGTCGAAAGCAGCACTGCGCACCAGATAGGTGGAGCCAGCAGTGCGGCGATAGTAGATGTGCACCAACGGTGACTGCGAGAACGAGATGGGAGAGAAACGTTCAGCCATCTTCACGTGCATAGGGAAGTCCTCAGTGACAGCAAACTGCCGCACGAAGTCTCGGATCGCTTCGTCGCGAAGTACCTGGGTGGAGAAAATGATGCTGGGTGTGTGGTTGAAGCTGATGCCGAGCAAGCGCTTCATGTAGTCGCCGCTGCTGTATATGCGGTTGCTCGCCACCATATTCACGTTGAAGAAAGTAGGCCATATGAGATGGCCATCGATCAAGTACAACGGATAACCCGACGACATGTCATAACCCTTCAGGCGCCGCCACTCGGCGAGCAGGTTCTCGCATGAGTATACATCGTCGCCCGCAGTTAGCTTGCACTGGTCGCCGCGCACATACGGCCACACCTTCGTGTAGTTGTGGCAGGTCCCCTGATTGGTGGCTTGCGTATGGATCTGTACATCGGAAAATAGGCTTGCGTGCCGCTCAAGCCAGTGTTGCACCAGTGCCAACGTCTGATCTTTTGACGCGTCATCCGCGACGATCAACTGGAACGAATAGCCTTGGCCGTGCTCTCGGATCTGGTAGGCAATGCTCTCGAGGTGCTCAAGTACATAGGCCTCATGATTGTATGTGATCACGATAAAAGTGAAGTCCATCAGGCCGACCCTTTTAGCGCACGCAGTTTGGTGAGAAGCAGTAGCCATACGATGATCGGGGCCAATAAGCCCGATGCCCGGAAGCCATCGGCGAGCATGCGAAACTTTTCCGCTAGGGTTCGGGGAGCACCATGCGCGCCGTTAATGCCTCGCTCGAGCAAGTCAATGTCCAAACCATATTGCTTGATCAGTGGTCCCGCAACCTGCGGCACCCATTTGCCCCGGTAGATCGCACCGCCCATGGTGTAGTTGTAGCGGTAGATTGTTTCATGCCCGGGCTGCGCGCAGAAATACCGACCACGGTGAAGGAAAGTGCGGCTCGTTCCGAACAGCTCCCAGATCCAGGGGGTATCGTTCGCGCGGGTGAGTTCGATCAGGTGCTGGCGGCGCCACAGGGCTGGAGCAGAATTGAGCCGGTAGTTTGTCAGGCGTGGAATCGCCTCGAAGCCTTGGTAGTCGCTGGCGGGGCGTGCACTGCCGGGCACATTGGAGAGGTAGAACACGGAGATGGCCGGATCGCCATCCATCCACTCAAGGCATTGATCGATGGCTTTGCCGTCCACGGGGGCCTCGAGCACAAAGTCGTCGAACAGCATCAGCACGTACTCGGACGACAGGTCTTTCAACGTAGATAGCAGGCGCGCACCCCACGGCGACGACCTTTGATCAGGTGCCATTACATGGCTGCTTGCCCGAAGTCCAGATACAGCGATGTCGTGCGATTCAGTGTTGACTACGAGTGGGAAAGGGCACTCAGGCCAACGATCCTTGAAAGCCGCAAAGAAAAGCGGCCAGACATCTGAATAGGCATCGCAGCTGTTTACGACGACCACGCACCGATCATTGTTAGGCGTTGAGTTGTCAATTGTCATGTCACATTGTCCGCAAGTTCAGGATCGTCGGCAAAGTCCTGAAATTGACCCATGCGATGAATCGCTCCGTTTCTGAGTTCAATTATCTTGTTGCAATAGCGCAGGGAGGCCATCTTGTGCGCCACCATGATGATGGTGATGTCGTCACCCAGTCCTTCAATGCTCTGCATCACGGCAGATTCGGTACTCTCGTCAAGTGCACTGGTTGCTTCGTCGAGCACTACTACGGTGGCCGACTTGTACAATGCCCGGGCAATTCCGATGCGCTGGCGTTGTCCTCCCGAAAGCCACGCGCCACGCTCACCTACTACAGTGTCCAAGCCCATGGGAAGTTGGTTCAGAAAGTCACCGAGCTGTGCCTTCTCGGCGCATCGGTGCACGCGTTCGACATCGATCAGGTTTCTACCGACCCCCAAGGCGATGTTTTCTCCGATCGAGGCGTCGGCTATGAAGATTGATTGGGGCACGTGGGCTACCAATTTGTGCCAACCGGCTGGTTTGCGGAAGTCAATTTCCGCACCGTCGACGCGAATGCCCCCCCCAGTAGGCGCCAGCAGGCCCATAACGATGTCGAGCAAGGTAGACTTTCCGCTACCGGTCTTGCCGACGATGCCAAGGCGAGTACCCTTATTGATCTGGAACGTGATGCCGTTCAGGATGGGGCGGTTGCCCTCGCCGTAAGAGAACTGCACCGCGTCGATGTCGATCGAGCGGTTAAATGATATTTGGCGGGCGGCGCTGTCTTCAATCGGCAGCTCCAAGTCCATGAATTCGAGAGTCGAGGCCACCGCATGCTGGGCACCCTGAATGCAAGCCCAGGCCGCATAGGCCTGTTGCAGCGTTGGCAGCAGGCGTTGAAGACCTAGAGCAAGCACCCCTAGCCCAGGCAGCGATTCGGAAAGCACCCCTCTTGACGCGAGAACATAGGCCAGCGCACCGAAGAACACAAGGCCGCCCGCTTCGATCACGTAGCGCGGCACTTGGCTGATGATCTGAATATCAGCTCTGGCTCGTCTCAAGGGGCTGTCGGAGGTGGCGAACTCTCGCTCGTAGAGCTTATGGCTGCCGTCAAGAATAATGTCTCTGACCGATCCCAGGCCCTCCTGCATCTTCTTGATGATGTGGCTGGTTTCGACGTCAATAGTTTCACCTGAGCGAAGTAGCCTCTTACGGGTCAACAGGTGTACACTCAGGTAAAGCAAGCCGAACGAGAGCGATGAAGCGATCGTAACGATCGGGCTGGCCACGAACAGCAAAGCCACGATGGCCACCGACAGTACGCTGGTGCTGGCGATAGTTAGGATCGGGAAGAGAAATTGCCGGACCACTATTTCTGACTTGATAGAGACCGCCGAAATCACTTCACTGCTATTGGACTGCAACTGTTCGATGAAAGGGCGCCGAATCGCGCGCAAGTAGATGCCCAGCGCGAAGTCTGAACCGATGGCGTAGCTGAGCCTCGCCAAAATCACTGTCAAGGCAAGACGGGCTGCACCCGCCACCACAGCCAAGCCACAGAAAAGGAAACTCGTGAAAGCTAGTACCTGGGCGTCAGACTGTGCATTGGCGAGATCGAGAAGACCGCCGACCAGCGGAAGGATAGCCAGCTGCTGTGGGTTGATCAGCGCACTGAGCAACGGCAGCAGGGCACTGATGCTGGCGATTTCAAGCACCGACGTCGCCGTAGACAAAAACAGTGCAATGATGATCTGGGTCCGGCGCCTCGGTGCAAGGTGTGTCCAGAGCCGGTGCACGAGTGTGGAAGGTGGGATAGGCATGTTCAATGTCGGATGACCATGGATCAACTTGTGCTCAAGGAGGCCCGGGCTGGCATCCCAAACCTTAGGCTGACCAGCCAGGCGATGAACAATACGATGAATGTCGCCAACGATTCAAAAATATTGAAGACTTGGTTGTTGGCGGGGATGAAGAAAATCAAGGTTGCAAGCAACGGAATGCTGCACACTGCGGCCACATTGTGTGTTGTTAGTGCGGAGGTCCAGATGGCGCAGACATAGAAGCCAAGCGCCAGCATTGCAAGTGCGACACCTTGAAAGCCGACATCGTTGGCCCACTGGCTGTAGGCGGAATGCCATTGCCCCGTGGCGCTCCACTGTTCATGAATTTTTTGCTGAAAGGTCCGTGGCGTCAGATCGACTTCTAGATACTTTCGCAAGGCCTCGGTGATGAACTTAGAATTACCGAGCCCGTATGTGGTTTCGAGAGAGATGCCGGTGGAGAGCGACATGCCGTAATAGCCCTGGGTCAGGTAAATCGTTCCGGTAGAGAAAAAATGGCAACTTTTGAGTATCCATCCGCCGGAAGTCTCGCAATACTTTTGGAGGCCGGGCTTAACGCGGATTACTGCAGCCTGAGAACTCTGTGAAGAAAGGCTCTTGGCATAGTCTAGACCGCCAGCCCTCACACTCATCGTTTTTTGGAAATAAGCACCAGCGAAGAAAATAATAAAGCCAGTAAAAACAATCAGCACGAGCCGCGCTTTGATGAACGCTAGTCGTGTTCCATCAGGAATTATCAAAACACAAGCTAGGATGACGAAAGAAAAAACAAAGACCACATCAAAAATGGGCTTGTTAGTTCCAACACACACGCCTGAGACGATGGGAAAAATAGCGACGGTGATTCCTAGAATCTTCTTCCGGCACGACAGTCCAGGCCAATTTGAAACCAGCATGTACACCAGCACTAGCTTGGAAAAGGACAGTAGGCCATACAAGAGCGTAACTGGTGGATTACCCGAAAAATTAGCTTGTGCCTCGTCGCTCAGTTTATAGAGGTAGCCTTTCTCTGGTGTAACCAGCCCAGTGATGAAGTCGGAGAAAAGCGTAGTTGGAATGTAGCTAGGACCCATGGTGAGGTTGCGATGGCCGATCAAAATCACCAAGGCCGCGCAGACCCAGATAGGCCAGAAGAAGCGCTCCGTAAAATCGTGAGAAGACCGAATTTTCTCGTTAGTGGTCCTCGGTTGCCATCGCCAAAGCGCAGCTGCATAGCCGACAAAAAACATCGACAGATAGAGTGCGTTGTAAGTCCAGAATTCGCTTTCGTTATGAACAGGCCAATCGATCGGCCCGAACTTGAACAGCAGTAGCGAGCAGCTTAGGTACAGCAAGGTAACGACGCAGGGCACCCACATCAGAGTCGACGAAACCCGGGGCGGTTCAGAACTCAATGAAGCGAGGGCATGGGAGGGGGGGTTTAGATGGACAGGATTCATTCGAGGTTATATTTGATCGAGTGAAACACAGCCTTCGAGGCATGCTCTACATCGATAAAAGTGCACGGCGTCTCCGATGGAGATGTTTTCAACTGCAAGGATGGGCACTGATTTGCCGCCCCCTTGGGACGATCCACAGCCAACCTTCAGGCTCATATCTGCGCCGCGTGCTTACTCAGGCACGAAGAGCAGATTTGCATGAAGGTAGGAATTTGTCGGCGAATGGTCGCGAAGGCCTCCATCTTTCCACTCCTTAGCCCGGTAGCCGTGCTGGATTAAGAGGCGCACAGCCGAAGCGCTGTCCTTGTAGTCGCCTGCTTTAACGTCGCCGACCTCAAGGGTCACCAGGGGGCGAATGTCGTTCAGGGTACTTTTCATTCCGAGCAAGATGTCGTGCTCGGCATTTTCTGCATCAATTTTGATGAACGACGGCTTCACTTGGTTGGCAGCGATGTACTCGTCGATACTTATAGCGGACACGGTGTATTCAGTGGGCTGGAGTTTCTGAGCTACGGCGTCTTCGAGCTTGGCTTCGTACAGGGAGTTGAAGGCCGACATGGTCATGCCGTAATCCTTAAACTTCAAATCTGTTGTTTCCGACCAAGCTGCTGCGTTAGTCAGTTTGACGTTGCCTTTATCACCTACGTTCGAGTGAACCACCTCGTGGGTGTGACGGGTCGGCTCGAAGCTGTGTACCTGGCCCAGTGGACCGACTAAGTGCGAGGTGAGCAGGCTGTAGTAACCGAAATGCGTGCCGATATCGAAAACAACGTCGCCCGGGTTGACGGAGTGGATGACGATCCGGGTCAGGTCTGGCTCAAAAAAACCATAGCGATACAGGAAGCATGAGACGATTTCGGGGACAACCACGTTCATTCGCTCTCCCCAGAACAGTCTGGCCTGCAGCATCTGAGTCGAACCGGTCATCTGGCAGTACTTCTCCAAGAGCTTTGAAGTAAGGAGAGGGAATGGGGCGCGTAGGGTTCGTTGCAGACGGTTGCCACTGTTTCGCTGAACGTGTCGCTCAAGTTGTTCGAGCAACTGGCTTTTAGCCTGCTGGAGGCTGTCTGGCTGTGGTGCGACGGTGGTCGGTTCTAGCATAAGGAATCTCCCTGGAGGCGATATGCCGTTCGTGGGCGCACGCCGAAACAAAGGTCTACAACAAACGAATCGATTTAGGATTAAGAAATTGAGGACACACTGTTCTTGACTGCATCGATGACGTGATCGACCTGAGCCTGGTTGAGGTGCGGGCCGATCGGCAAACTGAGAAGCGTATCAGCATATTCCTCGGCCAACGGGAAACTGCCGGGGCCAAACCCCAGGGGAACGTAGGCATCTTGCAAGTGGGGTGGCCTCGGGTAGTGGATTAGGGTTGTGACCCCAGCGTTCGAGAGTTGTTGTTGCAGGCGGTCGCGCTCGTGATAGCGGATGACATAGAGATGCCACGCGTGACCCTGATGCTCTTGCGGGCAAGCGGGGGTCGCCAATTGCGACCCTAACGCCTGGCTGTACCGCTCAGCTATTGCGCTGCGGCGCGCATTCCATTCGTCGATTCGGTGCAGCTTGGCACGCAGAATAGCTGCTTGAATCGGATCCAGGCGACTGTTATACCCAATCAAATTATTGACGTATTTCGTGCGCGAACCATAATTTCCCAGCATGCGCACTCGGCGCGCCAGCATTTCATCATTTGTCGACACAGCGCCGCCGTCACCGAATGCACCCAAGTTCTTGCCGGGGTAGAAACTCCAAGCCACAGCATGACCGTGAGAGCCGATTCGGCGGCCACGATAAAAGGCCCCGTGTGCCTGTGCAGCATCCTCAAGCACAAACAACCCGTGGCGATTGGCTATGTCGATAAGGGGGGCCAGGTCGGCTGGCTCGCCATACAGGTGCACGGGAATAATCCCCTTGGTCCTCGGGGTGATGTGCTCTGCGACTTGCTGAGGGTCGATGTTGAACCAGCCCTTCGCAGGCTCGACTGGAACAGGCGTCGCGCCGCACTGGCTTACAGAAAGCCAAGTGGCGATGAATGTGTGGCTCGGCACGATGACCTCGTCACCCGGCCCAACATCAAGCGCCAGCAAGGCCAGCTTGAGAGCATCGAGTCCGTTTGCGACCCCTACGACGTGTCGGGCACCGCAGAAATCAGCGAATCCGTTCTCGAAACCCTCAACCTCGGCCCCCCCGATGTAATTGCCACTGAGAAGAACCCTTTGGACGGCCTCGTCAATCTCGGTCTGCAGTTCGAGGTAAGTGGCCTTCAAATCAAGGAAGGGCACGTTCACGGTTGGCCCCCAATCGCCTGTAGGAAATCGCCATAGTCGCGGTAGTAGTCCGCCTCATCGTACGTGTTTGAGGCGAGTACAACACAGACCGAACCGGAAGAAAAATTGTTGAGTTCACGCCAGATGAGCGGGCAAACGTAGAGCCCGTAGTACGAGCGGTTGAGGTGGAATTGCTTCTTTTTCCTGCCGTCGTCCAGCATAACGTCGAAGCTCCCCGACATCGCGATAATGAGCTGACGCAGGGCCTTGTGGGCATGACCTCCTCTTTCTGCACCACCAGGTACGTCATAGAGGTAATACATGCGCTGAAAATCGAAGGGCACGTGACGACTTCCTTCAATGAAGGTGAGGTTGCCACGCGGATCGGATATCTTGGGCAGCTCGACAATGCGACATTGGTCCACGCTGAACTGTGCTAGCGTTTCACTCATGAATGCTTTCTTTTCATAATGTGGGCTGGGTTGCCGACCACGCAGGTATTCGCTCGCACATCCCGCGTGACCACGGCTCCGGCAGCCACCACGGCATTCTCACCAATCCTGATGCCGGGTAGCACTACCGCGCCGGCTCCGATGGATGCGCCCGCCTCGATCACTGTCGTGAGTTGCGCGAAATCACCGTTACGACTTCGGGGATGTTTGTCGTTAGTGAAAGTTGCGTTAGGACCGATGAAAACATCATCACCCACCCGCAGGCCATCCCACAACTGCACGCCGCTCTTGATTGTGACGCGGTCGCCGACCACCACATCGTTCTCGATAAAACAATGCGAACATACGTTACAGTCCTCACCAATCCGAGCGTTGGCCAGCACGACTACGAACTGCCAGATGCGCGTGCCACGGCCTATCGCCTTACTGGCAACCTCGGCGCTGGGGTGTATCAGTGAGCTCAGTCAAATATCCCTTCATATGAAAAGTGGCGGATAAGCTGCCATTCACAACCAAAAACAGCTGCCCCTAATAAACGAAGTCAATGCAGCTTTGTCCAAAAAATCAAATGCTTAATCTCAGGCACCCAAACAGGAATGTTCTCAGCAGATAAAAATCTGCCGAGAGCGTACCGCGGAGCGCCACATATCTATTTTAGGCACGCTACCGCGATGCTATCTCACGATCAGCAAGCGCAATCAAGGGGGTTTTAGGGGAATTCCGAGACTTTTATAGAGCAGCAACATGCTGCAAAAGGCCTAACGAATGACTGCATTTTGCCACACCGTCATGACTTTGGGAACTGTTTCGGCCGAGCCTCAGCCAACCTTGCAAAGGGTGGCCGGAGCAATCCGCATTGTGGCAATGCCGGGCACGCTCTATCTCACCACGTGCAGACTTCTCTGCCTACTTCCCGCGATGGGCCTTCAAGCTGTTCGGAATACGCTTTTCAGATGAACTGACCGTAGAGACAGCCCAGTAGACTGAAGTAGTGCCATCCCAGCTATCGAGCCGGGTGAGTCGAAGCAACGGCAATCCAGCAGGAGCCAGATAGCGATTGATACGATTTGCATCTTTATCGGCGCCCTTCAAATAGGGCAGACGCTCCTCCGCATATTTGAGAAAAACTGCAGCCAGGGACGTCTGAAACGGCCCTTGGCCGCTTGCCTTGCCGCGCTGTCCGAGTTCTTACGCGTAATTCTGCCTGGGCCTTCACTGCGGCCGCTTCGGTCGGATAGCCCGACCGATAGACATCCTGGCCACGCATGCGCAGCCGGAATGACCAACC
>Ga0209211_10006974_pt1 | contig 16067 bp, 15 predicted proteins | sample RifGroA2_FD_183992 | JGI IMG/M metagenome (GOLD analysis project Ga0209211, IMG submission 183992) | Groundwater microbial communities from Rifle, Colorado, USA - Groundwater A2 (SPAdes) (version 2) | ecosystem: Environmental > Aquatic > Deep subsurface > Groundwater | place: Rifle, Colorado... | reverse complement strand
TTGGGATGAGTCGGCCGATGACCTTAAATTAGTTGGCGCGGCTGGTTTTACCGAAGACGCGATAGCGCTTACGCCTGATGCCACCAGCGACGCCGCTTCTACGATACCCGATGGAGTGCGAGCAGCTGTTGTTGGCGCAGTTACTACCAATGCCGACGACTGGATAGTCCTGCCTGCTATCGCGAATGTCCCAATCGGACACACTATCAGAATTTCAGCTAATGCTGGAGGCAACTTTGAAATGCGAACGCCAGCCGCGAGCACCACTAAGATTAACGATGTAAACTCTGACGGCACGGCCGAGTATCTTGTTACTGATACAAATTTGGTTGTCGTCACCAAGCATACAACCACTGGCTGGGTAGCTGTTTCATACACCAAACTTGGCGCAGTTGGAGTGGCTGTGGTTCCTGACTAAGCTTAACCAATCCTTAATTATTTTGAATTATGCCTATGAAAAATATGTTTAGGGCAAAGTTGCTGACGGCACTGGTCTTGGGATTGGGCATAAGCTTGGTCGTAACAAGTTCGGCCCTGGCTGTTGATGTAACTTATACCGCTGATACTTCAGTTACCATCGGGTCAGCTACTTATACCATCGTCTCGGGTTCCGAAGCGACACAAGTGGATGTTGACACCGCTACGATAACGGTGATAGTGCCGGCGGGTTCCAATTTCGTGTTTAAATCATCTGATAGCTATCTCTTGAATAATGATCAAAGTATCAGCACAGTATGTTCGTCGAGTGATAATACAATTACAGTACCTGGTCCGGTGACTGTTATTATTACGCCTGACGCTACCTCCACCTGCTCTTATTCGTCTGGCGGCGGCGGCGGCGGTGGTGGTGGTGGCAGTACGCCGGTTGACACTACTCCACCCACTAGTACTTCGGTGGTAGTAAATAGTGGTGGTACGCCGGTTGACACTACTCCACCCACTAGTACTTCGGTGGTAATTAATAATGGCGCAGCGGCCACGACTACTGCTAGTGTGACCTTAACATTAGGAGCGGTTGGCGCTTCCACCATGATTGTTGGTAATACATCAGACTTTGTCGGTTCCAGTTATGTTACTTATACTACTTCCCTGGCCTGGACATTAACATCTGGTAATGGTGTTAAGACTGTCTATGCTAAATTCAAAGATGCGGCGGGTAATATTTCTGGGGTTGTTTCAGATACTATCACGTTAGATAGTGCGGCTACTCCGGAACAAACCACCCCACCGGCCACAACCCCCGAACCACCCACTACAGCTCCTCCTTCCGGCAGCACAGCCGAAGATGAACGCGCGGCTCAAGTAGAGCAGATTAATGATGAAGCCGGCGATGTCAGTACCGGCAGTGCCGCCGAGGTAGCTTCGGCCGCTGGTGCTAGTAGAGACTTGGGCTTGGAGCAAAGCTATGACTCTACTTTAGTTGCGCGCGTTGTCGTAGCCACTACTCCAGCTGCTACTCGCGCCCGCGTGGTTAACTTTGTTACCTATGGTACATCTACCACTTTGGTGTTGGGAGCCGGTGAACGTGCCGGTGTGGTAAACAGTTTCCGGGAATCTTTTGGGCGAGTGCCAGAATCGGAAAGTGATTGGCAAGATGTGTTGAAAATCGCTAACGGCCGTTGGCCCGGTACTTTGAACGCTACCCGCGAAGCCGCTATGTTGGCTACGTTCAAGAAGATTTACTTGCGTGATGCTAATCGGGCTAATGCTCATGACGATGCGGCCATTACCGTGATGGCTTATGGTTTAAGACCACTACCTCGGAATTTGAATTCCGAGAAAGCCGGTATTCTAACCTTTAAGTACTTATTTGGTAAGAACCCATCGACGGCGACTGATTGGGATACGGTTCGAGCTATTGCTTATTCCGGCGCAACACGTTAAGAGATAGTTAATTTACATCTCTTCTTAACCCCTCCGATGTCCGCCAACTGGCGGATCGGAGGGGTTTTTGGTATCAGGAAAAATGTCATCGCGAGCACAACCCCTGTCATCGCGAGCGAGCTGTAGGCGAGCGTGGCGATCTAGAGACTGCTTCGGTCGTCCCGTCACGGTACTCCCTCGCAGTGACAGCTTTATAGTCATTACGAGGAGCTTCTTCCACTGTCATCGCGAGCGAGCTGTAGGCGAGCGTGGCGATCTCTAGAGACTGCTTCGGTCGTCCCGTGGGGACTCCCTCGCAGTGACAAGAGGGGCGTCATTGCGAGCGACCGTAGGGAGCGTGGCAATCTCTAGAGTCAGACACTGCTTCGCTCCTTTCAATCGCTCGCAGTGACAACACTCCCGTCATCGCGATCTCGCCGTAGGCGAAGTGGGGTTTTGGTATACACGCGCCTTGGTATATTGTGATTGTGTTGTGTGTAAAATCCATCCAGCCGGATGGATTTTACACTAGGTATTATTAGCAGCCAGCACTTTAATTATCGTTTACCCTTGTTATTTAATCATCCAACTCCTACCATTATTAATTTTTATACTAAGCTTCCCATATTAACTTCTCCCTTTTCTTTTCGCTATCCGTATTGTTATTCCTATGGCTTTTTAACAACTGGTTTTTTAACAACGGTTGGATTTTGTCCCGGCCGGGACAAAATCCAACCGCCTGTTTTTTTATCCGCCTTCGCGAGATGCCACGGCGGTAAAGCCGTGGATGAATGCGAACAGTGGATCACCCGAAGCGGGAGCGCCGGGTGATGCGTCGGCGGATTCCGCCGAAGTAATGGCGGATACCACGGGCGTCCCTCGACAAGCTCGGGATGGTGGGCTATAAAGGAAATACCCTTTATATTTTTTCCTATTCAATTTACCTGTTTTCCTATTCAATTTACTTGATAAGAGTAAAAGAATCTAACGCAATGATATAATGATATATCATAGTGGCGAAATATATCATAGTGGCGAATTTGGTAACAGCCGCACTAAGTGCGATACATCTAAGTGCAATACATCTTGGTGGCCGAATGGATGGCTATTAATTGTTTTTTTTGGATGATCAAACATCTGCTGTCAGTTTTTAGCCATTGAATCGTCATGTATATTAGAAGGGATAAAGTATTATCACCGACCTTTAATTTCGTCAGTTTTTTTGGTATAGTGAATAAATAATGCTTGTATTTATGGGACAATTATCCAGACGTCGCAGTTTTGTAGAAATTTTGGCAATTTTTTTAATTGGCCAATTTTTAGTATTCCCCGCAGTTTTGAGCGCCGCCGAGGATAGCAAAAATTGCGATTGGGCAGTGTTAATGACCACAGGTGAAGTGTCGCGGCAGCCTTGTCCAACTGGCCTAGAGGACGAGCTGGTTAAAAATTATTTTGAATCTTTGCCCGGAGTTAAGTTAGCTAGTCCGGTGGTGTATTATCACCCCAGCTTAGTTCCCGATGACCCTGGCTACGGCTACCAAAAAAATTATTTGGAGGCGATAAAAGCTCCGCAAGTTTGGGATCAATTAGACTCGGCTACTTTGCGTCCGATAATAGCTATTTTGGATTCGGGGGTTGACATAGATAATACCGATCTAAAAAACAATATTTGGTTTAACCCTTGGGAAGTGGCCGGTGATAATGTAGATAATGACCGCAATGGTTTTGTGGACGATAAATACGGTTGGGATTTTGTTGCCCGAAATTCCGACCCCAAACCAAAATTTGATGAAGGTTGGACCGAAGTAGCTATGCAGCACGGCACGGTCGTGGCGGGGGTAGCGGCCGCCGTAGGTAATAATCGCGTCGGGGTAACCGGGGTGGCCTGGGCGGCCCGGATAATGCCTTTGCGGGTGCTTAATGGTCAAGGTATTGGCGATACTGTGACGGTGGCGCAAGCTATTAATTACGCCGTTCAAAATGGCGCGGATATTATTAATTTAAGCTTTGTCGGTCATCTGTCTGATCCAGTTTTGCAAGATGCTATTAAGCGGGCATTTGCCAGTGGGGTGTTAATAGTAGCCGCCTCCGGCAATGAACAGGGGGCGGGGGTCAATTTAAATTTACAGCCGCAGTATCCGGTTTGCGATGACGGCCCTAATGGCGAAAATCAGGTAATTGGCGTGGCCGCCATAGATGAGTCAGACCGAATCGCCGAGTTTTCCAATTTTGGTTACCGCTGCATTGATGTGGCGGCGCCGGGCGTAAAAATTTTCAGCACGCAACTGCAAGTTGCGGGTGATAGTCAGTTTAAAGATGCTTATGGTGGTTGGTGGAGTGGTACATCGGTGGCAGCGCCTTTAGTATCCGGAGCATTGGCGGTACTTAAATCGGTTTTCCCGCGCTTGAGCCCGTCGCAACTGCGGGATTTAGTTATTGCGTCGGGCGATCAAATAGATAATCAAAATCCGTATTTGGCCGGTCAGGTGGGTAGGCGGCTAAATTTACAACAAGCGTTTACCTTGGCTTCCGGCTTGAAATCAGCGCAAAAAAGTCCCTTAGTAATTGCGCCGGCTTCGGCATACTCGCCGCTGGTTGAAACTTTTGATATTTCCGGAGAGCAAATTACTTCCTTTATGGCCTACCACCCTAGTTTTAATGGCGGGGTTAATTTAGCCTTAGGCGACATTAATGGTGACGGCAAGCCGGAAATTATTACCGGTGCGCGCACGGGCGGCGGGCCGCATATTAAGATATTAAATCAGCAAGGCGAAACCTTAAGTCAATTTATGGCTTTTCCCGAAGCGTTTCATGGCGGGGTGACAGTGGCGGCGGGTGATATTAATGCGGACAAGAAAGACGAGGTAATAGTAGGTGTGGGTAGTGGCGGCGTGCCGACGGTGCGTATTTTTGATGAGCTGGGAAATCTACAAAGACAGTTTACGCCCTATGACATCGCTTATACTGGCGGTGTCAATGTGGCCGCTGGTGATGTGGACCGTGATGGTTTGGTTGATATAGTAGTAGCTCCCCAAACCGGTAAACTGCCGGTGCGAGTTTTTGACCGCTTTGGCCGGTTGCAATATCAATTTGAAGCTTATCCTTTTACTTTTCGCGGCGGAATAAATGTAGCCGTCGGTGACATTGACGGTAATGGCAGTTTAGATATTTTAACAGCTCCCGGTGCGGGAGGCGGACCCCAAGTGCGGGTGTTTAATGAGCGCGGTAAAGTTATTACTCAATTTTTTGCTTATGCTAAAACTTTTCGCGGCGGTGCTTATGTAGCGGTGGGTGACATAGATGGCGATGGCAGCCAAGACATCATAACCACCCCCGGCGCCGGTGGCAGTCCGCATGTTAGGGTTTTTAACAACAAAGGCGAAGTTAAGGCGCAGTTCTTTTTGCCCCGCCCTAATTTTTACGGGGGTTTAACAGTGGCGGCGGCGCGCTAGGTTGAAGCCGGGGCTTATGGCGACTACCAGTGATGGGGGCGGCTTTGAATCGGCTTTGGTTGCCTAAACGTGTTTTTCCCATTAAAATAAAGATTAGAACAGTATTTTATGAAATATAAACAAGTAACTGATCGCCCTAATATTTTGGTTGCTGGCGGGCCCCGCCCGCCTCGCCAGCGAGTCAGCCATATGTATTACACTTATGTTTTGGAGAGCTCGCGATAGTGCTTTGTATATTAGTTCAACTAATCATTTAAAAGATCGTTTTGATTATCATCGGAAAGGAATCGTCTAGCTGGCTCGCGTGGCGGGCGAGTGACTAAATAAAATTATTATGTCGCATTATAAAAAAATTCTTGATAGGTCAAACATTGTGGTGGCCGGTGGGGCGGGGTTTATCGGCTCGCATTTATGCGACCGATTGGTGGCTGACGCCAATGTTATTTGCGTTGACAATTTTGTCACCGGTGCGGAAGAAAATATTGACCTGCTGCTTAAAAATGAGCATTTTAAGTTTATCAAACATGACTTGCGCGAGAATTTAAACTTAAGCCAACTTCCAGAATTAGACGAATTTAAAATTAAGTACCAAGGCGTCCAGCAAATTTATCACTTAGCTTGCCCCACCAGTCCGCGCGATTACCGTAGACTGCCCATAGAAACTTTAGAGGCTAATGCCTTAGCCACCAAACATTTGCTGGATATGGCGGTTGAATATGAAGCGCGATTGGTTTTTAGTTCCACCTCGGCTATTTACGGAGAACCAGAAAAATCTAAACCCTTTACTGAAGACCACTGGGGGTTTATTGATCATTTAGGTAAGCGCAGTTGTTATAACGAAGGAAAAAGATTTGCCGAAACTATGGTGGTAAATTTTGGTGAACATAGACACGTGGATTGGCGTATTGCGCGCGTTTTTAATACCTACGGCCCACGACTAAAGGCCGAAGACGGTCGTTTGATTCCCGATTTTGTTAGTCGCGCTTTAAATAATCGGCCGCTGATTATTTTTGGTTCGCCCCATGCCATGTCTACTTTTTGTTATATCAGCGATATTGTTGACGGCTTGATGAAGTTGATGGCCAGTGACACGACTGGCGTCTATAATTTAGGCCACCCGGACGCTGTGGAAATCGGCAAAGTGGCGGCCACTATTATTGCCTTGACTAATTCCACCTCTAAGGTTGATATTGATAACCAAATACCGGACTATATTGTTCGTCAGGGAATACCCAACATAACTAAGGCGCGTGATCAACTAGGGTGGTTTCCGTTAATTTCTTTAGCCCAAGGGTTAGAAAAGACTATTGATTATATTAAAGCTCACCAGGGGGTATTGGGAGTAAAGGCTTAGTATGTCCAATTCGTTTGTTTTTACTTCGGAATCGGTCACCGAAGGTCACCCCGATAAAATTTGTGATCAGATTTCCGATACGATTTTAGATGAATTGTTGCGGCAAGACCCGTATACTAGAGCGGGTATAGAAGCGTTTGCGACGTCGGGGGTAATAATTGTGGCCGGGGAAGTTTCTACCCGGGGATTTGTGGACGTGCAAAAAACCGTACGCGCACTTATAAAAAAAATCGGTTATAATAATCCCGATTATGGTTTAGATTGGGAAGACGCTGGCGTGTTGGTTTCACTGCATGAGCAAAGCCCCGACATAAAGCGCGGCGTCGTGCAAGGCAAGGTTAAGCTGGGCGCGGGCGATCAAGGCTTAATGTTTGGCTATGCCTGCCGCGAAACTAAAGAACTTATGCCGCTACCGATTATGCTGGCTCATAAATTAGCCAGACGCCTGGCTGTGGTTAGGCACACGGGTCAGATAAAGTATTTACGCCCCGACGGCAAAACCCAAGTGGCCGTTGAGTACCGTAATGGTAAGCCGGTGCGGGTGCGTAATATTGTTATGGCGGCGCAGCATCATCCCGAAGTGGGGCAGACTAAACTTAGGCGTGACATTATTAGTCAGGTTATTAAGCCGGTGGCCGGGAAGTGGGTTGATAACAAAACTGATTTTTTTATTAATCAGACCGGCCGTTTTGTGTCGGGTGGTCCCGAAGCCGATACTGGGCTTACTGGCCGCAAAGTTATAGTTGATACTTACGGCGGTAAAGGTCGGCATGGCGGCGGATGTTTTTCGGGCAAAGACCCGTCTAAAGTTGATCGATCAGCTACCTATATGGCTCGGCATATTGCCAAAAATTTAGTGGCCGCTAGCCTGGCCGATGAATGCGAAGTGGAACTCGCTTATGTTATTGGTCGGTCAGAACCAGTGTCTTTAAATGTAAATACCTTTGGCACAGGAAAGTTAGGTGAAGATAAATTATCGCGTCTTGTCCAAAAAATTTTTCCGCTTACACCCCACGGCATAATTGACTATTTAAAGCTGCGCCGCCCGATTTATGCGGCCACAGCGGTGTATGGTCATTTTGGACGCAGTGAAGCTTCGTTCACTTGGGAAAAATTGAATCAGGTTAAGCGCTTGCAAAAATATTTATGAAAGTTGTGGTAACGGGTGGGGCGGGCTTTATCGGTTCCCATCTGGTTGATTCATTGTTGGCCAGAAATTACGAGGTGGTTGTGATAGATAATTTATCAACTGGTGTAAGGAAAAATGTCCCAGGCCGCGCTAAATTTCATAAACTTGATATCAGGTCCAACAAAATCAGACCGCTGCTTAAAAAAATATCACCGGATTATGTATGCCATCTGGCGGCTCAGGTAAGTGTTACGGCTTCACAGGCTGATGCGGCCCAAGACGCCGACATAAATATTTTAGGAGCATTAAATTTAGCCGAGGCGGTTAAAACTTTGCCTATAAAAAAATTCGTGTTTGCGTCATCCGGCGGCGCTATATATGGTGAGGCCAGTTTAATTCCCACACCAGAATCCGAGCCAGCCGAACCACTATCGGCTTACGGATTGGCCAAGTATACCGTGGAACGTTATTTAGATTATTATGAGAAAACTTTTGGCTTGCCGGTTGGGGTAGCGCGTTTGTCTAATATTTACGGTCCGCGGCAATTAACCAGCGCCGAATCAGGTGTAGTGAGTATTTTTTCCCAAAAAATATTACGCGATGAAGAATTGCCACTGCATGGCGGGGGCGAGCAGACCAGGGACTATTTATATGTGGCCGATACAGTTGGCGGAATCGTAAGCTTAATGGAGAACGGTCGGGGTGTTTATAATTTTGGCACCGGTGTAGAAATTTCGGTTAAAGAGTTGGCCAAAGTCATGGGGCAAATAGTCGGGCGGCCGCCGCGGGTGGCTTATGCGCCCCCCCGCAGTCAAGTAGAGTTAGGACGTAGCGCTTTAAAATGCGACCAGGCCCGTAAAGATTTAAACTGGCGACCGCAAACAAAATTAGAACAAGGGTTGCATCTTACCCTGGATTGGTTTAAAAAAGAAGTATTATGACAGTAGTTATCATACCAGCGTTTAACGAGGCCAAAACCATTGCCGATGTGGTAAAATCTATCTTGCCTTTGGTGGATAAAATTATAGTAGTTGATGATGGTTCAAGTGACGCCACTGGGTCGCGGGCGCAAGCTGCCGGCGCGATAGTCTTAAAGCATATAGTGAATCGCGGGTATGGTGCGGCCTTGGTTACCGGCACTGACTACGCTTTAGCTATTGGTGCGCAGATGGTGCAAGTGACGCCACTGGGTCGCGGGCGCAAGCTGCCGGCGCGATAGTTTTAAAGCATATAGTGAATCGCGGGTATGGTGCGGCCTTGGTTACCGGCACTGACTATGCTTTAACCAACGGTGCTCAGTACTTGGTTCATTTTGATGCCGATGGTCAATTTGAAGCTAAAGAAATTGAACGTTTATTAGAGCCCCTAAAAGTCGGCGCTACGCAGGTTACATTAGGCTCAAGGTTTTTGGGTAAAGCGCATAATTTGCATTGGTTAAGAAGGGCGATGATTAAATTAGCCACTATTTTTACTTGGGCTTGGTCAGGTGTTAAATTGACTGACGCCCATAATGGTTTTCGGGCCTTTACCGCCGCCGCCGCCAGTCAGATGAAGTTGCGGCACAATGGTATGGCGGTAAGTTCGGAAATAGTGGATGAAATAGCCCGGCTTAAATTGGGCTACCGAGAAGTGCCGGTGACAGTGCACTATACCGATTACTCACTGTACAAGGGACAGCCCCTGTCGGGTAAGTGGCAAATTATTCGCGACTTAGTTATTGGTAAATTTATAAACAAATAATATGTCGGTAATTCAAATTGTCATTTTGCTGTTTGTGCTGTATGTTTGGCTACGGCTTTATCTAAAATTCAAAAAAGGCGAGCTGTTGTTACGGGAATTTGTGGAGTGGTTTGCTTTGTGGTTACTAGTGGCTTTAGTCACTATATTGCCTGACGCCGCCAGTTATGTTGCCAATTTATTGGGCGTCGGCCGCGGGGCCGATTTGGTGGTATATTTGGCTTTATTGTTAATATTTTATTTACTATTTAAAATTTTTCTGCGCTTGGAAAAAAGTGAGCAACAGTTCACCAAAGTAGTGCGTGAAATGGCTTTAAGAGATAAAGAGAAAGGAGATAAATAATATGTTGGCCAAAATAAAAAATTATCAAAATTGGGCGCCGTTATTTTTGCGTATCGGTTTAGCCTTTATATTTTTATGGTCATCTTTAAGTAAATTATTAGCCAACACCGATGCCTTGGGTGTATGCACCAACATAGAAGAAGCGGTTTCTTTGGTGGGCAGTTTTACTTGGTTGCCGATATCGCCCGAATTGTTTGTTACTATACAGTCGTGGGCGGAATTGGTGTTGGGTGTCGTGCTGCTGGCTGGTCTTTGGCTTGATTTAGCCGCTCTAGCTACTAGCGTAGTATTTATTTTATTTTTTATTTTTCTGGATTTTGATTTGGTTTGGAAGAATGTGGCTATATTAGGCGCTTCTTTAGCTTTATTGATGTTGCCAGCTGATCCTATGAGTTTAGATAGCCGGTTAAAATTTCCAGCCGGCCATAACCATAGTCAATGAAAATAGGCATTGTTATCGTTAGCTATAATGGCTTAAAATACTTGCCCGCCGTTTTAAAAAGTGCCTGCGACTACGGCGAGCGGGCTGAGATTTACGTAGTTGATAACGCCTCTAGTGATGATTCCGTCGACTACGTAAAAAAGAATTGGCCGGCGGCTAAACTAACAGTTTGTCAAACCAATTTGGGCTTTGCTGGGGGGTATAATGTTGGTATCAAACAGGCCTTGGCCGATGGCGCTGAGGCGGTATTGTTATTAAATCAAGATACGGCATTAACCGCCGGCGGTGTAGGTAAATTGGCCAGCTTCTTGGAGCAAAACCCAAAATTGGGTTTGGTACAACCTAGAGTTAGTTTGCCTAATGGACGGGTAAATAGCTTAGGCAACTGTTATCACTATCTGGGTTTTGGCTACGCCGGCGGTAATGGTTACAGTTACGATGCCGCGCTGCGACGATTACCTTGGTTTAAAAAGCAATCTGATATACCTTATTTCAGCGGGGCGGCGGTTTTAATAAGAGCGGAGGCTTTAAAGCAAGTGGGAGGGTTTGATGAACATTTATTTTTGTATCACGAGGATTTAGAATTGGGACTGCGCATGCGCTGTTATGGTTGGGGAATGCAGGTAGTGCCGGAAGCTGAAGTTATTCATCATTATCATTTTGCCCCTATTGCGAATAATTTTTATTACATGGAACGTAATCGCTTCTTGGTTTGGTTTAGTTATTTTAAATTACCAACCTTAGCATTATTGCTTGTGCCGTTAATTTTGGCTGACCTAGCCTTAATGGCATCAAGTATTTTTAGTGGTTGGTTTGGTGTCTATTTAAGATCGCGGGGATATTTTTTTACTTTATCGGCCTGGCGATATATTTTTAGAAAAAGGCACGAGGTAAGAAAATTTAAAACCATTACCGACAAGTATTTATTAAGTTTTGCCAGCGGTGTTATTCATTGGCAAGAAAGCGACGCTTGGTATGTGCGTTTTGTATTCAATCCACTGGCTAGTTTGGGTTGGTTTATAATAAAACCCTTAATTCGTTGGTAGGTTCGTGCTAGTCTAAAGATATGAAAATAGCACAAGTGGTTTGCGTTTGGCCGCCTTACGGCGGCGGTATGGGGCGGGTGGCTTTTGAATATTCAAAAATATTATCCACTGAACACCAGGTAACAGTTTTTACTCCGAGTTATTCACCCAGCCAAACTGTTTCGGAAATTGCCGGTGTGGAAATTAAGCATTTAAAATCGGCCATAAAGTATGGTAATGCCGTTTGGCTGCCGCAGCTGCCGGGGTTAATAAAAGATTTTGATGTAATTCACTTGCATTATCCTTTTTTTGGCGTACATGAATTTATTAGGCCCAGACCAAGACAAAAATTAATTGTCAATTACCATATATTAATTGTCAATTACCATATGCGGCCGCAAGCACGTGGATTAGCTTCATTAATTTCCAGCCCAGACAGCCGGTGGTCAGAAAAATTGTTGGTCAAACGTGCTAGTACTTGGATTGTGTCTAGCCATGATTTCGCCGATGTTATAGTCAGACCAAGGTTGGGAAACATAAAAATAAACATTTTACCATTTGGCGTTGATGTCAATTTTTTGCCTGGCCAGGCAAAAAAAGGCATTAAAGATAATTTGGGTATTAGAGAGGGTGAAAAAGTTATTTTGTTTGTGGGCGGACTAGACAGTCAGCATTATTTTAAGGGCTTGCCGGTATTGTTAAGAGCGTTGTCAGGTCTTGAAAAGGTAAAGTTGATTGTGGTGGGGGAGGGTAATTTAAGGCCTAAATACGAATTGCAGGTTAGTCAATCAGAGCTTAATAATAAGGTCATTTTTGCCGGCGCAGTTACTCGAAGTAATTTACCCGACTATTACCGTTTGGCCGATATATTTGTTTTATCATCCATAAATAGCGCCGAGGCCTTTGGACTAGTAATTTTAGAAGCGGCTGCCTGCGGGGTGCCGGCAGTGGTTACAGATTTACCTGGACCAAGATCACTGGTGAAAGATGGGCAAACTGGTTTAGTCGCCCGCATCGGCGACGCCAGTTCACTAGCCGACAAAATTAGCGCATTGCTCAAAGATGATAGTTTACGAGAAAAGATGGGCCGGTCTGCCCATGAATTGGTGGAGCAAAATTACCGCTGGTCCACAATCGGCTCGCAACTTTTAAAACTGTATCAGGAATTATGAAAATAGGAATTGTTACCAATTTATATCCGCCCCTAGTCCGCGGCGGGGCCGAATGGCTGACATATCTGGTAGCGCGGGAATTTGTTAAGCAAGGACATCAAGTAATAGTTATTACTTTAGCGGCACCGGGAGCAGCGGGGGGTGATCACGGTGTGGGTAAAACCGAGGAGGGTGTGAAAGTTTATCGGTTTAATACCGGTTATATTTATCACTATTTAAATGCGGCTAATCACGCCAAATGGTTACGGTTAGTATGGCACATACAGCACCTGGCCAACATTCCGCTCCGTAATCAAATAGTTAGAACCTTAATAGCCGAACATTGTGATTTAATAATCAGCTCTAATTTAATGGGCTTAACTTTCAATTTACCGCGTGCACTTAAAAAAGTAGCCAAAACATACATTCACATTGCACACGATGTGCAGTTATTACACCCCTCGGGTTTATTTATGGTTGGTGAAAAACGTGGAGAATTAGTAGAAAGCATTTATCAATTCATAACTCGCTGGCTATTCGGGTCGCCGGCGGTGGTTATTTTTCCATCACAGTGGCTAGAGTCCGAATACCAAGCGCGTAATTTTTTTCCTGCCAGCCAAATTAAAGTTTTGAGGAATCCAAGTCCGTCCAGTCAATCCATAGTTAATAAAGATCGGGGTAAGCCGATGCAACTTCTGTATGACGGTCAGGCGGCTGAACACAAAGGAATTTTTTGGCTAATTAACACCCTGCAATCACAACCGACAAAAGACTGGCATTTAACCGTCGTGCTGCGCGGCTCGGCGGACAAACGGCGGCAAATTCGGCATCTGGTGTCATTAGATAGTCGGTTTAGTGTGTCAGAAGAGGTACCACAAAAGGATGTCGTAAAGCATTATCAGAATGCCGATTTACTTATTGTGCCGTCGTTATGCATGGAAAATGCCCCAGTCGCAATTTTGCAAGCTTTGGCGGTGGGGACCCCGGTATTGGCATCCCGCGTTGGTGGCATACCAGAGTTGATTAGCAATGGCGAAAATGGTTGGTTATTTGATGCGGGAAATGTTTCAGATTTTTACGAAAAATTAACTAAGGCAACACCACAAAAACTTGCCGAGCTTAGTGCGTCAGCACAAAAAAACTATCAACCAGTTAGCCTGGCCGATTATTGTGCGAATTTGTTAGCTTTTATTTGATAAGTACTGGGCGTTAGCAACAGTATTGGCTAAAAGTTTGGCCACCGTGATTGGGCCAATGCCACCCGGAGTAGGGGTTACCAGCCGGGCTTTTTTAGAAACTTCCCTAACATTAACATCCCCGCAAGGTTTGCCGTTATGTACCGTAAAGCCAGCGTCAATTACTACGGCGTTAGGTTTTACCATGGAAGCACGAATTAAATTATATTTTCCCACGGCACTGATAACTATATCAGCTTGTCTGGTGTAATAACCTAGATTCTTAGTGTCTTTGCTGCAGACAGTTAAAGTTACCGGCTTTTGTAGTAAGACATTGGCAATCGGTCGGCCAATTAACCACCCGCGACCCACCACCACTATGTGCTTGCCGGCCAGGGGTATTTTGTGATATCGCAATACTTCCATAATGGCCGATGGGGTAGGGGGTTCTAATCTGTTTTCGGCTGAAGCCAATTGCCCCCAAGTAGTATAAGTCATTAAATCAATATCCAATTCGGGTTTAATGGCGTTTAGAATTTTTTTGCTGTCGTATTTGCGGGGTAGTGGTAACTGGACAATAATGCCCGATAATTTTCTGGCTTGTATTTTATGCATCCGCGCTACCACTTGAGCGGTAGCTAGTTTAGTTGGCAAATGATAAAGAGAAAATTTAACGCCAATTTTCTCGGCCGCCTCGCGCTTTTTTTTGATATATGTAAGGGACGACTGGTCGTTTCCCAATAAAACAATGGCCAAGTGGGGAATAATTCGGCGATTGTTAAGCGCGCGTACCTTAACCTTAGTTGTGGCTAAAATTTGGTCAGCAATTTTTCTACCATTAACTATCATAGGCATTATCACCATTTTAGCAGGTTTTAATAGTCCTGTCTCTAAAATTTACATAGTAAGTATAAGCACTTGTTTTGCTATTTACCCTTTCGCGCGAATCAGTAAATAGTGTATACTGGGGATATGAGATTAAGAGAGTTGGAAAAAGTATACAAGGCCCTGGGCGCCAGAAAGAGGTTAGAGATACTAAAACTCTTGGCTGATGGTAAAGAGTTGGCGGTGGGTGATATAGCGGCAGCCATTCATTTGTCTTTTAAATCAACCTCTAAGCATCTGGTATTATTGCGGCAAGTAGGGTTTTTGGAGTGGAGCGACGACAATTTGGGTTCGCGGGCTTATATAGCCTGGAGGATAGGTTGCCGACTTTATTACAGCAGCTTATTAAACAAATCCGTCAAGCTGGTTGAAAATTTTATTAATAAGTCACTCACTCAGGCCGCGGCCTTTTACCCTTTCGCGCGAAAGGGTAAAAGGTAAAAGGAGGATTTTTGTGGACTAGAGGTGTGGGGTGTATTGATAAGGTGGTGGGCATTGAGATTGTTACTATAACGGTAATTTATTTTATTCACAAAAGAATTATTCAGCCAATATTATTTTATTGACGGCATAATAGATTAAAGCGGACTTTTGATATTTTTAAGCACGGGATTGGTTACTTGAGTATATCTTTGAGTGGTTCTAATATTCCGGTGCCCCAACAATTCTTGAACGTAGCGAACATCTACCCCGTTTTCCAATAAGTGAGTGGCAAAGGAATGTCTGAGAGTGAATGAAAGGTAGCGTCTTTTTTTATACCAGTGAGCCGCAGGTTTTTTTCAAAAATTTTCTGAGCCGTTCTGGTAGTTAACTTACCGCCCCGTTCACTTGCAAAAACAAGCGCATACTTGGCTTTTCCCGCTAGTAACACCCCAAGTTCACCGATAAGCTTTTTTGGCAGTACGGTCAGGCGATCTTTTTGGCCTTTGGCTTGTTTAATGTGAATAGTCATTTCTTCTAAATCCAAATCTTGAACTTTTAGTGAAACCACTTCGCTTACCCGAAGGCCAGCGCCGTAAGCCACTGATAAAAGAAGTCGGTGTTTAGTATTTTTCGGGGCGTGCAAAATTTTTCCGATCTCACTCCGTGAAAGAACTACCGGCAAATTTATTGGTTTTTTCGCCAATTGTATTTCAATTTGTTGCGGAGTTTTTACTATATTTAGATAGTAAAACTTAATAGCGTTCAAAAATAAATTTCGGGCTTGTGGCGACATCCTTTTTTCCGCACAATGGAGTAGAAAATTTTTGATGTTTTCCTCATCCAGTGTCTGAAAATCGTTTTTTTTGAAAGTAAAATATTCCCGCAGACCGTAAAGGTAGCTTTTTATGGTTTTGGGGCTGTAATTACGGACTCTGAGGTATCGCTCGGTTTTTTGCAACTCCGTTTGCATAATTGCTTGAAAATCAGTAAAATTCAATTAGTTTCTATACTATCAAAGACTATCATGAGTTCGCATAATATACAACTTAGGTATTAAATTACGAAAACACATCGCATAATAACCAGTT
>Ga0209211_10006973_pt1 | contig 16073 bp, 14 predicted proteins | sample RifGroA2_FD_183992 | JGI IMG/M metagenome (GOLD analysis project Ga0209211, IMG submission 183992) | Groundwater microbial communities from Rifle, Colorado, USA - Groundwater A2 (SPAdes) (version 2) | ecosystem: Environmental > Aquatic > Deep subsurface > Groundwater | place: Rifle, Colorado... | reverse complement strand
CCCGTGACGCCGAGAAGCGTCTGGTCGCGAGTACCCTCCTTGAGACCCTTCACCAAAGCCTCAATAGCTGCGGGTTGATCGCCTGCGGGCTTGTATTCTGATTTCAGCTTAAACTTACTCATCGGGATACTCTATCAGGATTGGCCGAATAAAAAAATGCGCCCATCCCTCTGATTATCAGGGACAAGGCGCATCACAGTTAAAAGAGCTTTTCTTATTCAGCAGCGGTTAGCCGCCTTGCTGTTGTTTACCGGCCTGACACGACCGGCATTTGCTGGTATCGGTGATATCGGGCGGAGAGCCCACCATCATCCCGAAATGGCGTACAGCGATACCCTTGCAGTCCGGGGTCGAGCATCCGTCCCCTTGTTGTTGCTGTTGTCGATTTGCCCTCGGAGTTAGGACCGCACCATGTTGACACCGGCTGCCCCTGGTAAGGGGATCGATAAGTCTAGCCATATTCCCAGATTTCCTCTCATTTGGGTTGATGGAAAGTAGTCTTCTTCTACACGCAGTACGCCACGTTACGCAACAAAGAACGAAGTGGGTACTATACCCGCCTTTGCCGAATACTCAACTGTGGATAATTGTTTGCATATGGACAAATGGGTGTTGCTTGCCTCTTGATTTTCGGCTAGTCTGACGGAAAGTTCTTAGGGAGAGGAAAAAGGCGGAGAGGCGGGAGCGTCAGGACGATGCGGTTGTCCGAACGCTCGCGAGCCTTCTCTGTCGGCCAGGCGAACTCTGGCAACCACTCACCCCGCGCGATGAAGACGACCGCGACGGCACGGATTAAAAGAGGGCGGCGATTGGCTGCCCTTTTCTACTTCAGGACCAAAACACAAACATTCTTCTTGCCGCGTTTGAGGAGAGCGACACTGTTATAGAAATTTTCCGGGGCAAGTTGCCGCTTCTCATCCGTCACTATTTCACCGTTCAGACTTACCGCCTTGTCTTTCAGGAAAAGCCGGGCTTCGCGCTTTGAGCTCGCAAGCTTACTCTCTACGAGCACATCAACGATGAGGGCGTCGGCAGTGACATCGTGCGATGGTGCGGCATTTTTGAGCATTGCGAGGGCGTTCTCATCGAGACCACCCAACCCCGCATCGTCGAAGAGCACGCTTGAGACCTTTTCTACGGTTTCAGATACATCCGCGCCGTGGATAAGCGTCGTGACCTCGCGCGCGAGCGTTTTTTGGGCATGACGTTCCTTGTGGTCGCGCTTGTGGAGTTCCATCACGGCTTCTATTTCCGCATCGGACAGCAGGGTGAAAAGCTTGAGGAAATCCTTTACACTTTCGTCGCTCGCATTGAACCAGAATTGGTAAAAAGCGTATGGCGGCGTCTTTTCGGCATCGAGCCATATCGCGTTGCCTTCGCTTTTGCCGAATTTTTTGCCGCTCGCTTTGTCGGTAATGATGGGGATGGTGAGCGCGTACGCGGTCTTATTTTCCTTGCGGCGGATGAGCTCTACGCCCGCGACAATATTGCCCCACTGGTCGGAGCCGCCTATCTGTACGTCGCATTTGTATTCATTGAACAAATGCCAGAAATCGTATGCCTGCAAAAGCGGGTACGAGAATTCGGTAAAAGAAATCCCCTCTTCGCTTTTCATGCGGGCCGAAATGGCGTCCTTTTTCACAAGCGAATTGACGGTGAAATATTTTCCCGTATCGCGGAGGAACGATATGAGGTCGAGCGAGCCCAGCCAGTCATAATTGTTTACAAGCTGCACCTCTCCGCCAGCTGGCGGAGCCCCGAGTATCTTTTCCGCCTGCGCTTTGAGCTTCTCCGAGCGCGCTGTGATTTCCTCAATACTTAGGAGCGGCCGCTCCACGTCGGGCTTGGGGTCGCCAATCATGCCCGTACCACCGCCGATGAGAAGTATCACCTTGTGCCCCGCGTCGGCGAAGCGGCGCAAGAGCATGTACGCGGCCAAATTGCCCACATGGATGGAATCCGCCGTGGGGTCCACGCCGAGGTAGACCGTACGTTTCGGGCCGTCCGTAATTTCACCCAATTTCTCGGAAGAATGCTGGTATACGTAGCCCCGCGATTTCAGGATTTCGGACAGTTTTGCCATGCGCAAAATATACCACACCTACGGATGGTCACGTTTGTGTTCCCTATCCTGTACCTCGTGCTCATCCATGCCAAAATGATGCGCAAATTCGTGCCAAATGGTCTCCGCTATTACTTGTGCGACGGGTAGTCCGTCTTCTTGAGCGGCCTCCTCAATGGGAACTTGATAGAGCGTAATCGTATCAGGCATCGTCATGCCGACGCCGTACTCCCCTCCGCGCGCAGAAAGCGGAATCCCTTTGTAAAGTCCGAGCAATGTCTCATCGTCGCCCAAGCCCTCCGCCACCCTGTCTTCCCGAGAAGGCTCGTCCTCCACAAGCAAAGCAACATTCTTTATCTTCTCCCGCACCCATTGCGGCAGCTTCTCATATCCCTCGGTGACCAGCTTTTCAAATTCTTCCTGCTTCATGTACTTAGTATCCTTTCGCAAAATCTACTTGATACATCAGTGGTTCGCCCGCGCAAAAACGGCGGTAGTTTTCTTCGAAGATCTCGAACTCTTTCTCGCTAAATATGTAACCGGCCATGTGCGGTGTGATGTGTATGTTCTCAACGGACCACAGTGGACTGTCCGTGGGAAGCGGTTCTTCACGGAAGACATCGAGCACCGCCCTTGCGAGCTTTTTCGATCGTATCGCTTCGATGAGGTCGGTCTCCACGACGGCATTACCACGCCCGAGGTTTATAAAAACTGCAGTCGGTTTCATTGCCGCGAATGTGTCGGCGTTGAAAACATCGTCTGTGTGCTTCGTGTTGGGCAGCACGCTCACCACGTAGTCGCTCTCAGCCATGCACCTCGTGAGCTCGTCGCCAACATATATCTCATCGAAATGTTCCACCGGCTCCTTTTTCGTGCGGTAGCCCACAGTGCGCATGCCGAACGCCTTGGCGAGTTTAGCGATATCTTTCCCTATCGAGCCCGCACCGACAACACATAGCGTCTGACCAGACACCATTTCGGTACGTCGTTGCTTCCATACGTGCTCCTTCTGGTACGCGCGGTTCTCCGCGACCTCTTTTCTGTAAGCGAGAATGTAGGTAAGCGTGTACTCCGCCAGCGCTGGACCGTATACATTCCGTACGTTCGTAAGTATGTAATCCTTGCGCAGGCTGTCGGCGTTCATTGCATCCACGCCCGCGTAAGTAGATTGCATCCAGGCGACGTTCTTCGCTTCGTTGATGTAGTTCTTCGCGAGCGGTGGGTTGGCAACCATAATGTCGGCCCGCTGTGCCATTTGACGTATCTCCTCAGGGGTGGCCGGTGCCAGTATCTCAAGACCAGGTAGGTCGAGTGCCGTGAGCTTGGTGCGAAAAGCTTCCTGATCGCGCGTGATAATTATGACCGTATGTTTTGTCATCTAGTTAAGTATACCTACTACTTCACCCGCTCCGCAAAGCGTTTCTTCACTTTCTCAATTTTTGGTACGATGATGAGTTGGCAATACGGCGCACTCGCGTTTTCTTTGAAATAATTGCGGTGGTACTCCTCCGCAGGGAAAAATTCCTGCAACAGTTCGAGTTGCGTGACGACTCTCGTCCCGTCTTTAAGACTCTCGTCAATCTCTTGTATCTTGGCTCGTGCCTCTTGTTTCTCTTCTTCCGTTTGGAAGAAGATGACCGAGCGATACTGTTCGCCCACATCCGCCCCTTGCCTATTCGGCGTTGTCGGGTCGTGCGAACCAAAAAAGACCGTGAGCAAATCCTCGTACGAAATCACCGCAGGGTCATACGTCACGCGGATAACTTCCGCATGTCCCGTTGTACCGCTTGAAACATTCTCGTACGAAGGATTATCAACCTTCCCGCCCGCGTAGCCAGGCTCGACTTTCTCGACCCCTTTGAGCATTTGAAAAATAGCCTCCGTACACCAGAAACACCCGCCTCCAAATACCGCCGTTTTCATAGAGCCATTGTAACAAAAACCGGCCTAAGCAGCGGCCGGTTATTTGTTTACGAATTCTAACGTAAACATAAGGTGTGGGTTCCATCACGACATAACCCACGAACGTCGGAGAGTTCCGTCATACCAAGGACGGGTCTCAAACAACTGCAGTCCGTTTCGGAGATTGCGCTCCGAGTTACCTAATGCTTCTCAGGCGATTGAGAAGGTAGAGGGCGGCAGTTGCCGCAAGTCCGTTGGCAGTGGAAAACGACGCGACACTCCATTTCTCAAGCATCACCGATGCAAGAGCGAATGTGGTCAGGCCGATGACCAATGCGGCGGAGAAAAACATCAGGGCTATTCTAGCCCGATGCTTCCATGCAGGATATGGCTTTTTCAAGGTTTGCTCCCTTGTACACTGCTGCGAAATTACAGCAGAATTGTGATTATACTACGTTTCGGGGCTTGCGTCAAGCGTCCCCCTTTGGCCTCAACAGGGGGAAAAGTTGCGCTTCGTGGGCAGGCCTATTTTCGAGGAATGAAAAGAGGCGCTCGGAGACGCCGAAGCCGAAGGCGGGCGGCATGCCGAATTCCATCGCGCGGATGTAGTCTTCGTCCAATCGCTGTGCTTCATCATCGCCCGCATCGCGAAGCTTTTGCTGCTCTTCGAAGCGGGCGCGTTGGTCTTGCGGGTCGTTGAGCTCGCTGTAGCCGTTGCCCACCTCGCTCCCCGCGATGAGTATCTGCACGCGGTCGGCTTTCAGAGGACTCTGCATCATCTGCTTCGCAAGCGGAGAAAGATATACCGGTACTCCCCTCAAAAATGCGGGCCCCGCGATTCCCTTGCGGATTTTCTTCCACAGGTGATCTATCGCGCGCGCTTTGTTGGGTGTCTCACCCGTAGGTTTACGACCGAAGGATTCGCCGAACGTAACGCCCGCGCTTTTGGCGGCCTCAATCGCCTCGTCTTCAGTGCATGTAATAGCATCGATACCGAACTCCTTCTGTACAGCAGTGCAAAAATCTATCTCCGGCCACTCCTCCGCAAAGTCGACCGTGTGCTCGCCAATTTCAAACGTGTAGCGTCCGTATGTTTCTTTGACGATGTGGCGGTAAAGCTCCTGCAAGAACGTCATTCCCGATTTTGCATCGGCAAAGGCCTCGTAGCTTTCGAGCTGTGTGTAGTCCTGCAAATGCTCGCGCGACTGGCCTTCATTCCTAAAAATACGCCCAATCTCGAATACTTTCGGGTACCCCGCTATGAGCAGCTCCTTTTGCCAAAGCTCTCCGCATGAGATACGGAGGTAGACGTCGATATCAAGCGCGTTGTGGTGTGTCTTGAACGGCCTCGCGTCCGCTCCGCCGGGGGTCGTTTCGAGCACGGGTGTCTCGACTTCGAGGAACCCGCGGGAAAGATAAAAATCGCGTGCGGACTGCCAGAATTTCGCGCGGCGGACAAACATCTTGCGCACCTCTTCATCAAGCAAGATATTCAGATACCGCTGACGCAACACCAACTCTTCGTCCTTCAGCCCGAAGTGCTCGGCCGGCATCGGTAATAGCGCTTTGGCGAGCATGCGCCACTTTTCCACTTTGAGTGAGCGCTCGCCCCGCTTCGTCTTGAATACGGTGCCCGAAGCCTCTACAAAATCTCCGACGTCTACCGCATTCGCAAAAAGGTCGAATACTTTTTCATCAATATCCGCCTTCTGAAAAACAAGCTGCATGCGACCGGTGCCGTCGTAGAGGTCGGCAAACATGATTCCTCCTTGTCCGCGCAGCGACATGACGCGGCCTCCCAGGTGAACCTTTTTCGAATGTTTCTCTAATTCATCAAAGCCGGTGAGTGCGTCGGCATTGCTCGTATCACGGTGGGAATCGACGGGGTATGCTTGCATGCCCGCGCTTTTCAATAGTTCAAGCTTTTTCTGCCGTTCAGCGCGGATGTCTTGCTCGCTCATGATGGCTCAATGATAGCAAATTTCCGGAACAATAGAGAGGGCTCCGTGGGGCTATTGTTGGACTTCGGCCTGCTGTGGTACGGGAGGGGCGACCGTTCTCGTGAGGAGAATTCCCATACCGAGTAGCGGGAGTATCAGAAGCACCACCAGCAGTATGATGAAAACGTTGGCACTTTCATGCGAATCGAGAATGCGGTCCGCAACATCAAATACCTTGTTGAAAATCCACGGATTCCCCGGCTCCCAATCTTCTTCCGCCATTGGGTAAGCGTAGCAAATCCGCACGGTATTGCACACCGCTTTTGCACACCTGTATTTCATTCAAACGTTTTGCAAAACGTTTGACTGTTACGGCAAGGTCGTACCTTGCCGTGAAAAGCAGCGTGTACGCTAACGAAGGATGTTTTCCGGCAATTTGCCGGGCCAACCCGGTTAGTAGAATTTCGGCTTGCACTACGTGCGTCCGCAAGTTGTAATTCGCACCCTCAACGCCACTGACGTACCTATTTGGAAGAAATCTACTTCTGAATGTTATTAGCCGAAATTACACTACCGGGCCAACGGTAGACGAGCACGGGGATGAGTATGAGCGTCAGTATCATTGCAAAAGAGAGCCCGAAAAGTATCGCGAGCGCCAGCGGCCCGAAGAGGCCCGCCGCGAAGATGAGCGGCACCATGCCGATGACGGTCGTGATAGTCGTTAGGAAGATGGGACGCAGCCGAGTAGTCGCGGCCTCCGTGAGAATATCGACGAATTGTTTCCCCGCCCCCGTCTTCAGACGCTGAATGATGGCGTCCATGAGAATAATGGCGTGGTTGATGATGACGCCTGCGAGCGCGATGACACCCATCATCGACGGGAAGGAAAGCGGCTGGAGTGTAAGTGCGAGGCCGCCGAAGACGCCGATGAGGGAAAGCGGCACGAGCATAAGAAGATACCCGGCGAACCGGAAAGAATCGAAGGCAAGTACCAGGATGACGAAAGTGAGAATAATCCCCGCGATGAGCGCGTATCCCATTTCCATGAACGACTTGTTCGTCTCCTCGTTCTCGCCGCCGACCGACATGCGCACGCCCTCGTCCATATCCGACGGCGTAAATTCCTTGTTGAACGCGGCGAGGACCCCGGCCGTGCCGTACCCCGGCAAGACATCCGAGGTGAGCGTCACGACGCGCTCCCTGTTTTCGTGCGCGATGGTCGAGTCGCTCGGTGCGACCGATTCGGAAACAAGTGAGCCGAGCAACACGGTCTGCCCCGCAGGGGTGATGAGCGGTATCTGGCGCAGGCTCTCGATGGAGGTGTAGGAGGATTCGTGGGGGTCCGCTGCGTCGGGATTGAGGTTGAGCGATACCACGATGTCCACGTTTTTTTCGCCGCCCGTAAGCGAAGTCGCGGTCACCCCGGAAACCGCTGTGCGCAGCACGGAGGCGACGGCCGCGGGAGAGAGACCGACGAAGGCAAGCTTGCCGCGGTCGATAGAGAGCACAAATTGCGTGCCGTCGTACTTGTTGGAGGAATTCACCGTGGTTGCACCGGGCGTGCGCTCGAGGACCTCCCGCGCCTTCACGAGCGTATTGTTGAGGGCGGTGCGGTCTTTGCCGAGAAATTTGATAAGCACCGCGGCGCCGACCGGCGGCCCGCCCGACGGCTCTCCCACGCGAATCTCGGCGATACGCACATCCGCGAGCGTATTCTTCACATCGGTAAGTATTTCAGTAGAAGTTTGCTCCCTGTCTTTCACAAGGTTGAGCGTGATATTGGCAAACCTCGACTCGGCCGATACCGTACCGTCCGAGCTCGAGAATGGGCTAAGTGCGCCGACCGTCGTGATGAGCGATGAAAAACGCTTGTCGTCGAAAAGCTTCTCTTCTACCGTGCGCGCGGCGAGGTCTGTGCGATTGAGGTCTGTACCCTGCGGCATCTCTATATTTACGTAAAGGAAATCACCGTCGGTCTGCGGGAAAAATGATACGCCAAGAAGTCCCGTAACGGGGAGAGCGAGCGCCAGAATAAACCCGGCGAGCATGAGAATGAGAAAACGGTTCTGCGCGCGGCGGTTCTGGAGAAAAGCTTTGAGACGGGTCGCGTACCACACGCGGGCGCGTTCCGCATACTCCTCTTGCCGCTTCATGAGCGCGGATTCTTCCTTCGCCGCCATCATGTTGGCTATCGTGGGTACAAGACCGAGCGCGACGAAAATGGAGGCCAGAAGAACGAACACGAGCGTAAAAGGAATAGAGGCGATGAATTTACCGACGATGCCTGAAATGAAAAAGAGGGGCACGAAAAATGCGACCGTGGCGATGGTGCCTCCCATGAGCGGCCAGGCGTACTCGCGGAGCGCCTCGATGGCGGCACGCCGTTTGTCGCCGTAGATGCGGGTACGGGTATGTATAGCCTCAACGATGACGATGCCTGAATCGACCAGGATGCCGATGGCAAGAATGAGCGAGAAGAGGGAAACCATGTTGAGCGTGTTGCCGCTGTAGAGCAACCCGATGAAGGCCATCAGAAAGGAGAGCGGGATGGAAAGCCCCGCAACGACCGCTTCACGCCAGCCGATGGTGAGGAAAAGCGCAAGCATGACCAGCACCACGGTCTCAAGACCTGTCTGTGTCAGCTCTGAAAGGTTTTTCGCCACCTCATCGCCTGCATCGTACGAGATGACGACGTCGCTTCCCTGCAGTATTCCCTTCTGAAGGTCATTCAGTTTTCGTTGTACCGCTTTTGTAACCGTCGCTACATCAGCACCGCGCACCTTCAGGATGCTCAAGGTCATCGCCTGGCGCGAAGGTTCGCCACCGACGGATATCCGGGAGTACGAAGTCGCTTTCTGCACGCCGTCGGAAACATCGGCAATATCGCGCAGATAGATGACTTGCCCCCCGACATTAAGGATTGCGACCGAGCCGATATCAGCGACGGAGTCGAGGTTGCCCCTGAAGGAGATAGCGTATGAAATGTTATCCACCGTAATGGAGCCGATGGGGAGCGCCGCGTTCGAAGCGGCGATGGCTCCCACGACCTGCGGGAGTGAGATATGCAGGCGCGCGATTTCTTCCTTGCGGACAACGACCTGTATCTCGCGGTCGCGTACGCCCGAAATCTCCACGCGCGAAACGCCTTTGACGGTCTGCAGCTCACGCTTCACCTCTTCCGCAAGTGCGGCAAATTGCGCGGGCGGAAGGTCGGCGCTTACCGATATGAGCTGTATCGGCTGGTCGACGAAATTCACCTCGGTGACGATCGGAGTCTTTGCCTCCGCGGGAAGGTCGGGCACCGCTTTGTCAACTTCATCCTTCAGCTTTTGTATCGACTTCTGGACGTCCGCCGAGGCGTTGAATTCGACGACGACGACGGAGACACTTTCCCGCGACGACGACGTCAGCTTGTTTAAGTCGGGAAGGTTGGCGAGCTGCTCCTCCAATTTGTTGGTCACAAGACGCTCCACATCTTCAGGCGAAGCGCCCGGCATGACGACGGTCACGCCTCCGACGGGTATTTGCACTTCGGGAGTGGACTCCTTGGTCATCATGAGCATCGCCGCAGCACCGACGATGGTGAGCGCGGCAATCACCAGGATGGTGAACTGACGTTTGTCTATGAAAAATTTCCAGAACGGCAACATGGATTACTTTTGCGCGGAGATTTCGACTTTCTCTCCCTCGCGCAGGCCCCGCGCATCCACGACGATGCGCATATCAGGGGTAAGTCCCGATGCGATGACGACCCGCTCACCGAGAAGAGCGCCGAGTGTTACCTCCTGTGCTACCAGCACATCGGCATCAACGGTGAAAACGATGGTACGCTCCGCTTCGACCTTCACGGCGGCTATGGGTATCGTGATACGTGCGCTGTCACCTGAGATAGGACGGATGCGTACAATGGAGACGAGCACCGATTGGCCGTTGATAAGCCCTTTCGCCTCATTGACGCCGATGCGTACTTCGATTTTCTTCGTGATAGGGTCGAGCGCAGGTGCGACGCGCGTGACCACGCCGGAAGCCTGTTCTATCGTTGCGGTCTGACCGACGGCAATCTCGCGCGCGTCATTTTCAGAAACGTAGGCGACCACTTCGAGCGAGCCGTTGTTCGCCACCGTAAGGACGGGCGCGGTCATTTGCACGTAATCTCCGCGCTTAAGCGAAAAAGAATTTACGGTGCCCGAAATGGGTGCTCGGATGATGGTCTTCTCGAGATTCGCGCGCGCGGCGGCGAGGCCTCCCTGCGCTTGCTTCACGGCGGCGCGCGCGGCGGCGACGTCTTCGGGCTGACCCCCCGTCACTCCCTGCTCAAGATTGGTACGCGCCACTTCAAGCGCGGTTTGACTCGACGACAGGCTCTGCGTCCCGGCGGAAAGCGCCGTAAGCGTAGAGGTGAGCGCTGTGCGCACTGCGGTCGCTTCCGCGAGGTACGTCGCGATTTGCGCGCTCGATGCGGATTGCGACGGAATGGCTTTATTGAGAGCGCTTACGATAAGGTCGAGAAAATTGCGCGCGGCGCGGACTTCCGTCTGTGCCGTCGCAATTTCAGCTGTAAGGTCTGACAATACGGAAAGCGAATCGGAAACGGACGCTTCGCGCGCAAGGTACGGAGTGAGTACATCCCGTGCCGTTTCTATCTGGATAGTCAATCGCGCGTCCGACGTGGTGATGTTGAAGCTCGAATTCGTGGAGCCGGGGTTTGTGAAAAGCTTGTCTGTAGTGGCGTGTATTCCGCTGTCCATGGTCGCATAGGCGGAAAGAAGTGCGGAGAGCGCATTCGAACGTGCGGATTCGACCGCCGAGGCCGCCGCCGTAACATTCGCTTCGAGAATGGAGCGCTGCTCGGTGCGCACGCCACCCGTGACTTTTGCGAGATTCGCCTGCGCCGCATCGAGCCCCGCATCCGCCTGAAGCACAGCGGCGCGCTCCGAAGCGTTCTCGATTTCCGCTGCGACCGCGCCTGCGGAAATGCCCGCACCGAGCGACGTGTTCACGCGGGTGACTTGTCCGGATTTTTCGGCACGCACCGTGGCTTCTGATTTCGACGTCACGGAGCCGACGAGGGAGAGCGGTGTCGCTGCGGAAGAAAGCTCGGCCACACTTTTGACTTCAACGCTGTGTATTTGCACTTCGGGGGCAATCTGCGGAGTCGAACGGATGGTGACATAGGCGACGCCACCGATTACCACTACGAGCGCGGCGACGCTTGCGCCCGCCTTCGCCCAACCCATGTTGGAAATCCATTGAACTATGCGCGGACCAGAGCGCCGTATCAGCAAAACAGCCCTAATTATCAGCATTTCTGGGTGCATACGAGGTGCAAACCTTACCCTAATTTCAGGACTGTGTCAACTTCCCTGCTCCCGTGGTGTCCGTTATGCGTGCGGGAGAAATGTTACAAAAAGCGCCATGAGGATTACGCCCGCGAAAAAAAAGACGGCGTGTCTGCCGTAGTGTCCCCGTTCGCGCGCCGAACTGAAAGAGTGCGGGATGAGGTCGTGAAATACGACGATAAGGTACGAGCCCGCCGCAAGACCAAGCAGCGGTACTTCGATGGCGGCGAATTGTCCGAGGAGAAAGTACCCCCCTATTGAACCTATGAGGATGGTGGAAGAGGCGGCGAAATTGTAGACAAGTGCGGCGCGCACCGAAAGTCCCGCTCCCCGCAGAACAAAAAACTCCGATATTTCCTGGAGCATTTCATGTACAAGGATGCTCATCGTACTTGCGACGCCGAGTACCGGTGAAGCGGCGAATGCGGCGACGATGACGACACCGTCCCCGATGTTGTGTATCCCGTCGCTCATAAGTATGCGGTTTGCGTCGATGCGGGAGTGTGTGTGGTCCGCTTCCGCGGCGTCGTGGTGATGGTGGAAGTGCGGAAGGTACCGGAATGCGACCAAGACGAGAGCGGCGCCTGCGACGACCCACGGCAACCCTCCCGCGAGCGACCCCGCGTGCTCGACTATTTCCAGCGAAACATTGTAGATAACGACCAGGAGTACGCCGGCAGCGAAGCTGATGAGGAAGTGCAGGTGACGCTCGACAAGCGGCCCCGCCTGCCGCCACATGAGGAGCTTGCCCGAGAGCGAAGCGAGCATGACAAGAAACGACGCGGCAAGTACTTCAAGCATGGCTCGTTGGTCGCATGGAGGCCTGTACCCGAAAGTTCACGCCTCTAGTATACTACTGATAATGTCTCTAAGGAAAAAGTTCCAAAATATCCGCCCGTCATGGCGCGCACTCATGTTGCTCTGGAGCGAAGAGCTAAGCTTCAGAGTTCTTGCCGTTTGCGGCGCCCTTGTTTTGGGAGCTGCATATCTTCTGCGCGTCACGCAGACGGAGTTCCAATTACTTATTCTCGTAATAGGTGCTGTTCTCGCCGTCGAGGCGCTTAACACGGCTCTTGAGGAATTGTGCGACCACGTTACGCCCGAAGAACATCCGAATATCGGCAAGGTCAAAGACCTCGGCTCCGGAGCGACACTTCTCATGATATTCGCCGCGCTCGCTATCGGTCTTAGTATTTTTATCCCCTATCTAGCGCCACTCTTGTGATTTCTTTCATCCAATCATTGGACATGCGCGTACTCGAGTCGCTCTACGCGGTGAGAGACTTTAGACTTATACAGACGTTCATCGGAATAAGTGAGCTTGGAACGGCGCTCACTGTTTGCGGACTTGCGGTCTGCGTCGGTCTCCTACTTATCCTGTATCGCAACCATGCGGCTGCCGCGGGTCTTGCTTTTGCTGTCGTGACGAGCGGCCTCGGAGTGGTACTCGGCAAAGGGCTTATCGAACGCGCCCGGCCTCCCCTTTCCTTTCGGGCGTACACGGAAATCTGGTACTCGTTCCCGAGCGCGCATGCGGCACTTTCTGCCGCATTATACGGGTATGTGATTTTTCTTATCTGGACCTTCGTTCCGTCAAAAAAAGTACGCATTGCGGTAGCATTCCTCTTTTCCATTCTCATCGCCGCAATCTCGTTCAGTCGCATATATCTTGGCGTGCACTACTTATCTGATGTCGTTGCAGGAGTTGTGCTCGGAGCATTCTGTGCATGGATTGGATATCGCTGGTTTCTCTTCGCCCATAGACCATGACGTCTTTAGACGCGCTCATTCTCGGCATCGTAGAAGGAATAACGGAGCTCCTGCCTGTTTCCTCGACAGGGCACCTTATTCTTGCGAGTTCCCTTCTCGGCATTACCCAGTCTGACTTTCTCAAAACATTCGAAATAGCAATACAGTCGGGAGCCATTCTGGCTGTCGTTGCCCTCTACTGGCGCTCGTTCTTGGATACGGAAACGCTCAAACGGGTCATCGTCGCATTTATTCCGACCGGTATTATCGGGCTTGCGCTCTACAAGGTCGTCAAAACGTACCTTCTCGGCAACGAGGCGGTAGTCCTATGGGCACTCGCGCTCGGCGGCGTTGCGCTCATCGTATTCGAGCTGTTCTACAAAGAGGGTGACGAGACCCGTGATTCCGTAGGCGCGATTACCTACAAGCAGGCCGTTGTAATCGGCCTGTTCCAATCTCTCGCCATCATCCCGGGCGTCTCGCGCTCAGCCGCGACCATCGTCGGCGGCCTTCTTACTTCCGGTATCAAGCGCGCGACCATCGTCGAATTCTCATTCCTCCTCGCGGTACCCACGATGGGCGCAGCGACGGGTCTCGACCTACTCAAGAGTGCCGGCTCGTTTTCAAGCGAGCAATTCCTCCCGCTTGCGGTCGGATTCGTTGTTTCGTTTGTGGTAGCCGTCGCCTCGATAAAGTTCCTCCTTTCATTCGTCCGCAGCCACTCATTCATCGCCTTCGGCATATACCGGATACTCGTAGCGCTCTTCTTTTTCTTGCTAGTTCTATAAGTTGATAGCAACAACCCGGCGAATTGCGCCGGGCTGAAGTAGCTTTTGGAGGTTATGCTGCTACTCCTGCAATGCCCTCCTTTCTTCTCATCTCTCGTGAGCAGAAAATGAGAATAGCCACCATTAACGCCTCTTCCAAGACGACGACAATCGGTGTAGCGATCGAGCTGAACGTCCAATCTCCCCACTGAAGGTAGAGATACGGAACGCTACCCAATAGCCATGCCGACCACGCGGTGAGCGGCTCGTTTTCTGAATCTTTGAGGGCTGAGATTGCAGTCGGTAGTATCCCGACTGTGTAGGCTATTACACATGCCTTTATCGTTACGTGGTAGTCCTGCGAAAGAAGACCGGCTAGTACAGCAAAGATGCCGGCACACGCACAAATCTTCTCGCACAAGTCCCACGAAGCACCTCCGCTCTTCCAACACGAAAGGACAAAGATGCACAGACAGCCGACAGCGCATATCGTGTTGAGCAAAGGACTTTCCCCTGCTCCCCACATCGCTATCGCCCAAGTAACCTCCGTGGCCGTAAACACCAGCCACGTTGCCTTACTCGGATGAGCGTCGCCGATGTATCACCTGACGGAAGTACGGAACGTACCCCGCCAGTGTGAATATGACGACCATCGTTGCTGCCGTCGTTTCGGGCCTTAGCATGAATCACTCACCTCGCTCAGTCAGCGAGTTCCTCTGTTTGGTCCGTATGCCGCAATGGCCATCGGACACCGCCATCATGATGACATGCTGCGACCTGCTGCTGTCACACCCTAAGTGAAAACTGTGGACTGTTTTTCCCTCCTGCGTCGTCGGCGCGGCTAGAGTTCCTTGCCCGAAAGCATGGTCTTGAGGAGCGCCATGCGGACGATAAGTCCGTACCCCACTTGGCGGAAATACACGGCGTGCGGTGAGGCGTCGACGGCCTCTTCTATCTCGCCGACGCGGGGCAGCGGGTGAATGATGATGGCACCGTCTTTCATGTGGTCGGCAACGTCCCGCGTAATGATGTAGCGACCGCGCTGCGCCTCGTATTCTTTCGGATCCGGGATCCACTCCTTGGCGATGCGGGTCTGATAGACCACGTCGGCTCCTTTGATGCCGGACACCATATCTTCAGTTTCCGTAAAGGGGACGTTGTTTTCTTTGAGGTGCGCTTTGACGTCGTCGCCCATGTTCAACTCGGGCGAAGAGATAAACGTGACGTTAATATCTTTGTATTTGCTCAACAAGTATGAAAGGGAGCGTGCCGAGCGGTAGTAGCGAAGGTTGCCGATGAATACAATGTTGATGCCGTCCTCGCGCTTGAGTTCGCGTTGGATGGTGTAGAGGTCGAGCAATGCCTGGGTCGGGTGCTGGCCCATGTTGCCGTCACCCGCGTTGATGATAGGAACCTTTGAAACCGCGGCCGCTCTTTCGGCCGCGCCTACTTCGCCGTGGCGCATGACGATTGCATCGGCATACTGACTGATTACTTTTATGGAGTCTTCTATAGTTTCACCTTTCGCTGAAGAAGACGAGTCCCCGCTTTCGACCGTGATTACACTGCCGCCGAGTCGGTGCATAGCCGATTCAAAAGAAAGCCGTGTGCGCGTAGATGCGGCAAAGAAAAGCGACGCGAGTATTTTGCCCTTTTGAGACTCATCCCGTTTTCCTTCAAGCTCGGAAGCGAGTTCGAAGAGACGTTTGAGAGATTCGCGGTCAAACTGTTGTGTTTCGACGAGGTGTTGCATGAGGGTAAGTATCACGTATCAGGTATCAAGTATCAAGGGGGTGCATTTGCGAATTGGTACTTTAGAACTTGTTTGATACCTGGGGGTTGATACTTGATACTTTAAACTCTAGCGCTTCGTTGCGAACAACCCACAAGTACAAGACCGGAGAAAGGAGTACAGAAAATACAACCGTTCCTGCGAGGTGCATAAGCGTAAAGGAAACCTGACCCGTAAGCGCGAGCAAGAACGGTTGCTGCATGAATACCGGGCCTATCATCATCGTCACAGCATCGTAGAGCACGGTCGCGGGAATACCGAAAAGCAGGAAATTCTTGACCGAAGCGTCGCGATTTTTGAAAAAGAGGTGCGCCGCGACGCCGAGGAGGCCGTAGCACACAGCGGTCACCGCCGTCCAGCTTCCCCATCCGCTCGTAATCGCGTCATAGAAAACGATGCCGAGGAAACCGAAGAGAAAACTGCCCACAATGCCGTAACGTTTTGAGAACGGCATCATCGTCGCGAGCATCGGTTCAAAATTCGGCGGGCGGAAGGGGATGAGGCGGAAGAGAAACACGGCGG
>Ga0209211_10006968_pt1 | contig 16080 bp, 17 predicted proteins | sample RifGroA2_FD_183992 | JGI IMG/M metagenome (GOLD analysis project Ga0209211, IMG submission 183992) | Groundwater microbial communities from Rifle, Colorado, USA - Groundwater A2 (SPAdes) (version 2) | ecosystem: Environmental > Aquatic > Deep subsurface > Groundwater | place: Rifle, Colorado... | reverse complement strand
CAACACTCAACAAAACAAAGATCCCTTCATGCAGCATAAAACACCTCTAAAAAGACACAGAAAAAAGACTATAAAAACCTATCCTTGCATATGCTTGAGTTCTTCCTCAGGGTTTGGTGTGGGGTTTACATGATTCACCACAAACTCCATTCGGCCAAACATCTCATTGTGGGTCACTTTTCCTTTGACGGAGATGATATTGCCAAGGAGATCGTTCTTTACCGCTTCGAATTCCTCTGGAGATTTCCGGTAGGCAATGATTTCTGGATTCTTTTTCTGGAGTAGGTTTTCCAGCTGGTCCCGGAAGAACACCAATCGTATCGTCTCTGTCCCGTCATCTAAGACAGCATTCATCACATAAGAATATGCAGGAGCAACTTTTCCATGGGTATCGCATGAAAACGCATCCTCTTTTGGCCGGGCTCGCTTTCCGCAATCAGGGCATACTTCAAAATAATTCGGTGAGAAAATTTGCACTAATGTGCCGAGCAGTTCAGCAGAACTCTCAGAAGGGATCAATTCAGCAATTTTCTTTCGTTGTGCAGTAATGACTGGTTTTGCCCCGCTTTTGACCTCGTTGATGACAACCCCAGGGGGGTTCAGGGTAACGCTTGCGCGTTCATTCAGATGGATCTCGACTGTTCCTTGATTGTCTCTTGTATAAGCATTGCTGATTTTCAGGATATCTCCGACGTTTGCACCAGAAAGGACATCTGCTTGTGCCCCCCAGCCAACGACTCTGAGAGATCCTGAATCATCGCCGAGCACGATATTCAATACCTTTCCCCCGCCTCCATCCTTTCGTGTAAATGTGCGAATATCATACTTATTCATGACCTTGCCTGTGACTTCAAACTCCCGAAGCCCCGGGAGCACCTTATTCAGCTTCACCTTGCCCTGGTACTCTTCAAAGAGATTTATGCCAAGCTCGTTTGCGATGATATGGGCAGCGCCTTCCTTGGATATCAATCCGGAGAGCTGGTCCATCTTCTGCCTTATTTTCCCTTTGAGATCTTCATCAGATAAGCCTGACTTTGCTTGGATAGTAGCCAGAACCTGTTCAAAAGGCAGTGAGATCATTAGAAGGCGAATCAGCGCATGCTTTATATAATTTGTTGTTGTCAGATATATAGGGAGAACGAAGATTATTGGTGAGATCTTCCCGTAATAGATTTTTAGGAGAACACTGGTTGTTTATCTGAGAGGCATGTTATGGATTATATGCAGGTGGGAAAAGATGCTTGCCGTATTGCCTCTCCCATTTTATCCCCTCCCTGCTGGTTTGGATGGAGTCCATCTCCTGTATCCTCTCCACCCATCTGCCCACTGCCATTATCAAGGGCAGCATACGTATCAACAACCACATCAACATTTTGTGGCTCTGAGAGTATCCATGAGTTGATTTGTTGTATCCTTTGTTTCGCGGTATCAGATGCCCCATTCCAGGGGGTGATAGTGAGCGCGATAACCTTTTTTCCTTCAGATTTTGCCTTTGCATACATCCGGGAAAGCGCTTCCTCAGTCACGGAAGGCTGCTGGTAGCTCACTTCATTTACTCCTGCAAGGATGATCACCGTATCATAAGAATCAAGAGAAAATGATCCCACTTCCCCTTGGGGAGAAAGACAGTTTCGAAGACATGCTGCATTTGCTGATTGTCCATTGACAAAGCAGCTAGAGATGAGTTGTGCAGAACACCCTGAGTAGCCGATCTTATCAAACTGGATAGAAGGGCAGCGGGAAGAGAGGTAATTGAGAAAGTATCCATGCTGAGTGATGGAATCTCCAACAGCGAGCACTCGTGAAGAGGGAGGAAGGGTCTGTTCTTCTCTGCGTTCTTCTGGAATCACAGGCATCTCTTCCTGTTCAGGTTCAAGCTCTAGCTGAGGGATGCACACAATATCATCATCTTCAGTATAGCCAATTTCTTTTTCTTTGGCTGTCCATGACGCGACAGTGATGCCCTGGCTTCTAATCGGCACTTCGTCTATCCCAACAACAGTAAAATAGTACGTTTTTTCAGGGACAAAGGGCTTATGTTCAACATTTCCATCTTCCTTGATGATATAGCCGCAATCAGGGATGAACATGCTGTTGCAAAGAGGTAACCCAATACCAACCCGCCTGATATCTTTTGCTTTTCTTGTGTTGATTGTCTTGAAATCGTCAGCGGAAAATTCTTCATCTGAGCAATAGACCCGGTACTTTTCGATATCAGAGCTAGGGGAGTATCCCCAGGAGAGAAGAGCTCCTTTCCCATCAGCTGAGGGGATGGTGGACCGGTCTTCATCGATAAAGCTCGTCCCGTCAGGCACAATGGGTGTTGGAGAGATAGTATCAGCGAGGAGGAGCCCAAATCTTCCAACACCAGCATCAAAGAGCAGGGCAAATGCTCCAGGTTCATCTTCTCCGGTAAGCTCATAACCTAATAAGAGCGGCCGCACCTGCCTTTTTGCAAACGCAGCACATGACTCTGCATCGTTGTCTCCTTGGGGATTATCATTCCCGGCAACGTCGCTTCCTTTCTTCATGCACTCAAGGAATTGTTCTTTGACTCGTTGGGCCATCAGGATATATTCTCTATAAGAACTCAGGTGGGATGTAAGATCATAGTCGCCTTGTATCGTGAAAGAAGGATGAGTAATATACTGGAAGGGTGATGAAAAGGTAAGGATGGTAGTGGATTCTTCTCCTTCAGTTAGCTGGCCGCTTGTTTGTGGCAGCACCCCTAATTCTTGCATGTATCTTTGGTAGAGATTGATGAAAAGATAATTGCCGCCTCCAGGCGTCCTAAGATGGTAATCATAGGTATGGGGGGTATATTTATAGAGAGCGTAGGTTGCTGCATTCTTGACAGTCTGCTGGTTCTTTCCGGCAATCCCCCAGTTGAAGTCTCTTCGTTCCCATTGATCTTGTGCAAACTCCCTTGGATATGTGAATCCTTTCCCGGTATCATACCATTTTCTATAGAGCTGTGCAGTACAGGTTAATTGCTCATAAACACCGCTATATTTAGGGTTGCACCCGCCAACATTAGGACAGCCACACCCAGTCAATGCAGTCCTTTGCCTCGCAGAAGGAGTCGATGTTTCCACCGCACTCTGCTCGGTTTGCATTCGTGCAAGGATAAGGAGGGGGTTCACTTTGTATTCTTCAGCGATCTGGGAGATGACCTCTGAGGGGTGCTTCCCTTCAAGAGGGTCCTTGAGCCAGGAATTCTTTTGCTCAAAAAAAAGTTGTATCTGGTCTTTTGTCGCACTGTCCCACCGTTCAAAGTCCTGGTCAGAGAGGAGGTTTGAGAAATCTGGCTCGCTCATCTGGTAGGTAACAAGACCGGTGATCGTAAAGGGAGCGGTAAAGACAACAATGATAAGGAAGATCGTACTCATTCCAAAGATGACTTCTGGTATTCTTATTGACATTCTACGTGCCTGCAAAATTGATACACCGGATTCCACCATTTTCCAGGACCAAAGAGCTGCTCATATGTTCCATATTTTACTGGCCCAACTGAATGGATGAAGATATGTTTTCCGCCAGGGTCTGGTACAAATTCACCGTTTTCTATGTCTCCTTTCCCAACATATATTCCTGTATGTCCATATGCTGGCGATCCTCTGCTGTGAGCGGCGAACACATCCCCTGGCTGGAGCACATCAGGGTTTGTCCCAAGGGGGATCATGAGTCCTGTATTTTTCCCGTTTATTATGGCCCCCGTTGCAACATTTCTGCTTGTGTAGGGGCATATGGCATTCCCATTGCCGGTAGGATTTTGCAAACCGGCATAATGGAAAACTGATTGTACAAAGGTAGCGCATGTGGTACCAGCACTTCTCGCTTGTGCAGGGTTCACAAGTCCGCCTGCATGACGAGTATAGCCAGTGCCAAGGTATTCCTCCGCTTTATCTACAACATATTGGCATTTGGCAGGTTCAGTTGATTGTGTTATTTGAGAAGATGAACCGGCAGCTCTTGGCGGCCCGACATAGTCCATGATGCCCTGGGCAATTGCTTCTCCCATATCCCTGTCTTTCCCATTGGCCTTCGCAAGATCGTTCCTGTTATCATGAAAGAATATCTCCACCAAAGTAGCCGGCATGAAGAGTCCTTCAAGGACGCCTGGATCTCCTCCCCAATATTGTTTTGTGGAAAAGCCAAAGTGTTGTGCAATTGCATCGGTAATCTTATGTGATAAGTCTTTTGATTGACTGGTTAAAGTGCCAGGCGGGCATTGTGTGTCGCTGGCATAATTGATATCTCCATCTTCCTTTACCCCTGGATGCTGGCATGCAACAATGCCAAGAGGCCCGCTCCCTCCCCCAGCATTTGAATGGATGCTCACAAAAGCTGCTGCATTATTGTTGATCGCTTTTCCTTTCCTGCAGAGGAAGTCTTCTTTGACTCGCGATTCAGGAATTGCGACCCCTACTGGATAGGTGTTTCCCAAACAATCCTTCCTGATATCATCGCGTGTCAGGATAACAGTATATCCTCTGCTTTCCAGCACCCGTTGCACCTCTTTTGCAACAAGGAAGTTATGCCCTCCTTCAGTATATTCCAGTCCTTCCCCAAGATATCCCCTATCTTCTGTTGCATGGCCGGGGTCAAGGACGATGACTGTTCCGAGGCTCTCTTCACTGCAGGAAGATCTGGACACGGGTGGAGTGATTCCTTCACAGGTCTTTCGTTGCCGGGAGTCCTCGCAGCGACCAACCCTGTTGGATGCAAAGCCAGTATTTCGTGCGACCCATTGTGCATTGACTGTGTTGTCGATGTACTCTTGAGGATACATGCAGAAAGGATCTATGTTTGTTTGGTATTCCCCCTCTGATGGCTCATGATCATATACCTTCATATCGAGATGTGCACCAAATGAATAGCCGGTATTGCCAACTTTTCCAATGACCTGTCCTTGGGTGACATGTCCTCCTTCTTCAATGCCTTGTTCAACCCGTACCATATGATTATAGCGCACCCAATAGTCCCCATGTTTGATGAGGACAAAGTTTCCATACCCATGCCCACACCGCTTATTCCCTGCAACGCATCCTCTCTGGACATACAGCACATCTCCATTCGCAACAGCATAGATAGGAGACCCTGCAGGTGCCCCAATATCAATGCCTGAGTGAAGGCTGTAGCTTCTTTGTTCATGCCAGCACGCAACAATTCTGTTCTGGTCAAAATCCAGTGGCCATCGCCATGCTTGGCCCCCTTCTTGGCATTGAGTGGATAGCATCTGTTCTCCTTCAGGTATTGCTCGATGGACAATGAGATCCTCTGATGCTGTCCCATACACCGCACCATTCCCCAAGGAAACGTGGAATTTTTCTGGGAGCACAATCTCTAATGGTGCAAGCGCATGAGCAAGTGGAACGAGGACAAGGAGAATGACGAAGGGTGCCGCCTTATCCATCTGGCACCTCTCCTGATATCCCCTCGATTCCAGAAGCATCCTCAGCAGGTACATATTCTTCAGCAGCAAGGTCTATTGGTTGAATCTCCTGTTCTTCAGCTTTTTTCAGGCGTTCTTCATAATCTTTCCTGCTGACCGTCCCAGGATAAGCCTCAAGATACTTTTTGAGCTCAAGGTTGAACTGGTTTTCAAATGCCTGTTCGAATGAGGATTTGGAAGGATAACATTCTTTTCCCATATCCTCCCAAAGGATATAGGGGCCTTCATTTTCCCCACCCCCATACGACCCGCATCCATTATCTGTGATAAACTCCCCGGGCCGCTCTGTTACCTTCTTGAATGCTTCATCTGCAGCATACAACGCAGCAATCTCTAGGTATAATTGGAATTTTTCTGCTTCCTGGTATGACTTCACAAGCTCGAATTGCCTGCTGCCGATGGGCTCTTTTGTGATCTCACGGTATTTGGAATGAAGCCCGATGAAGATGGTGGTCATAGCTATCATGAAGCCGATGACTATCATGACATTGAAGTACTGTGCCCTCTTTTTCATTCCTTTTTTCATATTATGAAGTCACGCCCTGTTCTTTTTCTTCGTAGATATCTTTCCCTCGCAGTGCCCAGAAATATTCTCCATAGCTGGATGCTGCAACGATTGCCTCTGGCTTGACCCGTTTGCATTCAGAAACAATATCAAACCCTGCCTCGGTCATCTTGAACCAGTCTTTAAAGCCGATGCTGATATTGATGAGTTTTGCATCTTTGGCAGGTATAGAAATTGTTGATACTTGATCGAGATACCCCATTTCATCACTGATGGGGCCGGTAATAGTTGAGGTTGCATCGGGCTCATAAGAATAACCATAGATCATACGTCCATTGGGGAAGGTGATGGTGAGCCAGTAGCAGTCTGGCCCGATTGTAGTATCAAGGGTTGTTGCAACAGTTCGCCAAAGAGAGGTGATTCTTTCATCTTCATTGTTTTTGTTGAGGGTGATCTCTCCAGCAGCGGATTTTTCATAGATTTCCGTGAGTAGTTCTGAGAACATCACTGTCCTGTCACGAAGAGGCACCGGTGTTCGGGCAAGGGCAAGGAGATAATCATTTTCCACAATGTCAAGAGTATAATTGCCAAGTACAGTGAATGTCTTTTGTTTTCCTTCGGGTGATGCCACATCATTCCCATGCACCCACACCCCAAGGTCTATCCTGATGGCAATAATAAAGAGGAGTGTTAGGACAAGGAAGACAAGTATGGCGATGACATCAGGGATGACGGTGGTGATCTGTCCTTTTCTCTTCATGACATCAGCACCTCCACAGTGAGCATTGCTGGCTTATAGTGCGGTTTCTCATATCGTTCCCCTGAAGGGGCTGGTAATTCCGCCAGATGAAGGGAATCGAGGAGGAATTGCTTTGCGAGGGCTTCGTTGATGGCAGTATGTTCCCGTAGAGCGATGGCATGCCACTGGTCAATTGATGAGATAACCTGGTAGGTCTCTCCTGTATCAGTCTCTCCCCATACATGTTGCTCTCCCCCATTGACTTTTGGCCAATCGGCATGGAGGGAAACGGTAGCTTCTGTTATTGCATGCCCCTCAGAATCACTCAGGGTATATCCTTGCCCGAGATGGACAGGAGGTGAATTTGGTGATCCAACATGCTTTGGAATATTTTTTAATCTAAAGAGCAGGTTGATTGCCTTGTCTTCCACAAGCACTGGTTTTGTGTATGCTTGAAGGTTTGCATCATACGAGTTTGTGTTGAGGTTTGTGAGTTGTTTGTCCGATCCGATGACAATGGCAGTGCAGCATTCTTCGATGTTCCCCTCGGCCAACTGCTCAAAAGTGATGGAGTAATGGGGGATTCCTGAAGCAAGGGTCCTTATCTGTCCAAGGTCAGAGGGGGTCATGCAGAGTTTTACCGGGTCTGGATAGCTAGCCCGCGTCGCATCGCAGATCTTTGTTGTTGGCCTGTCTTTGACAAGGACATATCTTCTCTCGATGAATTGCTTCGGAGGTTGCCCTTCCATATACAAGAGTTCTTTCCAGATATGGTACCAGTCAGGATTAAAATAGATTTCTTCTTCCCGAGGCTCGCGAAGGAAATCCAGGGTCAATTTTGCTGCAAGATAATCGTTCCGGGGAAGGTCAAGCTTTGTCGCAAGGATAGTGGTGTTAAAATTGGCCATGTCCAGCGTCCCGACATAATTCTCTCCAGTGAGTGGATCAGTAGAGGAGAGCAGCCCTGGTGTTTGGAGCAATCGTTCAGTAAAGAGCAATGATTCAGTGGCTGATGTGTCAATATTGGTGACAAAATACATACGGACAAGGGCAAGCATAGTGACAAGAACAAGTATCATGAACATCAGGCGCAGGGTAAACGTGATCCAGAGGCTAAGCGTTAATTGCCCTTTCCGGAAGAATGGAGTGGTCATGGTGTAATTGGTATTGGCGCTTCACCAGCAATTGATGGTCTGGCTGTTTGCAGCGATGCAAGGGATGATTGGAAAGCATTTGTGATAAGGTCTTGGTTTTCCTTGAGCATCATGAGCGATTCAGGGGATTTAGGTGAACCAATTGCTAATTTAACAGCGATTTTTCCAGTTGAGAGCACGTCATCTTCTCCTGTTGGAGTAATCGGCAAGGGTGGTGCGATCTGGAGTTGTGTTTCTGATAGTTCTGATTGGAGATTGTTGAGTAAACCGCAGGCAAATCGTGCATTGATGTTTTGGAGGGAATGATCATCTTGGTTTGAATAATAGGCAAGGGCCGTTGGTTCTTCCTCATCATTGAGAGAAAGAGAGATGATCATATCTGCTTGTTGGGCAAGCCTCAAGCGTTTTAGTGGGATGAGAAAATGATCGGGCGAAGCAAAGGGGATTGTTGCACCAGGGAGTGATGCCGCAAGTTGTTGGGCAAGAGGGAGCAGGTATGGTATCTTAGAGGCTCCCTCCCCCTGGTAGAGACGAGAAGTCAGCGTGCCATCTGAATAGAGTGAGTATCCTTGTCCATTTTTTTTCATTGAAATCCCTGTTCCAAGAGGAGTGCTCACCTCCTGTAACTCTTCTTTCTCTCCAGTATCAGTCCTTGTCATCTCATAATGTCCTGTTTCCGGGTTGAGCACAGCAAAAATCCCAACACCGTCAGAGAAAGATGTGTAGTGGAGAAGGAGTGTCCTTGTCTGGAGTGATTGTGGATCTTCGACATAAAGGGTCGTGCTGTCCCCTCCAGAGCCAATATCTATAAGGATAGTAGAAAAGCTCAGCCCGCCATCAAGAGGAGCGCACGTCAATGAGTTTGTTGTAAACCGTTGATCCCCAAGGGCTATGGATACCTTCTTATTATCTTTGACAAAGGTGATGGGGTACTTGTTAGTGCTCGGGGGTGCAATCTTCTTTTCTGTGACAGCAATCACGGGGTTTGAGATGTAAGGATACATGATTGGTATCTTGCTCTCGTCATCCTCTTCAGATTCAACCTTATATTCTCCAAAGGTATATGCAAGGTTGTATTTTTTGGGGTCAATTGGGCCATATTTGTATGCCACCGTCCCGGGGGCCATCTCCAATGTCTGCAGCTGTAAGGCAAATTGCCGGGAATGCCAGTTCTTCTCAAGGACTGTTGTCTTGACCATGCTCCTGGCAAAAGCGAGTGACCCAACAAAGAAGAAGACAATGATGAGCAGGTAATACACGTGCATCATGATGATTTTTACTGCCGCATTCCCCTGTCTGCCCAGCCTCTTTTTCCTCATCAGCCAATTTAAAGAAATGACGTTTATAAATGTTTACGGTTTGACAGCAGCTTGATGCTGTTCGCACTCGCTCATCTCGATTTTTGTGTCACGGGCAAAGCAGGGCTTCCCATCCCTGATATAATACTCGTAATTGTTTGCCCCAAAGAACCATACCCTGAGGTTTTTGCAGCAGATCTGTCCATTTTCTGCTGCTGCATTGATAAAGAGTGTATCACCTTCCCGAGACGCCATGAGACTTTGAAGGTTTGCCGCCCCCCGAAGGGCGCTCACATCAGGCAGGAAGACAAAATATTCGGCATTCGGATGCATTGCCCTTCCAAGGCCATGATCTGCAATCATCTTTCCTTCATTCCCAACAAATCGCTGCTCGACAAAGATATAGTCAATGCCCATTCCAGGGAGATTTTCGCAGATTGGCTTGTCCTGGCAGTCATTGTTTGATCCAGCCATCCTGTTGTTGCAGATGCAGATGCATGCTTGGTTCATGCATTTCAGGCTAGGGGGCCTTTTGATTTCCTGGTCCCGATTCCACGTGCCCGCATTATGATACACACTCCCATCCTTGTTGAACGCGATGACTGCCTTGTTTTGCTGGATGAAAAAAGGCACTGGACGCGACTGCCCGTCCTCTTTCAGGTCTGTCTTGATTGCTCCGACCAGGAAATCAAGGCTTCGCTGTGTTCCTTGGTTTGGCTTTGGTTGGAAGAACTCATAGATGCTGACGGTAAAAGAGACAAGAAAGACAATGATGAGTATTGTCACGAGGCCATAGATGATTTCCGTGAGGACAGCTGTATCCCCGCCACCTCTTTTCCTGAGCATGGCCAAGAATCAATATTTAGAGTTTAAAGGGTTTGTGGTTTATCCTTTAGTAAGAAAGACATTGACATATTCAAGACACTGCATCCAACGTAAGAACCCTGCCTGGTAGTTTGTATTGTGTACGATACCGCCAACAAGTGCAACCTTGTCATTTTCAGCATTATTCTGGGTTATATAGATCTTGCAATCAACTGTGCTCCCATCGTCTTTATTGTACCAACATGCCTTAAAGCGGTAGTCGCATCGTGCAGCTTTTCCAAGATATTTCACAGAGATCACATAAGGGTCATTGCTGCCAAACCAGCACTGTGTATTCCTTGCGTCATCTCGATGAAAATCGTAATAGCTCCCAAACGCAGTACATGTACTGATGCTTGTGAGTGTTGGCGGCATATCAGCAAAATCACCCGCTTGGCCGGGAATGTTGGCAGGCCTTGTCGGATCTGCATCTCCTGTGTCCGCTGAACCATCATCAATGTCTGATTCCGTAGGGGTATCGCCATTGTTATCATTCAAGAACTCAGAAGAGTATTCTGCATTTTTATCAGAGAGTTCATTTCCCTGGTTCCCAAGATTTTTAACCCAAGGGATACCATAGACAATAAGTGCGTAAGCCAGCGCAGCAAGCACCAATAATCCAAGGATGAGGTCAATGAGGTGGAATTCGCCGCTGCTGCCTTTCTTGTATAGTCGTTTCATCTTAAGGGGAGGCTCCCGGTCCGCAACATCTTCCATTGAGGACTGATTCTGTTTTGCAATAAGATCCTGGAATGGTGCTTTCACTTGCATCGCATGTTTCCTTGCAAGTGCTGCCCTCTAAACATGGTTGTTTAGTTGCTTCAGAGGTTGATTCATGGAACTTGGCCCAAATCGGACGGGCAATGGAGATATAGACAAGTAAGAAGACAATAGCAAGGATAAAAAAAACCAACAATAGTGGCATTTCATTTCCTTTCTTGTTTAGGATTTTAGGGTAACGCAGCATATTTTTTCCTCAGTACATGATGATCCTTTATAGAGAAACCCATTTGTGCATTCACACCCTTCTCCTGTTTTGGTGTCACAGGCTGCCTTTGGTGGTTCACAAGTGCCTCCAAAAGTTGCACAATCTGATCCGGTCCTGCTAAATTCACCTGCATTTCTATTGATGAAGACTAATATGATTATAAGGATTACTGCTGCAATGATGAACCCGACGATCATGGCAAGAGAGAGCTCCCCTTTGTTATTCATCCAACACCTCCAAGCCATGCGGTTGAGCTTTTGATATAATGAAGGATGACAAATCCGATGCCAACACAGAGAAGTAATATAATGAGCCCGATGATAACCCAGTTCACTTCTCCTTTTTTCATCCTAGCCTCAGTATAGATTGAATTCTGGTGAATAAGCGTAACAATGCGGCTTTTCCTGGCCCCAAAATGACATACCCGGCTAATAAAAGCAATAACCCTGCAATGATTGAATAGAGGATTGTGTTTTGGTCACCTTTTTTATTCATCATTCCCTTTATTCTCCAAAACAGCATATAAATAACTTTCGGGTTCAAGAGTCATACGACCCTTCCACGCTCTGTGCCAGTTCCTCGCATCCATAATATCTCATGTATCCTGCATCGTGGGGTATGAGCACCCTCATTGCAACCCACTCTGGCGGCTGCTCCGCAAAATAATGGTTATAGACAACTGCTCCGATGATGACAGCTCCACCGACAATAAGCAGGGGCATTGCCACGGCGCTCAAGACAGCTCCTCCAGCCATGACAGCAGCAGCTCCGGGAGTGGCCGTTGCAGCCCCAACTGCCCCAACAGCCACCGTCGCTTCCACAATCGCCCCCCCAACATATCCAGCCCCAAGCCCTGCCGCAACTAGGCTGCCACCGCCAACTGCCCCAACAGCGACCGATTTTTGCCTGTTCCCTATTTCTTCAATAGCATCTTTTCCTTTGATATACACAAAGACAACATCATATCGGTCATATTTTGACGTGTCTATCTCAAACGTCCCGATCTGTTCTGGAGAAAGGCTATATTCAGGTTCTTCAAAGCTCCCAAAGCTCCCTTCATATGTTTTCTTTTCATCATCGGATGCGGGGAAGATATCAGCCAGGTTCACCGTCATCTTCTTGTTTTTCTTCAGGTGGATATGTGCGCACAAAGAGCAATATTTTCCATCTGAGGAATAAAGCTCCTTTGTTCCCCATTGATACTGCCAGCCGCACCAGTACGCTTCCTCCTTGATGAGTTCTTTGAGGTGTGCATCTGTCATTCGTCCAACATTCCGAACAACTGTGCCGCATTGTAATTCCTTTTCTGCGTCGATATGCAATTGTTTTGACGTTGTATGGATATCTACAGAATCCCTGCACGTTTTGTGCGTCGCATATTCAGCAGCAGATTCCCTTGTCATGGAAACAACGTTCATCATCAGCCAGAGGAAAAGTAACCCTAAGACTAATGATACAAGGAGTTCCATTGACATTTTTACCATTGTTAGTAGGGCATTTGCGTGCAGCCAATAGCATTGATATCGGTTAATGGTGTGAGGTACATCACCGCTGTCGGATTCGCGTTTTCCAGCAGCATATTTCTGTAATCCTCTGAATGGTCATAAAGGTAGAGAGAGAGAGGGACAGTAAGAATCCCTCCAGCAGCCATCGTTGCACCGATGTTCCCGCCATAGATATAGGGTGATATCTTTGCATATAGTGTAGGTGAGCTGTATACAAACACGAGCGCGTAATGTTGCGTGAGGTCAATTGATGCAGTTTCCATCTCTTCTTCATTTTTCTTCGTGACAAGATATCCTGAAAGGAGTATGTCCTCATACCACGAATAAGAGAAATAATCTGCATACGTTGTTTCGCTGGCGCTGGAGATCTTGTTCGTATCAATAAACGCCTTAAAGAACGCGTAATCAATCTGCCCTTCGAATTTCTCAGCGAGCTGGGGAGTGAAGGACATCTGCGAGCACACAAAACAATATGCTTCCCCTTTCAGTTCATTCGACGGGAACGGATTTACCTTCCCCTGCCCGAACTGGTACCAGCAGGTATACATCTCATCAGCAATTCCCCTGACAGTTCCTTCCCACACCTTTTCTATGGAATCATCTTCGTATTTCACGATCTCTTTTTCATTTCCTTGAAGACGCTTGCTTCCTTTGGCGGTGAACTCGAGCGTTGAGGGATTGCAGGAGATCTTGTCGATGAACTCATTTGGCCCCACCCGAAGGTTTGCAGCAGCAAGAACGCTGATTCTGCATTTTTCTACCTCGACGGTTTTTGACAGCCAATTCTTTACCTCAACAACAACAAAAAGCAGGATGCCTCCAACTAATAAGATCAGGATAATCTTTACCAATGTCTCCATCAGGTCGCCTTTCTTGTTCATGGTCCATTGAACTTTTTAATGATGTTAATAAATAAGATGACTGTGACACCAGCAACTAACATAACAATAACCCATATAAGGGTCATATTCAACGCATCACCCTTTTTTTCCATACCCCTGCATGATTTTCAGCATATATAAAGATATCGCGGTTTAGAAGAAAGAAGTGTATACGCCAACACAACTGGCGCAGATGATTAAGAGGAATAATTCAGCAACAACAATAATGGCATCAGACCGCTTTTCAAGGAAAAGCTCGGCTTAGAGACGCACAGAAATGCTTTGCATTTCTGGCACCCATAAAATCTTCGATTTTATTGGGCTAAGCCGTCTGTGCCATTGTTGTTGCTGAATGGCTAGTAAAAGAAGAAGGAGAGGATGGCAACTGAATTTTCATCCCATATATTTTTATACCAACAGAAGAAAAACCATCAGATGATCGAACACATTGTTCTTGGCGGCCATAATGATGTGGGCATGAACATGCACGCAATCAAGGTAGGCAATGAGGTGATTCTCCTCGATATGGGACTCAACGTGGATAAGTTTGTCCAATACACTGAAGACAGGGAAGACCCGAATCTTGATCCAAAGATTCTCACCAGGATCGGTGCAATTCCGAACCTGACCCCAATAAAATCCTGGATGGGAGATATCAAGGTGATCATCCCAAGCCACGGGCACTTAGACCACATCGGAGCGGTTCCTTATCTTGGAAAGAAAATCCCTCAAGACATCGTCGCAACACCATACACGATTGCAGTCATAAAGAAGATCCTTCAGGACAACAATTATTCTATCCCAAACAAGCTCAAGGAAGTGCCGGTGAACGGCTCATACAAGGTATCTCCGACAATAACGGCTGAATTCATTAACATGACCCATTCCATTCCTCACACCGCGATGGTCTGCCTTCACACTCCGGAAGGAAACATTGTCTACGCAAATGACTTCAAGCTCGACAACACCCCTGTTCTTGGGAAAAAACCAAACCTGGAAAGAATCGAGCAAATTGGAAAGGAAGGAGTAAAGCTTCTCATTATCGAGTCGCTTAATGCAGGAGAGGAGCGAAAGACTCCTTCAGAAGCCGTCGCAAAAGAGATGCTCAGGGATGTCATGCTCGGTGTTCGGTCCAAGGGAAAAGCAATTATTGTAACCACATTCTCGTCCCACATCTCCCGGCTAAAAACAATCTTAGACTTTAGTAAAGAGCTCGATCGGGAAGTCATTTTCATGGGCAGGTCGCTGCACAAGTATGTTTCTGCTGCCGAATCAATCAACTTGGTAAAGTTCTCTGACAGGGCAAAAGTCATCGGATTTAAGGATAAGATTGCAACAAAGCTAAGACAAGTACAGAAGAACAAGGGAAAATACCTGATTGTCATGACCGGCCATCAGGGAGAGCCCCAATCCGTTCTTTCCAGATTGATAAGCAATCAGTTTGATTTCATCTTAGAGCCAGATGATCATGTCATTTTCTCTTGCAGCGTCATCCCAAACCAGGTAAACATTGACAACAGGGACCGCATGGAACGGGAGCTGAGGGCAAGAAAAGTGAGGATTTTCAAGGATGTCCATGTCTCCGGCCATGCAAGCCGGGAAGACCTAAAAGATCTCATCACTATCCTGAATCCAAAGACGATCGTTCCAAGCCACGGCCCGGAAAAGAAGCGTATAGTTCTTCATGACCTGGCAAGGGAGATGGGCTATAAATCGGTACTCCTCGATGACGGGAGAACCCTTTCCCTGCCATAATCACCCTCGATGTAGATATTCCAACAACAAAAACCTTATAAAGCTCCTCCCTCTATACTTTCACTAATAGGGGGTAATTTACCATGAAACTGGCGCTTGCCGAACCAAAATACCTAAAGGAGAGCATTTCTCTTATCTCTGATCTTGTTAACGAGGCAAGGTTCAAGGTGACCCCTGATGCAGTAGAACTCATCGCCATGGACCCAGCATCCGTCGCAATGGTTGTCTTTAAGCTGCTCAGCTCCGCATTCATCGAATACAACGTCAAGCAGCCAGAGACACTCTGCATCAACCTGAGTAATCTCAAGCAGATCCTCAGGCGCGCAAAGCCAAATGACATGGTCACCCTTGAGCTCGATGACAACAAGCTCAAAATCCAGCTCAAGTCAAATAACATCAGGACATTTCACCTCCCATTGATTGACATGGAAGAAAAAGAGCAAAGAATACCAGAGCTTTCTTTCCCTGTGAAGGTGCACACGGACTCAAAAATCCTCACTGAAGCAATAGAAGATGTAGACATTATTGGAGAATCAGTTGTCTTTTCTGTCGAGCCGGGAAAATTCTCTGTCTCAGCAGAAGGCGACCTTTCAAAGGCAAATATCGAGATGAAGGCAAGCGATCAGGTCAAGATTGAGCATAAGACAGAAGAAAAAATCCGTGCAAAATACTCCATTGAATACCTCAAGAAGATGATTGGCGGCGCAAAGATTGCTGATGAGGTGAATATCCAGTTCAACAAGGATTATCCTTTAAGGCTTGATTACAACACCATGAATCGGGTCAGCCTCACCTTCATTCTGGCTCCAAGAGTAGAGAACGACTAATAGCTCAGTGTCTAAAAGCAGTATATAAGAATCATGCTTAAATGGATCTTGCTGAAGATATCCTTGCCCTGATCTCAGTGATCTCTTTTTGCTCTAATATGATGTTCTT
>Ga0209211_10006967_pt1 | contig 16080 bp, 16 predicted proteins | sample RifGroA2_FD_183992 | JGI IMG/M metagenome (GOLD analysis project Ga0209211, IMG submission 183992) | Groundwater microbial communities from Rifle, Colorado, USA - Groundwater A2 (SPAdes) (version 2) | ecosystem: Environmental > Aquatic > Deep subsurface > Groundwater | place: Rifle, Colorado... | reverse complement strand
GCGACGGTGCGACTTACCACATCCTTGACATCTAATCGCCAGTCATAAGGGAAGGTCTCAAAATCGGCAATGTCTCCGACTGTCGCCATATTTTCCATAAAGGACAGGAAATTTTTGTAAATATTTACCGAAAACGCTTCGTCAATCACATCGTCGGTATAGATGTCGGCATTGACGCTTTCGCCGGTTATCGGGTCAAGCGCGAGCGCGCGAACATCATCATTGGTGTTTGGCTCCCAAAGTTGGTTCTCAAAAATTGCCCCCGGTCTATAAAGCCGGCTCGCTTCAAGGCCCGGAATAAACGCGACCGACGAACAGCACGCGGGCGGCGGCGTAAACGGGTCTTCGGTAAGCCACGGTTCAAAAAGAACATCGCCGTACACTTCGTTGCCAAGCCCGCTCGGGTTTAAACTCGGGTGATACGGCCCACTCGGAGCTCCCCACCAGTTGTTTCTCGCGTCCACTGGGGTAATGGCAGAGCTGTAAATTCCATAGTTAACATTATCGCTGATGGCACTTTGACTGACCGTTACGACAGCGGGAAAACCGGAATCACTGTCGTCTTCAACTTTAATTCCCTGACCGTTGTTTTTAATGACACTATTCTTAATTGTCGCGTTACTGCCGGTAATCAAAATACCGTCATCGTTGTAATTTTCCACCAAGCTGTTTTCCAAATGTAAAGTCGCCGGCCATTGACCCCACATCACCGCCAATTTAATGCCAAACAAACCGGAACCGTTGCCTGTATAGCCGGCATTATTGAACACCGAATCCGTGGCGGTAGCGTGAGCGCCAAACAATACGAGAGCTACGCCGTTAACTAAATCGTGAACCGTACTGCTACTAATTAACACTTCGGCGTTGCGGTAAAATCCCAACGCCGCGCCATAGTTATTGGTGCCGGAAAAATCAGAATCACTGATATCAAACGAGCCGGCCTCGCCGTAAATAACGGAGGCAAAGCCGCTGGCGCGCAAGTTTTTTATTCTGATATTACTCTCCACACCGGCAATGCCGGCCGCCAAAGCTTCGCGGATGTTGATATTTTCAAAATCAGCCGCGGAACGATGAACCCAGAAAGGATTGTTGGAATACTGGGCGTCGGCGTTTTTAATGGTGTGAGAACCGGAACCTTCTCTCATAAACACACTCCAATTATTGTAGGCGGTCGGTTGGGTCGCGTCGCCGTCGCCGTTGGTGTCGCCGCCGATGGAATCGTCTCTCAATGAAGTGAAATAGATTTTGTTTTCTGGTGCGCCGACGGCATTCAATTTACCTTCAATATTCAAATATGATTGCTCGCCAAATTTTACAATCACCCCGGGTTCAATGGTAAGCGTGGCGCCGGGATAAACTTGAAGCCAGAGATTCTCAATCACATAGGGACTGCCGGCTAAAGTCCAGGTGGTATCGGCATAAACATAGTCATTAAGAAAAGTGGCGGCGTTGAGATAGAAAGGGACAAGAAAAACTACTGCCGTTATCAAAATTCTTTTCGGAAAATAAAACATTTGTTTTAATTTTCAAATTACAAAAGATAGTGTCCTCTCGGGTCATCCCTAATCACCCGCCCGGCATCCAAGGTTACCACTCGCTTGCCGAGCGAATCAATCACCCCTTTATTATGTGTCGTCAAAATCACCGTCGTGCCGAGGTCGTTGATTTTTTTCAAAATCTGAACAATTTCAAAAGTGTTAATCGGATCCAAATTGCCGGTCGGCTCGTCGGCCATCAAAATTTCCGGCTGATTGACAATCGCCCGGGCAATCGCCACCCGCTGTTTTTCGCCGCCGGAAAGTTCATTGGGAAAATGCCAAATCTTATCGCCCAAATCCACCAATTCCAAAACATGAGGCACATCCGATTCAATTTCCTCGTCAAGCCGACCGGCCGCTTCCATGGCAAAAGCAATATTTTCGTAAGCGGTCTTGTCAGGAATCAAACGAAAATCCTGAAAAATCGTGCCGATGCGTCGGCGGTATTTTGTAATATCCGGCCGAGAAAGCTGGTGGACGTCAATTTTATCAAAAAAAACTTTGCCCGAAGACGGCTTTTCTTCGGCCAAAATCATTTTCAGCAAAGTTGTTTTGCCGGCGCCGGAATGACCGACGATGGAAATGAATTCCTTCGGCTCAATGGTTAGTGTCACGTCGCGCAACGCCGCCGAATCTTCGGTGTAAATTTTTGAAACTTTGTCAAAATAAATCATAAGAACGATGCCAATATGCGAATGTTTACTAATGATACAAATTAATCATATCACGAAAAATTAAAAAAGAGGAAAATAAAAACTGTATTAAAGCTACATATCACAAATTTTCTCTGTTCTACCGAATCAATTTGGCGGCGCGGAGGCGGTCAACGAGATTTTTGAAAGTGGTTTCGTTAGTAGTAATGATAATGGTGTTTTTATCGTTGAAAGAATAAAGCAAACGAATGGCGCCATCGGCGCCGCGCAACACGCGCGCATCTTTATTGTAAATTATTTTATCTTCAAATAAGCCGACGGTGGTCGTGGCAAGAAAAATCGGCCCCAAATCGGCGGCGAGATAATTTTCCCAACGGAGCATACCGGCGTAAGAAAAATCATAAGCGTTGGCTTTTAAAATCAAAAATGGTTCAGGTTGACCGAGAATGTGGAAACCAAAAACAAAATCCGGCGCCAAAGCCCGAACAAACGGCGTATTGGCTTGAACTTCCAACTGAGTCAAAAAATCAGCGCTGACCAGCGCTTCGGTGGTAGTCGCTCCGGTTTTTCGAACGAAATTCAAACCGACGACGGTTGAAAGATTTTTCGGCAAAGAAATTTTTTCGGCATTGAGCGAGGCGATAATTTTTGTTCGGTCAAAACCGCTAATGTCCGAAGTTTTTTCCGCTTCGGTATTGATGATAGTTTGGCGTTTGACATTAATGACGGTCAATTCGGGCGCGCTGACTTTTTTGTAAATGAAATACAAGCCCGCGCCGCCGGCGGCGATTAAAATCGCGCCGGCGGCGCCAATTAAAATATTTTTCCAAGGCCATTCGCGTCTGGACGCGGTGAAATTGGAAACGGTGTCTGACGCGCCGGTAGCGCGCTGGGTTTCAGCCACGGCAATTTTTACCGCCGAAGTTCTGCCTTCCTTGACCACCTCTTCAATATCGCCACGCAAAGTCCGTAGCGGTTTAATCAACCATTCCGGCCGTTCCGGTTTTGGTTTTTGTTCTGGCGTTTGCCCAAGAGTTTGCCCTTCCATGTCAGAATTATATCAGTTTTGAAAAAAATTGGCTTACAAATCGTAAGTGGTGCTACTTTTTCGGGCGATATCTAAAATATTTACATTGTCTTTTTCGACAGAAAAAATAACCCGAAGATCACCTTTTCTAACTCGAAAAAGTTTCTCAAAACCTTTAAGTTTTTTAATATTAAGACCTTCAAATTCTTGCGATTGTATTTTCTCAATTATCAAATCAGCAGTTTCTCTTTCTTTGCGGTTTAGCTTCGCGAGAAACTTTTGGATTTTGTTCATTTCATTAAACGAAGTGCCGCCAATACTTTACCCATTGGTACCCCCCCTTTTTTTATTTTAGTGAAATCTACGACGGTTTCCCAGACCCCCTCATCTCCCCATTCGTCCACAGGCATAACCTTAAAAATAGGTTGGGAGCGATTAACTACAACGAAAGATTGTCCCCGACTAGCGGCATCAATATAGTTTTTGGCGTTAAGTCGCAAATCTTTTAAGCCAATTATTTTTTCCAAGGTTTTCATGCTCCAAGTTTACCCTAAATTGAAATTCAAGTCAAAATTTGACAAACTTCTGGTTTTAAGGAATCAAAACTGGCCGCCGAAGCGGCCAAGTAGCCAAGACATCAACAAACCCACAGCGGGTGGAGAACCTCTCCCCCGCTTTTTTTAATACCGTCTTCGTCTTTCCGGTCGGCCGCCGAAGCTTTTATAGCCACTGCCGCTAAAACCGCTAGTGCCCGGTTTGATGCCTTTTTTCTCGGCAAAACTCGGGTCGGCGGCTTTGATAGACAAATTAATTCTCCCCTTTTCGTCAATTTCTTTAACCATAACCGGCACGATATCGCCCTCGCTCAAAGCGCTACTAATTTGGTCAATTCGGAACGGCGCGATTTCGGAAATGTGAACCATGCCTTCAGCGTTGGGACCGATTTTAACGAAAGCGCCGAAATCCATCAGCCGCGTAACCGGCCCTTCGTATCTTTCACCGGGTTTGTATTCATGCGTCATTCCTTCCACGATTTTTTTAGCCGCTTCAGCGCTGCCATTTTTGCCGGTGAAGAAAACCGTACCATCATCTTCAATGTCAATTTCCGCGCCGGTTTTTTCCATAATTTCGTTAATAATTTTTCCACCGGTGCCGATAATTGAACCGATTTGGTCGGGCCGGATTTTAATGGAAATAATTTTTGGCGCGTTGGGTGAAATATCGGGACGAGACGCGGAAATTTCTTTTTTAATGACCTCAAGAATTTGCCGGCGAGCTTTTTTCGCCGCCTCAAACGCTTCACTTAAAATTTTAATGGGGATGCCATTGACTTTGACGTCCATCTGAACAGCCGTCACGCCGGTGTCGGTGCCCGCCACTTTGAAATCCATATCGCCGTGATGGTCTTCCGGCCCTTGAATATCGGTCAGAATTTTATACCTCATTCCGCCAGAGGCGGATTTCGCTTCGCTCAACATTAAACCGGAAGCGATGCCGGCCACCGGCGCCTTAATCGGCACACCGGCGTCCAATAAAGCCAAAGTGGAACCGCAAACCGAACCCATGGAAGTGGAGCCGTTGGAAGCCAGCGCTTCGGAAACAATGCGGATAGTGTAAGGAAAAGTTTCTTTGGGCGGCAAAATCGGTAGGATGGCTTTTTCCGCCAAAGCGCCGTGACCAATCGCCCGCCGATTCATACCCCCCACCCGGCCTGTTTCGCCGGAAGAAAACGGCGGAAAATTGTAATGATGCATGAAGCGCTTTTTGGTTTGAACTTCCATGCCGTCAATCACTTGAGTGTCGCCCGGCCCGCCCAAAGTCAAAGCCGAAAGAATATGAGTGCCGCCGCGATAGAAAATGCCCGAGCCGTGCAAAATCGGCGAAATGCCGCCGGCTTTGGCGAATAACGGCCGGAGTTCGTCCATTTTTCGGCCGTCGGGCCGACGCTCGTTTTCAATCGCTTCGCGATGAACCAATTCGTTGATTTTTTCTTCAAAGAAAAAGTCAGCGTGCGGAATTTTCGCTTCCGGCAATCTTTCGGCAAAAATTTTCAGCCATGATTCTTTCAAATCATGAATGCGGTGCTTGCCCGGCCCGCTAAAAATCGCTTCAAAAAGTTTTTCCCCCACCTCGGTTTCAAAAAGCTCGGCCATTGCCGCCGGCAATTCCGGTTCTTTGAATTTCAATTTTTCTTTGCCGATTTCGGCAACAATTTTTTTCTGCCAGTTTTGAATTTTCTCAATTTCTTCCGAAGCCAAATTCAAGGCCTTAACAATTATCTCTTCGGCTACTTCTTTGGCGCCGATTTCAATCATGTTAACCAAACCATCTTTGCCACAAGCCAGCAAATCCAGTTTGTTCTCAAGAGCGTTGCGGGTTTCGTAAGTCGGATTGACGATGAAATTTTTCTCATCTTCCAAAACACCCATTCTCACCGCCGACACCGGGCCGTTCCAGGGAATGTCGGAGGCGCCGAGCGCCAGCGAGGCGCCAATGATGGCTGGAATATCAGGGTCGTCTTCGGCAATGGACAAAATCGTTACCACCACTTGCACTTCTTGGCGCAAGTTTTGATTGAATAACGGCCGAATGGTGCGGTCAACGACTCGGCCGGAAAGCACCGCTTCGTCACTCGGTCGGCCCTCGCGACGCATAAAACGCGAACCTAAAATCTGGCCGGCGGCGTAAAATCTTTCTTCGTAATCAACCGTTAAAGGAAAATAATCGGCATCTTTTTCGTATTTGCCCATCACCGCGGTCACCAAAACCGTGGTATTGCCCAAACGAACAATCACAGAACCGTTGGCTTGGTCGGCTAAATCAGTGAACTCGGCGGTTAATTTTTTTCCGCCCACTTCCAAGGCATATTCTTTTGTTTTCATAAACGAAGCTGATTTTCGGATTTTAGGTTTCGAATTGGCCTTGGCTTTTTCGAAATCTACCTATCCAAAAACCAGCAATTAAATTGATAACGCTGATACTATATCATGTTGATTCTAATTCTACAAATGGCTTTCTTGGAGAGATTGGTTGATAACGGCAATAAGACGCGGGATTTTTGGTTGGATATCGGCTAAAAGTTTTTCGTCCCAATTATTTGTCTCGGCAAAAGGTGAAATGTGTTGATGTTTTTGAACATAACCAAGCCGATGGAGAATTCGTAAAACCAAAACGGTTTCAAAAGCCAAAATTTTTGTTTTTTCTGTCGGCAAATTTTCCAAAAAATCAAAACCGCTTTTTACCAAGTCAAAAAGCTTTTCATTTTTTTCTTCGCCGTGCAGTAATCGTTCCAACAAATGAATGACATTAGCCACAGCTTTTAGCTTAAACGGCACAGCTTTGAAAATTTGAAAATAGCTTTTCTCGGCGGCGGCGCTAGTCAACCGCCAAAAATTTTTGCCGCGCACCAACGAAACCTTACTTAAAGAAAAATCCGCTAAATGCGCACCTAGTTTGGAATTAGCTTTGCGCACGCCCTGGGCGTGCGCTTTTACCAATCCCAATTCACGGCAAAACAGCGAAAAAATTCTGCCATTTTCCCCGCTATTTCTGGAGCGAACGACAATCGCCAGAGTGGTAATTATTGAATACATTTTTACCACGCAAAGTGAGCAAACGCCTTGTTGGCTTCCGCCATTTTGTGGGTATTTTCGCGTTTTTTGACCGCTTCACCCTCGTTCTTGGAAGCGGCAATAATTTCATCGGCCAGTTTCTCCGCCATCGGTTTGCCCTTTTTGCCCGCCGCCGCATCCACCAGCCAGCGAATGGACAAGGCCTGCCGCCGTTCGGGCCGAACTTCCACCGGCACTTGATAATTAGCGCCGCCGACGCGCCTTGAACGCACCTCCATCGTCGGCGCGGTATTTTTCAAAGCCAGTTCAAAAATTTCCAGCGGATTGGCGGTTTTGGTTTTTTCTTTGATGGTATCAAAAGCCCCGTAGACGATTTTTTTGGCAATAGTTTTTTTGCCCTGCTTCATAATGTAATTGGTAAACTTGGCGACTTTCAACGAGCCGTAAGTTCGGTCGGGTTTCACTATTGCTTTGATTTTGGCTTTCCTTCTCATGTGATAAGTTAAAAACTAAAAGCTAAATTCGTTTTAAGCTTTACGCTTTTTTCGGTCTTTTTGCGCCATACTGACTCCGACCCTTCTGGCGATTCTCTACGCCGGTGGCATCCAACTTGCCGCGAACAATTTGATAACGCAAACCGACATCTTTCACCCGGCCGCCGCGCAACATCACTACCGCATGCTCTTGTAAAGTGTGGCCGATGCCCGGCACATAAGCAGTTACTTCCATGCCATTGGTTAAACGAACACGGGCGATTTTTCGGATTGCCGAGTTAGGTTTTTTCGGAGTTTTGGTCGTCACTTTAGTGCAAACGCCTCTTTTGAACGGCGAGGGAAAAAAGTTCGGCCGGTTTTTCAAAGTATTGAAAGTGCGCATCAAAGCCACGGATTTTGGTTTCCGTTTGATTTGAATTCTCTTTCTTTTTATTAACTGATTGATGGTTGGCACAGTCTTAAATTTAAAACTAAAAGCGTAAAACTAAAAATTACCGAATGACTTGGTGGCGCTACTTTAATACACACCATCCTAAAAAGCAAGGTGGTTTGTGGCGCGCGTACATTTCTGTGTTATGATTTAAGAAAGTTTATGCCAGTCGCAGAGTCTTTTCTAATTCGGTTTTGTCGGCGTTTTGGCCGATGACAGCGAGGTTAAGCTGGCTTTCCACGAAAATCTCGCCGGCGAGATTTTTCAAATCGGCGGCGGAAATCGCCTTTATTTTTTCGGCGATTTCCGCCGGATTTTTTATTTCTTTTTTAAAAATTTCCTGAAAACCGTAATACTCGGCGAGTGAATCCGACGATTCCAACGACAGGAACATTGAACCGATTAAATGGGCTTTGGCTTTCGCCAACTCGGCGACGGCAACCGACGCTTTTTTTAATTTTTGAAATTCGGCCAAAACCGCTTTGACAACTTCCGCCAACCGAGCGGGAGTCACGCCGGCGGCAACACCGAAAATACCATGGTCGGTAAAGGCGTCATTATCAGCTTTGACATAATAGCAAACACCCATTTCTTCGCGCAGTTTTTGAAACAACCGCGAGCTCATCCCGCCGCCCAAAACTTCCGCCAGCAAACGCAAAACAATATCTCTTTTGTCAAAAATCCCAAAACTTCGGACACCTAGAATAAAATGGGTTTGGTCGGTCTTTTTTTCTTTAATCGCCAATGCCGGCTTTTTTTGTTTTTCTACTACTGCCGGTTTTGACGATTTATTGCCCATCGGCGAATTTTTAAAAGCCTCCGCCACTTCCTTTTTCACTTTTTCCTCGTCAATGTTGCCGGCCACCACCACCACAGTCGCTTGGGAAAGATAATGAGCTTTGCGATAATTTAAAAAATCTTCACGCTTCATTGCCCGAATGTGTTCTTTGGTGCCGGCAATGGAATAACCGGCCGGCTGTTCAGGGTAAAGCAAAGCCATAAATTCATCCGCCACTTGTCGTTGCGGAATGTCTTCATACATATTAATTTCTTCAATAATCACGCCACGCTCTTTTTCCATCGCTTCGGCCGGCAAGGTGGAATTTAGATAAATGTCGGAAACCACATCTAAAAGTTGCGCTCGGTCGCCGAATTGGCCCTTGGCGAAATAGCCGGTAAATTCTTGAGCGGTAAAAGCATTATATTGGGCGCCAATGGAATCCAGTTCGTGAGAAATCGCCAGCGGCGTCGGTCGTTTTTTCGTGCCCTTGAAACACATATGTTCCAAAAAATGCGAAACGCCGTTGTTGGCTTTGGTTTCGTATTTGGAACCCGCCTCCACCAGCACCAGAACCGTCGCCGTCGGATTATCTTTCATCGGCACTGTTACCAACCGCAAACCGTTCGGTAAAATTGTTTTTGAAAATTTCATAAAAAAGAAAAAAATTAGTAAAAAAACGCTGGAATTTCCTATTCTAGCGTTTTTTGGCGCTTTTGAGAAATCACTGAATTTTGATTTCCGTTGAACGGCGGGTTTCGCCAAGCGTCTCTTCAAAACCAAAGAGTTCCGCCTCAAGCCAAGCGATAGCCGTAAGCGCTTGAACCGGATTAAAAGTTTCGCCACCATCAATGTCTTTCACGCACTCATCAATTTCCCCAAGCCAAACAAACCATGAATCGCGACGCGCCTTAAATTCTTCTCGACTCTCGGACTCATTATTCAAACCGAGCAGAATAGCTTGTTTGGTCAAATTGCCAATTTTCTGACTGAAGTTATCGCAACAATTACGGACAAATTCAGAGCCGTTATCGCTGATAATCGCATCACCGTGGACTTTGATGTTGGCGGCAACTCTAGCGCCTTTAGCTTCCGGTGTATCCAGCAAGCTTTTTACAAATTTCATTTTGACCCTTTCTGTTAGGTGTTACATTGACTGTCTGTTAACCATACTATCTATAAACTCTAAAAAGTAAACCCCGTTATAAAACTAAAGTGCAGAATATCCCAAACTTTCCAGAAAGTTTGGTGTTTGTTTGAAAAAGTCAGAACTCATTTCGAGCAGAACCCCTGACTTCGCACGCGCGGAGCGCGTTGTGGCTTGAAACTGCATTGTACGCCCCGATTGCGTGGTGGAGCGAACCAATGCGCCTCGGACACGCTCGCGGACTCGCGTGTGCAAAAACCAAAAAATTTCCTTGCATTTTTCTCGCGTCCCCACCCCTCCACCGCGAAGCGGAAAAAGAAATGGAAAGGAAATTTTTGGTTTTGCTTCGCCGTTTCAGTCTCCGAAAAGAGCAATCTTATTTTAACACTTTCGTTTGCTCTTTTCTCCGCCCTCACGGCGACCGAGGCGCTCTTGTATCCGCGTTTGGTGGTAACTTTAGCGTCCGCGAAACACACACAACCGCCTACGCATAGCCCGCTCGCATTCGCTCGCGCTGGCTGCTTCGGCGTTGCGTGTGTTCGCTTGGTGGCTTCGGTGACGTTCGTAATAACTCTAAAAACAAATACGATTCAACCAACTGATAACGAGAAAATTAGGCCAACTCTATACAATAAAGCATAGTTATGGTATGGTCATATCATCTTCAAGATTGTCTTGAAGCCTAGTTCTTTAACAGCCAGAAAGGAGGCAAGAATGGATCCCAAGAGTTCGGAAGAAAAAATGCTTCAAAGCATCTCTGAGGAGCTTGGCGTGCCCAACCTCCTTGAGATTCTATCAACAACACCGATGCGCCGACTGCAACCTATTCTGGTGCATGCATTCAAGAATAGGGCGAGGGTCAGAAAACCCTCAGATCTACTCCAAGAGTACGAAAGGAGGCAAGAATTTCTCGGAATTAGTTCAATGACTCAAATCGAGCTATACAAGTTTGCCCTCGCATGTCACGAGGCGACACGGTCTACGTTCGAGAACGTTCAGACTTCTCCTATTGCACCTTTTGGTCTCAATGCGGTATTGAGCATGGTTAGCCAAAACAACACCCTTTCCTCAATACGAGGGTCGGAAGTTGTAAGTGACCTAACAAGCCAGCTTGCGTTAGAATGCTCACTGAGAAGAAAGCGGAATCTTGCTCGAAAAGATGAAAGTGCCGTGCATGTCAGTACCTCAGGCCGTGTTCTGCGACTGCAACCGTTCGATAAGAGCAAGGGGTATATGCAACATTTCAACCTTTTTGCTCTTTGCTCTGGTGGACCAAACGTACCATCAAAGGGTGGGTTTGCAGTTCCTTCGCTGCAGAAACATATAGCGACGTTGCTGAATGCTATCTCTGTTCTGCATAGAGAGGGGTACAAATCTTCAGACATCACTGTCAAGGTTTCTGATATGCGATTCCTTGATCAGTTGATAGACGCGATCAAACTTTCTCGTGAAGACGTCTTGCAAAACTCACTTAATGATGACTTCGATTTGTTCTCGGAGTATCAAGTTCAGTTTCCAAGAGAGGTTGAAACTGCAGATGATCTAAAGCCGGCAATGTTCAGAGACAATGGTCTCGCCGATAGGGTTAGGTATTTTGCGCACATTGAGCGAGGTATCGTTGAGCCACTTCGCTCAACCAACCCGAATGTCCGATTCTGCTTTGATTTCAACAGAAAAGCGGGCTTGGGCTATTATCCGCATCTATGCTTCCACATCTATGCCACAAATCAAAAAGGCAGTGTGGTTCAGATCGCGGACGGAGGAGCTGTCGATTGGGCTGCGAAACTACTCGGTAACAAACGAGAGGCAATGGTTACCTCTGGAATAGGCGCAGAGCTAATGCAGAAACTGTTTAAGGACAGTGACCGCTAGGGGCCGGGGAATATAAAAATTCTCCGGCCTTTTTCTAAAAGCAAACAACGATTTTCCTTTTATTTAAACCGACTCTTACCTTCCCTCCGTACGGCATCGGTATTTGCGGATCGGTATGACCGAAATTTATATTTTGCACAATCGGTATGTTTTTGTTATACAACCGTACGGTTTCGATAATAGCTTCTTGTTGCCCTTTCATATAAGTAGTTCGTTCTTCTTTTGTAAATTGTTTATCAAACTCCCAAGCTTTTGGTCTTCCCATTAATACACCTTGAATATTCAATAACACCCCTCTCTCACCCAAAGCACGGATTACTCGTCGCACATATCCATGCGATGGTATTTCTTCCGATGTTTCGAGCATAAGAACAATGTTTCCAAATTCTTTAAAACTTGGGATTGGTACATTATTGCGCAACATATCATCTATTGACTCCAGACACCCACCCCATAAAATACCTTCACCGTCTATTGGCGTTGGAGCATCCCATACCCACCCCATGTTTTTCTCATAGGTTCGTTTTGTTGTAAGAAGCGTCTCATCTTTCCAATTTAGACCAATTTCATTATATTCTTCTGAAGAATTGATTTCATATTCACCCGAATCAAACAAAGCGTGACGAATATTTTCCACTGTGTATCTGTCCATTTCTCCCTGCATTGCAAATTGTGTCATCACACATGCCCCGTAATACGAAGGAATTTCATGCTGAAACAAGAAGTTACAGAGGTGTGAATTGTCACTGTATCCCAAAAACGGCTTAGGATTTTTTAGAAATACCTCTGGAGGCATTTTGTGAATGTAGGTCACCTGGTCATCTCCGCCAATACTGGCAATTACAGCCTTTATTTCTGGATCAGAAAATGCAGCAATAAGGTCGCGAGCACGATCCTCGGCACTTGCGTTTAGTTTTCTTGTTGTTGGATATTCCACTGGCTCTAATCCGAACTCATCTCGAATTCTCCGGAGTCCTAATTCAAACACTTTTGGAAAGATTGCAGGAGCCGCAAATGATGGCGACAGCACTGCTACCTTATCTCCTTTTTGTAATTTTTGAAGTTTTTTCATAGTAAGCTTGTTAGTTTTTAATAAAGGAATAAACGTAACACCCTGGAGTGATATCATAAGAACCATCTCCATTACAATATTTTGAGATTTGTCCCTTTATATCGTCAATAACACTTTCAGTAAGTGGCGGGTTGTTGAAATAAGTCTCAAGATGGAAATTCATAAATATCTCCAACACTTCATCTTCTGACTTATAATGAATTGCATCACCTTGTAAATAATTGATTGATAGCGTTATTTCTCTTTTCGTATCAAGTTCTAATAAAGTCTTGTCGATAATTTGCTTTGAGGGACTTTGTTCCTCGATATTTGCAAAGGCAGGAAATACTCGCTTCCATTGCCTCATCAAGATACTTTGCTCTTGCGAGAGTGAGTCAAAATGTATCAAAAAGAATGATCCATCTTTAGCTATGTTCTCCCGAATAAACTTTTTAATAACAGAAGAAATATAATCTTCAGCTTTTTTAAAGCCTAAACGATGAATATGTTGATGTGTTGAATGCGAAAAACTCCAGAGTGTATACACAAGATCATATTGATCTTTGGCATTTTCCATATATTCTATTGCATCAGAAATAACAAAAGATGACTCTGCTGGGAGATGTTGTTTCGCCGCCTCAAGCATTCTCTCGCTGAGATCTAAAAAAGTATAATCTGCAGTAGGTATTGTTGAAACCGTAGTGCCTGAAGCTCTACCACTACCACAACCCAATTCCAGTACTTTTGAAGGTTTTTTATTGTATAAAAACTTTTCAAGTAATGAAAGATCTGGCACACCGCCAAACGTATACGGTTTTAGCAGATGTTGGTAATATTCTGGCGGAATGTAGTCTTCAACGGCATTCACCTTCGCAAGCCAAGGATATTGTTTAAAAAGTTTATTTGTTTTCATATTATTTCTTTTCTGCAAGCATAAACATATTCATGCCTCGATTTGCCACTGTCTCGTTGGCATTAAATCTCATTTCAATTTCAAATACCGACTTGAATACATTAGGATTTTCAAGGTATTCACTCACTGCGCTTCTCTTTTCGTTTTCTGGATCAAAATCTTCTGGTCCAGGCTGAACAAATACAGGTACGCCATATGTCTTTTGTATCTGGAATCCTGCATCTGAAAAAAGTTTTTCTATAGACTCTTTTGAATGAGTCACTAACTCTGGGACATATGGTGCCCATTTCACTCTCTGTTCGTTTGCAAGTTTTTGTAACTCTTCTGCGTCAGCTCGGTAGTTATTTATTTTGGAAGCCAATGCATTATGATAACTATGACTCATTATAAGGATGCGAGCTCCTGGCTTTAGAATGCGAAATAGTTCTTTTGCAGCCTTGTCTTGCTCGTAGATAAAACTGAGTGGACTATAAATACTCACAATATTATCAATGCTATTATCTGCGAAATCATCTATCTGAGTCAGATCTCCCTTTACTATGCTAATGCGATCAGATACGTTGCTCCTGCCGATATTTTCTGATGCTTTCGCAAGCATATCTTCGGAACGATCGAATACAACAAGTTTTCCTTTCAAAACTCCACTTAGTTTTATTGCCCACCTTCCTGTACCTCCCCCAGCGTCCATAGTGAGCGATGAATCTGTACAATATGGTGCAATTTCGCGTCTTACTATCTCAGTTATAATTTCGTCTGACAATCGCCAAAATGCACTAACACCAGCCGCTTTATCAACGGTTTTTGCATATGGGTTAAAAAATGAATCAAAAATTTCCTCTTGCATAATTACGGTAGTGTTTTAATATTTTTAAGCCGTGGATAATGAATAACGTTTTTAATATCAGAGTATCCAAGTGCCCAGGCAATAAATCTTTCTACTCCCAATCCAAAACCAGATGTTGTTTTGTAGTTTGATTGCTTGCGAAGACTGATGTACCACTTATAGGGTTCACCATCGATTTCTTGTCTTTTGAGCGACTCAGTAATTTCTTCAGAATTATCCTGTCGTTGTCCAGAGCCTACAATTTCTCCGCCAAAACCGCCCTCGACAATTGGTGCAAACAATAAGTCTGCATTTATAACAGAGTTTGTATTTTTAGGATTTGGTTTTTGATAAAATGCAACAGTGTCTCGGTCGTAGTTGCAAAGCCACATCGGCAAACCATTTCCCATTGCGCGGACAAGTGCAACTTCGCCGCTACTAGTAACATTTCTTCCGAAATCACTTACCGAGTGGAATGAAGAATTTTCTTGTAGCCACGGATATACTTCGCCGAAATCCTTTTTGTTGAAACTTTCAGCATTGATAATATTTTGTAATGCCTGTTCTGTTTTTGAGAAATCAATACTCATGAGCTCTATGATTGGGGTGAGTGCTATAAATGTCCTGGCCAGAGCCTGTATATAGCCCTCAATAGACGGCAATAATTCATCGAGCGTTCCAACCATTTCTGCTTCACAGTGAAAAAATTGGTTCAAATGTTGAGCATCCGGATTCTCTCCTCGCATTGATGGTAAATAACAGTATGCTTTATCAAAATGAAACATGAGTGGCTCAAAACCAAATTGCGACGAGTCGGTGAGATTGGTGTGATATTTACCAAATTGAACACTTATCACTTCAGAGTCAGATCCCAGACCCATTGGAGATGAAGCACTTGGCGTCAACATAAAGAGATCTATATTGAAAGCACCGACTCCCGACCAGTATGCGTCACTCGTCAATTTTACATAGTGGCGCACAATTACTAGCGTAGCAAAATATTTATCTTTTACCAGATCGCCAACATAGCTCTCTGTATTATATAGTGGCGGACGCAAATTGTTTTTACCATTTGTTTTTACAAATTCGCTTGCATCATTCCCCGCGTTTTTAAGATATTTTTCAAAAATTAAATTTTTCATAACTATTTCTGTATTAGATCATCCACACTTACACCAAGCGCTTTGGCTATTTTTAAAAGTGTATCAATGGTCGGGTTCTGACTACCTCCCGATTCAATTTTGATAATCGTATTGTAAGTAACATCAGCCATTTTAGAGAGGCGATCTTGAGAAACACCAAGCTTTTGTCGGTATTTCTTGATGTTATCAGCTATTGGTGTTTTTTTGCTTGCAGGCATTGTAATAAATTACTATAATTAAAGTAATGGCGATTTCAATTAGTTATTGTATTAGTATGATAGCAAAAAATCATCTAAAGGTAAATATGAAGCGGCGGAAGCAAAACCAAAAATTTCCTCTCCATTTTTTGTCGGCTCCCCCCACACCCCCCGCCGAGGAAAAGAAGAAAGGTAAGGAAAATTTTTGGGTTTTGGTGCACGCGACCGAAGGGAGCGGACGAGGCGCACAGATTAGAGCGTACGCATTAGTCCAAAGCTTCCACGCGCTCCGCGCGTGCGATTAGTCCTTTCGTTCAAAATAAGTTCGCGCAAATGCTAGAATAACACCACCAAACGAAACATTGTCGGAATTAAGAAAGCGGAGCGATTTTGCGGGAGCCAAAATCGCGCTATCATTTTTTTCAAAACCCTTTCCGCCTACG
>Ga0209211_10006965_pt1 | contig 16085 bp, 13 predicted proteins | sample RifGroA2_FD_183992 | JGI IMG/M metagenome (GOLD analysis project Ga0209211, IMG submission 183992) | Groundwater microbial communities from Rifle, Colorado, USA - Groundwater A2 (SPAdes) (version 2) | ecosystem: Environmental > Aquatic > Deep subsurface > Groundwater | place: Rifle, Colorado... | reverse complement strand
AATCGTCATGGCAACGCAGCAGCAAAAAAGCGCCACGGAGCAAGTGGCAGGGACGATGAGAGAAATATCTGAGGTTGTAGGGCAGACGGCCGCGGGATTAAAACAATCTACAGCCGCTGTCGCCGAATTAAACAAACTGGCAGATGATTCAAAGGAAGTTATTAAGAAGTTCAGAATGTAACCGGAGTCAGGATTATGATGATGAAGAAAATCTCAATGGGTAATGATAGAAATCAGGAGATTCTATGAAGAGAAGAAGATATGCCAGGAGAAGTGCGTCAATTTATAGGCATAAGACTCGAAAAAGAGATGTATGGTATTCCAATTGAAAAGGTGAGAGAAGTTGCGATACCACGTCATATTTACGTATAACCCTGGTACGGTGCGTCTATCATGGGTTTAATGAATCTGCACGGTGAAAAACTCTGTGTTGTCGATATAAAAGTATTATTAGATATGGGAGAAACGCATCCGAGTGAGAATATCAAGATTGTAGTGATAAAGACGAAGGAATGGTCCCGTAGGGGTAATCTGTGACGAGGTGTTAAATATATATGATGTATCGAAAAAGTATATAGAGATCCCTCTCTCTACGTTAAGCAACGTAATAAGCGATTATATTCAAGGGGTACAGATCCACAATTGATTAATGGGCATTCTGGATATTGAAAGATTATTATTTAAACAGGAGAAATAATCATGAGGGACATGTTTTGGAGTCTTGTTATACCACTCGTCATAATACTGGTCTTTGATATTTCCTTGTTTATCCTGATCAAAGTAAAAATTATACAAAGACTGAAACTGGTAAAAAACCTGATTGTAATATTCCTGGTCGTAACCCTTGTCCCTATATTGTGCGTTGGGTATGTTGCAAGAGAAAAAATATCCCAGGTTGTCTTCCAGGACACGTATGAAAAAATAAGGTTTATAGGAAAGGCTCGTGCAGAAATATTAAATAACATGTTAGACAATATGATAACGAATGCGGAAACCATTGCAAAACAGTATACCGTAATAGAGGTTTTGAAGAAAGTATCGGTTGAAGGGATAGACAGTTCTGATCTATTATTCAATGCATTGCTCAAGACTACACGGGAAAATTTGGATGGAATTATATCAAGTGCTAAACTTTGCGATATTATGCTCGTTTCTGCCGATGGTAAAATTGTACTAACAGGAATAAGCCATAAAGAAGAGATCGAAACCGATGTCTCTGATGAGATATATTTTAAACGGGGCAAAGAAAAGACCTATTTTACGGACTTATTTTATAATAAATTTGTGGGTGATAATAACATGTATGTAGTAACGCCCTGCCATGACATTCTGGGGCGATTTGTGGGTTGTGTTATATTAGAAATCAATGTTAAAGGAATTTACGAAATGCTTGCCGACCGTGAGGGGCTTGGAGAAACGTTTGAAACTTATATTGTGAATAAGGAAAACTTCATAGTTTCTGAGTCCAGATTTATAAAGGATGCCGTACTCAAGGTTAAGGTGGATACCCTGGGAGTAAACGAGGGTTTGAAGGGTAAAGCCGGAATTGCGTTTTACCCGGGCTACAGGAATATTCCTGTAATTGGCTCATGGCATCCCATAAAGCATATAAACTGGGTATTACTGTCAGAGATTAATGAAAAAGAAGGACTCGCGCCAATGCGGGCTGCCACGACTATACAGATTATTCTCGTATCCGCAGCAGGTATTATGACGATAATTATAGCAATTTTCTCAGCGTTTGCTACGGTAAAACCTGTACAGGAATTGATTAAAGTTTCAAAACATATAGGAGAAGGGAACGTGGATCAGGAGGTAAAGATAAGGTGCTATGATGAGATTGGTATCCTGATAAGCGTATTCAATGAGATGATAAGGAATATGCGTTTATTAGCAGATCAGGCAAGGGTGATATCCAATGGTGACCTTACAACCAGCGTAGATGCAAAAGGAGAGCTTGCTGGCGCATTTAATGATATGCTCGAAAATTTACGCTCTTTAATTAAACAATGTCAAGATTCTATTAGTCGTATTTCCTCTGTCTCTGTGGAAATGTTGTCCAGCTCTGAAGAACAATCGAGCGCTACATCTGAATTAGCAGCTTCTGTTGGTGAAATAACTTCAACAATTGAGGAGCTTTCCATTTCTGCGAAACAGATTGCCGCAAATGCAGAATCTGTGGCAAAGGTTGCCGAGGATTCTGAAACCACATGCCATCATGGTATGGAAGCCGTTTCGGCGTCTATTCATATTATGGAGGATATCAAGGGGGTGACGAAGGATAGCTCGGGTAAGATTCTTTCTCTCAGTGAAAGAGCACAGAAGATTGGAGACGTGCTGGGAATTATTAGAGAGATTGCGGGTGAAACGCACTTACTTGCCCTAAATGCCTCGATAGAGGCGTCTGCCGCCGGTGAATTTGGCAAACGATTTGGCGTGGTGGCAGCAGAGGTACGGAGACTTGCAGAACGGACAAAGATATCTGCAGAAGAGATAAAAGGCGTTGTTTCAGAGATACAGGTGGCAACCAATGCCGCTGTTTTATCTACAGAACAGGGTGTAAAGAATGTGGAGAAAGGTGTTGAAGTGGTGCAAAAGGCAGGGCAGTCTATCGAATCTATCTTGAATTTGACAAGGGGAACAACAGACGCCTCCCGGCAAATCGTCATGGCAACGCAGCAGCAAAAAAGCGCCACGGAGCAAGTGGCAGGGACGATGAGAGAAATATCTGAGGTTGTAGGGCAGACGGCCGCGGGATTAAAACAATCTACAGCCGCTGTTGCCGAATTGAATAAAATGGCAGATGATTTAAAAGAAATAGTGAAAAAGTTCAAGACCTAATATGGGGAATATCCTGGTGTTTAAAATAGGGGCAAACTGTTTTGGTATAGAAACGGCTTATGTAAAGTCTATTACCAAAAATCTTGGATGGATTAGCGATGAGCCTTTTCCAGACTTTGCAAGTGGTCTTGTAGAATACAATGGTCGAAAGATGTTGGTAATTGATTTGGAGAAGAAGTTTATTCACAAGATAAACGTAGCTTTGAAAGGCACAATTAGTAGTGAAAATCTCCTGAAATCCCCCCAACCCCCCTTTGATAAAGGGGGATTTTATGATTCCCGTCTTTTGGGAAAGTGGGGTGAAGAAGTTAGGAATAAAAGGGTAGAGGAATGTCATCAGATAGAATTTATAGTTGTATCGTTCAAGGATGGCGAGTGTGTAATACCAATTGATGAAATAGTAGATATCTTTCAGGTTACAGAGAAAGACATAATGTCAATTCCGGCGTTTGCTGTGAGGCATATGTTTAAAAACTTTTATAAGGGTGTGTTTGCCATAGGTGATAAATTAGTATTAATACTGGATGTTAGTAAGTTGTTAAATTAGGCTGCCTTCGGCATCAGCTTTTTATATAACGACTTGTTCCCAAACGGATATTTAATCGAGTTCAGCACAAGGCTTGGGAACGAGCTTAAGCGCAACCGGGACGGTTACGATACCAGTTTGAAATTCCTTTTATCCTTGATGAAAATTCCGAAAGGAGCATTATAAAACGTTCGATGCCTGGTTACCGGTATATATTTTGTTCTGTGCTGATATTGATTGCCTTAATTTGTAATGAAGGGTTTGCTGAAGAAGTGGAGGAACTTCATGGGTACAAAATTATGGACAATTCTTTTTTGCTTGAGGAGGCATACAATCAGGAACCGGGAGTTATCCAGCATATTCAAACATTTCGATATTTGGAAAAAAGTAAGAACTGGGAATATTCTTTTACCCAGGAATGGCCGGTTCCGGGGCAGAGGCATCAGTTTTCCTACACAATTCCCGTTAGCTATCTGAATGATCCTGTGAATGAAACTAACATAGGAGATGTTGCTTTAAATTATCGTTACCAGCTTATTTTTCAGGAGGCAATTGCCCTTGCGCCCCGTTTTTCAACGCTTTTGCCCACAGGAGATTACAAGGAAGGATTTGGCAGCGGTACCCTCGGGTATCAGGTGAATATTCCGATGAGTCTGGAACTTTCTCATAAATTAGTGAACCACTGGAATATGGGGACGACAATTATCCCGGGAAATAAAGAAGCTGGTGGAGCAGATGCGGATACTTTTGGATACAACTTTGGAACCAGCCTTATCTGGCTTGTATCGGAAAATTTTAACCTCATCTGTGAGGCTGTATGGAATTCCCCGGAATCTGTTCAGGCAGATGGCACAAAAACAAGAAATGACACATTGTTTATTAACCCAGGCGCTCGATTTGCCATTAACTTTGAATCTGGATTGCAAATGGTGCCTGGAATTTCTTTTCCGATTGGTTTGGGACATTCGAAGAATGAATACGGTGTATTTCTGTATCTTTCTTTTGAGCATCGCCTGTTTTAAAGCGGATTTCTAAAAATAAATTTACAGGGTAAATTCCATGAGCCAAAGGCTCGCAAAAGCGTATAAAATATATCACCCTCGCTTAATCCCTCCCATTAAGGGAGGGAAGGTTTCCTCGCCCCTTGTGGGAGAGGCTCTGGGTGAGGGGGTATTTCGTGTTAATACTACTATAATATGAGTAATGGTTTCGATATAACGACCTTTATCCCGAAGTTTGTGGACGAGAACAGGGACAGGATACAAAAAATAAATCAGGCTATCCTGGCCTTCGAAAAAGACATATCGAATCTCGATATCCTGAAGGAGATCATGAGGGAAGTCCATACCCTGAAAGGAACAGCAAGGATGATGGGATTTGGTGATGTTGTGACCTTGTCTCATAAGGTAGAGGATATATTTGTAAAGATTAAGGAAGGCGGTCTTCAACCCACCAAAGGGCTATTTGACGTTGTGTTTAAGGCATTAGACATGCTCGCAAACATGGTGGAGTTGAAACTCAAGGATGCAACAGCGGTGGATGTGGAGGAAATGTGTGGTCAGTTAGAATCCGTTTTGAGCGCTGCTGGGTTAAAAGGCAGGGAAGAGTTGCCCCAACGTAAGGTAGATAAAGTTGTTTCTGAAGTAGCAGAATCAAAAATTGTGGAGAGCAAACCACCCCCAACCTTCTCAGTCGAGCCAGAAGGTAAAGTGGCCGTAAGTGAAGTAAATATCCCGCAAGAAGGTAAAAAGACTATACGAATTGGGCTGGATAAGATCGAGGCCTTATACAATCATTTGGTGGAATTAATCATGGCACAGATGACTTTTCATCAAAGATACGAGGACATGATGAAACTAAACCAATGTGCGAAGCAGTTAAAGGCAATAAAGGCGGAGACCGAGGCTGATTTAGGTTTTCATGAATCGAATAATAAAACATTGCATCAGATTATCACACGATATAACAGAGAAGAGGAACACCTCCTGAAAGAAATATCAAGACATTCAGAGGCCTATGAGACAGACATTGTTAAACTCGATGCCATTACTGAAGGGATTCGCCAGCAGGTAATGGCCATGCGCATGCAGCCCATTTCTACAGTATTTGACCTGGCAGGCCGTCTGGTAAGAGACCTTTCAAGGCAATTCGGTAAAGAAGTCAACCTTCTTATTTCAGGCGCTGAGGTAGAGCTGGATAATAATATCATAGAAATGTTAAAAGACCCTTTGGTGCATTTGCTAAGAAATGCAGTAGATCATGGCATGGAGGAACCGTCTCTCCGAACGTCTCTGGGTAAGAAAAAGGAAGGAACCATAGTATTGAGTGCGAAACAGGAAGGCGGGGACGTTTTGATTACTGTCAAAGATGATGGAAGGGGTATTGATAAGGAGCGGGTAAAAGAAACGGCTATACGGAAAAGGCTTCTGAGTGCCGAAGAAGCTAAAAAAGTATCGGATGAAGAAATTTATGAAATTATCATGAAACCCGGATTCTCAACAAGTAAGATTATTACAGATACATCTGGACGCGGTGTAGGCATGGACGTCGTAAAAACAGTGGTAGACAGGTTAAACGGTTCCCTCATTATTGAATCAACCGAAGGGCAGGGTGCCGGGTTTATTTTAAAAGTGCCGGCAACAATTGCCCTTATTAATGTTTTGATTCTGCGAATTGGGAATATGACTCTCGCCGTTCCTTCCCTGAGCATTGACCGTGTTGCTCACATTTTTTGGAATGATATAAAAATCCTGGAGGGGAAAGCCTCTGTTTTTATAGAAGGCCAAACCATTCCTTTGGTTCACATGGCGGATATTTTTATGCTGGAAAAGGAAGAGGGGAAAAAAGGCGGAAGTATTCCTATTATTATTTCCCGATCGGAGGGGAAAAAGATTGGTTTTATTGCCGGTGAATTTTTATATGAGAAAGAGATTGTTTTCAGGGAATTTAAAGGATATTTAAAAAGGCCGAGGTATTTTTCGGGTATTACAACGCTTGGGACAGGTCAGGTCATCCTGATATTAAATATACAGGAACTCATCAAAGCGAAAGATTCGGTGGGTGTATTACCAATGACTGAAGTTTCAAAGGTAGTAAACCCCCAGGCAAAAAAGAATATAGTCCTGATTGCCGAAGATTCAATGATAACGGCAGAATTGGAGAAGAATATCCTTGCGAATGCAGGCTATGAGGTCGATACTGCGATTGACGGTATCGATGCAATGGATAAATTACATGGGAAAAAATATGACTTGCTGGTAACTGATATCGATATGCCCAGGATGGATGGATTTGAGTTGACGTCAAAGGTAAGGGCAGATAAAAGACTGAAGGACCTGCCTGTCATTGTGGTAACCGTAAGAGAGAAGGTTGAAGATAAGAGAAAGGGTATAGAGGTAGGCGCAGATGCTTATATTTTGAAAAAAGAATTTGACCAGAGCAACTTATTAAATACGATAAAAAGGCTAATAGGTGAATAACTTCACCTCAAAGCCACAAGGGGCGCAAAGAAGGAAAACAGAGGTTGAGAAGATGAGAAGTTGGGAAGCTGAGGAATGCCCGACCTCTCAACTTCCCAAATTTCCATCTTCTTTCTCTTTGTGCTCTCTGCGTCTTTGCGGTGAACGATTATTAAAAAGGAAATTATGTTCGAAAAAATTAAAGTACTGGTTGTAGATGATTCAGGACTCGTTAGGGAAATATTGAAGAAAATCCTTGAGACCGACCCATTAATACAGGTAGTAGGCATGGCAGAAAATGGTGAGAGGGCGATTGAGTTGGTGCGGAAGCTAAGGCCGGATACCGTTACCATGGATATCAATATGCCCGTGATGGATGGTTTTAAAGCAACAGAACAGATTATGGCATATCATCCAACGCCCATATTGATTCTTTCTTCTGTCATAGATAAAGAAGGGATTTATACCACCTTTAATGCACTTGCCGCAGGTGCGGTGGACGTTATGGAGAAACCATCTGGATTAGAAGGGAATACATGGAATAAGATTGGGGAAGTGCTCATTCAGAAGGTTAGGCAGATAGCGAAGGTAAAAGTGATAACCCATGTAAAGGGTAAGTCTCGGGAATTTTCAAAACAAAGAGAACCTGTTTCCCTTCTTAAACCAGACAGATACGAAATTATTGGTATCGGAGCGTCTACAGGAGGACCTCCAGTCGTGATGCAGATATTAAAAAATATTCCGGCAAACTATGACGCGGGAATTTTAGTGGTTCAACATATGGCAGTAGGCTTTATAGAGGGTTTTATGAAGTGGCTTGGAAATGTATGCAAGGTAAAAGTTAAGCTGGCACAAGAGGGTGAGAAAATTGAAAAGGGACAGGTATTAATTGCCCCCGACGGATTTCATACCATCGTTCGTGATAGAAAATCGGTTGGGTTAATTTCAGGAAATCCGGTGAATAGCGTAAAACCATCGGTAGATATCTTATTTAATTCTATTGCCGAAGTATACGGCGAAAGTGCCATCGGTGTTTTGTTGACCGGTATGGGTGCGGATGGCGCAGAAGGTTTAAAACATATTAAAGACAAAGGGGGTATTACTATTGCCCAATCAGAGGATTCCTGCGCTGTTTTTGGCATGCCAAAGGTCGCCATAGAAAAAGGCGCTGTAAGTAAGGTGTTATCTGTAGAAGATATTATACGCACATTAAAAGGCATTGTTAATAACGATGGTCAGTAAGGCACACTATTATAGTATCTTAAAAAAATATTTTGACATTTTTAGCAAAAATTTACTATTTACGAATTACGATGTACAATTTTATTAAATCCCAAATCGTAAATCGTTCGACTGAGCTCACGACGAAGTCTAAAATCGCAAATTCCGATTCAAGGACTCTTCAGGCTTGTTCGGGTTTTGGGAGATTTTGTATGGGGAAGGGAAATATTCTGGTTGTAGATGATAGCCCGTTGGTGTTGGATGTTATCAGTAAATTTTTGTGTGATAGTGGCTACAAAACAATTACCGCAAGTAACGGGATTGAGGCGATAGAGAAAGCATTTAGCGAATTGCCTGATTTGATTGTACTTGATGTGATGATGCCCAGGATGAATGGATATCAGGCCTGTCGCCTGTTAAAATCCGACCCTGAGACTTGTAATATTCCGATTATCATGTTGACTGTCAAAGACCAGGCAAGTGATAAATATTGGAGTGCCCAGACCGGCGCAGATGCTTATCTTTCTAGGGAATTCATACAAAACGTGCTGTTGAAAACTGTAGAAGATCTTATACAAAAGAGGCAGAAAACTGCCCCTGTAAGTTCGCTTATCAGGGAAAACACGTTAATTGATGCGGTCGAGATTATTTCCAAAGTAAATGACTTGCTTGATAAAAAGCTTTTTGAAGCTACGGTATTGAACGAAATGAGTTCCTTAATTGAAAAGGGAATTGAAGATTTTGAAGGAACCGTAGATATTGTAATGGGGACTCTGATAAAAATTTTAGATTACAATATTGCAGTTATTGTTGTCCTGGAAGAGCATGATATAGAATGCTTTTTTAAGATTAACAATTCCGTCAGTGAACAGTATCTGAATGATGTCCGGGAACACACAAAGAACTATTTGAATGCAAATGATATCTGTTTGCCTTCCTCAAACAAAATGACGATTTTTGGTAAAGACAGGATAAAACAGGCGAGGGTTGAAGGTGAACAAAAAATCACATATTTTGACGTGCCAATAAGATTCGTCAATAAGCTGGGCGGATTGATTATATTAGCACGCAGTGCCTCCGAAAGAATAGATAACAAAGAGATGGATTTTCAGAGCTGTAATAAAGCAGTCGTATGTCATAATGCAAAATTCATGGCTTTATAACAGGGTGAAAATGCTTGCAATCACAGATAGCCTGACGGGTATCTATAATCACGGTTTCCTGTACGAGTGTTTGTGTAAAGAATACGCAAGGGCGGAGAGGTACAAGCTGCCACTTTCCTTTTTGATGCTGGATATAGATTATTTTAAAAAGATAAACGATGTATACGGTCATCCCCAGGGTGATACAGTGTTATATAAGTTGTCCCAGATTTTTAAAAATAATATCAGGGTCTGTGATACCCTGGGTCGCTATGGTGGTGAGGAATTTTCAATTATTCTGCCAGAAGCAAAAATGGAGGATAGCCTAAATTTGGCTGAAAGAATTAGAAAAGAAGTCGAACAGTATAATTTCGGAGATGTAAACAAGGTAATCAGGTGCACCATCAGTATTGGCGTTTCCAGCTATCCCGGTCCTGGCATAAAAAGTTTGGAAGACTTGATCAGCAGGGCAGACAAGTCCCTGTACAATGCAAAGGCTGAGGGTAGGAATCGGGTGTGCATTATTTAATGAAAGAAACAAAAAGGGTATTTTCTAAGATAGATTTTGATAAATTCCGTCAGTGTATAGAAAGCCGCACTGGTATCTATATTGACGACAGTAGGCAGAATTCGCTTAAAATAAGTCTGGATACCCGTATGAATGTCCTGGGTGTAAAAGATTATGATGCGTATTATTCGCTCATTAAAACAAACACCGTGGGGAAGAAGGAATTTGACGAGTTATCAAATCTCATATTGATTAAAGAGACGTTTTTCTTCCGTGATGACAGGCAATTGAGGGTGTTGACGGAAAATATCCTGCCTGAGTTGATCGAAAGAAAAAAAGATAAAGAAATAAAAATATGGAGCGCAGGCTGTGCTACAGGCGAAGAGCCGTATTCCATAGCGATGGCGATCATGGAAAGCACTCTACCCGGCGGTATTAATGTCTCTATTTATGCGACAGATATTAGTGAGGAGGCCTTAAAAAAGGCCGAAGCGGGTATTTACAATAAAAGTAGTATGCGGACAGCAGACAAAGTAATGTTAAATAAGTATTTTACCCAAAAAGACGGACGATACTATTTAAATGATCGTGTAAAACAAATTATTCATTTTGATTATGGAAATCTTATTGATCCCTATTTTCCCATCAAAGGGAACAGTTTTGATATTATTTTTTGCAAGAATGTGATTATCTATTTTGGGTTAGATACAGTCAAAACGGTTATTCGAAGATTTTATGATGCCCTTGCAGCCGGAGGCTATTTGTTTGTAGGACATTCCGAATCCCTCTGGCAGATATCCGATAATTTTGAGTTAGAAGAAATTTCCGGTGTATTTCTATATCGGAAAGATGGAAGAAATAAAGTTGCGTCTGAAAGAAAGCAGTTTCAGCAAAAGGGAAAAACATCGACAAGCATAGTTTTTCCACGTCCAGGAATGCCTTCCTCTTTAGGGGCAACGGTAAGTCGGCATGTCACACCTCCTAAGCAGACTATGAAAGGGAAGGCGCTACCGTCTTATATTGGTCTGATACAAAAAAAAGATTTATCTGAATGGATAAAAAAGGGAGTAGTATCCACCTATGGTAATTATGAAGCGGTATTAGAAGAGATTGAAGAGGTGTTACAGGGCGATCCGAAGAATATTGATGCTCATTTATTGGCAGGCAAGATATATGCAAACGTGGGCTTGTACGATAAGGCATTAAAAAAAGGTATGGATATTCTGGAGATTAGTGATTTATCAGCAGGCGCCTATTTATTGTTAGGAACCATTTACTATAAAATGGGAGAGAAAGAAAAAGCAATTTCTACCTTTAAAAAGGCCATCTATTTAGATGATAAGTCAGTATTATCACATTACTATCTTGGGAATCTGTATAAGGATGCAAATCGTATTGAACAGGCTATAAAAGAATATAAGAATGTAATCGATATATTCGAAACGAATGCGGAAACTAAAGAATGGCTGGCTGGTGAAGTTTTTACCGTAAAACAGTTGAAGGAAATATGTGCAAGAAACATTGAAATATTGGCATCAAATCAACAAGGAGGCTAGTATGGTGGCTTTACGTTCACAAAAATATTAACGTAAACGGCATTTAAAAGCAGGTAAATCCCCCTTTCATAAAGGATGGTTAAGAGAGATTCCAGCGGTTTTTTCTATTTTGTATTAGGAGGGTATGCGATGGATACAAACAAATGGCGTGTAGAAGAGAAGATATTAATAGTAGATGACAGTCCGCTTGTATGCGAGATGTTTAGTAAAACATTGGCTGCAAAAGGATATAAAACGGAGATGGTCAATGATGGAGAATCTGCTCTGAAGAAACTGAATACAGGAAATTTTCAGGTTATGCTGTTAGACCTTGTTATGCCGGGAATAAATGGGATGGATGTACTGAAGGCATGCAGGAAAGACGACCGGGAGATATGTATTATTGTTGTGACAGGCTTTGGTAGTGAAGCGACGGCAGTGGAAGCGATTCAAGAAGGTGCGGATGATTACGTTGTGAAGGATTTTATGTTGATGAATGATGCCAGGAGTTTAGACATCGTAATAGATCGTGGGTTAGAAAGAAGAAGACTTGCCGTAGAAAATATCGAGTTGAATGAACAACTCAAGGAACTTAATATCGTATTACAAGCTGCTTATGCACGAGAAAAAGATGAGAAGGATTCTATTCGTAATTTAATTGGTAGTATGTCCTTTGCTGTAGTTTTATCAGCGGATGATGGGCATATTCTCGGATACAATGATGCCTTTGTAAAAATGACAGGGGCTCCAGAGCGAGAGCTTTTCAATATGTGTGTTTTTGATTTGATAGGAAATGAATTTAGAAGTGATGTAGCGTCGTTGTTTAAAAAGATTCGAGCTGGTGCAGTGCAGGGAATAAAGGCGAAGATCATTGCAAAGTCACAAAAGGATATTGACGTTACTTTAAATGCAATTCCCCTTAAAATGGCTGGAGAAATACTGGTCCTTTCAACGATTGTTAAACCCTCAGCAAAAAATGCAGTACCGTCCCCTAGGGTCCTTCGTTGAGTAAGGTAAACTTCGCGCTGCTAAACTGAACATGATTCAATATTGATATTTCTCAGATGCCTTATTCCTTCGGAGTTGTAAAGAATAATGTATTTTGAATAAAGAATCTAATTTGGTTTTGATACTGTTACGCGGTTTCTGGAGATAAACTATGATCGATGCGAAAATAAAGTCGCAGTTTGATCAGGTTATATCAGCGCTGTCACTCATCATGGATCAATTTGGCAAGCATAATCTGTTGCATTCGAGACGTGTTGCCGTAATCGCAACTGCCCTTTCTGAAATCGTCATGCCTGAAAAGCGAGATATCATATTCTATGCGAGCTTGCTTCATGATGTGGGCGCCGTCATCTTTGGTGAACATCCTTTACTGTTTATAATTATTTAAGATTGCATAAGGGGCGGGAATTTAGCCCAGACATGTGGAACGCTATAATAGACTTGAAGAATAAGGATGCCGGGTCTTTTTGTATGAGAATTTCTGATAATAGGATTATTGAGTGACAAAGAATTCGTGGATGAGATGAGAAAGATAGAGTAGCTTGTGTTGTAGGATTATGACCCGGATTGAGATTGCTTTTTATAGTGAGCAGAATGAGAAAGTAAATATGAATGTGTTTGTTATACTGAAATTTACTACATAATCTGGATGAACTCGACGCAAACAGGAAACAGTAAATTTTTAACCTATCTATTAGATATTCCTCTTCATCTGAATTGCTATTTCCGTCCTTCCCAAGAGTCACATCAATAGAGTAGTTTAGAATTGACACGATAATAAAATATGAGTAATATTTATTTTTTGTTTTCATGTTCCGAATATGGGTACTATGCACATAGATACAGATATTTTAATTATTGGCGGCGGGGCGGCAGGTTGTTTTGCCGCTGTGGAGATTTACAAAAAATCTCCGGACTGCCGGGTGGTGGTCATGGAAAAGGCTCACATTGAACGCAGCGGGTGCCTTGCCATGGGTTTAAATGCCATCAACGCATACCTGCATCCCGGGCAGACGCCAGAGTCTTATGTGTCGTATGTGGAGCGGGAGTTTGAAGGTGTGATAAGAAAGGACCTTGTGTATACTATCGCGCAAGGGCTGAATGAGGTGATTAAGGATGTGGAAGAGATGGGGCTTCCTATCGAGAAGAATGAGGACGGTACTTATAAAAAACGGGGGAAGCGCAGTATCCGTATCTTTGGGGAACGGTTGAAGCCTATACTGGCTGAGGCTGTAACAAAAACCCGTACCCAGGTGTTAAATCGCATTGTGGCGACAAATTTTATCTATAATGGTGGTCGTATCTGCGGGGCATTCGGATACGGGATTAAGGACAGCAAGTTTTATGCGGTTCGCGCTAAGGCTGTTATTGTTGCTACGGGTGGGGCATCCGGTATATATAGACCTAACAATCCCGGGGAAGCTCGACACCTGATGTGGTACTGCCCGTGGAATGCGGGGACAGGATATGCCATGGGAATACGTGCAGGAGCGGAGATGACCAGCTTTGAGAACCGTTTCATCGCCTTACGTGTTAAAGACGTGCATGCTCCGACAGGCACTATTGCCGTCGGAGTTCGTTCAAAACAGATCAATGCGCGCGGAGAAGATTATCTGGAACTATACTATAAACACCTGGGAGGAAATAAATGCCTCACGCAACACAGACTTTTGGCCACAGTTGAAGAGACGAAGGCAGGGAGAGGTCCGTGCTATTTGGATACGACTACATTGAATGATGCAGATGAACGGCGGCTAAAAGAAGATTTTTTGAATATGAATCCACAGATCATCCTTTTATGGGCAAGCGAGGGTATGGATCCTCGAAAGAAACCTGTGGAAATACAGGGGACGGAGCCTTTTGTTGTGGGCGGTCATTGTCAGGCCGGATACTGGATCGATAAAGAAAGAAGAACAACCTTAAAGGGTCTTTATGCAGCAGGAGAGGTGGCAGGCGGCGCACCCAAAAAATATGTAAGTGGAAGCTGGGTTGAAGCGCGTATTGCTGCAACGACTGCTTTAGAAGACATAAAAGGAGTGTCTTTAGAGGAAGTGGATAGCGAGTTAATTCACACTGAAAAATCAAGGGTTTTGACTCCTTTAACGAAAAAGTCAGGGATATCACCATCGGAGGTACGCGAACGGTTGCAAAAGATTATGGATGAATATGCCGGTGGTATTTCCATGAATTACGCACTCCATGAGGAGAGATTGCTGGAGGCAAGACGGTTATTAAAATGTCTCAAAGGACGCCTGAAAGACATAACAGCCGTAAATAATTATAACCTGGTTGAGGCATTAGAATGTATTGATAGGGTTGATGTTGCAAGGGTATTGGTAGAACACCTCATCTGCCGTAAAGAGACGAGATGGGCATGCTACCAGACACGATTAGATTATCCGAAGAAAGATGACAGCCGGTGGCTTGCGTTTGTTAATTCTATTTATAATTCGAAAACAGATGAGATAAAAATGGTAGAAAGACCTTTGTGCTAGTTTTTTAATTTAGAACAGGTGTTTATGGCGCAAGGTGCATTTTCGAAAGTAGTGTGTAATGAGTATCTTTATTGACGAAAATATCTGTAACGGCTGCAAGGGGTTGCCCGAGGCACGGTGTGAACGCATCTGTCCAGGGGATTTATGTTACCGTAAGGAGAATACGAAGGCGGCGATTCGTGATCAGTCTGCTTGCTGGACCTGTGCCTGTTGTGTGAAGGAGTGCCCTGTGCAGGCGATTGAACTGAGGCTGCCTTTCCAGGCTTGCAGCAATGGCGCTTCGTTAAAAGCGAGGCTGAAGCGCGACAAAACGATTTGGACGGTTTGGGATGCCGGGGGGCATCAAGAGGAATTTATTATTCAGGCAAGGTGTTTGAAAGGAGATAAATGAAAGATGGTTAAGAATATTGACCCTCATGGGGGAAAGCTTATAAAGAGGATCGTTCCCGCGGAGGAACGAGAAGCATTAGTGGATAAGGCTACACATTATGATATGAAAAAAATCCAGCTTAATTCTCGAGAGATGTCGGATCTTGATATGATTGCGGTTGGCGCAATGAGCCCTCTGGAAGGATTTATGTGCAAGGCTGATTATGATAATGTGGTGGACAATATGAGACTGTCAAATGGTTTGCCATGGTCGATTCCAATCGTACTTTCTGCAACAAAAGAAAAGATAGAAGGACTCAAACCAGGGAAGGATGTTGCCCTTATGGATCAGGCTAACGAGCTAGTTGCGATTCTTCATCTGGAAGAAATTTTTCATCATGACAAGCAGAAGGAATCTTTAGAGGTCTATGGCACGGATGATGCAAAGCATCCCGGTGTGGATTATGTCTGCAAAATGGGAGAGTATCTCCTTGGTGGCAAGGTAAGTGTGGTAAATAGGGCAAAACCCGGTAATTTTTTGGCATACAGGCTGGATCCGGTTGAAACCAGAGAGTTGTTTGTAAAAAAGGGATGGAGAAGGGTGGTTGGATTCCAGACTCGTAACCCTGTGCATCGTGCACACGAATATATCCAGAAGTGTGCCCTGGAGATAGTGGATGCCATACTTTTACACCCCCTGGTAGGGGAAACAAAAAGTGACGACATTCCTGCTGACGTAAGGATTAAAAGTTATGAAATCCTTCTGGAAAAATACTATCCAAAAGATAGGGCGATGTTATCGGTTTTCCCTGCTGCTATGAGGTATGCCGGTCCGAGAGAGGCAATCTTTCATGCCCTGGTGAGGAAAAATTACGGCTGTACGCATTTTATTGTGGGCAGAGACCATGCAGGAGTCGGTAGTTATTACGGGACGTTTGACGCTCATTATATCTTTGATGAATTTGATCCGCATGAAATAGGG
>Ga0209211_10006964_pt1 | contig 16087 bp, 12 predicted proteins | sample RifGroA2_FD_183992 | JGI IMG/M metagenome (GOLD analysis project Ga0209211, IMG submission 183992) | Groundwater microbial communities from Rifle, Colorado, USA - Groundwater A2 (SPAdes) (version 2) | ecosystem: Environmental > Aquatic > Deep subsurface > Groundwater | place: Rifle, Colorado... | reverse complement strand
CGGGGCGCCCATGCTGCGCCGTGGCGCCCCTCGACACCGGGCTTGGTTCACGGGCTCGGGAATCATGGGGGGCTCCGGGCGCCCCCCAAGCCCCCCGGCGTTTGGGGCGCCCATGCTGCGCCGTGGCGCCCCTCGACACCGGGCTTGGTTCACGGGCTCGGGAATCATGGGGGGCTCCGGGCGCCCCCCAAGCCCCCCGGCGTTCGGGGCGCCCCGGCACAGCCGTGGCGCCCGTCGACACCGGGCTTGGTTCACGGGCTCGGACTTCATGGGGGCCCCGAGATGGCCCCCAAACCCCAACGCTCACCGGACCCGGGGTGAACCCGAGCCCGGCTCGACACCCGGTTCCTCCGCGCCTCCTGAGCGATACAATGGACGTCATGCGGACGAGACGGCTCCAGTTCCTGCCGCTGCTCCTGGCCCTGGCCGTGCCGGCGACGGCGGGCGACCCCGTCGCCCGGCGCGAGGTGCTGCCGAACGGGATCGTGCTCCTCGTGGCCGAGCGCCCGGCGGTCCCGATCGTGGCCGTGCGCGTCCTCACGCGGGCCGGCGCGGCGTTCGACCCGGCGGACCGCGCCGGGCTCGCGGCCCTCACCGGCGCCGTGCTCACGCGCGGCACGGCCAAGCGCACCGGGCCCCAGCTCGACTCCGCGATCGAGCTCGTGGCCGGCAGCCTCGAGGCGGGCGCCGGCCGCGACAGTCTCAGCGTGTCCCTCCGCGTGCTCAGGAAGGACCTCGGGCTCGGGCTCGACCTGCTCGCCGAGGCGCTCCTGACGCCGGCGTTCCCGGAGGCCGAGGTCCGGCGGAAGGTCGCCGAGGTGAAGGCCGGGATCAGGCGCTCCGAGGACGACCCGGCGACGGTCGCGTCGCGGGCGCTTGCGCGGCTGGTCTACCCGGCGCACCCGTACGGGAGGCCCGTCGAGGGCACCCTCGAGTCGGTGGACCGGCTGACGCGCGACGACGTCGTGCGCTTCTGGCGCGACCACGCGCGTCCGGACACCACCGTGATCGCCGTCGTCGGCCAGGTGACGGTGGACGAGGCGCGCCGCGAGATCCTCGCCCGTCTCGGCGGCTGGCGCCGGCCCGCGCCGGCGCCCCCGCAGGTGGGGGCGGCGACGCCCGCGCCCGCGCCGCGCGAGGAAACGATCAGGCGCGAGCTGACCCAGGCGACGATCATGTTCGGCCGCCAGGCGATCCGGCAGACGGACCCCGACTACTTCCCGCTCGTCGTCGCCTCCTACGTGCTGGGCGGCGGCTCGACGTCGCGGCTGTATGCGCGCGTGCGCGACGAGGCGGGGCTGGCGTACTCGGTCTACAGCTTCGTGTCGCCGTCCCGGTACGCCGCGTCGTTCATCGCCGCCGCGCAGACGCGCACGGCCGAGGCCCCCCGCGTGCTGGCGATGATGCGCGACGAGCTGGGGCGGATGGGACGCGAGCCCGTGAGCGAGCGCGAGCTCGGGCTGGCGAAGGCCTACCTGATCGGCAGCTTCCCCCTGCGGCTGGACACCTCGGGCAAGGTCGCCGACTTCGCCGCGGCGCTGGAGGAGCTGGGGCTCGGCCTCGACTACGCCGATCGCTACAAGGCGCGGATCGCGCAGGTGACCGCGGCGGACGTGCAGCGCGTCGCCAGGAAGTACTTCGCGCCGGACGCCCTGGATCGCGTGGTGGTCGGCCGGGTGCCGTGAGGGCGGCGCGGGCGCCCCTGCTGGCCGCGCTCCTCCTGGTCGGGCCGGCGCCGCCGGCCGCGGCGGCGGCGCTCGCGCCCGGGCCCGCCGAGCGGGCCGACGCGCTGCGGGCCGGCGCCCGCTCCGTGACCCAGGAGGCGTTCGACCGCGAGTGGCGCGTCGCCAACGCGTCGGGCGACAGCCTCAACGTGGTCACGCCGTTCCACCGCCTCGTGCTGGCGGCGCGGCACGCCGCATTCAAGAACGAGAAGCTCCGGCCGGGCGAGCCCGAGCGGATCCTGCGCGAGCAGGGCGAGCGCCTCGTGATCTGGGCGAGCCTGCGCGGGCCGCGCCCCGACTTCGCGCGCTACTACGCCCCCTGGCTCGTCGCGGGCGACCGCGAGATCGCGCCGAGCTTCGTCCAGAACGAGCGGACCGCGCTGCGGCAGGACGGCGGCCGGTACCTCGCGCGATCCGTGTACGGCTTCCCGACCCGCGACCTCGACGGGAGGGCGCGCGTGCAGCTTGTGATCCGCGATCCGGACGGCCGGGACGTCGGTCGCTTCACGATCGACCTGTCCGCGATGCGCTGACGGGGCGAGGCTCGTGAGGCGCCACGGCTGGGTGGGCCTCGGCATCGTCGCCGGCACCGAGGCGCTGCTGTTCGCGGGCGAGCCGACCGTCGGACGGTGGTTCACGCCCCTGGTGTGGACGGGCTACGTTCTCGCCGCGGACGCGCTCGTCGCCCGCCTCACCGGCCGCTCGTACCTCACGACCGACCGCCTCGAGGGCGCGCTCGTCGCCCTCGTCTCGGTCGGCGCCTGGTGGCTCTTCGAGTGGTACAACGCGCCGCGCTTCTGGCGCGGCGGCGACGACCTCCGGGGCCTCTGGTGGCAGTACCACGCGCTGGAGCCGAACCTCCTGCTGCGGCGCGTGGGCTACGACTGGGCCTTCGCGACGATCTTCCCCGCGCTCTTCCTGACGGCCGCGGCCCTGCGCGCGACGGTGTTCGCGGGGCTCTCCGTGCGGCCGTGGCGCCCGCCGCCCGCGCTCCTGCGCGGCGCGGTCGCCGCCGGCGCCGTGGCGGTCGCGCTGCCCCTGCTCGCCCCCTCGGCGTGGCTCGTCCCGCTGGTCTGGACCGGCTTCGTCCTGCTCCTCGAGCCGCTGAACTTCCGGCGCGGCCGCCCGTCCTGGCTCGCCGCCCTCGAGCGCGGCGACGCGTCGCTGCTCTGCGCGCTGCTCGCCGCGGGCGCGCTGTGCGGCGTGCTCTGGGAGTTCTGGAACTACTGGGCGGTCACGCGCTGGACGTACACGGTGCCGTACGCCAGCGACCTGAAGGTCTTCGAGATGCCGGTGGTCGGCTACCTCGGCTTCCTGCCCTTCGCGCTCGAGTGCTTCGCGATGTACCACTGGGTGCGCGGCCGGCTCGGCGCGCGCGAGGCCCCGGCGGTGGTCTAGCCCGGCTCGAGCCAGGACAGGACCACGCGGCCGGGGCTGTCAAGCGCAGGCGCGTCCGGCCCCGAGGCTACTCTGCCCGACCGAACGCCTTGATCTCCTCGATCTCCTGCGGCGAGAGCTTGCGCGGGACTTCGCCGCGGCCGACCTTCTCCGCCTGGACGTGGTGGCGAATGTCGTCGACCACCCCGGGGTTTGCCAGGGTGGTCGTGTCACCGACGTCGGTGAAGTTGGAGATCGCGGCGATGACCCTGCGCATGATCTTTCCGGAGCGTGTCTTCGGCATGTCCGGAACGATCCAGATATTCTTGGGCCGGGCGATCTTGCCGATCTCGGTCTCGATCGCCTTGGCCACCTTCTCCTCGATGGCGCGGCTCGGAGCGACCCCCGGCTTGACCGACACGTACATCTCGACCGCCCGCCCGCGAAGCTCGTCCATCACCGGGACCGCGGCGGCCTCGGCGATCTCCTCGACCGTGAGGCTCGCCGACTCGAGCTCTTTCGTTCCGAGCCGGTGCCCGGCCACGTTGATCACGTCGTCGACCCGGCCCAGGATCCGGAAGTAGCCGTCGGCGGCCTGGACCGCGCCGTCGCCCGCGAAGTACGGCCAGTCCCGCCAGTCCTTGCTCTGCTTGTTCCGGCAGTACTTCTCGTAGTAGATCTGCACGAACCGCTCGGGCTGGCCCCAGATCGTCTGGAAGATCCCGGGCCAGGGGTTGCGGATACAGATGTTACCGGCGCGGCCGCTTCCGGCCTCGACCACCGCGCCGTTCTCGTCGTAGATCACCGGGTAGACGCCGAGGACCCCCGGCCCGCAGCTCCCGGGCTTCATCGGCTTCAGAGCGGGCAGGGTGCTGCCCAGGAATCCTCCGTTCTCGGTCTGCCACCAGGTGTCGACGATGACGGCTTCGCCCTTGCCGACGACGTCGTGGTACCAGCGCCAGACGTCCGGCTCGATGGGCTCGCCCACCGTGGTCATGTGCTTGAAGTGGTAGTCGTACTTGGGCGGCTCGTCCGGACCGAGCTTTCGCAGCATGCGGATCGTCGTGGGGGCGGTGTGGAAGATGGTTACCCCGAGCCGCTCGGCGATCCGCCAGGGGCGACCGGGATCGGGATACGCGGGCACGCCCTCGTACATCACGCTGGTGGTCCCGAGCGACAGGGGGCCGTAGACGATGTAGGAGTGGCCCGTGATCCAGCCGATGTCGGCGAAGCACCAGTAGGTGTCCTCGGGGTGGATGTCCTGGTAATACTTCGAGGTGCCGGTGACGTAGGCGAGGTAGCCGCCGGTGCTGTGCTGGCAGCCTTTGGGGCGGGCGGTCGTGCCGCTCGTGTACATGAGAAACAGCGGCGCCTCGGCTGGCATGGAGACCGGCTCGACCACTGTCCGGCGATAGTCACGCAGCAGATCGTCCACGAAGAAATCCCGGCCGGGGACCATCGGACTCCTGGACGCGTACTGGCCAGGGTGGCGGCGCCAGACCAGCACCTTGTCGACCCCGGCCCCGAGGTCGCGCGCCTTGGCCACTGCCTCGTCGGCCCTGGCCTTGTGGTCGATCAGCTCGCCGTTGCGGTAGTAGCCGTCCATCGTCACCAGGATGTGGCTGCCCGAATCGGCGATCCGCTCGCCGCACGCCACACCGCTGAACCCGCCGAACACCTCGGAGTGGACCACGCCGAGCCGGGCGCACGCGAGCATCGAGACGGGCAGCTCGGGGACCATCGGCAGATGGAAGGTCACCCGGTCGCCCACGCGGACCCCGCAGAAGTCCCGGAGGAGCGCGGCGAACTCGTTGACCCGCCTGTAGAGCTCCTGGTAGGTGATCGCCTTGGTCTCTTCGGTCTCCAGCTCGGGCACCCAGATGAACGCCGCCTTGTTCCGACTCGTCGCCAGGTGGCGGTCCACGCAGTTGTACGAGGCGTTCAGGCGGCCCCCGACGAACCACTTCCAGAACGGGGGGTTACTGGTGTCCAGCGTCGTGTGCCAGTAGGCGTCCCAGGTGAGCAGGTCCGCATATTCCTTGAAGCACTCGGGGAAGCGCTGTTCGCTGAACCGCTCGAAGATGGCCGGGTCGGCCGCGTTCGCCTGGCCGATGAACTTCGCGGGGGGGTGGTAATAGTTCTCCTCCCGCCAGTGCACGGCGATCTGCGCCTCGGAGAGCTGCGTCCCCTGTTCTGCCGCCATACGTCCGCCTCCCGCCGGAAGATGACTCGGGTCCGAAGTGCCTACGCAGCGCGAGGGCCCCGCCGCCCACGGTGAGCGGGGGCTTCGCACGCGTAGGCGCAGACATACCCGGCGTCGGCCGACCTGTCAAGGCCCGCGTCCGTGACACCCGCGAGAGACTCGATGGCTCTCTTCCTCGATTCTTCGCGGAGAGTCCGGGCCAGGGGGCGGGGGGAAAGCGGCGCGGTGCTATAATCCGCGCGCGCCGAATCCAATCCACGGGAGGTCGCGCCGATGAAAGCCGTTCGCGTGCACACGCTCGGTGGCCCCGAGGCCCTCAGGTACGAGGACGTCCCCGAGCCGACACCCAAGGCGGGCGAGGCGGTCGTTAAGGTCGACGCCGCCGGGCTCAACTACATCGATGTCTACTTCCGGACCGGGGTGTACAAGGCGGCGCTGCCGGTCACGCTCGGCATGGAGGCGGGCGGCACGGTGACGGCGGTCGGGCCGGGCGTCACGGAGGTGCAGGCGGGCGACCGGGTCGCCTACACGGGCGTGCCGGGCGCGTACGCGGAGCTCGCCGCGGTGCCGGCCCAGCGGCTCGTCGTGCTCCCGGCCGGCGTCGGCACCAGGCAGGGCGCCGCGGCGATGCTCCAGGGCATGACCGCCCACTATCTCGCGTCCTCCACCTGGCCGCTCAAGAGCGGCGACACGTGCCTGGTCCACGCCGCGGCGGGCGGCGTCGGCCTGCTCCTCTGCCAGATGGCGCGGATGCGCGGGGCGCGCGTGATCGGCACGGTCTCCACCGAGGCGAAGGCCCGGCTCGCCCGCGAGGCCGGCGCCGACGAGGTGATCCTCTACACGACGCAGGACTTCGAGGCCGAGGTGAAGCGGCTGACCGACGGCAAGGGCGTGCAGGTCGTCTACGACTCGGTCGGCAAGACGACGTTCGACAAGGGGTTCAACTGCCTGGCGCCCCGCGGGATGATGATCCTGTACGGCCAATCGAGCGGACCCGTCGGGACGTTCGACCCCCAGGTCCTGAACCAGAAGGGCTCGGTTTTCCTCACGCGTCCGAGTCTCTTCCACTACACCGCGACGCGGGCCGAGCTGCTCGCGCGCGCGGGCGAGGTGCTCGGCTGGGTCCGCGACGGCGCGCTCAAGCTCCGGACGGAGCTCGAGTTCCCGCTCAAGGACGCGGCCGAGGCGCACCGGGCGCTCGAGGCGCGCCGGACGACCGGCAAGGTGCTGCTGATCCCGTGAACGTCGCGCAGCTCCTCGAGGCCTCGGCGCGCTACCACGCGGAGCGGCCCGCGCTCGTCGCCGGGGACCGCCGCTTCACCTACCGCGAGCTGGACGCCGCCTGCTCCCTCCTCGCCGGCCGGCTCCGGCGGCTCGGGCTCGAGCCCGGCGACCGGCTGGGCCTGCACCTGCCGAACTCGGCGGAGTTCGTGCTGGTCTACTATGCCGCGCAGAAGCTCGGCGTGGTGCCGCTCTCGCTCAACGTCACGTACGCGGGCGAAGAGATCGCCTACATCGCGGGCGACGCCACGCCCAGGGCCATCGTGACCGCGGCGGCCGTGGCGGGCAACCTGCCGCCGCGCGACCGGATGCCGTCCGTGCGCCACGTGCTCCACGCCGACGAGCTCGCCGGCCTCCCGGGCGGGGAGCCGGCGCGCGCGCTCGACCTCGACCGCGAGGCGACCGCGGCGATCCTCTACACCTCGGCGACGACGGGACGCCCGAAGGGCGTCATGCTCACGCACGCCAACGTCGTCTCCAACGCGTACGCCACCGCGCACCACCTGCGCATGACGCCGGAGGACCGGGGGCTCTGCGCGGTGCCGATGTTCCACTGCTTCGGCCAGAACTTCGTCATGAACGCGCTCGTGACCACGGGCGGACTCCTCGTCGTCCACGAGCGCTTCGTGCCCGACCAGTTTCTCCAGGCGGTCGCGCGCCACCGCATTACGCTCCTCTACGGCGTGCCGACGATGTACATCCTGTTCCTCTCGATGGACCGGGCGCTCGACTTCGGCTCGGTCCGGATCTTCTTCTCGGCGGCCGCGACGCTGCCGACCGACGTCGAGCGGCGCTGGGGCGAGCGCTACGGGCGCCCGATCAACCAGGGCTACGGGCTCACCGAGTGCTCGCCGTTCGCGGCGTGGAACCACGACTTCGCGATCCGGCCGGGCTCGGTCGGCACGCCGATCGAGGGGGTGGAGATGCGGGTCGTCGACGGCGAGGGGCGCGAGGTGCCCGACGGCGAGCTCGGCGAGATCCTCATCAAGGGCCCGAACGTGATGAAGGGCTACTTCGGCAACGACGCGGCCACGGCCGAGGCGATCCGGCAGGGCTGGCTCCACTCGGGCGACATCGGCTCCCGCGACGCCGACGGCTACTACTACCTCGTCGACCGCGTGAAGGACATGATCAACGTGGCCGGCTTCAAGGTGTTCCCGCGCGAGGTCGAGGAAGTGCTCTACCGCCACGAGGCGGTCAAGGAAGCCGCGGTGGTCGGTATGCCGGACCCGGTCCGCGGCGAGGCCGTGAAGGCCTTCGTCGTGCTCCAGGAGGGCCGAAGCGCAACGGCCGAGGCACTCCAGGAGGTGTGCCGGGGCGCGGTCGCCTCCTACAAGGTGCCGGAGAAGATCGAGTTCATCGCCGCCCTCCCCAAGAATCCAACCGGCAAGATCTTGAAGAAGGAGCTTCGTCGCCTCGGCTAGACCGGGAAGTTCCTGACCAGTCGGGTGAGGCCGGCCGAATCGGGACAGGCCGGCGGCCGATGGGAGACGTCCCTAAGGCCCCGTTTTCGCGGTGCTCCTTTTCCTGGCTCCACTCTTGCTCTGCACCATGCGATGGCTGTCGACTGTCCGCTGCCAAGGGAGTGGACCATGAGACGTCTGGCCTCGCTCTCGCTCGTCTCGCTCGCGGTGATGGTCTGGCTCACGATCGACGCCGACCCCGCCTGGGCGCGCGCCCGGGGCTTCGGCGCTCGCGGCTCCAGCGCGTACTCGACGGCGCCCCGCCCGCCGGCACGCGTCGCGCCGGCGGCGCCGTCAAACCCGACGCGCCTCGACGCGGGAGGTCGGCGGGTCGCGGCGCCCGCGGCCGGGCTCGGCGGGTTCGTGGTCGGCGGGCTCCTGGGCCGGATGCTCTTCGGCGCCGGCGGGACCGGCGCGGGCGTCGGCCCCGTCGAGCTATTGCTCGTCGCCGGCGGCCTGTACCTCGTCGTCTCGTTCTTCCGCCACCCCAAGGCGACGACGCCCGGGCCCGCCCACGCGCTCGCGGACGCGTCGGCCGCCGTGCCGATCGCGTCGCCGAGCGCGCCCGCTCGGGGGGCCGTGCCGAGCCCGCCGCTCGCGCGCCCGGGGCCGCGGCGGGAGGCCATCGCGACGCTCGACCGCGCGGGCCTCTCCGACGCCGCGCGCGCCCTGTTCGTGGTCGTGCAGAGCGGGCTCGCGCTCCGGGACATGGGCATGGTCCGCAACCGCCTGACGCCCGAGATGCACGCGTCGCTCCAGGCCGAGTGCGACCGGCTGCGCGCGGCCCGGCAGTCGCCCCACATCGAGACGATCGACGTCGCGCAGGCCGAGGTGGAGGACGCCTGGCGAGAGCTGGGCCAGGAGTTCGCGACCGTGCGGCTCCGCGGCACGCTCTTCGCGTACGCGGTCGACGACACCACCGGCACGGTGCTCGAGGGCTCCGGGAGCGAGGCGCGGGGCTTCGAGGAGCACTGGGCGTTCACGCGCCAGGCCGGCGCGAAGCCCTGGAGGCTCGCGGCGCTCCAGACGGGGTGAGCGGGTGCCGGGTAGGCTAGCGAGTCTCGTGGAATCGGGTGACGCTGCGCCGGAGCCCGGCGCGAGCGGGGGCCCCGCGACCCGGGCCGGCGTCACCCGATTCCACGAGACTCATTAGTTATCCGACGCCGACAAGCTCTGGGATCCCGGCCTTCGCCGTCGGCGCCCTGCGGTCGTGCTATCTTCGGCATCATCCTCCCGTGAACCCCACACACGATCGACGCGGGTCCGTCGCGATCGGAGGGCTCCTGGCCCTCGCCTCCATCGTCGTGACGCTCGTCGCCCTCGAGCTCGGCGTTCGCTTGGTCGCCCCGCAGGACGTGGATCTCTACGACGCCGACAAGCTCCTGCGAAACGACACGGAAGCTGGGTTCCGCCTGTATCGGGCGCGCGCGGCCAGCCATTTCAGCGGGGTTGACGTGCGCATCAACAGCCTCGGCTTTCGGGACCGCGAGGTGCTCCTTCCCAAGCCGGCCGAGGTCTTTCGCATCCTCGCCGTCGGCGATTCGGTCACCTTCGGGTTCGGAGTCGAGCTGGCGGAGACCTACGCCAAGCGGCTCGAGAGGCGCCTCAGCACCCTCGCCGGCGGTGGCCGGCGGGTCGAGGTGGTGAACGCAGGGCTCGGCGACACCGGACTCGACTACTCCCTGTTTGTGCTGCAGACCCGGGCCCGGCGCCTCGAAGCCGACCTCGTCCTGGTCGGGATCGTCCTGAACGACATCTACGACTACGAGGAAGCGGCGCAGGGCCGTGCGGCGGCCGGACGGGTCTCCCGCCGGCTGCGCGACCTGAACTATGGCCTCCTCCGACGCTCGCACCTGTACCTGGTCAACTACCTCGCGCTGAGGTCGGCGCTGTACCGTAGAGGCCTCCTCGACATCAACGCCATCCGTGGGCACAGCTTCCTGGCGCTCGCCGACTCCTCGGAGCGCCAGGCGCGCGCCTGGCGCTCGAGCCTCGCCCTTCTCGAGCGCCTCGTGCAAGCGGGGAAAGACGCGCGGATCCCGCTGGTGTTCGTCGTCTTTCCCCTGGGCCTCCAGCTCGACGAGCAAGCCCTCCAGACCTACCGCGACGCGCTCGGCATCCGCGTGGGCGCGAGCGCCCTCGCCGGCATCCCCCAGCGGCGCCTGGCCGACTTCGCCGCGGCGCACGGCACTCCGCTGGTCGACCTCCTGCCAGCCTTTCGCGCGTCACGCGGAGAGTGGCTGTTTCTGCGCGGGCGGTCGATCTCGCACGACTGGGTCCACCCCTCGCCGGCGGGTCATCGGGTGGCCGCCGAGGAGATCGCCCGGGCGCTCGCGAGGCTCGGCGTCCTACGGCAGGGGTAGCAGGGCGAGGATCTCGGCCTTCCCTTATCGCCCGGAACCGTGCCGAGTCGGGGCGACGGTGCCGAGCTTGTCCTCCAAGGCCACCTTGAGCTCGGTTGTCGTTGCCCTGATCAACGCGGCTTCGGCGGCGCCGGTGGACGAGGCGGAGGCCGGCGCGGCGGACGGGTCGGCTTTGGCGCCGGTGGGGCCGGCGCGGTCTTCTGGCGTACCCAGCCTTCGAGGTTCTGGCGTGATCCCCGCCCCCTCACCGACTCACCTCGTCCGCCTCGAACTCGTCCGCCGTGAACCCGCGCGTGCGCTCGATCTGGATCGCCATGACGATGCTCCGCCCCGAGTATACGACCGAGACGCCACGAGCGGCGCCACGATCCCGTGATCGCCTCGATCGTCGGACCGGCAACGGGCTCTTACCTCCCGGGTAGGCTAGAATAGGGCCCGGAGGGACATCCATGACATCCCGAGGCTTCCTGGTTGTTCTCGGACTTGCGCTCAGCGCGCTGCTCCTGGCCGACACTGCGAGCGTCTGGGCGCGCGCCGCCAGGGGCGGTAGCCGCGGCTCGCGCTCCTACTCGGCGCCGGCGCGGCCGTCGTCGCCCGCCATGCCCACGACGCCCTCGAGCCCGTCGCGCTCGCTGAGCCAGCCGGGGGCCACGACGCCGTCGGCGGGACGGCCGGGCCTCTTCGGGGGACTCATGGGTGGCCTCGCGGGCTTCGCGCTGGGCGGCCTCATCGGCTCGATGCTCTTCGGCGGCCTTCGCGGAGGCTTGGGCGGCGGCATCGGTCTGCTCGAGCTGCTGATCCTCGGCGGCGCCGTCTTGTTCCTGGTGCGGATGTTCCGCAGCCGTCCGGCGCCCGAGCCCGCGTACGCCGGGGCCGCGGCCGGCGGCAGCGCGTACGGCGCCCCCGGCTCGACCTGGACCGGCGCGCAGGGCGGTCCCGCGGTCGCGGAGGCGGCCACGCCCTCGGACCTCGCGCGTGGCCTGGGCCACATCGGCCAGATGGACACGGACTTCGATCCCGAGGCGTTCAGCCGGTGGGCCCGGGCGGTGTTCAACGACGTCCAGCAGGGGATCGTCCGCCGCGACATGAGCGCGCTCGACGACCGGCTCACGCCGCAGGAGTACGCGCGCCTGCAGGCCCAGTGCGACCAGCTCCGCGGCGCCCGCCAGACCAACCGCATCGAGCAGATCGTGTTCGACCGCGCCGAGATCAGCGAGGCCTGGCAGGAGAGCGGCCAGGACTGGGTGACGGTGTACTTCGTGGTCTCGCTCGTGGACTACACGGTGGACGACGCCTCGGGCGGTCTCGTGGACGGCTCGAAGAGCCCGCAGGGCGTCGAGGAGTTCTGGACCTTCACCCGGCCGGTCGGCCCCAAGCCCTGGAGGCTCTCCGCGATCCAGCCGGCCTAGGCTCGCGCGGTGAAGTGGGTCTTCGGCGTCCTCGCGGCGATCGTCCTCCTGGCGGTCGCCGCGGGGCTCGCCCTGCCGTTCCTCGTCGACACCCCCCGCGTCCAGGCGCTCATCGCCGGCAACGCCGCCCAGGCGCTCGGCCGTCCCGTGAAGTTCGCCTCGGCGTCGGTCGCGCTCCTGCCGCTGCCCGCCGTCGAGCTCCGACGCCTCGAGGTCGCCGAGGACCCGGCGTTCGGCCGCACGCCGTTCCTCACGCTCGAGCGGGGGCGCCTGCGGCTCCGCCTGCGCCCGCTGCTCGCGGGGCGCGTGGAGTTCGGCGACCTGGTCCTCGAGGGGCCGGTGATCACGCTCGTCCAGGGCGCCGACGGACGGTTCAACGTCGCGAGCCTCGGCGGCGGCTCGGCCGAGGCGCGGGGCCCCGCGCGTCCGGGGCGCGGCGCCGGCGGCCCGGGCGGCCCCGCGGGCGCCGGCGCGCCCGCGCTCGCCTCGCGCGTCCGGATCGAGCGCGGCGTCGTGACCTACGCCTCGCGGGCGGGGCAGGGGCCTGCGGTGCGCTGGCGCCTCGAGGACGTCGACGTGACGCTCGCCAACGGCGGCCCGGCACTCGCCTTCGAGGGCGAGGCGCGGCTCGCGCCCGGCGACGTGGTCGCGAAGGTCCGCGAGGGCCGGCTCGCCCTCGACGGGCGGGGCCTGCTCGAGGCGCCGCTGGCCGCCCGGGTGACGCTCGACGGCAAGGACGTCAGTGCGCTCGTGGCGGCCGTCGCGGGCCCGGCGACCGGCGTCGCGGGGCCGGTGCGGGCGACGCTCGCGGTCACGGGCACGCTCGGGGCGCCGCGGGCGGCCGGCGACCTCGAGCTCGCGAGCGCGCGCGTCACGCGCGTGCAGCCCGCGTGCCCCGAGCCCACGCGCCGCACGCTCGCGCTCGACAGCCTCAGGGTCGCCGCGGCGTGGCAGGACGCGCGCTTCACCGGCCGGCCCGTCACGACGCGCCTCGGCGGCGGCACGCTCACGGCGAACGTCACCGCGAGCCTCGAGCGCGGCGTGCGGATCCAGGTCACCGACCTCGCGATCAAGGCGCTTCCGCTCGAGCGCGTGCTCGTCGACTTCCTCTGCCAGGGCTACGCGGTGGCGGCCCCGCTCGAGCTCACCGGCGCGCTCGCGTTCAGCGGGGCGGACCCGCTCGGCACGCTCTCGGGGCCCGGTCGGCTCCGCATCGGGCCCGGGCGGGTCGTCGGCGCGCAGGCGCTCCGGCTCATGGACGGCGTGGTGCGGCTGGGCGGCGCCGTCTCGGCGCTGCTCGCCGCCGACGTTCCCGCGGCCCTCTTCGGCTCGCCGCTCGAGTTCGACTCGATCACCGGCACCTACCGGATCGCGGACGGCGTGGCGACGACGCGAGACCTCCTCTACACGAGCCGGGCAATGAAGGTCGCCGTCGCGGGCGACTACGCGCTCGGCACCGGGCGGATGAACCTCACGCTCCGCATCAACCACGGGCGCGGGGAGGTGAAGGCCCTCGTCGCCGGCACGGCCGCCGCCCCCTCGATCCGCGTCGTGCCCTCGACGATCCTCCGCGACGTCAGGCCGCGGGAGATCGAGAGCGGACTCCAGGACTTGCTGCGCCGCTTCCGCCGCTAATGAGTCCCGCGGAATACGCTAACGCCCGGGCCCGGGGCGCGAAGGCCCCGGTCGCACCGGGCTGGCTCGCCTGGATGCCGTCGCTCGCTCGGGCGGGGCTGCGCGCGACCCCCCATCCCCCCACGGGGCGGCACGAGGGCAGTCGACCCGCGGCGGCGCGCTCGCCCCGCCCGGAGCGGAGCGCGGCGACACGGCTCGCCAGACGGTGCTCCCGGGGCCCCCGCGCCCCGGGCTCGCGCCCATCGCCGTCGACGTAGTCCGCGAGACTCATTGGCCGCCCCGCCGGAGGCCGTGCGCGCCGGCGGCCGACCCGGCACGACGTCGCCGCCGAGCCACCCGCTAGCGCGTCGCGGTGAAGCGGCCGCCGCCGAGCCGGCCCGCCTCCACGAGGCCCACGAAGAACGCGTAGAGGCGGTCGTACTCCCCGAAGCGCGCCTCGCCGAGCCGCGCCACGGTGTCCGCGCGCATCGCGCGAAACATCCTGAGACGCGCGCGTAAGACCTGGCGCCACGCGTCGGACAGGTCCTCGGCCTCCACCGCGCCGAACCCCACGCGGCCGAGCAGCGCGCGATAGCCCTCGAGCGTCTGGAGCGAGGTCGCCGCCATCCACTCCCGGAGCTGCTCGCGCGCGCGGTCGCCGAGGCCCGGCCGGGCGACCCAGTCGGTGAAGGCGAGCCGGCCGCCCGGTGCGAGCACGCGGTGGCACTCGGCGAGGACCGACGGCTTGCGCTCGATGTGCAGGAACGCTTCCTGGCTCAGGCACGCGTCGAACGCGCCGGCGGCGAAGGGCAGCGTCGTCGCGTCGCCGCGGACGACGCTGACGCGCCCGGCCAGGCCCACGCGCCGGGTCAGCCGGGCGCCGCCGGCGGCGCGGCCGGCGTGGAGCTCGACGCCCACGACGCGGCAGCCGCGCCGGCTCGCGAGGAAGCGCGCCGGGCCCGCGAGACCTGCGCACACGTCGAGCACCCGGCTCCGCGCGGTGACGCCGGCACGCCGGGCGAGCGTGTCGACCGCGTCGAGCCCGCCGTAGTGGTCCTGGTCGAACTCGAACAGGTCCTCGGCCGTGAGCGCGCCCTCGACGCCACCGCGGCGCCGGGCGACGGCGGCCAGCACCTGCGCCTCGCTGATCGGATGGCGGTCGTAGAAATCGACGACGCGGTCGGGCATCCCTTGAAGCCTCCCCCCGCGTATGATAAAAGCAAACCCGGTCTTCACACCTCTGCGGCGAGGGAGCCCATGAGCGGCGAGCACAAGGGGGGTCTCGAGGACGTCGTCGTCTCGACGTCGGACATCTGCCTCATCGACGGCAACGAGGGCCGCCTGGTCTATCGCGGCTACGACGTCGACGAGCTGGTCGAGCACTCGAGCTTCGAGGAGGTCGTCTACCTCCTCTGGCACGGCGGCCTCCCGACCCGGAAGGAGCTCGTGGCCCACACGCGGGCGCTCGCGTCCACGGCGAACCGGCGGCTGCCGCCGAAGCTCCTCGCGATCCTGCGCGCGCTGCCGAGGAAGACCACGCCGATGGAGGTGCTCCGGACCGGCGTGTCGGCGCTCTCCGCGTTCGACCCGGACGCCGCGGACAACTCGCGCGACGCCACGCTCCGCAAGTCGATCCGGCTCACGGCACAGCTCCCGACCCTGGTCGCCGCGTGGGAGCGGATCCGCCGCGGCAAGACGCCCGTGGCGCCGGATCCGCGGCTCGGCCTCGCGGCGAACTTCCTCGCCATGATGCGGGGCGCCCGGCCGAGCCCGCTCGCCGTGAAGACGTTCGACGTGGGCCTCATCCTGCACGCCGACCACGAGTTCAACGCCTCGACGTTCGCCGCCCGCGTGACCGCGGCGACCCTGTCCGACGTGCACTCGGCGATCACCTCCGCGATCGGCGCCTTGAAGGGCCCGCTCCACGGCGGCGCCAACGAGCAGGTCATGCGCATGGTCGAGCGGATCAAGACGCCCGTGCGCGCCGAGGCGTGGATCCGGAAGGCGCTCGCGGACAAGGCGCGCGTCATGGGCTTCGGCCATCGCGTGTACCGCGTCGAGGACCCGCGCGCCCGGCACCTGCGCCGTCTGGCGACGGAGCTGGGCCGGCAGACCGGCGACACGAGCGCCGTCGAGATCCTCGACATCGTCGCGCGCCTCGTCTCCGCCGACAAGCACATCTACCCGAACGTGGACCTGTACTCGGGCGCGGCGTACGCGTCGATGGGCATCCCGACCGACGCGTTCACGCCGATCTTCGCGATCAGCCGGGTGGCGGGCTGGACGGCGCACGTCATGGAGCAGCACGCCAACAACCGGCTGATCCGGCCGCGCTCGGAGTACACGGGGTCGACGCACCTCGCCTACGTTCCGCTCGACCGGCGCTAGGACGGACGGCGCGTCGCGCGGCGCATGGACGCGCGAGTCACCCTGGTGATGGTGGTGTTCGACGGCCTCGCGCTGACCCGCGCCTGCCTCGAGAGCCTGCGCACGACGACGGCGCCGTTCCGGCTCGCCGTCGTGGACAACGGCTCGACCGACGGGACGGCGGAGCTCTTCGAGCGCTTCGCGTACCCGTACCCGCTCGCGTTCGAGCGGCGCCCCGCGGGCGGCCCGGTCATCGCCGCGCTCAACCACGCCTGGCGCCTCGCGG
>Ga0209211_10006962_pt1 | contig 16091 bp, 11 predicted proteins | sample RifGroA2_FD_183992 | JGI IMG/M metagenome (GOLD analysis project Ga0209211, IMG submission 183992) | Groundwater microbial communities from Rifle, Colorado, USA - Groundwater A2 (SPAdes) (version 2) | ecosystem: Environmental > Aquatic > Deep subsurface > Groundwater | place: Rifle, Colorado... | reverse complement strand
ACGGCCTCGGCCCCCAGCGTGCTCCCTATCTTTTTTATCGTCGCGGCGTCCACGATGCCGTTGCGGCCGGCGGTCCGCCCGCGCATGGCCCCGTCCAGCTGCCCCCGGTCTATTATTTCCAGGCCCGCTTTCGAGGCCAGCTCCGACGTAAGGCGCGCGGTGACGATATCGCAGGACCGGTTCGTCCTGCCCGATTCGGTGAAGAAACCGATGACGGCCAGCCGGCGCTTCTGCTTGCTCTTCGCCGCCGAGGCCATGGTGGAGGCCATGAAATGATAGGGCCCCTTGGCCGCCTGCGCGGGAGCGCCGGCCCAGCCCGCGAGGAGGAGCAGCGAAAGCAGGACTTTAGCGATTTTCATAACCCAAGGAAATAATAGTAAATTCCGGCCCCGGCCGGGACCTTAAATCCGCGCGGCGCTCAGCCCGCTTTTTCGGGGTCGCGGCCGCCCGCCCGGCTTACGATATCTATCTTCTGCCAGATCTTCTGCGCGAAGGCGTTGCAGAGGTCCTCCACCCCGTCGACGGCCTCGAGGACCACGGCGTCGTCGAAGTGCTGGGCGTAGAGCGCGGCCACCTTCCCGGTCAGGGAGAGGATCTCGCCGCAATAATCCAGGTAGCGCAGGAGCTCGAAGCGCTCCATCGTCCGCCGGGGGGAAGAGGGCGTGCTTCGGCCCTGGCTGAGCAGCTGCTCCGGGTCCTTGGTAAGCTGGTGCACGTCCACCAGGTGCGCCAGGACGCGGAGCTCGTGTATCATTTCAAGGGCCTGTTTCCTCTTTATCCTCGTCTCCAGCGTCACCAGGAAGAAAATAGCGCCGGACAGCAGGATTATTATATTGAAGCTGGCCTCCACGGCCTGGATCAGGTCGGTAAGGTTGCCGAAATTCCCCGCCACGTGAAGCCCGGCGGCCGTTTGGGCCAGCACGAAAAGGAAAGCCAGAAGCAGGAGCGCGATCCCAGCCCGCAGCGGGATCAGCGGCTTGCCGATATTCTTCGCCCGCTCGGCCGCTTCGCGCGAAAGGCTGAGGAAGTCCCCCGCCACCTTGTACAGGCCGGCCTCGGGAAAGCGTTCGCCTATCCGGTCGCGAAGTCGCTCTACCGTGCTTATGATCTTATCGGCCTCTAATTTAAAAGGCATTGAAAGGTTAAGGTTTTCCCTTGAAGCTTTTGGCTATTTTCTCGAAGACGGGGAGGTTGGCGATGAAGGCCGTCTTCTGCGCGCTGAAGTGGAGCACGTAGAAGCCGTCCTGAGCGGGCAGTACATAAAGTTTCTCTTTCAGCTGGACGGTCTCGTCGGATTTGCTCTTGGGATGCAGGGAAACCATCCTTTCGCGGGACAGGAGCAGGGCCTTGCGGCCGGAAAGGGTGATTTTTTTGGCCGGCTCGAAAACCTCGCGGGAATTTTTGGTTTCCCCGGCCACATTACTTGAGTTGCTCTTTACAAAATCTTCGTAACCGTTGAAGTCGGCGTTGTCCTTGGCGTAATAGGAGACGAAGATCGAAGTGGGCGCTTTCTCGGCTTTCGGGGCGAGGAGCTGTATCTCGTAGATCTTGTACTGCTCGTCCTTCTCCTCGTCGCGCTCCAGCGACCAGTCGGCCGGAACGCTGCAGGAGAAATAGCCGCCGTCCATGGAGTACGGTTTGAATTGTACGCCCTTGGCCTTGGCCTGGGCCCCAGCGCAGGCCGCCGCGGCCAGGAAGGAGAGCATCGATACCGCCAGGATAAGATTTTTCATTACGCTTTTGGCGCGCCGGGTTCAGGCGCCGCGCCGGCCTCCAGGGATTTAAGTGCTTTGCTGTTTTCCATCTCGGCGGCGTTATAATGTTTTTTGTAAACGCCCAGCCTGGAAAGGTCTGACTGTATTTTAGCAAGTACTGCGGTCTGTATCTCCCCCACCGAGCCGGCCAGCTCAGCGGGGGACATCTCAAGAGCCTCTTCCTGGTTGAGACCGGTGGAATCGATGGAGGCTTTTTCCGAGGGGGTCAGGGCCGAGCGGCGGTCCAGCTCTTCCGTCACGGCGCCGAGCACCTGCGAAGCCGCGGCGTCGAGAGAGGGCAGGCCGGAAAAATAGCGCTGGCGTACCGTGGTGGCGAATCTTTTGGAACGGCCTGTTTTGAATTCAGTGCCGACCTCGAGCGTCTTGAAAGCGTAAGAGGAAAAGTCACGGCTCGAAGTGAGGATCCGGTCGAATTCAGCGTCTTTGCGCATTTTCTCGGTGGTATAGAGGCCTTCCAGGGACATCGCCTCTATCTCGTCTTCCTGCATATGCGGTTTATAGACGCCCTGTTTCGCGGCCCAGTCGGCCTGCATTTTATGCGCGGACTCGTAAACCACGGCCGGGGACATGTACTTGGCGATCTCGGCCACCTGGGCGGGGCTGCCCATCAGCGAGTTGGCTGTATAGCCCTTCATGCGCATATACTGCTGTATAGTCTCGGAATCGAGGATCACGGCCCCCGAAGCCGGATCATAGCTGGAATAGCCGCCGCTCAGCGGGGCGACTTTTATCTTCAGGCCGCCGGGGAAAGCCGCCAGGGCCCTGTCGCCGGCCTGGGTCCCGGCCAGTTCCCTGGCCACGGCGGTATTGAGCATGCTGCCCAGGAGGTCGCGCTGCTGGGCCGGCAGGACTTCCTGCGGCAGGGAACCGCGGGCCGAATTTATCTTCGCTTTCAGGACCGGGTCCACCTTGACGTCGCTGCCGTCGAAGAAATTTCCAAGCAAATAGGCCTGCTCGGTGAAGGTCTTGCCTGAAAGCTGGGCCAGCTGGGCCGGGGTGAGGGCGCCGGAATTTATTACGGCCCGCACCGCCACGTCCACCGCCACATCGCTCTTGGCGGCGGCCAGTCTTTCGTCATTATAGATCAGGAACTTCGGGTCGGCCTGGATCATCTTCTCGATGACGGAATTCCTCTCGCGTATCACCATGCCTTCCCAGGCCGACTTGGTCACGGTCACGGCCTGGCCGGAGCGCATGCTGGCCTGGCCCCAGCTTAAAGAGCGGGTGTCCGTCATGGTCCCGAAAACCACTTCCCACTGCCTTATCGCTTTCTTGAGCACGGTTTTCTTTGTGGCCGGATAAGAGGGCTGGTATTTGCCCAGCCAGGTTAAAAGTTTCTCGGGCTCGGGGCCTATCCCCATTTTGGGCAGGGGCCTGTCGGTATCTATCCTTATAGAAAGGGACTGGTTGAGCTGGTTGGCTTTGGCGTCGTCCCAGGGCATGGCCAGGAGCTCTTTCAGGTCTTTAAGCGCCTCAGCTTTGGCGAGCAGGGCCGCAGCTTTCTGCGGCTCGGCCTCGGCCAGTTCGCGGGCCTCCCCGTCTTTAAGGAAAGCGGCCGCGGCTAAGGGGTCCCCGCTGGAGAGGGCGGTTTCATAAGCAGCCAGCCTTTCGGGGGCGGTCATCCCGGCGCTTGCGTTCAGGCCGCAAATAAGGAGCCCAGCCGCTATAGCGGACAGGCGCATTATTCTGGCGGCAACGGAAGTCATATTATTTAAGCCTCTCCCTCATCATGTCCAGCAGGAAATCGTCCCAGAGCGAATCGCGGGTGAAGACCAGTTTCTCATAGTTGGCCGAATTATACTGCGAATCGGGTATATAGATGGCCAGGCCTTTGGCCTGGGTATAAGGCTTGCGGCCGGCCGGTTTAGCCACGTTCTTGATGATAAGGTCGTTCGAAAGGTAGGCCTTCAGGGCCGCGCCGGCTTCCTTGACCGGCTGGCTGGCCGGCAGTCGGGCCTCTACCCTTTCAAGATAATCAAAAAGGTCTTTTGATTCCCTCTGGGAGAAGCGGGAGGTGGAAGCCACCAGGCCGGCGTCAGTGGCGGCGGCGAAAGCGGCCGGGTCGGCTTTTACGGCTTCGACCCAGGCGTCCAGGGCCCCGGCGAAACCGGGCAGGGCGGCGGTCCGGATAGCTGAAAGAGTGGCGGCGCTGTTATAGCTTGCGCCATAGGTCTCCACCATAGCGCTGCCGAGGGCCTCGGCGTCCATGCCGGTATTATTTGAAAGCCGGCCCAGCAGTTCGGTATAGGGGTAGCCGTTGCCGGGGATCTCCTCTTCCGAGCCCACTATGACTTCGGCATAGTCTTTGAACTCATAAGCCACGCCGGCCATCTGCATCAGGCAGGCGTCGGTGGCGAAAACGTCTATCTTCCGGCCCAGGGTCTTCTTTACCAGGGACAGAGCCGCGCCCAGCTTGTCCACTTCCATATAGTTCTTGCTCACATCGTCATAGGAGATGCCAAGGCGGCCGGCGCCGTGGTTCCAGAGTATCACGGCCACTTTTTTAGCGGGATACCTGCGGAGGCCGCGCTTCACGAAGCGCACCAGGTTCGCCTCGCTGCCCATATCGGCCTCGTTGGAATTGAAGATGACCGGGGAAGTTATTTTAGAAAGGTCAGCGTCCCGTGTCACGAAGATAGTTTTGGAGCCGCGCTGGAACTGGAGGTTGCGGCCCAAATTATCGTCTATGCCGAGTATGCCGTATTCCACTACCACGGCCAGGCGGTCGGAGGAGCCCACGGCCTCCATCTCGTTGATATCGGCATTGGCGAAACCGAGTATGCCCAGATCGTTTACGCCATTGATGAAAACGAGCACGAGCCATTCGCGTTCGGCCGCGGGGGAGGCCTGGGGCGCCGCGTCCACCGGCGCCGGCGCGGACACTTCGGCGGCGGAAGGGCGGGGCAGGTCCGACATCAAAGTGTCGAAAGAAGCGGCCCCGGCATTTAAGCCCAGGGTCATTGCGGCCAGCACCGCTAAAGTAAGGAAAGCCCGTTTCATATCAATATTTTCGCTCATTACTTGATTTTAATCAAAGGTCCTAAGCCCCAAGGGCCTATAGGCCTTTAGTCCTACACCACAAAGATTAAGATTGCCATCGACGGCGCTATCTATATTATAGGCGAATATATTGACTTGTCAACCCCCGGACTAAAGGAGACTGGCGCCTTTTCGATGCTTTTAAGCCCCGGAAGGCCAAAAAGACGCCTCCTTTTCAGGGACAATATATTTCCAGGGAGATGTCGTCGAAATAAGCTTTTTTTGACAGGAAGCCGCGCTTGCGGTAGGAAGAATTCAGGAAGACCCTGACCTTATTTGCGCCGACAGGCAGCTGCCATTCGTGGGAAGCGGAAACCCAGGTCCTGGAGGAAACAGGCCTGAAACCGCTCAGGTAGACATAATCGTCAGCGCTGCGCATTGCATAGCCGTAAATATAAGGCTCCCCGTCGCCGCCGTCGCCGCCGGCCTTCATATAGCCGGAAACTTTAGCGTTGCAGCCCCCGCCCGCTATCCTGGACGAATATTGTGAAATATCCACGTCCTGGTAGATCCCTTCGTCGCCGCTTTTGACCGCAAAATAGTGGCCGGCGATATTGGCGCCGCCTTTTTTTATCATATCCCGCGAGAAGCCGCCGTATACCTGCCAGCCGCAGGGTCCCTCCAGGCCGGGGTTAAAGACCAGGTTCTCGAAATAGCCGCCGCTCTTCGCCGGGGCGGGCATGTAGGAGCAGGGATAGGACCTGGCCAGTTCCGTAGCCAGCCTTATATTGCGCCTGGCGCGGAGCTGGGGCCAGTAGTCCATGCGGAACTTGAAAGCCAGGAAAAAAGCCAGGAAGAGGACGGCGGCGGCCAGGGGCCAGGCGTAAAGCGGCAATTTCCCTTTTTGCGGCCTGGGCGGGGGCGCTTTTATCCGGAACAGGGGCTGGGTGCCGAGAGATTCTATAAGCTTGAGCGCTTTGCCGGCATCGGTATCCGGCCGCGCCAGAGCTTCAAGCAGGTCGGAGTAGCCCGCGGAGAAACCGCCGCCCCTGGGGACGGCGGCCAAAGCGCGCATAAGCCCGGCCAGGCCCTCCAGGTCCGCGCGCGTATCCCTGGAAACCGAGCAGCCGCAAAGAAGGACCCGGGCGCCGGCGCGGAAAACGGAGGCCGTAGAGACCGCCCCGTGGGCGACGCGCGGGGAGAGGCCATGCAGGTATTTCAGGGCCCGGGCCGTTTCATAACCGAGGTTAAGGGCCTCGACCTCGGTGAAGGTCCAGCCTCCGTCTATCAGGGAGGCCGCGCTCTCGCCTTCGAAATATTCATATACCAGGAATTTATTTCCCTTCCCGTCCTTCAGGAGCTTTACCGTTTCCACGTAAACGGGAAGACCGGGATGGGAAAGAAAAGGCGCGGCGCCGGCCTCGGCTTTGGAAGCCTCGCGGAGAAAGTATCTTTTCCCCCCGGGCCCTTCGGCGGTAAAAACAGCGCCGCCGGGCCAGGGAGCGGCGGGAGAGAGCTTGGAGTATTTTTCGGCGGGTTCCATTTATTTTCCGGCCCCTTCAAGGCCAAAAATATAGATCCTGGAGGCGAAAGCGTTCCCCTGCGCCGCGGCCAGGTTTTTTCCATCCGGCGAAAAAGCGATGCCGGCGACCGCGCCCCTGTCCAGGCTGCCCAGGCGGAAAGTTTTCACAAGTTTCCAGCCGGCGGTCTCGAACAGCCGGAGATGAACGGTATTCCTGCTGGTGAAATGGGCCGCGAAAAGTTTCCCGTCGGCGCTGAAAGCCCCTTCGGCCAGGAACAGGTAGCGGTATTCCTCCTGGAAGGCCTCCTGGTTAAGCGTGGCCAGCCGCCGGCCTGAGGCGTCCGTAATGTTCAGGACTTCCTCCCTGCCCTCTGGCGTAGCCAGCAGCCCGGCAGGCCCGTAGGAAAAAAGCCCGGAGCGGGGCCCGGTTTTTTCACGGAGCAGGATCCGCTCCGAATCGGAGGCCAGGTCCCTGAGCACTATGGCGCCTAAATTATGAGCCTTCCCGGCCTGGTCCCAGAAATAAGTTTTATAGACCAGGCCGGTCCCGTCGGGAGTGAAGACCAGGGAATGCACCGGCCCGCCGGAAAGGGCCGGCTTATAGACCACCCGCCCGGCCGTATCGAACACCGTGATCTCCCCGCCCATGTAGCGCTGTTCCAGTTTATTATATTCGTTCGCCGCCGCGGCTATCAGGGTCCCGTCCGGGCTTACCGCGGCCGAATCCAGGTTTTTCCAGAGGGGTATCTTCAAAAGCAGGGAGCGCTCCCCGGGCGTGGAGGAAAAAAGCCGCAATTCCGAGATCCCTTCCTCGGGGCCCGAGACGCCGGTGCCGGAAATATAGCCGGCAAGGACCCCGCCGTCCGGCAGAAAACCGACGGAGCGAGTGAACTTCATGGACTCCGTGAAAGCGCCGTTCTTTTCCGGTTCCCAGTTCTTCGTGTCCCAGATATAAAGGTCCCTGTCCCCGGCCAGCGCCAGCCTTCCTCCGTCGCGGCTGAAGGCCAGGCCGCCGGCCGCCTCCAGGCCGACCGAACCCGCTTTCAGGACAGCCTCGGCCCCGTTGCCGAAGAAATAGGCGAGAGCGAACAGGGCAGCCGCAGCAAGCAGGACGCAAAGGGCGGCGGCAAGGAGCAGCGGCTTTAGTCTGGAAGCTTTGCGGCCGGTCAAAAGCGCGGCCAGGTCCGCCTCCAGCTCCGCCGCGCTTTGATAGCGCTCCGGAGCAGCGGCGGTCATCTTTTTTATCACGCGCGCGAAGCCCGGAGAGAAAGGCAGGCCTTTGGCCAGGTCCACGGAAGCCGGGCCGGCTTCGACCGGCCCCGGCTTCTTCCCGGTAAGAAGGAAAATAAGCGATGCGCCCAGCGAGTTAATGTCCGCGCCCTGGGTCCCGGCTTCCCCGGGAGGGGCGGCGAAAGGGTTTCCTTCCTCCGCCGGAAAAAAAGGTTTTATGCCGCCGAGCACGGCCCGCCCGTCCCCGGCCAGGTAAATATTCCGCGGCGAGACGCCGCCGTGGCAGGCCCGGGGATGAAGGCCGTGGATCTTTTTCAGGGAGCCGGCCAGCGAAGCCGCCATATCTACGGCCTGGGCCTCGGTGAAAGGCCGGCCCTCTCCGGCAAGGGCTTCGAAAGACGGCCCCGGCGGGACCTCGTAGAGCCAGTAATCGCCGCCTGGGCCGGCGAATATCCCCAGCAGGTCCTGCAGCGAAGGGTGTCCCGCCCCGGTAAAGACGGCCGCGGCGCGTCCCAGGGCGCCGTAGTCCAGGTCCGGCAGGCCCTTGGGGACCAGCCAGGCCTCGCAGGGCCTGCCGGTCCTGGCGTCGACGGCTTCCAGCGGCTGAAGCGGCGGAGGGGCGGCCTGCGCCGCCGTCAGCCGGTAGCGCCCGCCTATTTCCGCCGGCCCCTGTTCCGTCATTTTTTTCCGTCCAGCTTCTTCGCCAGTTCGGCCAGGCTCGCGCTGACTTCCCTCAGGCCGCCGGCCAGGTTCTTCTGTATCCCGGCGGTGGCTTTTATGCCGGCCTGCGCCACTTTCCGGGCCTGCGCTTTCAAGTCGTCGTTCTTCGCCGTCTCTTCGGCTTTTTTAGCGGCGGCCGCGATCTTCTCGCCTATCCGCGAAAAACTGTCTCCGAGCTCCGCCTTCACGGCCTTCATCTCCGCGCTCGTGGCCGCGGCCTCCAGCGCCTGGTGCACCTTGGCCCCGAGTTTCCCCAGTTCTATGGAGAGGGTTTCAGTCTTCGTCTTTTTCTTCATTTTCTTTTCCTCCGTTCCCGTTCAGCTCCGCTAAAGCCATCTGGAAATTCACGTCGTCGGTATCCGTAAGCTTCACTTCGCGCCTGTTGTACTCGCTGTAGAAGACAGAAAGCAGGTAGTCGGCTTTATGCAGCGGGGGCAGCCGGGAGGCCAGCACCTCCGACGCCAGCGGGTTCTTCGCCCATTTGCCGTAGGCGGACTGCTCCCTGATGAAATTGGCCACCAGCCTGGCCCCGACGGCCCTGATCCGCGAAGCCCGGCGATAAAGGTATTCCGGGAAATTGCCCGACGGGTCCGCCGCCAGCTGTTCCTCGGTGGGAACGGGCGGGAGCGGGCGCCGCGGGGCGCTGACCGGTTTTTTCCCGGGCGCGGCCGCGCGGGCCGGCGGTGGGGGCGGCGGTGGGGGCGGGAGGGGCGGCGGTGCCGGCGGCGGCGCGGGGGCCGGTTTCACCGGCTCCGGCGGGGGAGCTTTAATATCGGAAAGAGAGATCTCTACCGGGCTCGCATCGCGGACGGTCCTCTTCACTGACGGGGCTATGTACAGGCTGTGCCGGGCCGCCAGGAAGCGCAGCCCGCCCCCGCCCATGAATTCCTCGGCCGCGGCCGGGTTGACGCCGTAATGTGGTATCTTCACGGTCAGGTCGGAGGTGTCCCAGCGGCCGATCAGCTCCAGGTCTTTCTCGCCGGGGCACCAGAGCACGTCAAAAGGCAGCGCGCTGTCCGGGTACTGCTTCCGGGAATAAGGGACGAACCCTATTTTATCAGCTAATTCTTTTACCTGGAGAAGGCTGCGGGCCTCGGCGTTGATCGTCAGGAAGACCGGGGCCTGCCACAGGGATTTGAGCAGCGGGTCGGAGCGGTCTTTTTCGTAAAAGTTCAGCAGCCGGCCGCAGGCTTCCCTGAGCCATAAAGTGATCCGCGCCGTTTCGCGCACGAACTGCTCGGAGCCCGCCCTTTTACCCTCGCCGGCGCCCAGGCCGGCCAGCACCAGGTTCTTCACATTTTTCAGCAGCCCGGAGAGCAGCCCCGGCTCCAGGGGCCGCCCGCTCTCCACGCAGTTCTTCCAGTATTCGTCCATGCCGCCGTAAGCCATCATCCTGCCGGCGGAAGGGAGGTCCTTTTCCTGGCAGCGCAGCACGTGCTCCAGCAGCAGCGGGACCTGCCTGGCGACTACGGCCAGGGCTTTGGAGCAGCGGGAATTGTTCACCACGCCGGTCTGCGAGATGTTCATGGTGAAATCGTCGTTGTTCAGGTAGCCGGAGACCTGGAGGTGGCGCAGCTTCGCCTGCAGCGGCAGGTCCAGCATCACGTTGTTGACGGCCGTGGTCAGGGTGCTGGCCTGCTCGGGCCATTTGGGCACCGCGATGGAGCCGTGCAGCGGGCCCTCGTCGAAATACACCACCTGCTTCCCCGTTTCGGTCCGGCCGCGGGGGATGTCGGCGTTATTTATAAGCACCGGCACCGGGCTTGAGAAGCACCGCCAGCGCGCGTGCGAAAGCAGGTTCCTGTTCCTGAAAGGGGACACCACCCCGCGCCAGAGCAGCCTCACTACCGTGCCGGTACCGGGATCCTCGCTGGGCAAAGTCCGCTCCGCGCCGAGCGCGTCTATCCTGAGCCTGAAGCGCGCCCCGGCGGCGCCGGCGCTCACGGTTATCATCTTCGGGTTGAGCCTGAGCGCGCAGAGCAGGCCGGTGGCCAGGTGTCTGGCGGCGGCGTTGGCGGCCGTCCTCGTTTCGAAGAGGGCGGAATAGGGGTCCTCCAGCCTCTCCCGGCCGAGGGGCTCGCCGTCGAATCTTATCTCCAGCCCGCCCTGCGACAGCTCCGTTATGGAGACGCCGGAGGCTTTCCCGGCCATGGCGCAGCGGATGATGGGCAGCAGGCAGGTCTCCGGGTCCGGCAGCTGGAAGCGCATCAGCTTGTCCAGCGCGCGCCGCCTGTCCACCACGAAGGTGCCGGAGCCGGCCGGCACGGCTCCGTCGTCGGAGGGCGCCGGTTCCGCCTTCGTTTCCGGCGCCGGCTGCTCCTCCGCCTCTTCCTCCTCCAGGCCATGCTGCGCGGCGAGCAGCAGGTCCTTGAGCGGCATGAATTCACGCAGGCGCAGGAAGCCGCTCTCCGGCAGCTCGGGATTGAAATTCTTGAAGAAGGCCATGGCGTACTCTCCGGCCGTGGTCAGGGCGAAGGTAACGTCGGAAGAGGGCACGCAGCGGGAGGCGTTGCCCGGGCTGGTGAGGCCCCATTCGCGGCCGGCCTCGGTCAGGCGGGGCTCGTCCTTGACGTCCCAGATCGAATCCAGCCCCAGCACTTTTTTCTGCCCCCTGAGCCCCCAGGTCTCGACATCGCCGCCGCGCCGCCCCAGGTAATAGAAAGGGATATCGCCCACCCAAACCACGCGCCCGCCGGCGCGCAGGTAGGCCATCAGCAGGCAGGACTGCGAAGGCTTGGCCACCCCTTTCCTGGTCACGATATCCTGCGAGAAAGAAACGGAGCCCGGGTCCCAGGCGTCTTCGGTCTCGGCCACCTGGTCGGGCGCTATATCCTGGGTGAAAAAGCAGACGGAGCCCTCGGCGCCGCCGGCCACCTGGGCCTTCATCCATTCGCGCAGCTGGAAAGCGGTGAGCGGGACATAGCCGCCATTGTCGGCGAAATAGCGGGCCAGTTCGGCGCTATTGTGGACCCACGAGCACCCGAAGGCGGGATCGAAGAAAGTCACATGGCGCAGGGCGTGCCAATCCGTCACCTTTATTTTTTCGGGAGCGGCTTCAGCCATTCGCCCCCCTGTCCCCGTCCAGCCTTAAGGCCGCTTTAAGCAGGCGCAGCTCCATTTTCACCGTCAGGTTGCAGCCGATGTTGCTGACGCCGGGGCGGTGCAGTTCCTCGTAATACAGCAGCATGGATTTCAACAGCAGGAAAGCCGCGAAGCCGGGCCGCGTGGCGTGCAGTACAGCGAGCTCTTTGATAAAAGGGTGTTCGGAATTAATTACCGGGTTCAACCTGGCTTTCCTTTTCATGGCCATCCCCTCGCCCTCCCAGTGGCCCACCCCGTAAGGACTTCTCCTGAAGACGAAAGGCTGGCTTTCCCGGCCAGGCTCGCCGCCGGAGAACCTGGCGGGATAGACGCAGGCGTAGTCCCTGCCGCAGGTCTCGCCGAGCAGGGCCAGGGTTTTAAGGAAGGGCGCCAGCGTCGGATTTTCCCCGCCAGCGGCCTCGGTAAGGACCAGGTCCGAAACCGGCGCCGGGACCAGCTGCTCCCCGGTCCAGCCGATGAAATCCGAAAAACGGCAGCCCCTGCTTTCCAGGACCACGTGGGCGCCCAGCGCGCCGAGCGCGCGGGTGACCGGGTCCGCTTTTTTAGCGGTCAGGTAGCCGTCTATAACCCTGTCCGGGGACAGGGGCGAGTATAAGACTCCGGCTGAAAAAAGTTTTTTAGGAACCGCTTTAAGGTCCTCTATCGAAACCGCCGTCCCCGTTACCGTCGGCAAGATCTTCCACTCCTCCGGGTCGTGCCGGAAGCGCGAGAGGAAAGAACCGGACAGGACCTGGAGGAAGGTCTTGCGGCGCTCCCATTCGTATTCCAGTTCCTTGACGCCGGGCTCGTCGCCGGACGCCGCCGCTTTCGAAAGCCGCAGGGCAACCGCCTCCAGCTCCAGCCGCAGCTTGGCCGGCAGTTCTTTGGAGGCCAGGCGCTTGATGATCTCCATCGCCTTCCGGTAATTATCATCCTCCATCACATTGTCCCGCGTGATGGTATGCTCCAGGTAGCGGGACTTTATCTTGAATTCCACGCCGGGGATGAAGACCTTGCGGCCCTCCTTCAGCGTCAGGCCGCGGTTATAGAAGCCGTAAAAGGGCTTGTCCTCCCCGGTATAGGTCACCCTGTCCCCGCCGCGCTCCGCCTCCGGCGCGCAGAAGGCCATGACCACTTCGGTCCCCTCTTCGGCGTAGCGCAGGCTCTCGCCGCCGGGCAGGCGGAAGGGCTCGTTCACCTGCAGCTCCGGGACGCCCCGGCTGCGGTCCCTGAAGAAGATCCGCGTGTCGGCGTGGCGGCACCAGTATCTTACCGTGGCCAGCGACTTCTCCGAAAGCTCCGCGTATTCCTGCGGCGTCACCTTCTTATGGATCTCCACCAGCGTGCCGTCGCGCGGGTTCGGCATTTTATATTTGTTATAGGAGCGATAGCTGGGGAAATCCAGCCGCCAGCTCTCCATGTTCTTCGAGGTATAGACGCGGACCAGCGAGGGCTTCGGCGCGAAGACGGAAAGGAAGCCCACGCCGAATTTTCCTATCTTGGTGAGGTCGTTCTCCTTGCTGGACTTGAACAGCACCAGGAGGAAGTTGTCGATGATGTCCTCGTCCATCCCGCTCCCGTCGTCCTCGACGCGCATGATGGCCGTGCCCTGCCCGCCGGGCTCCAGCACGTACTCGAGGCTGACGTCGATGCGGTTGGACCCCGCGTCGATGGAGTTCTGGATCAGTTCGCGGTAGAAGGCGAGGGTGTCCGAGAACTGGTTGACCAGGTCCAGTATCATCCCCTGCGCCAGAACGTTATTTCCCATTTTCTTTTTGCCCGAGCCGCAGCGCCGCCTGCTGCGCCGAGAGGTTGAAGCGGATCTCGTTGACCCGGTCCAGGAACTTTTCCTCTTCGGAGCGGCGCTGCGCCTCCTTCTCGAATTTGCAGTAGGCCTGCAGCATCTCCATTATCTTTTCGAAAGGGACCGGCCTGGAAAGCTCCGCTATCATCTTTTCCTTCTCGGCGAAGGGCAGGCCGAAATAGGAGTCCGGCTCCTCGAAATCCTCTATGCAGGTTACCACGCGCCCGGCGAGGTGCTCCGCGGCCCTGCCGGAAAGCCCCTCCTCCACGCAGCGCGCGCCCACCTTGTCCCACTGCTCCGGCGTCAAAGGCAGCCAGGCGCCCTTCCCCTTCAGCTTGATATCCCGCAGCAGCCGCACGAAATCCGCGGCCGTCTCCGGGCCCGCCGCCGTGATCGGGTTCTGCGAGATGCGGCTGAGCGTGGCCTCGTCCATGTGGATGGTGTTGGCGTCGCAGACAAGGAACCATTTCCCGTTCTTGGGCCCGATGGTCCCGTCGAGGATGCCGAAGACGGTGCCCAGGATATTCTTCTCCTCCTGGCGGATGTCCGAGTCCGACCTGGCGGCGAAGGCCGTGTCTATGTCCGGCCAGTAGACGCCGCAGACGCCGTCGAAATCGAAGACCTCGTTCTTGAAGATATCCAGCAGGCTTTTCGAGGACTGGTTCTGGAAGGAGGAGGCCCAGTCGGTGCGGCGGATCACGCGCATCCTCGACGGCAGGCCGCTTTTTTCGCAGAGCCCGAGGAAATAGCGGCCGATGGCGTGGGCGGTCACGGTCTTGCCGCAGCCGGGCTTGCCGAGCACGAAGAGGATCTGGTTCCGCACTTTTTTCGGGTTCTTGCCCGCCTTCAGGTCGAAGCCGGCCACGTCGCGCGCGAGACGCCTGCCGGCGGCCATGAAGTCCGCGTTCCCCACTATATCGTCGAAGCTGACCGGCAGCAGCTGGCCGGGCTCGTCGGCGCCGGCGCGGGAGGTCTTCCAGCCGGTGAAAGTGAGCTTGCCGCCGCTCACCGACAGCTCCGGCTCTTTATCGAGGGCCTTCAGCGCCCTGGCGAGCAGGGAAAAATAGGAATTCAGGCAGCGCGCGGCTTCGCTGTCCCGCGCCGGCCGCTTGGCGCTGTCGCTGTGCCCGGCGTAAAATTTCAGGAAGGCGGCGCAGTCCGAAAGTATTTCGCCGGAAAGCGCGTCCAGCGGCAGGGCGGACCAGGCCTTGTACTGCCCGCCCGGCAGGCCGGCGGTTTCCGGCAGGGCCGAAAGCCCGGAAACCGAGGAGAGGCGCTCTTCGGACTCCCTGGCCAGGAGATAGGCGGCGTAAACGGGCGGCACCGCGCCGGAGGCGGAAGCCGCGCGCGCGCAGGCCAGGGCGCCGGAGACGGCCTCGAGGGCCTGCAGGTTCAGCTGGGTCGTGCCGAAAGCCCCTTCGTCCACCGCGGCCAGCGCCGCCGGCAGGCCGGAGCCGGCCACCAGGGCCCTGGCTTTCTCCATCTCTTTTTCGAGCGACTGCGCGTTAAGGGTTATGTTCATATGGCGTAGATTATGTTCCTCGCGGCGAACGGGGCGAGCAACCCCCTCAGGGCCGGCTCCGCGCTTTTGGAACAGGCGAATTTCCTGTCCTTGTGAACGCGGTAGCCGAGACTTTTCACTCGCTCCTCGATGAGGTCCTTGGCGTCTTTCGATAAATATTCGCGGAACATCCCCTCGAAAGGGTCGTTGTTCATGTCCATTTTCAGTTCCACCGAAGCCCTGTCCACCGGGAAATGCAGCACGGCGCAGTCTGCCGGGGCGCCGGCCGGCCAGCCGGGAGGGAAGCCTGTCCCGGCGCTCCAGAAGGGCCCTATGCGCGCGCGGCTGATCTCCTCCACGCGCAAGCCTTTGATCCCCCCCATTATAAGGAAGAGCAGCTCGCTCTCGTCCTGGGCGTATTTTTCCAGCCGCACCCTGAACTCCGCGGTGGGCTCGCTGTAATCCCCGCTGCGCGCCAGGAAAGCGCTGGACCAGGCCGCGTCCTTCTGCTCCAGCTGCAGGGTGTACCGCGTGAAACCGGCCGGCGAGACCGCGTAAGCGTCGTAGACCACCTCGAAAAAAGCGCTGCCGCGCTCCCTGTCCACCCGGCGCAGTTTCACTTCGAGCCGGTTCAGCGGCTTGAGGGCCGCCCCCAGCAGGCGCCGCAGGTAGTCCAGCTTGGCTTCGGCGTGCGCCGGCAGGGCGCGCCCCGCCGCCCGCCTTTCTTCCTGACTGGCTATATAGACCGGGGCCAGGTCCCCGTCTATCTTCACGGCGAGCATCTCCTTCAGGAAAGGCAGGCCGCTCAGCTTGTCGGCCCTGATCTCGTCGTAAACGCCGCGCCGGAAAGCGGGGGACAGGCAGGAGGCGTAGGCGGCGCAGACAAAAGGGTCGGGATAGGAGGAGTTGAGGCGGCCGGCCAGGATCAGCGCGGCCAGGGAGCGGCAGTAGGCCTCCAGGCCTTCGCCCGAAAGCCGGATAAGCCGCCCCTCGCCGGCCCGCGCGTTCAAGGCTTAGCCCGCCTTGGGCCCGCCGGCGGTCTTGGCGTATTCTTTTTTGGCGAGCTCTATGGTTTCGCCGATGCGCTGCTCTTTGATGGAGCGCTCGGCCGCCAGGTTGTCGCTCACCAGCTTTTCCGTCTCGGTGTCGTAGATCTTCATCTCGGCGGTCAGCTTGGTCACGTTCTGGGTCAGGTAGAGGGAGGTCTCGGAAGCCAGCCTGGCCAGCTTGTTGACGCTCTTCTTGAGCGACTCCATGGACCTGTTCATCTCTATGGTCAGCTCGCCGGCCTTGGAGATGGACGCCAGCCCGGCCATATTGCCGTGCAGTTCGTTGAGCATCTCGTTGCCCGTGGTGTAGAGCGTGTTCATGTTGCCGTGCAGGCTGGTCATGATCTCAAGGAAGTGGTTGTTCATCGTGATGATGGCGGAGATGCGGTCCTCCGCCGTGGAGAAGAAGCGCAGCTGGGCGCCGTGCTCG
>Ga0209211_10006959_pt1 | contig 16094 bp, 13 predicted proteins | sample RifGroA2_FD_183992 | JGI IMG/M metagenome (GOLD analysis project Ga0209211, IMG submission 183992) | Groundwater microbial communities from Rifle, Colorado, USA - Groundwater A2 (SPAdes) (version 2) | ecosystem: Environmental > Aquatic > Deep subsurface > Groundwater | place: Rifle, Colorado... | reverse complement strand
AATATGACCCATCTCTGCACTTAATAATATATACAAACCATTTCCAGTTCATGCTGTAGCCCTTCAACAAGTTCAGGGACTAAAATATTTTATTTATTGTATCTTTAACACTCCATTTTTTGTTGCCGGCGCCGTAAATATATCATTATCATCCACGGTTACGGAAACAGGAATTTGAGCAGAGGTCGCGCCTCGGGTATCAACTGATAAAATATACGGATTTTCCGGCAATCCTTCGGATGCAACCCCGGCTGTTCGCCAAGAAAAAGAAAAACTATTTCTTGATTTTCCGGCAAAAAAGAATGGCTCGGCTAAAAGATCTACCAAAGCGTCTTTGGTCGCGGAAAGCGATGATACGGCGGAACGCGGTTCAATCCCGCCCAAAGGCGAGGAGGCATAAATGACGGCGCGTGGGCTTCGGGGAGCAATTAAGAGTTCCCCGGTTTTGCGAATGCGTTTTTGCGAATCCTCCACCACGACCCTTATCCAGTGTAGGCGCCCCTCAAATGATCCCGCCTTAAAACGAAAGATGTTTGATCCGACGCCAGATTGTGCGCGCGTGTCATCATTAATGCTCCATTGATATATTAGGTTTTCCGGCCGGATAACGGAGCCGCCCAGTGAAATTCTTGGGATGGCGGTTACGGTAATTTCGGAATTGGGAGATGGCAGGGCTTTGCCTTTGTACCATTTGGGAACATAGGTATTTGCCTGCCACACAAGAGCAATATCCGATACATATATCGCCAGCGAGGATGTTTCCGGATCGCCTTGGGGCGGAGTTGCGCGAACATCAACACGAATAGCAGTGCCTGCGTCTCCGGCAGTAAGTTCAATAGTGTGGCGTCCGCGTCCGGAAAGGTCAGATCGCGTGCGTCCGCTCACGGTCCAGGAAAAATTAGTGGCATTGGCATCAGCTGACGGGATTTGAGCAATCACCTTAAATTTTTCTCCAGGGTTTGGGGAAGACGGCGTTGCGGAAAGCGAAGTAAATTGGATAGTCGGTATCATCCCTTGGAATAAAGACGGGTCAAGGGCCGGAGGCAAACCGCCCCCGGTTGTCCCACCCGGCAAGGCGTCGCCCCCCTGGATTTGTTGAAGCAGGTTTAGTATGTCCTGGGGGTTGTTAAGCTGGGCAAAAGCGCTTGTCCCCATGAGAACAGCCAGTGATATTAAAGTTAAAATCAGTCGCCTGTTCATAAATGTATTATACACCGCTTAGTATTAAGTATTAAGTATCAAGTATTAAGGTAATTTTTTCGTCCTTAATACTAAATACTTGATACTGCATACTCGTTATTGCGCTTTTTGCTTGCCGTATTCCTCTTTGGCCTTTCTTATCAGCAAAAGCTGTTCCGGGTCGGATGTTATAATCTGGTCTTCGGTGTAGGAGGCCATGGTTTTTATGGCAACATGCTTCATCCCGGCAAAAAATATGCCTTCCCCGCGATCCGCCTCCAGTAATAGGAATTTTTCCTCTTCGGTCAGATTGAAAGTTTGTTTTACCAAATCAATCGTGGCCGGGGACTGCTTCATCAAAAGCTGCATAGAGGAGTTGGTAATAATCGGTTTGCCGTACGGCGAGCTCATAAAGTCCCCCACATCCTGCGTAATGGTGGAAAGTCCCAGATAATATTTCCGCCCTCTTTTGGCGATTCCGAAAAGAAACGACGCGCCGTCTTCGGTTTTCATCATCCACCACGCTTCATCCACTACTAAAAGGCGTTTTTTTAAAGTAGTGCGCACGGAATTCCAGATGTAGCGCAGAATAATGAACATTCCGGCCGGACGCAGTTCATCTTCCATGTCGCGGATGGAAAAAACCACCAGGCGGTTATTCATTTCAATGTTGGTCGGCTGGTTTATAAATCCGGCCCAGGTGCCGGTGGTGTATTTGCGCAGTTTCATGGCCAAATTTTCCCCGCCGGTCATACTGGCCAGCACCAGTTCCAAATCCGAGAGAGTCGGCGATACGGCGTTGGCAAAATCCGTTTCCGGGGTAATATCTCGGGAGGCATAGGTCTCGGTTATGGCCTGATCCAGTATCGCGTCTTCCTCCGGGGTAAGCCCCCCGAGCAGTATGCGAAAAAGCCCGATTAAATTTACGATGTTTGAACGCAGCACATCGGAAGGCGATTCATCCTCCCGCGCGATGGGAAGATCAAACGGGTTGATATGGTGTTTGGAAGTGAGTGAGATGTTTATGTATGATCCGCCCACGGTTTGCGCTAAGTATTCATATTCCTTCTCCGGATCAATTATGATTATATCCACGTCCCACATTAAAGAGCGCATGATCTCAAGCTTGGCGGCGTATGATTTCCCGGCGCCGGCCACGGCAAAAGTTACCGAGTTGTAGTTTGGCAAAGAGAAACGGTCAAAAAGCACCAAACTGTTGTTGTGCCGGTTAATCCCGTAAAGTATGCCTTTATTGGAAGTAAGGTCAAACGACGTAAAAGGAAAAGTGGATGATAAGGGCGAGGTATTTAAATAAGTTAGCACGCCCAGCCGCTCGGTGTTTAGCGGCAATACGGACTGGAATCCCTCTACTTGCTGGAAGAGCGCGGGCTTGGTATATACGATCTTCGCTTCCAGCATGGATTTTATTTCGGTTTCGGTTTTGTTTAACTCCTCCTCGGAAAACCCATAAATTGTCAGGTACATGGCGAAATTGAAAATACGTTCTTGCGCCTGTTGAAGTTTGTCGCGCAGATCTTCCAGATCCTGGTAGGCGGTGTCAAGTATTGGATCACGCACCAGTCCTTTTTCCTGACGGTCCGCTATTTGGGATTGCACCTGCGCTACTTTGCGCCGTAGCGTCCGCAGGATGGATGCCGTATCCACGGGCTGGATGTGCAATGAGATGTCAAATACTTTATCCAGATTTATTATGGGGCTGAACCAGTTGGTATGAAGATAGCGCGGATAGGAAAATACAAAAATAGTGCGCGCGAATTTAGCGCCCAGGCGCATATAAGTCGGCTTTACCTCCAGAGCCGAGGGCGAGAGCACGTCTTTTAACGCCAGCTCGCCCTGCTGGTAAATTTCCTGCGGGAATACTGCAAACATCTGCGGATCAGTGGAGGTCTCTTGAGTTTTGGTTCCAAATAAAGCCATATTCGCGAATAGCGCTAACAGCTCCGCCGCCCTTGGCGGCTTTGCGAACAGCGCGAACAAGTCCTGTTGGTGCTGTTCGTTACTGTTCGTGCTGTTAGCGGTTAGTTTCCCCGGTGGGTGTTATATTTTCAAACTCGGTGGGATTATAAAGCCCGTAGAAAAGTTCAATCAATTCTTCGGTCTGCAGCGGTGCCGAGCGAACCCCAAGCCGTTGCATTCCGCCTACCACCGAATCTACCCTTTGCCAGAGCTGGTTTTTATGCTCTTCAAAAATATCGCCTCGCTCTGCCGGAACTTTTTTGCCAAGGCCCAGCGTAACCATCACGTCTCCTAAAAAACCGGATTGCTCAATTGAGGGTGGGGTAAAGGGAACTACGGCGTAAAATGTTTTGGCCATGATATTGGTCATATCCACGAAGGTTTTGACAAACTCCATGTACTCGTTAATCTGGATTTTCAAAAGCTCGTTGTCTTCCTCTTTTTGGCGTCCGGCCAACGTTTCCAGATAGGGCGCGATATTCAAGCGCCGCGAATGAACCACAAATTGCACCGGAAAATCAAGGGAATTCAAAAAATTCTGATATTGGAAAATAATCGCATCCTGTTCGTCCGTGGATTTTAAGGCAAAGTTCAAAGACGAGCACATGAGCACAACCCGAAGCCCGCCGCCGTCTTTCAGGGTGATTATCCCGTCGCGGATAGTGTCTATGGCTAAAAAATTTTGTGCCGGACTGGCTGTTGCCATAATGTGATGCCAATCTACAAATTTTATGCTAATCTAGCGAATTGCGAATACGTCACTCCTTTATCAATGAGTTAAGAACTCGTTTGGGGCGTAGAAATTTGTCTCTGAAATTTATCAATAAACCCAACTTTTTATTAAACGCAACCAAATACCGCTTTAATTGATAATAATCATGTTTTTCAAGCATGCGTTTGGCCTTAATTTCTAAAATAATTTTATCCTCAATTAAAAAATCCACTTTATTTCTTCCGGAAAATTCACCGATAAATGATATTGGCAGTACTTTTTCCCGTTCATATTTTATCTTGTAAAGTTTAAGATAATTTTCTATTGCGTCGCCATATTGCTGTTCATTTCGATAGCGGCCATTTTCGTTGTGTACAGCGAAAAGAACACCCCCGATCTTATAAGAAAGTTCTGCATAAATAGGTTTTTCTTTATAAATCATATATTAGCAATTTGTAGATTGGCATTAAATTCGCATCTGATTGGCATCACATTTACTGTTCGTTCTGTTCGTGTTTGATGTCCAAGCTCCACGCCAAATCCGATAATTTGGATTCGGTGATTTTGGGAATATTGTTTACTACGGCCCCGGGTTTTTTGGGCTCCTCCGCGGTGGATATGGTTTTCGGAGCTCCCTGCTCCTTTTTCCAAAGATAGAGCCGCGGACGCAGAAAATAAGTAATGGCGTTTTTCATGATTACTGGGAATGGGCGTTCGTTTATTTTTAAAAACGCCAGTCCTCCGCAAAGCGCGGATATTAATGCCGCCAGCGGCCAGAAAAAAAACGGCGCCAAAAATATGCGTATGACTACAATGATCATGGCGCCTGCGCCCAAATAAAGCGACTGGGCAATTGTTAAAGGCCCGATCACCTTGTCTTCCACGGTAATAAATTGGGGAACTTGATATTGCCTCATTGCTGGAATTACGAATTAGGAATTATGAATTATGGTTCGGGAATGTTTTATGAGCCCATTGGTAATTTTATGAACACGTATGGCCTGATCTGAAATTCTACTGTATACATCGGCTGTTAAATAGCCTACATCTTTGGCAATGAGAAGTTGGTTCTGTATTTCGGTTATTGAGCCCAGCGCCGTCGTATAAAATTGAACCTTTTCTTTATAGGAATTTCTACTGAATCCCTCGGCTATGTTGGATGTGATTGAAACCGCAGCTCTGCGTAGTTGATTGGACAAACCAAACTGTTCTTCTCTGGGGAATTGAGTTGTTACATCATAAACCTCAAGAACCAATTTATGTCCTTCCTTCCAAGCATCTAAATCAGTGAACAGTTTAATTTTCTTCGCCTCAAATTCGTTATTCATGTCCCCGTGCTAATTAACAGACTCTCTATAAGGATCTATTTCCGATGATGACGTTTTGTTCTTAGTGGTTTCCGGCTGTTTATTTAGGTTATCACCTAATTCCTTATTCCTTATTCCTAATTCCAGTTTTGATGTTGGTTGTGATTTGGATGTCGTCACGGTTTCCTGCATAATTTGGGTTGGAGTAGCGGGCGTCACAGGCACTGGCGTTGTTGTTCGGGATTTCGGCGGTTCGCCCCCTAATTCCTTATTCTTTATTCCTAATTCCCGTAAATTGATCGGCGGAACTTTTGGCGAAGAGGGTGGCATTGTGGGCTTGTATTGTGATCTTAAATCAATCGGTTGCCCCCCCAGTTCTTTATTCGTGTTGCCTAATTCCTTATTCATAATTCCTAACTCCTGTTTCGTCATCCATGACGGCATGGTTCCGGCCGGAGGCGGTACGGGCGGTGTTTTAATTTCCGGAGTTTTCAGAATTTTTATCACCTCGTCTTTTAAGTCGGTTGGCAGACCGGGTTTTGCCGCTGTGGGTATAGTTGTTGGAGTGGTTGGCGGCTTTGGTATGGTTAGCGGCGGGGTTGTAGCAGCTGGTTTCGGTTCTGTCCTTGATTCCTGATTCATGCTTCTTGATTCATCATCTATTATGGGTTCCCTCCCTATCCGCATTTCCGATTTTTTGATTGCCGATAAAGCGGGTGAAACAGCTGGAACCGAAGTTACTGCCACTCCGCCCTTTTGTATGGTTTCTGCAGAAATATCAAATTGGTGCGCGGATTTCAGAATTTCGCGTAACGGATGGAAAATTTGATGATTTATTTCTTGTGAAATTTCCCTTGCCATACTCTCATCAACTTGCAGGCAAGTTTTAAGTGCGGCGACAAACTCTCCGGGGCGGTTAAGCCCCATGATTATATATCCGGTTTCTTCTGAAAGCTCTCCAGTTCTATCAATCGTTAATCCAAATTTTTTACCTATCGCGTACATCTTTTCTGCAATTTCCGGACTCAAAAGCGCGTCTTTCAAGGGGGAAGGTATTTTACGATATTGTGATTCTATGTCTTGTTTGGTGTGGCGGGGCATATATTTATATGGGGGTTCCACGTAAATTAGTTATATCTTCGTCAAGGCGCGCGATTTTATCTTGAATTCCGGGAACGTCTACTTCCCGGATTTTCCTAATTTGTTTGTCCGATCCGGGTATGTTTTGCAGACGCTGAGCCTTATTTTGTAAATCAGAAATTTGATCGGTCAATCGTTGTTTTTGCGAAGCAAAATTAGAAATTTTGTCCGTAGTTGATTCCGCGGCGCGCATAGCGTCTTCGCGGGCGAGTTCGCGGGGCTTATATGTTTTAAGTTCCGGTGGAGGACGAACACCAAGTGTGTTGGTATTCAGATACCGATAGGTATCGGCTCTCATTTGTCTCATAGAATCCGGAGTTAAGTAAGAATTGGCTGCGTTTGTGGCATCATATTGCATGGCTTTGGTTAGGGCATCCGGATTATTTCTTTGCATCTGTGCAATATGGGATGGCGTAAATTGTTTCCACATTTCAGCCGCAACTTCCGGCGTGATTGAGTCCTTGGACCATTTGCCGGCTTCGTCCGGCCTCACTTTTTCTATTACCCTGCGCATAGCATCTGTGTCATTAACCGCATCGGTGACCAGCCCTTTTCTCGCGAGGTTAGGATTAAGTTTTAAAGCGTCACCATGCAAGTCAAATTTTGCGGCCAACTCAATCGCGCGTTGCTTTTCTGCTGGAGTAAGGAGCTTGGCGGTTTTTTCATCTTCAAGAGATGCTTTTGCCATGGCCGATGCGGCTTTTTCATTAAGAGGGGTTACGCTCCTATATGATCTTAGTAAGTCAGCTTTAGCTTCTGGACCTAGATGTTCGTTTTGTTTTGCCAAATCCTGCACGTCTTTTCGATCTTTCGCATACATCTCGGCTGTTTTTCTCATTACCGGACGCATAGCTGCGCCGACATATGGAACTTGGCTTACGGCTTTTGATCCCTCCTGAACCCACTCTTTCATTTTGGGTTGGCGCATAATCGCTCCGGCTCCTCCGGCAAGTCCGACAGCCGCCCCGCCTAGAGCGAACATTCCTACAGTTTTGCCAAGGCCTATGGCAATATCGCCGACTGCGCCGGCGGTCTGGCGGGCGAGCTTTGCGCCCGCCAACATAAAACCAAACGCCAGCACTATAATCACAAACCGGTTAAAATCAAGGGGTCCGGTATCGTTTACCGGTGACACGGCGTCAATTTGCTTCAGCATAAAGAAAGCAACATACAGGAACATATAAAAGATCGGCGCAAAGAAGGCGTATTTAAAAAGGTTATCTATCCAGCTTTTCCAATGCTTTTCGGCAAATCCGCCCGGAATAATATGGCAAAGAAAAGCCAAGGGAGCTAGAATCGAAAGAAGCGCCATCATTATAAAGCGAGTAAAAATTGCGATCGTGCCGATAAGAAATACCGCGGTTGCCATAAGCATAAATATGATAGTGATTCCTAACCACACCGTTTCTTTAAGTAGCGCCGCGTCGTCTCCTACGTTCAATGCCCACGCAAGAAGAGGCCCTGCGGCTGAAAGTGCGCACGCTCCTATTGCAACCGGAGTTAACCATCCAAGTGATACAAATGCTCCCACAACAGCCAAGCCACAGGTCGCAGTCCCAGTATGCCATGCTTGCGCAGATTCTATTCCAATAGACGCAAGCATTGTATCTTTAATATTTTGATATGCTCCCTCTTCTATGGGCATAACCGTTGTCATTTCCGATTCTAAGGCGGTAGCATTATAAGTAGCTTGATTGTCTGCAAGTCCTTCCTGACTGATTTTTTCAAATACCGACTGGAGTTGTCCTGCATTCATTATGTAATCCCCGGGTTTTTGGGGCATGCGTGAGGCAATAGTTACCGCAATCGCATTTGTGAACGCATAAAGGCCGGTAACCATCGCTAAGCTAAAGTTGATCAGCATGGCAACGGCAATGACCCGAATAAGGAGCTTGCGTCCCCCTAATTGTTCAAAATTTAATATTATGGAAAGCGCGATCCAAAGCAAAATTAGTAGGAAGAAAGAATTTGCGATATCGCGCATGACTCCCCACGATATAATAACTCCGGGCATGCTTGCCGGCAGACGCGTAATTGTTATCCAAAACACCTGATTCAAAAAATTTGCCGAAAATCCAAGGATCCAGGCCACAACCGCCCGGATTATTTTAAGAACGGCCCCCGTCGCTAATAATGTTATAGTAAGTACGCCAAATTCAGCATGTGCTGGTGATGGGACGCCAAGAAACAACGCCAATATCCACATCCAGCGAGTATGGTATGAACTCGGCATCAATCTTTTGATTATTTTTTTAAATTTTAACATAAGCTCGACTCGTTTAATTTCATCACCTCAAGATTTTATTGCATATGATCAGTTTTTTACTAAAATATCCCGGTCATTACTTTCTGGATAAGCGCGTTTAATATGGCGTTTATCATTTCCTCTATTTCATGTGAGTTTACAATCTGTTCAAGTGGGGTGTCCACCGCGGCTTTTTCCAGCGCCCGCGCTACGGTAGCGCCCGGAGTGGTGGTTCGGCATTGAGTATAGTATGTGGGTTCTCCAGTTTCTAAATTATAATCTCCGTCCGGAACTTGTTGGCAATCCTGAATACCGAGAAATCCTTTGCCGGCAAGGAAATTATTTATCAGAGAATCTTTTACCTCTCCTCCCAGCCTAAGTTTGTCGTCTATGGCAAATATAAGCGCTCCGGCAGGATCGGCAGTCGGGGTAAACGCCAAATGGAACCAGGCCGGCCAGCCGCCATTCTGAAAGTTTGTAAAGAAATTTTGTAAATTTGAAACTATATTAGAAATCGTGCAGCTGTATTTTTGGCTAAACGCCCTGCTGCCGGGCGAGCGAAGCGCGATTTGAAGATACGCTCCAATATTTCCACAAAGATTAATTCCCGCCAGTTTGTTTAAAAATTCGCCGAGCTGTAAATCCAATTGTCTTCCTAATTCTTGTTCTAAATTCTGTATAAAATTTCCGCCGCCGCCCTGAATCCAGGAAACAATTGATCTGGTAATTGTCTGAAGTGCCGCATTTCTTGCGGTTGCCACGAGAATGTCAAGGGTATATTCTTTGATGCATTCAATATCCAAAATGGCGCAAGCTATGGGTGGTTTGACAATTGGCACTAGGGCCTGCGCTTTTTGCGGAACAACTAAAATCGCGGCAGGAATTAGGAGCGAGGGAAGAAGCAGTGCAAAAATAAGAAGACCGGAAAGTTTTTTTTGTAAATTTTGCCAGGAATTTGTTGTGAACAGGCGATTTGACATGGGTTTATAAATTTGCTATATTGCAGATAAATGGTGAGAGTTCATATATCATGGATTTTCCGCTTGTCAGCAAAAAGGGTTCTTGAAAAAGACCCCTTTTTGTTTTAGGGTGATCTCGTGGATCCGGGTCCGTGATGTATGTAGTAACATCCCGCCATTGACAAGCGGAGAAGCGGGTGCAAATCCCGCCGGATCCACACCTGAAATCCCGTCTTTGCTGATGGGATTTTGGTTTTTGCCGCAATTTTTAAATTGAAAATTCATTGAAAATTGTAAATTGATAATTGTAAATTTTATTGTGGTTGTTGTATAAGTAACGGATAAAGTAACACCGCTTTGTCGTCCTCGCTGAATGTTATTCCGCGCGCTTTCAGCCATTCGGGAATTGTTACGGTGTGAAACTCGGTTGCTTCGCGCCGCATTTTAATGCGGGCCGACATCACCACCAGAGCATATACCGCATCTTTGGGATCTGTGGCTTGGATCAGTTTTATTTGTTCGGTTCCTTTTCGCGCGTACCAAAGTTCTTGTTTATGAAATGTGGCGATGGTGCGGGGCGCGGGGAGTTTTTTCAAGTCCCCGGCGATATTTTCCCGCGCCTCAATAATCGGCGTTATGGCATCCAAGGGGCCACGGCTTTCTTCTTCCAGCGCATTTGCCAAAAATTCCATTTCGTCCGCGTCCTGCAAAGACGGCACATATTTTTCATAAATTCCGGCGACTGAATTGAAATAATTTTTTATAGCCGCATCGTTTGAATCATTATTTATGATGATTTCCGAATCCGGGATTGATTTTTCGGAAAACGGTTCATAAGGCGAAAGTTTTTGGATATAGGAAACGAACTCATCGCTGAATTTCTGGTCTGCTCCGGGTTTAAGCAGGGTTTGCAATCCGTCCAGACCCCCGCTGCCCAGAAACTTTTGCACAAAATAATCGGTCAGGTTTACATTTTTTTGCGCGGCTTCTTGCAGGAGCTCGGCGGCCGGCGCGGTTTCCGCTTCGGATCCGGCCGAATCAATTTTCTCCGGTTCGGCTAATTTGTCTCCTGGCCCGGCTTTCAACGGGTCGCGATTTTTAGCAATCTCCTCGCCGTCGGGCGTTCCGTCCCCGTCCGTATCTGATTTTTGCGGATCGGTTTTGTAAAAAATTTCTTCCCAGTCCTTCAGGCCGTCTTCGTCCGAGTCCTTGGCGAGTTTAGTCGGTTTTTCGGTTTGTTTCCCGGCCTCAATTCGCGTATCGGAAAGGTCGGTAAGGCGGGAGGTAAATTGCGGTCCGATTAGCGCGTAAATTCCAACTGTTCCAAGTATCAGCACGATTAAAACCGCAAGAATCTTTCTTGCTTTTTTGCCCCTGCTTTTTGGCGGGATGTCCACATATTCCACTGCATCTATTATACTCCACCCCGATTTTTAATAGGAGAAGTGAGGGTGTGGATAAGTATGCGGCATGCATTCAGTCGCGTGTTTGAGCTATTATGAGAGTGAAACACCCAAATGTTATTGGCTGAACACGTTGAAGTCGTACATTGAGGTAGTCCTTTCCTTCGACAGGCTTAGGATAAACTACTCGGGGACTATTTATCACTATGCTTTCAAATAAATCCATTATTATCGGAATAGGAGCAATCATTGTACTGGCGATAGTTTTTTTTATATTTATGCCATTTTTTAGGAAAACCGAGGGGGATCGGAATCTGGGGACGCTCCCTAAAACAGGGGAGCGTCCTATCGGAGCTGTTCCCGCATCACGACCTCCGACGTTCACGTCTTCGCCTCTTGAGGCATTAAAGCCGATTCCTGGCGTTATTCCATTGACCACTCCGCTTCTTGTAGATCCGGGAGAGAGGGGTATACCTTCACAGGAAATTGGAGAAATAAAGCCGCCATCTAATCTTTTGTCCATTCCCGAGGCAGTGCAAAAAACTAAGGAAATATACGAAAAAATACAAAGAAATCTTGGAATTTCTCCGCCCGCAACCGGGCCCCTGACGGAAAAACAAATTTTTGACATTATCTGGCCCCCGGAATACGTTACCGGGCTTAGGGGTCTGGAAAATATTGAGATACGAAATGGAGAGATGGTGGGGTTTGTTCCTGCTGCGTCGCCTCCGGCAGAGCAAATCGTGGAGCCGGCCGAGAGCGAACTACCCGAAATCAATTGGTATATTTTGCCAAGTGAACGCAGCGCGTTTAAGACCGACGCGGACGTATTTAAATCACTTAAAAATTTACTTATGATATTCCATCAAAATGGATGGATAAGCGACCAAGAATATCCAATTTTTCAAAAAGCGCTGAACGAAACCCTTCCCCATATGATTCAGGAAGAGCGAAAGAATCTTCAGTCCGGCCTGCCACAATCACGGACATTGCCGGGGCAGCAGCAAATCATTGTGGATGGGAATCCAGCGGTTCTCTCGGATGACATATTGAAAGGCCTTTCATATGTACTTAAAGCAGGGGAGCCGACCAACGCCGCCTGGATTCGCGGGGCGGATTGCTATAAAGACGATATTCCGGTATATCCGGTTCCTGGATTCAGCGCGCCAGCGTTTTTTTGCAATGCCGGCCTGCATGTACACTGTGGCCACAGCGGCTGTTTTTTGCATTTTCATAGGGACTGTCTCCCGCATAGCGTAGGATGTCATATTCCTTTAGGGTGCCTTAATTTGGTGTGCAAAGTGTGGCCAAACGCCGTTTGGGATGCGCCGTGGTACCCATTGCCCACGACCATGTGCGGATGCGGATGATGACGAGTATTAAGTACCCAGTATTAAGTATTAAGGTGATAAAAAACGGCACACACCGTTTTTATTTTTCAAATCAGTTTTTCCTTAATATTAAAATACTATATACTTGATATTAATTTTGCCCATTGTTCCAGCGAGAGTTCTTGGGGACGGGCTTTGGGGTTTATTCCAGTTGCGGCAAATGCCGCGGCAATTTTTTGCTTACCCAGTTTTTTTCCGAGAACGCCAAGAAGCATTTTGCGTTTTTGCGAAAAGCCAAGACGCAAAATTTCAAAAAAGTTTTCCATAGATATTTTGTTTTTTTGAAAAAATCCGTCCGATATATCCGATATTGATATAATTGCAGAATCAACTTGGGGTTTTGGATAAAAGCAGTCGGCCGGAACGTCTTTTATAATTTGCGGAGTCCCGTATACCTGGACTGAAAGCGTGAGAAGATTGGCGTGCGGAGGTTTTGCTGTGATGCGTCGCGCAACCTCTTTTTGCACGGTGAGGACAATGCGTTCAGGGCGTGGCTCGCATTCAAGCAGGAGTCGTATAAGCCGCGCGGTTAGGTAATAAGGGATATTAGCGACTACTTTATAGGAATTAGTTTGTAGCTTGTAGTTTGTAGTAATTTCCGATAATTTTTTTAAAATATCACCCTTGATTATTTCAATATTTTTAACTCCATCCTTCTTAAATCTTTGCGTTAAATTTGCGGCTAGATACTCGTCTTTTTCAACGGCAATAACTTTTCCCGCGGTTTTGGCAAGTTCGCGGGTAAGTATCCCGGTCCCCGGGCCGATCTCAAGAACGGTGTCTTTTTGCGACACCTCTGCCGTTTTAATCAGGGTTGAAATAACCCAGCGGCATTTGAGAAAATATTGACCCAGTGACCTTTTTGGATACATAAAAGACGCGAATATTAAAGTTTAATGATTTCTTCTCCCTCCACCTCCATCAAATGTTCCGGAATTTCGGATAAAAACCGCGAAGGAGGATTTATTTGGATGGAGCCGAATTGGGTGCGCTGGAGCGCATAAGTAAGGAAAATTTGATCTTTGGCGCGGGTAATTCCCACATAGCAGAGCCGCCGCTCTTCTTCCAGATCGGCCGGATTAAACAGTGTGCGCGAATGAGGCAAAATCCCGTCTTCACATCCAGCCAAAAAAACAGCGGAAAATTCAAGGCCTTTAGCCGCATGTAAAGTCATTAGCTGGACGCCGTTTTTGCCTGCCCCGTAGTGAACGCTTTGCGTTCTACTATTGGGGTTTTTTTCTTCCGTTTCTTCCATATCAGACATGAGGGATACGTCTTCCAGAAGCTTTTCGATCCCATTAGGCGGAGAATTTTCGGAGTATTTGGCAGCCAGATTCAAAAGTTCCTTGACGTTTTCCCAGCGTTCATCCGCATTAAGGGCGCTTTCCTCCAGGTATTCTTTATAGCGGACGGAGGCAAGCAGGAATTTAAGAAACGGCATAGCCGGCCTGTTTTTTATTTCCTGGCGCAACTTTTTCATGAGAATATGGAAGTTCTCTAGTGCCGCTAAATTGCCGGTTTTTTGTCCAGCGTTTGCCAGATAAAAAAGCAGGGCGTTTTTGCCAATGCCGCGCGCCGGGACATTGGCAATGCGCTTCAAGCTGAAAAGATCGCGCTCGTTTAAAATATAGCGCAGATACGCTAAAAGATCTTTTACTTCTTTGCGCTGATAAAATCGGATGCCACCCGTGATTTTGTAGGGAATTTTCCGTATGAGCATTTCTTCTTCAAGGGCGCGGGATTGGGCATTGGTGCGGTAAAGCACCGCGATTTCATGATGCCGCACCCCCTCTTTCAACAATTGACTTATTTGTTCGCCTATGAATTCCGCTTCAGCCCGCTCGTTTTCTACTGCGATTACTTTTAACTTTTCTCCACCCGCGCGATCAGTCCATAGATTTTTCTTTTTTTGCAGGCGGTTTTGGGAAATAACGCTTCGCGCCGCATCCAAAATTGCCTGGGTTGAGCGATAGTTCTGGTCAAGTATTATAACTTTGGCATCCGGCCAATCCCTTTCAAAATTTAAAATGTTGCGGTAGTCAGCATTCCTCCATCCGTATATGGCTTGGGCATCATCTCCGACAACCGCAATATTGCGGTATTTGCGGGCCAGCCCCGCTATCAGGACGTATTGGGCGTGATTCGTATCCTGCCATTCATCTACATGAATGTAGCGAAAGCGTTCCTGATATGCCTCTAAAATTTTGGGTTGCAAATCGAAAAGCCGGCAGCATTGCATAAGCAGATCATCAAAGTCCATGGAATTTGATTCCTGCAGGCGCTTTTGGTAAAAGGCATAAGCGCGATGGAGTGTTTTAGGGAAAAGATCGTTTAAGTTCTCGCGCTTCGCATAGTCCTCCGGGCCGACAAGCTCGCTTTTTAGTCCGGATATGGAATTTAGAAGCACGGGCGCGGAGAATTGTTTGGGGTTTATGCCTATTTCTTTCATAACTTCTTTTAGAATTGAGAGCGAATCATCTTCATCGCAGACCGTGAAATTCGGGAAAAACCCAAGTTTGGTCGTGTGATGGCGTAAGATGCGAAGGGCAAAAGCATGGAAAGTTCCGATAAACCCCGTTAGAGGTCCGGCGCCAAAGGCACCGGCAGACGCCATATGGCGTCTTACTTCTAACGGGGTGAACGGCTCTTGTAAAAGTGTATTAACTCGGGTTCTCATTTCATTGGCGGCTTTGTTGGTGAAGGTCACGGCCAGAATATTTTCTGGGGATACCCCCTTTTGGATCAGGTGAGCGATGCGGTGGGTCAAAACCTTGGTCTTTCCGGATCCGGGGCCGGCCAAAATCAAAACCGGACCTTCAGTGGCCTCCGCCGCTTCACGTTGTTTCGGATTTAGATCGTCAATTAGAGGATTTGGCATGTGGATATTATATGCTTGACGCGGGGTTTTGGCGGGGGTATTGTATGGATGAGCCGGATAACGGTTTTTTATTTTGGGATGAAGAATCGCAATCCAGTTGTAAAATAGATGAAATTTGTGATAGGTATGCAACTTTTAAGAGAAGACCGCCAATATTAACATTAAATTAAATTTCAAACCGGCGCAAGCCGGAGTTAAATCAAATAGATTTCCTATATATAAGCCCTTTTTTGAAAAGGGACGAGTTTCTATTTTTTTCATTATGCTTTGCACTATTTCTGTATTTGGATCAGCGAAACAGGCAAACGCCTGGTTTTTGGCCGATATCTGGCGATCAATTGCCAATACACAGGAGGAGCCGGTAGATAGTTTTTCCGGAATCGGATTCAGTGCTATTTCGCTGCCATTTTTGGGAAGTCGGGTGTCACTGGCCGTTCCCTCTCCGGTTTTGGGTAGCGGCGGGCCAGATGAGAACGAGGAATTAACTCCTCTTTTGGTGAGTCAGGAAAGCGCTTTGGTGTCAACAAAAAATCCCCTGGGCACGCTCCCCAATCCTCTACAGGGCGCCATTATTATATATACTGTTCAGTCCGGAGACACGCCGGGCGCCATAGCCGATTATTTTGGAATTTCTTTGAATACGCTTCTTTGGGCCAATAATATCCGAAATTCGAATTTGATTAAAGTCGGGGATGAGCTTATTATTTTGCCCGTATCCGGAGTTAAATATGAAGTGGCAAGCGGCGATACGATTGAGTCCATCGCCAGAAAATTTAAAGGCGATGTGGGCGATATTTTGGGGTTCAACGGATTGGCGCCGGGAGAAATACTTGAGGTAGGATCGGTAATTATAATTCCGGATGGAGAAATCGCATCGGCGGCTCCGCCACTTTCTCCAACCCG
>Ga0209211_10006958_pt1 | contig 16095 bp, 12 predicted proteins | sample RifGroA2_FD_183992 | JGI IMG/M metagenome (GOLD analysis project Ga0209211, IMG submission 183992) | Groundwater microbial communities from Rifle, Colorado, USA - Groundwater A2 (SPAdes) (version 2) | ecosystem: Environmental > Aquatic > Deep subsurface > Groundwater | place: Rifle, Colorado... | reverse complement strand
TGGCAGCAGTTGAAATGGGAGCGCAGCCAGCAGGGGATATGACTTTAGAAGCTGTTGGGCAAAAGCTGATGTATGCTCTAGGCAGAGCGCAGGCAGAAAATCGAACAGGAGATTCTAGATTAAATTACATAAATAATATAATGAAAACAAGCTACAACGGGGATATCACAATTTTGAATGCAAGAACATCTGTGCAGCCAATGAGAAAATTAATGGTGAGCTAATCCAATATTAAGGCAAGAAATGCACTATCCCCCTAATGCAGCCAATCCATCAATTATTGGACAAAATTAAATATGGCAAAAGGAAAAACCAAAAATGGCTTTTATTTTTATGGAATTCTAAGCAAATTAACAAATTAAACAGAAAATTTTAAATAAATCAAGCAAAACAACACAGAAAGAGCTGTTAAGAATGAGAGATGATGAAGTGAAAAGCCTTGCCGCAAACCTGTTTAACAAAAAACTTGCTCATTCTATGTATGATGCTATGGAAAAGGCAAAAAGCATCCTTAACATCAAAAGCCAAAAAGATATTGATGAGGATTTAGATTTTCGCATTGGAAGGGATATAAGCGCAGGCAAAAATGAGCAGAAAAATGAGCAGCCTGCCCAAAATGAAAATCAAAATGAAAAATTCACGGATGAGCTGAAGGAACTTGAAAGCATGGACGCTTCTGCACAAGCGCAAAGCCAAACGCAAAGCGCGCAAAAACATGAGGCAAAAAATGATGCCAATGCTTCAGACGCTGCAGCAGAAAATGAGGAAATGACGTTAAATGAGCTTATGCAGCAGGCTGATATAGACCTTGCGGAAATTGAGGCTGCTGAAAGGGCAAAGCTCCAAAAGATAGAGCAGGAAACTCAAATTATAAAGGAGGATTTAAAGGAGGCTGAGCAGAACCCTAAAATTATCGAGCAAGTAAAGGAAGAAATATCAGAGGTAAAGGAAGAGCTTAAAGAATTAGAGGAAGACAGAGCAAAACAGCTGCAAAGCCAAGAAGTTGCGCAGGATTCAGAAAGCCCGGAAGCCCAAGAGGCAATGGAAGAGCCTGAAATCAGTGATGAAGAGATTAATGAGGCAGATTTTGAGAATACAGACGAAGATAACAAAGCTAATTGATTATTTATATTTCTAAATTTGTTTATCAAAGAATATCTTCATGTTACATAAAATGCATAAAAAAGAGTTTAATCATCTCACCAAGATAAAAATCTAAAAAAACCACAATCTTTAAATATAAATTAACTACTCTACAATAATATCAACGTTGGTTAAAATGAAAAAACCCCTATTTTTGACTTTGGTATTCTCAATTGCAATTTTATCTGCCTTAAGCGCAAGTGCAGACCCGGGGTTTAACATAGTTGAGAGCCACATTAATATTACGACGGGCTCTGAAACCACGCTGAACCCAAGCTTTAAAGCCAATAATACCGGAACAACCCGCCTTAATATAAATTTCAGCGGATTGACATTAAGCAAGGGAAATGATAATATTTTTATTGAGTCATTAAACAATATAACAAATCTTGCGAATGGCAGCTCCCAGACACAGAGCTTTTCCATTGGCATTCCTAAGCAGCAGCTGAACGGGGTCTATATAGGAACATTAACGGCAAATTCAAATGCGTCAAATTCTGATACTATATCTTTTAACATAAATGTAACCCCGACATACGATGCAAGCGTTGGCTTTTCTGAGATGGAATTGGGATCTGCAAGGCTTAACTCCACGCATACCAGATCATTCAACATAACAAATAGGGGAAATGCCGACCTGACAAATGTTTCATTTGCATTCAGCGAAAGCGGAACGAACTTAAGGGCCAACAAGACAAATTTTGTGCTGCAGTTCAACCAGACAGAGGCAATTGAGTTTAACATAACAGTGCCGGAGCTGTTTTCAACTGGAAACATCACACTGGGAACTTTAAAGATTTCGTCTCCTGCTTTAACAAAAGATTTATTCACCATTAATGCTAATGTCGGCGGGGGATTAATAATTGAGGACCTCGATGTTTACCTTACGACAAGGAAATCGGAAAGCGACAGCGATTTAGACGTGCCGGACGGCAGAAAGCTGAATTTTGGAGATGAAGAAGCAGGCCCGGGCTCTGAGCTGAGGTTCAACCTGAATATAGAAAATACTTTCAGTGATGAAGAAGACATAGACATTAACGATGCCACAGTCCTTGTAACTATAATGGAAATTGATGATGGGGAGGACATTGAAGAAGAATCCAGCAAATTTGATGTAAATGCCGATTCTTCCCAGGAAGTGGATGTAATTATCAACATCCCGTATTCTGTTGAAGAAGGGAGTTATGATGTTCTTATTGAAGTGAAAGGCGAAGATGATAGTAATAATGTGCATACAGCACAAATGGAAGTAGAGATTGAAATAGACCGGGAAACCCGAGATGTTGCAATAACAGAAGCTTCAATAAGCCCAGGCAGGATAAAATGCTCGGGCAGCGCAATAATCTATGCGGCAATAACAAATTTAGGCAGAAGGGCAGAAGATGATACGAGCTTCCAAATAGTAAATGAAGAGCTCGGAATAGACTATATGCAAAGAGGCATAAAGCTTTCTGAAGTCCCTTCTGAAGATAATAATAGGTTTTCAAAGAGCCAGACCATAACGCCGGGCAAAAATGCAAAAGATGGAACATACGCCATAGAGCTTAAGGCGTACATAATCGAGGGCGCAGCATGGGAAACAAAAAATCTTGATATTACAATAGAGGGCTGCGGAGAGAAAAAGGAAGCGCCTATTATTGAAGAGAAAGAAAACCAAAGCCAAACTGATGTAATTGAAAGCCCGCAAACAGGGGATATGAATGATGCCGGCCAAGGCGAAATTTCTTCAGGAGAAGAAATTCCTATCTTGGAGCCGGAAACTACGGAAGAAAAGACACTTTTCCAGCAGCCATTTTTTATAATTGCGCTGGCTGCCTTAAACATAGCAATAATTGCAGGAATAGCTTTTTTTGCGAAATCTTTTTTTAAGAAATGATTTTCTGCCAGCGTAATATTTATAAGCTATACTCACGGACAAAATCTATTGAGCAATACACGCGAAAATCGCAGATTTTTGGTGTCCTGAAAATGCAAGGAATTTTCATGAGTTGTCCGTTCGTAATACTTACAACTTTATTGTAAGCTACGAATGAAATGAGTATGAGTAAAAGGCAGGTTTATGCTTAATAATTTGTGCCTTTTACTATAAGCCTTGGAAAATTATGGGATTACTATAAAAACGGAGAATATGCCAGCAGAAAATCCCATCCCTCCAAAAGGGCATCTTACATTAGAGGGAGCAGTTAATACAAGCGGCTATAAGCCCGATTACTTGATGCAACTGGCAAGAGAAGGCGCTATTGCGCGCATTAAACAAGATGGAATATATTATTTTTCTGCGAAAGATCTAAGAGAGTATAATCATCCAAGGGGCTATTTAACAATAGAAGAAGCAGCTGAAGAAACCGGGCTTCCGGAAAAATATTTGGGAAATCTGGCAAGGAAAAATCACATTAAAAGTTTAAAAAAACATCGCAGGGTTTTTTTGCGCAAGACCGATGTTGAAAAACTAAAAGCCCCGGAAGGGTATTTGCCCTTAGAAGAAGCTGTTAAGGAGGTCGGGTATGTCGCTGATTATTTAAAGCGCCTGGCAAGGCAAGGCTTAATAAGAAAAATAGCCATACGTGGGCAGATTTACCTTTCATCTGAGGATATAGCAAAATACAATCAAAACCCGGAAGGCTATCTATCTCCAGAAGAAGCAACAAGGGAAAGCGGCTATTCCCATGGAGGCTTAAGAAGATTAGCAAGAAATGGCCACATTAAGACTGCACCGAGGCATGGAATAGTTTACTTTTATGCAGAAGATATACAAAAATTAAAAGTTCCGGAAGGCTTTCTGAGTTTAGAAGAAGCTGCTAAACAAAGCGAATTTTCTATCCAGCAAATAAAATACAAAATAAAGACGGACAGCATTCAGAGCACAAAAATTGGCGGAAAGCGCTATGTTTCTGCCGAAGATTTAGGGATACGCTTAGAAAAACAAGAAAACGGCGCAAGCCATGGGCGCACGCTTGATGGCAGGATTTAACGCGCCCGCATAATGCAAGAAATTAACCACCACCTTATCGCAACAAAAAATATCCTCTTGATTACAATAGTATTTATAAATAAATTTTAGTTTTCTCACTAAATTCTTTACGTTGGGGTAATAAATTGGAAAAGAGCTTGATTAAAGCTGGTGTATTTGGATTTCTGAGCATTTTGCTAGTTTTTGCTATGGCGGGCTTTGCGAATGCTGATATTTTTATTAATGAGGTTTTGGCTGATGGCCCAGCTCCAGAGCCAAACAGTGAATGGGTAGAATTATTTAATAATGGAAGTTCTGCTATCAGCTTAAATAATTGGAATATAACAGAACAAGGCGCAAGTTCCAATTTAACATTAAATATTTCAATACCCGCGAATGGGTTTATAATTTTGGTTAATAATTTTACAGTATTTAATTCAACATTCCCAAATCTAAATTCCACTGGATTAGTTATTGAATATGGAGAAGTTGTCCCTTCTTTTCAATTAGCCAACACAAGAGGCAATATTACTCTTTACAATTCATCTGGCAATTTGGCTAATAATGTTTCTTACTCTAGTGCAACAGAGGGTATAAGCGAGGGGAGATATCCTGATGGAAGTGAAACTATAATTTCATTCAATGTTTTAACTCCCGGCGACAAAAACGACAATGCCGCGCCTGTGCTCAATAAATGGGCTAATCCAGCAACAAATAATTCTTTTATAAAAGGGTTAGTTAATGTAACCATAAACATAACTGATGCCGCTCATGCAGTTAACGTTTCTTTGCTGAATTTCAACAACAGCAACTTTACAATGAACAGAAGCGGCGATTTATTCTACTTTTTGTGGAATACGAGCCAGAATGCGGAAAATCTTTACAACATAACAATATTCTTCAATGACTCTTTGGGATTTTCAAATACAGACACCTTGCTCAACATAACAGCCGACAATACTAATCCTAACATAACTGCGCCTGCAACAAGCGCAAACTCCAGAAATTTTGTTAATCCCGGATTCTTATTCAATGCTTCTGCAAATGCGACAGACACCAATATATTAAATGTAACGTGCTCTTTAGCCAGCACTACAGTTGGAAATTTCACTTCCAGCGGAAAGACGCATACGTGCAATTTAACTGCGCCTTCAGCTGAAGGGGACTTCGACGTTATATTTACGGCAATAGACAGGGCAGGCAATACTAATACAACTAATATAAGCTTTACAACAAAATATTCAACAAGCGCAAAACTTGCGATAAAGGATGTAACCGTTACAAACTTGAATCAATCTAATAAAATTATAGAAGTAAATGCAACTTTGAATAATACAGGCAATAACCCAATATATGACGCAGGAATAATTTTGGACTCTTTTTCGTCCACTTTTCTTTCAGCAACCGGAGTTTCCTATCAGAGCTGCAGCCAGAGCATAAACAGCAGCCAAAGCTGCAATGCGACTTTTAATGTGACTGTTGCGGGCGGAGCTAACGGAACCCATAATATCTTCTGGAAGGCAAACTGGACTGACAGCAACTTCACAAAGAGGCAGTTTGAGAGCGTAACGAAAAGCTCTGCTGCAATATCAAATAATCCGCAGGTTACAGCAGCTGACAATGTTTCTGCTTCAATCTCCCATGGGACAAACGCGACTTTAAGAGTGCACATAAACTCAACAGGAAACTTCATGCTGCAGAATGTTAATTTGAATTTCATCCAAGGCGGATTAAATAGCGCCTGGCTGAATGCAACAAGCGCATCTTTCTCGTCCATTGATTCTGGGGCAAATGAAATCATTGACATTAACGTGGCAATACCAAAGCATACAAACCCAAACAATTATACGGGCATTGTTAATATAACTGCCACAGGCATAAGCCCGAAAATTGTAAAGCTTGTTGTTGAGGTTCCTTTGGACAATTCATGGACTTCATTCCCTAATAATACAGCAACATACGCAAAGTCAAGCACTGCTGGGCTTGCCGGAACCTTTAAGATAAATAATACTGGCAACATAGGCCATAATTATTCATTGGCAAAAAGCGGAAATTTTGTCACCTACAATCTATGGAATGACACGAATCCAACTGATGTTTACGTAGAAGCTGGAGAGGCAAAAACAGTTTCCATATACCATATTGCAATGGATGGCAATACCCCTTCAGCAACAGGAAGCTTTAATGCCACAATAACCATGCAAAGCCAGAATACTTCCCAAACAAACAAGACTTTCATAAGCCTTGTTAGAGACGACAATAATCCTAATGCCAATGTGACTTCCCCTGCTAATAATTCCTTTGTGAAAGGGGATGTTATTTTCAGCGTTAATGCGTCTGACTTAAATTTAAGCAGGATTGAGTTTTTTATAAATAATTCGCTGGTGCTAAAAGACACTAATTTTACCAGAAAATTCAACTGGACAACTTTAAATGGCTCTTTTGCGGATGATGTGTATGAGCTTAAGGCTGTAGCTTATGACAGCGCAGGCAACTTCAACGCTTCTGTGGTTAATGTTACCCTTAATAATTCAGATAGCAATCCGGTATTCCTAGGCAATATATCAACAGTTACGATAACGGAAGATAATGACTCAACAATCCTGAATTTATCATTATTTTTTAAATCAATTGATGGAGATACTTTAAAATATGATTTTACAAAGCCGGATAATGCCACAGTTCATGTAAATAATGGCACGCAAACAGCTAATTTCACTCCTGCAGCAAACTTCAGCGGAATAAATTTCATAGTATTTACAGCCATTGACACAAGCAACCAGACAACATCAAGCAATAATGTGACAATAAATGTTGTTAATGTAAATGATGGGCCCACCATACCTATGCTCCTAAGCCCAAAAAATAATTCAATTTTAATGTCATCGCAGGGCATTGCCACTCTAGACTGGAATGATTCCATTGACCCAGATAATAAAACAACCACTTATTTTATATTCCTATCAAATGACAGCAGCAATATTAAGCTTAATCGCGCAATAGATGTTTACCCGCCTGTAGATATAAATGCAACATACCAGATAGCGGGAGTAGAGTCAAAAATAGATAGTTCTGGGCTTGAAAATAAGAGTTACTTCTGGTACATTGTGGCAAGCGACGGACAGATAAATTCTTCTGCTTCCAATATATTTAAATTTACAATGATTCTGGATAACAATCCAACAATCAACTCATGGCTATGGAATAATACAATAAATGCCTCAAGCACCAACACAAGCCCCAGTGTTGCGGAAAACAAAACATTATCGTTTAAAGTAAATGCTTCTGACCAAGATAATGATGCATTGATATTTACATGGTATGTGGACAATGCTAATACAAGCACAGTTCAGAATTTTGCATATGACCTTACATATAATTTTAATGCTTCTGGAAGCCATACCATAAAACTCCAGTTAGAAGATAACAATTCAAATACAGTGAGCCAGGAATGGCAGGTTGGTGTAACAAATACAAACAGGGAGCCTGTACTGGATGATATAAGCGACAAGAGCATAGCAGAGGATTCTGCATTAAGCTTTAACATAACAGTTTTGGATGCAGATAATGACAGCCTTTCCTTCAGCGCGAATGTAAGCGGAATAGCATTTACAAATGCTGCAAATAATTCACTGGCAACAGTATCATGGACTCCAACCAATGGTAATGTAGGCGGCAATAATGTAAAGATTATCGCCAGTGACGGCTCCAAGACAGACTCAAAGACAATAAAAATAACTGCAACAAACACGAACGATGCACCAGCAATAACCGAATTTTTCCCAAAAGACAATAAGTCAATAGCCGAAAGCGTCGGAACACAAAAGTTTAATGTGACCATTGCTGATGTGGATGCTGGAGACGATACGGCTGCTTACTGGTTCAGAAATAATACCATTATAGCTTCAAACTCTTCAAATGCCACGATAACAGGATTAAATAAAGGAGTTTACAATATAACTGTAATAGCAAATGACAATTCAGGTGCTGCTGCAAGGTATGAATGGAAATTAACAGTTACAACAGACATAGTTTCAGAAAACCTGACAAGCCCTGTATTAAACCTAACTGAAACTCAGAGGCAGAATGCTACAAACGTTACAATAAACCAAAGCGCATTTGGCGGCATTGATTTTGGAAATAACGCATTAAATTTAACAGGGATAGTAAAGCTTGAAGACGCGTTTAATATAAGCAATGGGTTTGTTTCCGTCGATACAAACACTTATCCAGCGCTAAAAAATAAATCAGCTTCCCTGTCAATGAAAGGCCTTAATTTCACAAAAGTTCCCTTAATCTACAAGGCAGAGGGATTTGAGAGCACTTCCGGAGCAGTGTTATGCCCTGAAGATACATGCACAGGCATAGCCTATGACGCATCCAACGGCATATTAAGGTTCAGGGCAGCAAATTTCAGCACATACTTTACGCAGACAAATACAACTAATGGCGCTCCGGTAATAACCTCAACTGCAATAACCAGCGCTACTGAAAGGGCAACTTACAGATATGATGTTGATGCGACTGATCCTGACGGTGACACACTGGTATTTTCCTTATCAACAGCTCCAAGCGGAATGAGCATAAGCAACTCTACAGGGCTAATAACATGGGTTCCAAGCAGCAGCCAGATAGGCGCAAATAATGTTGTGGTGAATGTGAGCGACAGCAATTTAAGCGCCAGCCAGAGCTTCGTTGTTACTGCAGGCATAGGCCCAAGGCTTGCAATAAGCGACCTTGACATAACTGTTGATGGCGAATCTGACAAGAATGTCAATAATAACAGCAAAATAAGCGAGGAGGCAAAGCCAGGCTCAAAAGTAGAGCTTAAAATAGAGCTTGAAAACCTGTTCAGCAAGGAAGAAGACCTTGAGATTGAGGATATAGATGTAGAGGTTACAATTAAGGATATAGATGACGGTGATGACCTTGAAGAAGAAGCTGACAGCATCGATATAAGGCAAGGCAAGGATGATAGTGTAACTGTTGAGTTTGAAATACCGCTGGAAGTTGAGGAAGGGGAGTATGATATATCCATACACCAGGCATGAGACATTATTCATCGTTAGGCTGGAAGTTGACAAGGAGCAGCATGAAATAATGATTACAAACGCGCAAATATCGCCAGCAACAGTACAATGCCAGAGGCAGATTTCGATTAATGCTGAAATAATGAATACAGGAGCTAAAGATGAGGATGAAGCAAGCCTGGAAATAAGCAATTCCCAGCTTGGAATAAGCTCCTTAACAGAAGAGATAGAGCTTGATGAAGGGATGGATGACAATGTTTATTCCAAGCTGTTAAACTATAAGATAAGCGAGGATACAGCATCCGGAATGTATCCTATAACAATAAAAACAAAGTATGACGGCAAGGAAAGCGACACAGAAACATTAAACCTTGAAGTAAAAGACTGCGAGAAGTTTAAAGATGTCAAGAAGGAAGTCAAACAAGATAATAAGCCAAAAGCACAGGCAGCTAAGCCCGCAGCCAAAATACAGCCAAAGCCAAGCGCAACAGGCATTGTGCAGAAATCAGCAAAGGCTAAAGATGGGCGCTTCCTGCTTGTGTCAATATTATCGATAATGTTTATAGGGACCGCAATCTTTGTAGTAGGCGGAGCGTTTATTGTGCTGAGGAAGTAAACCTTTAGAGAACTTTGCAAAAATAGTATTTGGCGGTATTTTTCATTTATTTTTATATATGATTTCCATCAAAAACTAACAAAAAAGTGAATTATTCAAAGTTCTCTATAAATTATTATTGAGCTTTTCAATCTTCTCCCAAGCCTTCTCTAATTTATTATTTCCCTCAGCAATAAGAATTGTTAAATAATCATTATCAACTAACAATTTCTTATTTTTGGCTATTATCGTATCAATCTTTTCTGTGCTGACAAGCTCTATTGTTGCCCTGTTTTTTCCCAAAGAGATTATTCCGCTTCTCCTAAATCCCCCATTCCTGGCAGTATTCAGCAGCTTCAGCGCGCCCTCAACATCAGCGCAGGCTACATGGAGTATTGCCGACTCAACCCTAAACCAAATATCATCTTTTGGCAGTTTTTTAGCTTTTAATATGCTTTTAACATTGGAAAATTTTATTTTTGAGTGCGAACAAAACAAATATCGGACTTCGCTCTTTTTATTGGATTTCGGCTGTGCCAGGAGCAAAATCCTACCGGCGCAGCTGCTTGTTGTGAAATAATTATTGGAAGAATTTATTTTTTCAACTAATTTTTTTATTTTTGAGTCTATGCTGCCTTTTCTGCTTTTGTCTTTTTTTGATAAAAAATCAGCTTTTTCTTTGGCGAAGGGCATGGCATTACGAGATTTGATTCAATTTAAAAATATTTATTATTTTACAGTATAACAGAAAATATCATAGGCATATTTTATTATTGGCATTTAAAATTTTAAATTGTATGCAATTACCTATCAATAAACTTTCTCATCCTGTTGACAAAATCCTCTGCAGCAAGATAATACCGGTCATATTCCTCCCCTTTGATCTCCTTTACTTCCCTATGCACGATCATTTTCATAAGCTTGTAGAAGTGCCTCATTATTGCAACATATTTATGCTCGAGCAGCTTTTTTTTGACAAGCTTTTGCTCAAGAAGGTCAGCAACATGCTCCGGCGTCGGAGGAATTTCGCCGCTCTGCATCAAGGCTGCATGGGCAGCGTCTATGACTGACCAGTATAAATCCAAAGTGGCCTGTATTATATGCCATTTGCTGTTATGCAGTGTGTTTGGGGCCCTTATGTAATATGTCCAAATGCTTTCAGATGTTGGCCTTATCCTCCCTTTTTTCAACAAAACCTGCAAAGGCTCGAAAAACCCGGCATCGATTAAGGCTACTCCGTCCCTTAATATGTTGATGCCTATAGGATCCCCATTGCGGATGTAATCCCAAAATGAGGTAAACCTTAGGGTGGTTATATGCAGCCTTGTAGAAACCCTCACTATGACCTTGTTTACAATAACCCGGTAAGCCTCTAAAACTTCAGGGCTTAAGCCAATCATCAAGTCGTCAATTATAACGAGAATATCTACGTCGCTCTTGGCAGTTGTAGTTTTTCTCGCAGAAGAGCCAAAAATTATAACACCCCTTATCAAAGAGCCCAGTTCACTGTATAGCTCATTGGCAAACCTATATGACAAATCAATGTCATGCCTTTCATACTTCTCAAGGTTTGGATGCTCATGCCTAGGCAAATCAAATTTCATAAGGCAAAATTTCTTTGCTAGATATATAAACATTTATCACTATTTTAGAATGATAAACGGAAAATATTTAATTCAATGCCTGCATAGCTTTATTATGGCAGAGCTTATGATAGAAGAATTAAGAAAAACATTTGGCAATTGCACAAGGTCTTTGGAAATTCTTTATTTGATAAATAATATTAAAAAAGCTGTAAGATTGGATGCCAATGAAAACGAACTTGAAAAAATAAAGGATTTTTGCAGTAAAGAAAAGCTCTGTTTAGAGATTTCAGACTTTAAAGTTATAAAAATAAAAGACGAAGGCAAAGGAAATTATTCTAATATTGCAAAAAGAGCTTCTAATGAGCATATTGGTGATGGGCTTTATCATGTTTACATATCAAAAGACAAAACAATATCAAAATTCCTAAAATTATTGGAGAATAAAAATGACGACGAGGCAGTTGGCAAGATATTAGGCTACCCTAAATGCTGCATTGATTTTTTCATGAAAAACAGGGAAAAACAGCAAAAATTGCAGAATGACTATATTTTGCCTGCATTGGAAAATTCTGAGGGCTTTGAGTTTCCTTTCTATACTAATTATGCTGCGAGGTATTTTGACGTTACTTTGCTAAGCCATTTTCCACACAGCTTCCATTGCGGGGAGTCAATAAAGATTGCAAAGAATAATTTTGAACTTATAAAAAAACATTCTAAAGAGCTGGCGGATAAATTTGGAGATATACTTAAGAGTGCGGTTCTTTATACAGATAATAGTGGTATTTTTATATTAAGGGATTACAAATTTGAAGGCAGTGCATTGCAGTTCAATGAAATCAAATCAACAATAAACAACGAATTATCAAATTTATTAAATAAAAATAAAAGAATGGAAATAATAAATAAAAATATGATAAAAATCGATGATAAAATTGTAGAAAATGCTGGTTTTATGCTATTTTCCTGAATTAGCGTACACAGTAAACAAATTCCCATTAACAAGAAAACTGTCTTCCGCCTTCAGGTGCTCAGGGTGGAAATGATGCCCGTAATGAATCAGTTTCCCCCTCAGCTCATTCAGCAGCTTTTTTTCCAGTCCACGGTGCATTGGCGCATCTGGATATGTAAACACAACATCAAATTCCGAGATTGAATGGTCATAAAAATTGCTGTTGTGGAATATTGCATTAGGAATATTAAGCTTCCGCTGCATCTCCATGGATTTCTTAAAGAGGCTATTATCAAGCTCAATGCCGACAGCGCGCTCGCAGAATAATGCTGCTATTAGAACAGCCTTGCCGTCTCCGCTGCCCAAATCAATAAAGCTCCTGTGGTTGTGCAGCCCTATGCGCTTAAATGCTTCATAAACCTCGTCAGCTATCACACCACCCCAGAATCCCCCGCCAGTGCTCCATAGAGGGAGCTTACCCTGCCTTAGCAAGCCTTTATAGAAGCTGTCATACTCGCTTTTTATCTGCTCAAATACTTCTTTATTCATTAGTTTATTCCCTAAATTCACTATTATTAAACTGGTTTTTATATTTTGTTGTTTTTTGGTATTGGTAAATCATCAGGTGGTAAATAAAGGGTGGTAAGGAAACGGGTGCTTAATCATTTAAAATTATCTCTCGCAGTTTAATAATTACTTCCTTCCCTTTTTTATGTGCTTCTGTTATATCATATAAAGTAGCATTAAACGGCTGACCATGAGCAAAATGATTCTTATTTTCCACTATTAAATCCACACCACTTTTTAATATGTTATGTATTATATGTGGATTGTTAAAATCATCATTCCATTTTGAGTTAAATTTGGATAGTAATTCTCCAATATTAACAATTGTTGGATTTCTAAAATGCTCATAAAGGTAATTTTCTACGAGAAGAATCGCTTCTTGAGAACAAGTAGAACAAATTTTCTGAGTAATCATATCCTTTATACATACTTCGTAAGTGCCAGAAATGAATACTGCCAAAAATTTGGCTAAATAATCGCGTTCTAAAGCAGAAGGGTTAAACTTTTGTATATTAGATATAGTGTCATCAATCTCTTTTAAGAGTTCTTCTACGCGCGTAAGACTCATTTTTCAAAATGCTGTAAGGCAAGCTTTATCCTCTCTTGAACCCTATCTGTATCAGTTGTAGATTTTGCTATACTCCCCTCATATACTTTGTTTGTTATTAGTTTTTTCCATTTTGCGCGTAAATCTTCTTTTTCTGGAATTTTATCTATTAAAGTGGCTATCGCAACCATTATAGAATCCAACATTGAAACATGAACCCCTCTCTTACCTATAAAAGCTTTCTTCCCTATTCTTTTCAATATTAAATCAGTAGTTTTAGTAAATAAGTCTCTTAATTTGTGTATTTCTTCGCGTGGTAGGTTCTTATTTTCTTCCATATAATCAGTAATAAAATCTTTCATAGGTCTCTTATAATTTTTCCAATTTCTATAAAGTGCAAAAAATCTTAATATAAACTCTATGTCCATTAACCTATCGTCTGGTTCATCACTATCTAAAAGTTCTCTCCAACTTTTATGAGCATTTAATTCCTTCAAAAATTTGATAATGTTACCTCTAACCATAGAATTTCTTATTTCTTGTTGAACTAAAGGCATACCCCCGGTATTTAATCTTTCAAAAATCTCAAAAATACTTCTATTATCTTTAGGGTCTGTCTGCTCAAAAAGTATTGAACGCAATACATAATTTTTAAATCTTCTTTGCTCATTAGCTTCTAAACCTGTAAATGTTTTACCTTCCCATATAGTTTTAACACCAAGAAGGGTGAATTTGCTATTATCTTTCCAAATACCATCAAAAAATAAACAAATCGTTTTTAATCTTTGATGACCATCTATTACAAGTAAAGATTCACTTTCAGGAACTTTATAAAGAAATATTTGAGGAACTGGCAATCCTAATAAAAAGGATTCAATTAATCTACTTGCTTTCTTTTTTGTCCAAACATAACTCCTTTGGAAATCTGGTAGTATAATTTCTTTGTTTTTAATCTTTTGATACAAAACCTCTAAAGTAAAATCTGCGGGGTAGTTTGCAATTTTATAACTTGCCGTATCTATATAAAGGTCATCAATTTCTGATTCTATAGGTTCTATCTCAATTTTAGTTTCCGTAGGTTCTAATTCAATTTCTGATGTCATAATTCACCCCATTACGCGCGTAAATTAACTATCTTATTTAATGTTTTTGTTCTTTTTCGGCTTATTCCAATAAGGGCTTTTACAAGAAGGGCATATAGTGGGTTCTTCTTCTATTTTTACGCGCGGAATCCACTCATGTCCGCAACGCTCACACTTATACCCTTCAATAGTGATTTTTATTTTTGCCATATTTACGCGCGTAAATACTAACTTATATATAAATCTTACCTTTTAAGGTAATACCTTATAGCGTAAGAAAACAAAACATTTATATATATGTCTTACTTTCTAAAGTATAGGTTAGTTAAGTAAGTAAATCAAGAGGGATTAAAAATGGAAAAAGCAAAATACGAAACAAGAAAGCAAAGAAGTATGGAAATGTTAAAAAGCGGTGTAGAGCCGATAAAAAACGGATTTAACGAATATTTTATACCTTCGCAAAAAGAGAAGGGCAAGAAATATAAAGTAGTTATAAAAAATGGTTGGTATTCTTGCGAATGTCCTGACAATAAGGAAGGAAATTTATGCAAACATATTTTATTGTTAAAGACTTATTTGGCAATTTCATTTAGAGCAAAGGAGGTAAGTAAAGCAATACAGACATCAAAACCATGCCCACAATGCAATTCTTCAAATATCCAAAAATTTGGAACACGCAAAACTACAATGGGTTTAAAGCAGAGATGGCTGTGCAAGGAATGTGGAAAACGTTTTGTGAATGAACCAGTAAACAAAATAAAAGGTAATTCTGATTGTGTTATAACAGCAATAGACCTTTATATGAAGGGTGTAAGCTATAGGGGAATAGCTGACAGCATAAAACAATTATTCGGCTTGAAAGTAACCCATGTAACTATTATGAATTGGGTTAATACTTACATGGAAAAGATAAACAAATATGTAGATGGATTGAAGCCCGAAGTTTCAGATTTATGGAACGCTGACGAGCAGTTTATCAAAGTAAAAGGAAAAGAAGCGTATGTATGGAATGTTCTTGACAATGAAACGAGATTTTTATTAGCTTCAAATCAAAGCCCGACAAGAACAATGGAAGACGCAAGAAAAACATTTCAACAAGCGAAACAAATAGCTGGGAAGAAATGTGGAACGATTGTAACTGACGGGGCGTTCAGCTATGAGAAAGCGGTAAGAAAGGAATTTGCCACATACAAAAACCCTAACCCTCATTATAGGTATGTTTCGTTAAATCAGCATGACAGCAACAACAACGTAATAGAGAGGTTTCACGAAAGTTTTAGGCAAAGGGACAAGACCATGAGGGGCTTTAAAGGGAATGAGAAACAATATGCGGAAAACTTCAAGACCTACTACAATTTTGTGAGAAAGCACCAAGAACTAAAGACAACCCCAGCAAAAAGGGCAGGGATACAGGAAAGCGATTTATGGAAGGAATTATTAGAAAAGAGCCTGAAACACCCCCAAGTTACCACCCGACACTTACCACCCACAGATTAACCAATACCTTGTTTTTTTTGGACTATTATTGAGGCTCGATTGCAAGTTAACTCATAATTAGAAATATTTAAGGGGCTCCTAGCCCCAATCAAAAGTTTAAGATTGGGGTGGTGGAGCCACCATAATGCGTAAGAGAACCTATGATGTAG
>Ga0209211_10006957_pt1 | contig 16098 bp, 12 predicted proteins | sample RifGroA2_FD_183992 | JGI IMG/M metagenome (GOLD analysis project Ga0209211, IMG submission 183992) | Groundwater microbial communities from Rifle, Colorado, USA - Groundwater A2 (SPAdes) (version 2) | ecosystem: Environmental > Aquatic > Deep subsurface > Groundwater | place: Rifle, Colorado... | reverse complement strand
AGACCAAAACGATAATTGGCGCCAAAAATTCCAAAATTGAAACCGCCTGCATAAAACCAATAATGGCAGGATGGTTAAATTGTTGAATTGCTTGGGTGGCGGTAAGATTAAACCGATCAAAAGCCCCAATGCTTGCCTGATATCCAATCAAAAGAAAGAACAGAAGGGAGAGAAGGATGAAAAAGAAGATATTCCAATTGCTTGATTGTTTCATTGCCAGTTTTCCAACTGATCCATGAAGAATTCTACTCCCTGTTGCCAGGAATGATGAGAAGCAGCAGAAGGCGGAGTGTATTTGGGCTCCATTTTGGAAGGAGTGTCTAAACCCTTATCAAAATAATTCGTCTTTATGCCCTGGGCTACTTTTTCAATTGCCTCATCCCAAGAAGAAAAAGAAATGCCGGAATTTTTACCAGCATAAATTCCCCAACCCCAGGCGTTATAAGAATTTATTGGGATGACTTTGCCAAAACCGGATTCCTTGCCGGCTATTGCTGGCAAAAGTGTCCAAGCTAGATCATACTTATCGGCAATTTTAATAAAAGTGGCAGCAGATGGAGTTAGCGGCGAATTGTATCTTTGCAAAAAGCTTGTCAGCTGTTCCTCTCGTCCGTCTTTGCCAACAATAGTAGCGCCCAAAACAGTTCCCTGACGGGGCAATGCGGCAAACAATTGGTAGGCCGAAGGCGCAATTTGAGTTAAAAAGTTTTTGGAGTCAGAGGCATTAAGGCTTAAAAGAAGAAAGCCTGAACTTAACAGAGTAAAGGTGGTTAAACAAAACCAACCGCTGATTAAAAATAGTTTCTTTGGAAATTTAACAAGGGCAGTAATGCTTAGCATATTTTTTAACTAATTCATATTAATAATGCCAGATAGATTTGCTAAAATCAATCGCAAACCTTTAATTTTCAATTTTCAATGACCAATTTACAAATAAATTCCAATTTATCAATTTTCAAACACGTTTGAAAATTTGGTCATTGGTACATTATTGAAAATTGTAAATTGTAAATTGGTTATTTAAGCCGTAAGGCTTGTTTGATATACCATTCCTCAAAATCATTAAAACGGTCGTCGGAAGACCAAATGTCGCTAAGTGATACGTTTTTAATCTTTTTGGAGATTAAATAAAAAAGCTTTGGCTGGTATAAAAAGATGGCCGGTATGTCTTGATTTATGGCAATCTGCAGATTTTTATATGATTGAATTCTTATTCCCTGATCCAGGTTTTTTCTTCCCTCCTCCAAGGCTTTGTCTGCGCGGCGGTTGGCAAATGAAGAAAGATTAAGTCCCGGAGGTTTATTTTGAGTGGAATGCCAAAAAATGTAAAGATCCGGATCTGCCCCAAATTCCTGGCCAAACAAGAGTATTTCAAAGTCATGATTGGGGATAATTTTTTCAGCTATTCCTTTTGAGGTAGCCTCCTTTATTAGAACCTTGATTCCCGTTTTTTCCCAGGAATTTTTAAGAAGAGTGGCAACCCTTAAGAGGGAATCATTGAGAGGCACGGTGAGGACAATTTGGGTTGCTGCCAAAAGATTAAGGGATAAAATTTTATCCTTGGCTTTAGCCAAATCAAAGCCTACCTGTTGTTCTTGCTCATCAAAGGCCCAAGATTTTTGAGGATAAGGCCCGCTAGCCGCTAAACCAAAGTCGGTCAATCCCTCGACAAGCTCGGGATTGTCTCGAGCGAAGTCGAGCGACAAAATTGGCGTGGCCAAAGCCAGGGCGCGCCTAAAATCGGGGTTTTGAGTCAGCCCGGTTTTTGCCAAATTAAAAAAGACGGCGTATTGACTATTATTAATTATAGTTGGATGGCTTTCAATATTTTTAAAATTTCCCATTATTGCTAAATCATTGGGGTTAATGGTGGCTAGGGAGTCAATCTCGCCTAGTTTTAAAGCAGTTAGAGCATCTGCGGCGCTGCCGTAAAAAATAATTTTTAGTTTTTCAATGTAGCCGGCCTTAGATTTAAGAATAATGGATTTAATTTGACCATTGGCGTTTTCCACGGATTCAACTTTAAAACGGCCCGAGCCTTGCGGTTTTAGGTTAAAGGGACTTTTAAGGGCTTGGCTGGCATTTTGCCCGGCAAATCGTGATTTAGGCAAAATTCCCAAAGTTAAGGATTCTAAAAACGGTGAAAACGGCTCGGCAAGAGTAAATCTAATTTGCCAATTGTCAATCTTTTCTATCAGAACATTGCGGAAAGTTAATTTTTCCGGCCCGTTGTACGCTTGATTCTGTGTTAACTTATAGGTAAAAACAACGTCATCGCTCCCAATAACTTTTCCGTCTTCCCATTTTTGATCTTTTTTTAAGGTTACGGTGTATATTTTAGCGTCAGCAGAAAGGTCCCATTTTTCAGCCAAATCTCCAACAGCCAGATTTTTTGAGTCAAACTTGACTAAACCCCTAAAAACAAGGCTGCTTAAGAGTTGATCAACCGGGTTTAGGTCGGCAAATAAGGGATTAATTAGGCGCGGTTGGCCCACAAGTCCTTCAACTAGGACACCCCCGCGGCTTGGGGCCCATTTTAATTGCAAAAGACCAAACGTCGTTAGCCCAAGGAGAAGTAAAACAAGCAGAAAAAAAACAACTTTCCGTACCGGGAATTTTTTTAACGGCAGCCTTTTTTTTTGACCGTAGAAAAGTTCAAATTGAGAAAACGGGAGTTGATTCATATTATTGAAAAAGGCAAGACCGGCAGTTTAAAGGTAAAGGAAGCTTAGGAATGAAGTAATTGAAAATAGGATGGCCAGCGCAATGGTTAAAATAAAAACCACTCTTTCAATCCCTCTTTTGGTGCGATAAAAATCTCCGCCGCCAAAAGTAGTTCCCAAACCTACGCCTTTGGATTGCATCAGGACCAGACCAATAAAAAATATTGCGACCAAAATATGAGTTGGTATCAAGAATTGTTTGAGATCCAATTAGAGAAATTCAAAGTTAAAAGTGCAAAGTTCAAAGTTGCAGTTCAAAGTTAAAAGTTTTTGGAGACTTTAATTCCTTAATTTTGAACTTTAAACTGTAATTTGTTCGCCTTCGGCGAGGAAATATCGACGAAGTCGCTATTTTTAACTTTTAATTTTTAACTTTTAACTTTTAACTTTTAATTTATTTAGCCAGCCAGCCTAAAAGGCCGGTAATTCCACTGATTAAAATTGAGCCAATTACAGCCGTTCCCCATCTGGGAATATTCATGGCGCCTGCGGTAATTCCGTAAAGGCTGGCTCCGGAAAAATAAAACTGCTCAATTTTAAATTGAGGCACCAAATAAGCCACCAGAAAAAGCATGGCAGCGTTAATGATTAATCCAAAAAGCCCCAAAGTCAAAATTTCAACCGGCAAAGCCAAAAGCATGACTAATGGTTTGACAAACATATTAACTAAGGCCAAAACCATGGCTATGATGGCAAGCGTTTCCCAACCGCCGTTATAACTTATTCCCGGAACAATCTTGGTTGCCAAATAGATGGCTGCCGCGTTTGTTAAAAACTTTAAGAGCAGTTTTTTCATAATTCTTTTAGCTATCTCCTATCTCCTAGCCCCTAGCTCCTGCTTCTACTTTATCATCAAAAGCTTTTTGTCGCAAATGACGGTGGTATTTTAAGGCAAAGCGGTGAGATTCGTCGCGGATGCGTTTAAGCAAGTTTAGGGCCGGAGATGATTTTGCTAAAACTATCTTAGGATAATTACTATACACTGTAGTATGGTAATTATCCTTTGGTAAATAGATTTCTTCCAACTTTTTAGCTAAGGCAATGGTTGTAATATTAAATCCTTGAGGAAGGTTAAAAAGAACAGCAGAAAGTTGAGTGGGTCCGCCGTCAATAAGAATTAAATCAGGCAAAGGCCAATCATTGGCAAAGCGGCGCTTGATAATTTCGGCCATCATGGCAGGGTCGTTAATTCCCTTGACTGTTTTGATTTTAAATCTTTTATATTCTCTTTGGTCTTTTGAGCCATTGGTAAAAACAACCATTGAGCCAACTGCATGTTTTCCTTGAATGTTTGAAATGTCGTAGGCTTCAATACGAAACCCTGTTCTGATAGTTGGTGGCAGACTTAAGGCTTCTAAAAGGCTTTTGATCTCAGACAGCGCTTGATCCTCTAGGAGATTTGGATTTTGTAAAAAATCAGCGGGGCTGCGGAATTTTTGTAAAATATAATTTAGGTGATTTAGGCGATCACGGTATTTTTTGGCCTCTTCAAAGCGATTTTCATTTGATAATTTTTGCATTTCCCTTTGCCATTCTTTTAAAATTTTGACCTTACCGCCTTGTAGGAATCTTACAAGGTCTGCGATAATCTTACTATAGTCATTTATAGTAATTGCACCAGCGCAAATACCGGGGCATAAGCCTAAGTGATAATAAAAACAGGGCTTTTTATCTCTAGGTGGGCCAGAGTATTTACACCAAGGGAAAATTCTTCTTAAGGTCTTGAGAACATCGCTTACGGTTTTCCCTTGCGGGAAGGGGCCAAAATAGTAGGTTCTTGGATCTTCTTGGCGTCGCGAGGTAGTGACAATCGGCCATGTTTCATTAAGTTTTGAATTTTGCGTTTTGGCTTTGAGATTTGAGATTTGAGATTTGAGATTTATTGCAATAAACTTATAGAACTTATCATCCTTCCACTGGATATTGTATGGCGGCTTATGGCGCTTAATAAGGTCGGCCTCTAAAAGCAGGGCCTCTAGTTCAGTTTCGGTTGTGATGTGGTCAATATGTTTAATTAAACTAACTAATTTTTGAGTTTTGGGACCCAGAAGATCGAGTCTATGGAAGTACGAAGAAACCCGATCAAACAAACTATTAGCCTTACCAACATAAAGTAGCTTAGCGCTATTATCATAAAAAAGATAAACCCCGGGAAGTTTAGGGAGTTCTTGAAGTTGTTTATTAAGATTCTTCATTCTTAAAAGGTTCCACCTTCGCAAGGTGGAACCTTATGGAAGGTGGAACCTTCAGGTTCTTCGGCGCGAGACGGTAAAAATAGCCAGTCCCGAAACAACGGCTAAAATCAAAAAAACCATAGAAATTCCAATTAGGTTTTCGGAATTTTGCTGTTGCTTTTCTTCTTCTTGGTAACTGCTTACCCACTTTGTTAAAGGTACGGCTTTGTTGCTTAGTTCTGTTGTAAATTCAACTTTAACATCGCCTTTTTCAGCCCCGGTAATTTTATACAAACCGGCTGGCAGGGGTTTTTCTGAGTCCAGGCCTTTTACCACAAAAGCCAAATGGCTATAGTCCCAAGAATTAAAATAATCCTCTCCGGTTGTTGATTCCCAAGTTGGATCCACCATAAACCAGCCCCTATCTTTGTCAAAGATTTGCACCCAGGTATGCAAAATATCTGAAGAATCGGTTGATCCCGGTAAAACTCCGCCGGCCGCATACCCATCTAGCTCGCGTGATGGAATATCGGCCGCGCGAAGTATGGCAATTAAAAGATCGGTATACTCCATACACAAAGCCCTGTCTTTGTTCTCCCAAGCCTTAACCGCGCCAAATCGTTCAATCCGAGGGCTAGCCTTTTGCTGATCATAGCTCAAGTTTTTGGCCACAAAATCGTATAGTTTTTTAGCTTTCTGAAGATTAGCCAAGTTAGGCCAATCAGAATTGCTAGATAGACCAGAGAGCAGGTTAATAATAGTATCACTGGTGGTTTCCCAGTATTTGGCCGGCAGCAGATAAGGTTGTAGGTTGTAGGTTATGGGTTTTAGGTTGTAGGTTGTAGGTTGTAGGTTTGGTTGGAGATTTGCCTCGGCGAGGTTGCCCGACAAAATCCTGGCAAAGCCTGAAAGCTTTATTTCTTTCCTTTCGTTGTAATCAACTTTATAACTGGCCAAAATGTTGCCATCAAGGTCGGCTTCAATTTTTATGGGTTTTGGAGTAAGGCTCACAATAAAAATATCCTGATAGCCTAAAATGTTTGGAGGAATGACAATAGTTTGAATTACCGATTGCCAGCCGGGATTAAAAAGATGATAGGTCAGTTCAAAAGAAAAAAGGCCAAACTCACCAAAAGAGAGCCGCGGACTGGCCACAGATTGAGGATTATTAAAAGTATAAGAAATAAGCCATTGTTTATCTTTTTGCTCGAGTTTTGAAGGAACCGGAGAGGTAATTTGCGGTTGGCCAAAACCCAAAGGGATGCTAATTTCTATTTGGCCGGAATTAAGGTCTGTGGGGAGATTGGCAATATTAATATTCCAAATAGGTCCTTGTTTTTTAGCTAGGTCGGAAGTTTTGTAGGAGAGACTGAAACTATATTTTTGATCAAGGCCGGAAATTTTATTGTTGTCCAATGAAATTTTAATTGTTTTGATATTATTTTTTTCTTCGGTCGTTATTGGCAGAATTTTAGCGTTGGACTTAGCCTCTATGTTTTCCAGATTTAAATCCTTAACCTGAAAAACATATTCCGCGGCGTAAGAACCGCTTTGTTGATTTGTCAGGGTGATTTGATTTGTTACTTGAGCTTCGCCGCTTGCAGAAATAACATATTCCGAGGAGTAGTTAACGCTAAAATCAGCGGCCATAACTGTGTATGGGTTGAGAAAAAACGATAGGTTGAAAAGTAAAAAGAAGAAGAAACCGAAGCGCATATATAAACTACGGATTATTATAGCCTAAAAGCCACAACCTTAAAGGTCTAGAACCTAGACCTTTAAGGTTTAACTACTTTAGATACTTGCCGGTATAGGAATTTTGGTTGGCGATTAATTCTTTAACTGTTCCCTGCCCTATTATGTAGCCGCCGCGATCGCCGCCTTCAGGTCCCAAATCAATAATAAAATCTGCGGATTTCAAAACATCCAAATGGTGTTCAATAACTAAAACAGTATTTCCTCCCTCAACTAATTTATGCAAAACCAAAAGCAGTCTTTCCACATCGGCAAAATGCAAGCCGGTGGTCGGCTCGTCTAAGATATACAAAGTTTTCCCGGTCGCGCGCTTCGAAAGTTCGCTCGATAATTTGACCCTTTGCGCCTCGCCGCCGGATAAAGTAGTGGCTGACTGGCCAAGGCGGACATAGCCCAAGCCAACCTCAATTATCGTCTTTAGTTTATTTTTAATTTGCGGAATATTTCTGAAAAAGTCCAGCGCTTCTTCAACCGTCATCTGCAAAACATCGCTGATATTTTTATTTTTAAACTCAATTTCCAATGTTTCGCGGTTAAATCGCAAGCCCTTGCAAACTTCGCAAGTCACATAAACATCGGGCAAAAATTGCATTTCAATTTTAATGGTACCGTCGCCTTGGCAGTTTTCACAGCGTCCGCCTTTGACGTTAAACGAGAATCTTCCCTTCTGATAGCCTCTGGCCCGCGATTCTGGAAGATTGGCAAACAAATCACGCACCGGCGCAAAAACACCGGTGTAAGTTGCCGGATTGGAGCGGGGAGTGCGGCCAATTGGCGATTGGTCAATGTTTACGACTTTATCAATGTTTTCAGCGCCCTCGATTGTTTGATATTTACCCGGAATTTCGCGCGAGCTATAAAGTTTTTGGGCCAAAGCCTTAAACAAAATATCCATCACAAGAGTGGATTTCCCAGAGCCGGAAACACCGCTGACGCAGACAAATTGTGCCAAAGGAATTGAGACATCGATATTTTTAAGATTATGTTCTGAGGCGCCCTTAACGGTGAGGTATTTTTGGGTAGGGCCTAACCGAGCCCTTTCAACCCGCGAGGGGTCCCCTTGCGGGATTCGTTTCTTGCCTGATAAGTACTGCCCGGTCAGAGATTCGCTATTATTCATTATTTGTTTAGCCGTGCCTTGAGCTACAATTTTTCCGCCATGCTCCCCTGCCCCGGGTCCAAAATCCAAAAGACAATCCGAAGCCAGCATTGTTTGGGCATCATGTTCAACTACAATAACGGTATTACCCAAATCCCTTAAGTCTTTTAAAGTGTTGATTAGGCGACCCTGATCGCGGGCGTGCAAGCCAATTGATGGTTCATCTAAAACATAAAGAACTCCCGAAAGACCGGATCCAATCTGCGAGGCTAACCTGATTCTTTGCGCCTCGCCGCCGGATAAGGAGCTGGAACCGCGGTCAATTGTCAAATAATCCAAGCCCACATCCAAAAGAAATTTAAGTCGGCTTTGCAGTTCCTTAAGAATTGACTTTCCGATGGCTAGTTCCTTTTCTGTTAAGAGCGGAGCATCAAGCTTATTTAGCCAGCTTTTTAGTTTTTCAATGTCTAAAGGGGAAATTTGGGCAATACTATGATTATCTATAGTAACGGAGAGGGTTTCGGGCCGCAAGCGGGATCCTTGGCAGGCTTCACAGATTCTCTGAATCATAAATTTTTCAATCTCCGCCCTTACCCAGTCTGAATCAGTCTCTTTATAACGCCTTTCCATGTTGGGGATTAAGCCCTCGTAATGGGCCTCGTATTCGCGATTTAATCCCTGGTTGCCTCTAAATTTTAAAAGAAAAACCTCGTCAGGTACGCCGTAAAGAATGATTTTTCTGATTTTTTCCGGCAATTTTTCAATTGGTTCATCCAAAGAAAATTGGTATTTTTTTGCCACCGCCTCAATTAATTTTTTACGCCAGGTATCCTCTTCGCCTAAGGATGACCATGGTAGGATGCCGCCTTCGTTAATGGAAAAATTAGGATTGATAATTCTTTGCGCGTCAACCTCCAACCTAAAGCCTAAACCGGCGCAAGTGGGACAAGCGCCATGCGGTGAGTTAAAACTAAAAGAGCGCGGCTCCAAATCCGGTAAAGACAAATTGCAATAGGGGCAGGAAAAATGTTCGGAATATAAATGGTCCGCAAATTTTTTAGGTGTTTCCGGAAAATCAAAAGAATCATCCAAAATTTCACTGACAATTACTTTGCCGTTCCCAAGTTTTAACGCGGTTTCAATGGCTTGTGTTAACCGTTGTCGAGGATTCCCTGCAAGGGGTCCCCTTACGGAGTTGGGAGGCTCTATGACAAGGCGTTCAATTACGGCTTCAATTGAATGCTTATTTGTTTTGATTAAAAGAAAATCTTCATTAACAGATTTGATTTGTTTATCAACTCTGACGCGGGTATATCCTTTTTTGCGTAAATCATCAAAAAGCTGGGAATATTCGCCTTTACGATCCTCAACTAGGGGAGATAGAACCATAAACCTTGTAAACCTCGCAGCTTTCCCGATGGCGTGGCTAAGCCCTAAAACAGCATCAACGATTTGCGTTACCGACATTGAAGAAATCTCGCGCTGGCACGAAGGACAATGAGGATGACCAATGCGGGCAAATAACAATCGCAGATAATCATATATTTCGGTAATAGTGCCAACTGTTGAACGGGGATTATGCGAGGCGGATTTTTGATCTATTGAGATAGCCGGTGATAAGCCGTCAATCTTGTCAACATCCGGTTTTTCCATCATGCCAATAAACTGGCGGGCATAAGCGGATAATGATTCCACATAGCGGTGCTGGCCTTCGGCGTAAATGGTATCAAAAGCTAAAGAGGATTTGCCCGAGCCGGAGAGTCCGGTAAAAACCACCAACTTATTTTTGGGCACATCACAATCGATATTTTTTAAATTATGGACCCGCGCCCCGCGGACTTTAATAAATTGTTCCATGATAACAACAGTAAATTGTATAACTTATTGGATTTTTATGGAAGCAGATAAAGGCCAATAAAAATGGTCCCGACTATTTCGGGACCAAGGATTTAAGTTAGTTTTGGTTTTTATGCTTTTTACGATGCGCAAGGATCCTCAAGGAGAATCGAAGGGATCGCAATCGCAAGTGTAATTTTTGATGCACCCTTAGTCAGGACGCAAGAGCAATGTGGGCAACATTCTTTATCAAAAAAAATTCCAAAACATTTTGAACAATACAACGCTGGTTTTCTGCGTTCTCTCCTGCATGCTGCATTGTATGCACCCCTATTCCAACGAGCATCCAGTTTTTTCTTCTCCCCTCTAAAGGTTTGGTTGCAGACTAAACATTTGTCATTTACAAAGTGCCAGTTATCTGTTTTACATTTGCATTGCCAAATATGGTCTGCCGACACACTTACACTTACGACGACGGTTGCCAATTTTCACCTCTCCTTTTTTTAGTTTTATTTTGGAAATTTGCTGGCTGGTTTTGTCCAAAGACTAGCAATCATTTTATTATCGCCATTATCGCTAGGATTGGGGCAACGAATGGAATAAGCAAACATGACTTCATCACCATCACCGTAAACCGCAAAGGCGAAGCGCGGGGCTAAAACGGCGTTCTTTCTGTCATCCTCGCCCAAGCGGACAAATTTTAAAGAGTATGGTCCTTTTGTTTCGTTTGTATTGCAAAACTCGCAATGAACGCGACTGGTTCCTTGACATAAAGTGTGGTAGTCTTTAGTGCCCAACAACTTGCCATTGGCACAAGAAACATACTCTCTGCCCTTGTTCCGCCCTGTCCATTCACCGGGACAGGCGATTTGTTTTGTGCCTCCACAAATCGGGCAGGTCACTGCCTCAGCTTTAATTAACAGAACGATTTGTTGATTTTTCATTTTTCTCCCTTCTTTTTTCTTATAACCACCACCCCTTTTTTTTGTTCTAAATCAGATGATAGTTAAATTTTTAATTCTCTGCCAGTGAAATGGTAATCAGAAATTCATCGGCAGCTTCTCGGGTTAATTGAACAAAATCACCCCAGTCTGACAATAGTCTGTCCTCAATACTTAGGTGTAATTTGCCTTCAGAAATCAAACGAGCCAGGGGGTTGCATTCCAGAAGAAAACGGAAGGAAAGTTCAATTTTACCACCCATTTGTTCGATGAAATCCATAACCTTGCCTCGTAAACAAGCAATCAGGAAATCAGCGATTTGAGTGTTACTAAGTCTGATAACCACTCTCTTCTCCTTGGCCAGACGTTATTTCGACAAAAAGATCGGAGCGCTCGTCTGTTGGGGTATTGGCGATCAGTTGAGAAAGATAGCCCCAAGTGGGCAGACGCCTGCCATTGGTAGCTTTAAGAACAATTGTACCCTTTGCAACATATGAAGCCAAAAATTCGGATTTTTCAAGAAGTTCAGCCGACACCACAACGGTGTTTTCCTTTTTGCGATTATCTTTAAGAAAGGCAATTAACATTTTAATGATTGTCTTTTTATCAAACGTGACGATCTTGATGTTCAAGCCTTTTCTCCTCTTTTGTTTTTTTGTTAAATAACCCTTCGGTTCACTTCGTCTGCTCAGGATCTTTGACAACAAAAGCCCCATTTAGGGCCTTTTTAAGCTAACCTTGGGATATTATATCATAAAAGTTCAAATCTCAAAATTCAAAACAAGTTCAAGGTTCAGATATCAAATTAAATCCGAATGACGAAGTAAAAAATCCGAAAAAATTTCGAATGACGAATGACCAAGTTCGAAAACGTTTTCGTTATTCGACATTCGGATTTCATCATTATTTTGGATTTCGGATTTCGCAATTCGTCATTGTGTTGAAATTTGATTTTTGGACCTTGGATTTGTGAGAGAGGGATTACTTTCTTTGGAGTTCTATGACTTTATCCCTTAAATACGCTGCTTTTTCAAAGTCCAGCATTTTGGCGGCGTCTTTCATTTGTTCTTCTAGAAGTTTGATAATTTTTTCTTTGGCAGAGGGCTTAGTTTTGGCTTCCAAAATAATTTCTTCCTCGGCCGGATATTTTGCGGCGTCAGAGGCTTTGGCTTCCTTTTCATAAAGGCGTTCTCTTACCGGTTTTATAATACTTTGAGGGATAATTTGGTGCTTTAGATTGTATTCCTCCTGAATTTTTCTACGGCGGTTAACCTCATCTATGGCTTTGCGCATTGAGCCGGTAATGGTATCGGCATACATGATAACTTTACCGTTAATATGCCGGGCAGCCCGGCCCATTGTTTGAATTAACGAAACCTCGGATCTTAAAAATCCCTCTTTGTCAGCATCCAAAATGCAAACTAAGGAAACTTCGGGCAAATCCAAGCCCTCCCTAAGGAGATTGATGCCAATCAAAACATCAAAATTGCCCAATCTTAAATCCTCCAAAATATCACTGCGTTCCAATGTTTCTACATCGCTGTGCAAGTATTGAACTTTGATGTCTTGATCCTTGAGGAAATCGGTCAAATCCTCGGACATTCTTTTGGTTAATGTTGTTACCAAAACGCGCTCCTTTTTGGCTACTCGTTTTTTAATTTCTAAAATTAGGTTATCAATTTGGCCGCGGCTTGCCCGAATCTCAATTTGGGGATCCAAAATGCCGGTAGGCCGGATTAATTGCTCAACTAAACCGTTGTTAGCGATTGATTTGGCAGCTCGAGCTGCTTGATAAGACTCGTTAAGCTCCCAAACACTTGGTGTGGCGGAGGTATAAATGACAAAATCAAGGCGCTGTAAAAATTCCTCAAACCGTAAAGGCCGGTTATCCAAGGCCGAAGGCAGCCTAAAGCCATAATCAATTAAAGTTTGCTTGCGGGATTTATCGCCCTGATACATGCCTCTAATTTGAGGAATAGTGATATGTGATTCATCCACAATCAGAAGCCAATGATTCTCTTCCTTAAAGGTTCCACCTTCATGAAGGTGGAACCTTTCTGAGGTTGAACCTTTAATGAAGTAATCCAGAAGCGTAAACGGCGGCTCTCCCTCTTTGCGGCCGTCAAAATAACGGGAATAGTTTTCAATACCGTTGCAATAGCCCATTTCCTCCATCATCTCCAGATCATAGTTAGTTTTTTGCTCCAAGCGATAAGCCTCCATTTCCTTACCAAGGGCTTTTAATTCCTTGAGACGAGATGCTAAATCGCGTTTAATATTGACAATGGCGTTTTTAAAAGTATGGGAAGCGGTTAAATAATGCTTGGCGGGATAAATGCTAAAAATTGGTAATTCCTCTTTTATTTTCAGACTGACTGGCTCCAAGGCGGTTATTCGTTGTAATTTATCAGCCAAAAACTCCAAGCGCAAGACCAAATCCTGATAGGCCAAAAAAACATCTACCGTATCGCCCTTAACCCTAAATGTTGACCTTTTAAAATCGTAATCCGCTCGTTTGTACTGCAATTGAATTAAGCGGTTAAACAAATCCTCACGCCTAAGTTTCATGCCGACCCTTAGTTCAATAATCTGCCCGCCGTATTCTTTGGGAGAACCAATGTTATAAATGCAGGAAACCGAGGCCACGGTTGCCACATCGTTTCTAGTCATCAGGGAAGTGGTAGTTGAGAGCCTTAACTTATCTATTTCCTCATTAATTTGGGTTTCTTTTTCAATATAAGTATCGGTTTGGGGAATATAAGCTTCGGGCTGGTAATAATCATAATATGAAACAAAATATTCGCATGAGTTTTTGGGGAAAAAAGCCCGATATTCCTGATAAAGCTGGCCGGCTAAAGTTTTATTGTGGGAGATAACTAGGGTCGGCCAGTTTAGGCGGTTAATAATATTGGCCATGGTAAAGGTTTTTCCCGAGCCGGTAACGCCCAGCAAAACCTGATGCTTAATGCCTTTTTGAATATTTTCTAAAAGCTTGTCAATGGCTTGCGGCTGATCGCCGGTGGGAGAAAAGGAAGAAACGAGTTTAAACTTTGGCACAAACGTTTAAACCCTAAAGGTCTAGTTCCTAGACCTTTAGGGTTAAGCTGATTATTCCAATAAATTCCTAGCCGTCATTGTTGACGGCTTTTCTAATTTTAGAATATCCAAAATTGTTGGCGCTACGTCGGCTAAAATGCCCATTGGCAGTTCTTGTGGTTCCAATCCTTCTTTGACAAAAATAAAAGGGACCGGAGAAACGTTGTGCTCGGTGTCTGTGGCCCCGGTGTCGGGGTCAATCATAACCTCTAAATTGCCATGATCCGAGGTTACAATTACCGCGCCGCCGCGCAGAGTTATGGCTGGTACAATTTTCTGGAGGACTTGGTCAGTTATTTCAGCGGCTTTAATTCCAGCCTCAAAAACACCGGTATGGGCCACCATATCGGGACTGGCAAAATTGACTAAAATAAAATCATAAATATTGCCTAAAATCCTTTCTTTTAAAACCTCGGCTACAGCCCAGGTGCTCATCTCCGGCATCTCGTCATAGGTTTTAACTTTGGGCGAGGGAATTTCAATGCGGTCCTCCATTGGGAACGGATCTTCCCGTCCGCCGTTAAAAAAATAAGTTACATGAGGAAATTTCGTAGATTCGGCAATATGCAATTGGTGTAAACCGCTTTCGGCGATTACTCTTGATGCTGGTTCCTCAATATTGGTTCTTTTAAAGGCTACGGCTGATATCGGCAGCCCCTTTTCATAGTCGGTCATTGTTACAAAAAAAAGATTGGAGAGTTTCCTTAATCTCTCAAAACCCTCAAAGTTAGGTAAAACAAAGCTTTCGGTTAATTGCCGAGGCCGGTCGTTTCTAAAATTAAAAAATATGATGCTGTCGTTATCATTAATATTTGGAAAAGGTTTTTGATTTTCGTCTAAAAGAAAAGTTGGTTCAATAAATTCGTCGGTAATTTTGCTTTTATAACTGTCGGAGATTGCCTTAGCAAATGAGAGCGCCTTTTTCCCTTTGCCCAGCGTTAGAAGATCATAAGCCTTTTGAGTACGTTCCCAATGGCGTTCTCTATCCATAGCATAATATCTGCCACAAATAGTCGCCAGTCTCCCCGTCCCCAGATTTTTGACAAAGTTTTCAACTTCGGATAAAAAAATTTGAGCGGATGTTGGCGGGGAATCCCTGCCATCGGTAAAGGCATGGATAAAAATATTAGTAATTTTCTGATCGTGGCAAAGTCGCAACAATGAAAACAGGTGTTCAATGCAACTGTGACCAAGAGCAGGTCCGATTAGCCCTAAAAGATGTAAGTTAGATTGATTAGCTTTTATATGCTCAAAAGCCTTGAAGAAGGCTTCATTCTGGAAAAAAGAACCATCCGCAATAGCGTGATTGATTCGTACTAAATCCTGATAAACCACAAACCCGGCTCCCAAGTTTAGATGCCCTATTTCGGAATTTCCGGCCTCACCGCGAGGTAGTCCTACGGCTTCGCCCGAGGCCAAAAGTTTGCAATGGGGGTAACCATACCAAAGCTTTTTAAGAAAAGGGGTTTTAGCCTTGGAAATAGGATTATTATCGCTGTCGGGGGCTATTCCCCAGCCGTCTAAAATAATGAGAACCAGGGGTTTAGGAACATTCATGAGAGAAGTTCAAAATTCAAAAACTAACAAAATTTTTAATTTACAATTTGAAATTTGAAATGAATTTGAAATAATTTAATTTGAAATTTTCAAACGGAAGTATATCTATCCTTATTTGTTCGTGTTTTCAAATTTAGGCATTAAAAATTTAATGATTGATTTCAAATTTAAAATTTAAAATTTCAAATTAACTGATTTCCTCCTCAATCTCCATCAACCTATTATACTTCGCAACTCTCTCTCCGCGTACTGGCGCTCCGGCCTTAAGGTAATCAGCGCCAACGCCAACCGCAAGGTCTACAATAAAATCATCGTTAGTTTCACCACTGCGATGAGAGGCAAAAATGGTATAGTCAAAGTGTTTAGCCACTTTAATGAATTGTAGTGTTTCGGTTAATGTCCCAATTTGGTTTGGCTTGACCAAAACAGAATTTAAAGCCTTCTCTTCGTGGGCTTTTAATAAACGAGTGCGGTTAGTAACTATCAGATCATCTCCAATTAATCTGCCGTCCTGCCCAACTTTTTTGGCAAAATTAGTCCAGGATTCCCAATCATCTTCGCTAAAGGCATCCTCAAGATAGGAAATGGGATATTGTTCAATAAGCTGGCTGTAAAAAACGGCCAACTGATCGCCGGTTCCGGAAAAATTTTCTAAGGGCAGTTCATATTTTCCATTGCTATAAAAGGTTGAAGCAGCCAAATCCAACCCTAAGGATATTTGACTGCCTAGGTCAAAGCCCGCGCTTGCAATAGCCTCCTTTAAAAGCTTAAGCGCCTCGCTATCAGAGGGTAAATTAGGCGTAAAACCGCCTTCATCGCCCAAAGCCACGGCGTATTTTTTTTCAATGAGATTTTTTTTCAGAGTCCAGTCAATTTCTACCGCGGCTCGGATTCGTTCTTTCTCGGATAAAATACCA
>Ga0209211_10006953_pt1 | contig 16100 bp, 15 predicted proteins | sample RifGroA2_FD_183992 | JGI IMG/M metagenome (GOLD analysis project Ga0209211, IMG submission 183992) | Groundwater microbial communities from Rifle, Colorado, USA - Groundwater A2 (SPAdes) (version 2) | ecosystem: Environmental > Aquatic > Deep subsurface > Groundwater | place: Rifle, Colorado... | reverse complement strand
CCGAAGGCAACTATTGTTTATGTAATTTCTGCCTTCGGGTGCAAGTGTTTACTTCCGCCGATTGGCGGCTATTATTTGAGAATTCTTATGTCATCTTCTTGCTGCAATAGTCATGGGGGCAGGCAATTTCTTTGTGGGCTGGGGAGCAAGAGAAACAAACCCTCTTCTTATGCGCTGGTTTTTGGATGTTTTCTTTGTTATAATCTCATTTGGCTATCTCTCAGTCACTAAAACAATCAAGAAGACATATAATGATTTTAGGAAAAATAAAAAGGTGCTTCTGAGCATGTGCTTCTTTGATAATGCTGCCTGGACAGCTTTTGTCTTTGCACTTGCTCTGGCACCAATAGCCATAGCCGTCTCCATATCAGAGAGTTACATAATAATCGCAGTTCTATTGGGCATGTATGCGAATAAGGAAAGATTAAGATATCATCAAAAAGCAGGCCTTATCTTAGCGATTACCTCTGCAATCTGGCTTGCAATAACCATGGGATAATTCCTTTAAGTCCCAGCATGAACCATGTTTCAATACCCCATTTCATGAATGCAGCAATCAGGCCCGAGATTGCAATATTCTTATAAGTAATAAGGCCGTTAAATCTTCCAAGGCTGATAACCATCATCCTCGGCTTGGCCTTATATCTCTTCATCTTTTTGTTTTTTAGTTTTCTACTAATATTGCTTGCAGCCAGCTTGCCCATTATTTCGGCATTTTGTGCCAGAGCTTCCTGATCTATATCGCATATATCTCCTGCAGCAAATATGTTTTCACTTTCTTTAATCTGTAGGAAACTATTCACTTTTATCTTGCCTTTCCCATTTAATTGCCTGCTAAAATTCTTTTTAAGAAATGAGAAGTTGGGCCTGATGCCTGTGCAGAAAAAAGCAATGTCTGGATTTAGTTTAAGCCCATTTTTAGTGAAGTATTTGCCTTTATCTACTCTGGCAATCTTATCTCCAAGGATAATTTCCGCCTTTTTTCTCAGGTATTTTTCAGCATATTTCTGCGCCTTTGCATTCTGCCTATCCATCAACCTATCATGGGGATCTATTATCGTTATTTTCTTATCTTTGTATCTTGATAGTATCTCTCCAGCAAGCTCTACACCGACTAATCCCCCTCCAATAATCAGTACTTCTTTTGCTGATTCAAGCCGATCATGGTAGTGAGAAATCTCTTCAATCCTGGAGGCAATGACAAGTTTATAATCTTTGATTGGGGAATCGTAGCTTGATCCGGAAGATATCAGGCAATAATCAAAATTGATTGACTTTTTCTTTTTTTTAAAATTTACAATCAAAGAATTCTTTTTTAGTTCAATGACTTCTCCATTTATTACTTCAGTATTTTTAAGATAATCTGAATGCATGGCCTTGATTCTCTTAAAATGCTTCGGATAAATCAATGCTCTTAGAATTCCAGGAGTAAATTCAAAATAATCCTTCGTATCTATCAATGTGACCCCGATATTCTTATCTTTTTCAAGACATTTTGCAGCTGAAGATCCTGCGAATCCTCCTCCAATGATGACAATCCTTGCCATAAGGCTAATCTCTACTTAGAGCATAATCGCCCGGACCCCTGATGAAAATCAAGATAAGGGCAGTTATCCCAATAAGATGGAAAAAGAAGGTTGAACCAAGAACTCTCAATGCGCCCCCAGCCAACGATCCAGGTATGACAACTCCCAAAACTGCAACTAAAAGGATAAATGCCAATGGCCAGACAGTGTATTTAGTCTTCCAGCCAATTAGTAGTAATAAGCCGAATACCATTTCTGAAAATATCAGTATCCAGGCGAAAATCCCTGGCCAAGGAAATCCAATGTTCCCAATCATGGTGGCAAGATCCGCGTTCCCAATACGCTGGACAGTAAGAAATTTACCTAAACCTGCAAAAAAGAACATTAAACCAAGTAATGCTCTCAGAACAAAAAATCCATAATCAATTCTTTTTTCTTTCATTTTGTCACTTTTACTAATTGAAAAGAATATAAAAACATTATGAAGCTTTATTTCATTTATACAATTTAGGGTATAAGGGGCTTGCAAACAGCAGTTACCTCTGTCCGAGAAGGCGAAGTCGATGATGAGCATTGGGGCGATAATTACAAGAAGGTGCAGAACTGCTTAGGACTTTAGTCCCGAGGGTCTTTGAATAGTGGAAATGTCAAAAAGTTGAAAAGATAAATATGATGAAGAAAAGAAGGCCATTTTCAGAGAATTGTTATGCTCTCCTTAGGAGAGTTCCAAAAGGAAAAGTCACAACATACAAAGCCCTAGCAGAGGCCCTGGGTACTAAATCTTACAGGGCTGTCGGAAATGCAATGAATAAGAATCCTTATGCGCCAAAAGTTCCCTGCCATAGGGTTGTTTGCTCAGATGGAAGGATTGGAGGATTTGCCCATGGGGCGAAAAAGAAAATCAATCTCTTAAAGAAAGAAGGGATAAAAATAAGTGATGCGCGAATCATTGAATTAAACCAATATTTGTTCGATTTTTGAGCATTCACAAATTCTTTAATTTCACATGGGAATTTCCCATATTCATTATCACAATAACATTTTTAAAATAGGAAGTTACAAATTACTCCTATGGCAGAAATTTTGCATTTGAACGGTCTGGCTTATGACAATCTCCTAAGGACAGTCATTGAATCTGGAAATAGGGAGCCAAGAGGACATGTATTTATCAAGCGTAGGAATGGAGATTATATTGTGGAAAACGCCTATCCAAATATAACTGCTCTGAGAAAACCCTCTTTGGTGGAAATCGGCAATGTGGCGGCTTTTTATAGGCTTGTGGGCCCATATGGGATACAATCCGGCCTTAATAATGGATGCATGGTCGGAGGATATCACTCCCATACCAGTAAAGATAGTACAAGAAAATTATCTGATGGGGATATGAATGCGATAAGAGACGAGGCTGCAATTCTAAAACAGCCATTTTGGATAGAATTGTTAATAAAGATGGATCGGGTTAAGGATTCAAATTACAAGAACCCCGGTATTAAATTGAAACCAAGGAATAAGGCACTGGATATCATGATTCATGGTCTCCAAGGTTATAACTACAGCATGATTTTATCCGCTTATTTGGTTTCGAGAGAGGATTGGGGAGAAAAATCAGATTCTAATTTTAGGAGAAATTCCAGGGGCCTCTATGAAGGTGATGAAAATGTATCTGAACTTAAAATACAGCCTCCGAAGGGATATTTATGAGGCCATTGCGCGAGATAAATTTATTCTCTTATAGTCAATGACCTAATAAATTGAGCAGAAAGGTCTGGGACCAGGGGAAAGACATACTCTCTTGCTCAATTATCTATATTTTCACCATACCTGAATCTCCCTTCGTGCCCATATCAGGAGTCAACTATCACTGCCTTTAGTCTGGCATATCTGCCCGACTGGGAGAAAACAAGTTCCTAAATCCAGGAGTCCACTCATCTGTAATCATAAGCATGGAATCAACAGTTCTTATAACTTCAGGAAACTCTTTTTTTAGATCTTCAATGATTTTATAATATTCCTGATAGCTGTCAACTATCAATTCAGGCTCTACACTCCATATATTTCTAATTAAATATTGTATGTTGGGAAGCCTCGACATATGCCTGAGTAACTTTTTTTCTTCTTCTCTCCCGTATTTATCTAGTTTAATGACAGCTTTGTATAACTCAAGGCCAAGTTTATTAAGATCGACGCCAATCCTATATTGAATTATGATTCCTAGACTCTCCATTTTTTTCATTCTGCCCTTCACAATCATTGCTGTAGACTTTACTTTTCCAGAAAGATCGACTAAAGGCATGCGCCCATTATTGACAATCTCGCTCAATATAGCATAATCTGTTTTATCCAATTCATTTTTTGCAACTTCTCCTCCGAACATGGCGGGCTCTGAGATTTGTTTGGTAAAGTACATTTTAGGATACTGTTGGACATCCAGGAGAGTTTGCCCTTCCTCTTCAATAATTATTTTGTTAAATTCAGATATCATATCATTTTTCAGTTCAAAGAATTCATAATCGCTCTTAGATAAAATGCCAAAAATAAGATCCCAACTTCCAGAGCATTCTCCCATCCAGTATACTTTTCCAGATGCTCTCAAATAATCAAGGAGCCTTTTCTTTTCTGCAGGAATATTCCTCAGCTTGAGGTATATCTTATAGATTTTGTATCCCATTTTGTGGGGATTAATTGAGGTGTAAAATCCCGTGATAATTCCCTCTTTTACAAGCTGATTTATTCTATAATCTACTGCCTGCCTTGACTTCCCTGCTTTTCTTGCAAGTATTGTTGAGGGAATCCTGCAGTTCTTGTCTAGTTCAGCCAATATTACTCTATCAGCCTTATCCAGCTTAATTCTATTTATCTCTACCATATTTAGCATTATTTATCATATCTATATAAATTTTATCATTTATGCTCAAAAAACTAACAGAAGTTTGATATAGTGGAGTAACTATTCTATAGTAACAAAAGGAAAATAAAATGACACAAACAAAAACTTCAGAAGAAGTAAAACGAATAGAAGAAGGATATAAAATCCTCATCCCCACAGTCTATCCAGAAAAATTTCCTACAGGATTCACTCTCCAGCCTACAGACTGGGCACTCACTGAAAGAGCAATAAACAGACCTTCAATTGAAGCGATAGTAAAAGAAGAGAGAAGAATGATAAGACCAATTGGCACCATGGATGTAGAATTTCTTTCCAATGCCCTTGTTAAATTAACAAAAGAGGGCGAGATAGACCTAGTTAAAAATTATCCTTGCGGTCTTAAATGCCCTGGTTGCTTCTCACAAGAAGAGATATATGGCGATAGAGAAAATCTGATGTTCTGGCAGGACACAATGAAAATAATTGACAGGGGCATAGAAATAGGTCTCACAAGCTTGAAATTCTTAGGCCCTGGAGAACTCTTTCAAAATCCAGACTTATTTGATATTCTAAATGCTTTGAAAGAGAGAAATATGCCTCTCAGTATATTCACTAAAGGCGCAGAGCTAGGGAGCAATGATTTAGCTCGCCAGATTTACGGGTCCCAAGGAATAAGGTCAGCAAAAGATCTTGTAAGGAGAGTTGCAGAATATGGGAATGTTAGGATTCTTCTCGGATTCAATTCATTCTTCTCAGACCGGCAGGACAAAATGGTCGGATCCTCTAGTGTAACTCAAGATTATCAGTTCTTCAATGAGGCAATAGTCCAGAGAGGAGTAGCAAATTATACTTCAAAAAGAAATCAGGCTCTAGCCAATCTTGTCGAAGCAGGATTTAACAGTCCTGAAAAAGGGCAGAGGTTATCGCTCATAGCGGCTCCGGTAGCATTATACCAAATAGACGAAATTCCATCTATGTATGTATGGGCAGCGAGGAGAAATATCCCCCTTATAATTGCCCCTACAATGGAGTCAGGACCAAAATCCATAGGTTTAAGTCTACATAATAAAAAGCTCGATCCGAATCACGAGAAGCTAATAGAAATGATGACTGAAGTTTATTCTAGAGCAATTGATTCAGGAATTCTTTCTCTTGAACAAATAAGAAGAGGGGGAATTTCAGCATATATGGGAACATCACCTTGCAATCAGGTTGCCAATGGATTATTTATGAGATTAAATGGAAGAATCCAGACCTGTCCAGGCAGAAGCGACGCTTCAGCAGTATATGGAAATGTACATGAAACGCCTCTTGCGGAGATATGGGCAAATAGTCCAAATTACACTCTCGGGCCTCTTGCAAATAACTGGTGCACAGCTAAAACAACAGGAATGCCTTCGAGAATACAGGAAGAAACTCTTATCAGATTAGAGAAGAAGTATTCTTCAGAGGAAGAACATGATTAAGAATGCAAATAGACCTGCTCTTGAAATCCTGATAGGAGATGATGCTTTCCTTATGCCAGTTGAGGCAATGATGATTCAAGACAGGTATCTAGAGCCATTGAGGGATAAATTAACCACATATGATGTTAATTTCTCTTACGCTTCAAAGCCTGAAGAATTAATCAAAGAAGCACAGGCTGCAAAAAAGTATGATGTAATCGTAACTGACCTTGATTACCAGACTCAGGGAAGAGCAGGCACAGAAGGATTCGCTATAATTGACCAGATAAATTCCATGCCCCTCTCTAAAAAACCTCATCTAATACTCTGCACTTCAAGCGATGATCAGTTGCCTCATATTCAAAAGAGGCTGGATGAAGGAAAAATTGACAAGTATGTTGGTGGGCAATACGGAAATCATAAGTTCACAAACCTTGTTAATTACCTGGTCCAAATGTTCCAAGAAGAGTGAATAGGATATCTTTTTATAACCTTTATTTTTAATTTAATCATGACACTCATTTTAGGAATAGATGACGCAGGAAGAGGGCCGATTATAGGCCCCATGTTCCTTGCGGGAGTATTATTAAAAAAAGAAGATGAATCAATGTTAAAAAGCGAGGGAGTTAAGGATTCAAAGATGCTGCTTCATCCTGCCAGAATAAAGCTCTCAGGCCTTATTAAGGATACTGCCTTAAAATACAAGGTTGTAGAATCCTTGCCAAGCCAAATAGATCACTCAATACAATCAGGAGTCAATCTTAACACTTTAGAAGCAATAAAAGCAGCAGAGATAATTAATGATCTCTCTATAGGAATAAAGGAAAAAATAGAAGTTGTGATTGATTGCCCTTCTGTAAATACTAAGGCTTGGAGGCTTACTTTGCTTAATTATATTAAGGATAAAGATAATTTAGAGATCTCTTGCGAGCATAAGGCAGATGCAAACCATCCAGTTGTCTCAGCCGCATCAATATTAGCTAAATGTGCTAGGGAAGAAGCAGTTGCTAAGATAAAGAGCGAATATGAAAGATATGGGAACATAGGCTCAGGTTATCCGTCGGATCCTGCTACAAAGCTCTTCCTCAAAAAGAATGGAAAGGCCTTGGAAAACTCAGGCATATTCAGAAAATCCTGGATGACATGGAAAGAAATATTTAAAGACAAAGATAAGAAACAAGCTACTTTAGGGGAATTCTAGTTTCACAATCTATGAAGTTCTTATAATAAACAGAATAAAAATAATTCTTAGATGAGAAATAGTAATCTAGCTAGATTTCTCTTCTTCAATACTCTCGCTTTCTCCATTATTTCCTTCTTTCATTACCTCATTATTTTCTTCACTTGCTTCTTCTTCATCTTCGGTTTTTTCTGCCTCTTCATCATCCAAGGTTTGCGAAGATAAAGGGGCTTCTTCTAATACCTGCTCATCTACAGCTGAACTTTCAGAGGCATATTCATTTGTTTCTCCCCCCTCGCCCGCATTTAGATTATTTCCTTCGCTTGTCTGATTGCTATTCTCCGGATTCAACACTTCAGGGGGCAATGGCCCCCCCATCTTCAGGCTAAGTGTCTTAGAGACTCCGTCATGCATGCTTACTCCGTAAAGGATGTTGGAGTTCATAATAATTGCATCATTGTGGGTGATTACAATATATTGTCCAGACTTCATATACTGTCCCAGCAAAGCCGATAGTCTTTCTGAATTCCTTTTATCAAGTGCCGCATCGATTTCGTCGAATATGTAGAAGTGGTATGGCTTGTATTCCTGTATAGCGAAAAGCAGGGACAGGGCAACTAAAGTCTGCTCACCCCCTGATAATGAGGTGACGTCAAAATATTTTCCTTTAGCTAACCTGACAACTATATTTACTCCCCCTGCAAAAATATCTTCTTTGTTCTCAAGCTCCAGGAAAGCAATTCCTTTCGAATACAACTGAGAGAAGTTTCTCGTGAATAGTTCATTTATTCCTCTGAATGCTTTCATGAAAGACTTTCTCTTTTTCATGTCAATTTCTTCAATGATTTTCATTATCTCCAGCCTCTCCCTCTCAATCGTGTTAACTTTTTCCTGGACTTCATCATACTCTTTCTTTATTTCATCATAGATTTCCAATGCTCTCATATTAATCGAGCCAATTTCTCTTAGCGCATCCTGTGTCTTTGTAAGCCTTTCTTCCAGGGAGTTGATGCTTGCCTGGATGTATTCTATACCCGAGTAGTCGCTTATTTCCATATCAAGAGACTCTTTTTCAGCGTCTAGCTTAGCTTTCCCTATCTTCAGGTAATTTATTTGGTCTTCAATCTGCCTCATATTATTTTGCACTTCAGAGGCTTCAACACTTTTCTCCTGTATTTCCTTCTGTAGCTCATCCCTTTTTTCAAACATTTTCTTGAATTTTTCATTAAGTTTTTTTTCAATATCCTCCTTATGTTCTAATTCACCGCTCTTGTTTTGCAGGTTAACCGAAATGCCTTTAATGTAATTCTCAATATCCTTAATGTCCTGTTTGCTGCCTGTAATGATATTTCTTATTTTCTCCAGCTCTCTTTCCTTGTATAGTAAAGTGGTGTCTACGTCCTCTTCTGTTCTGGAAGAGATTTCCTCTATCTCCAGAATCTTGGAGTTATAATTTTCGTCAACTTTAGAAAAATCAAGAGTCTTATTCTCCAGGCTTTTTGCTCTCTCTTGCAACATCTTAATCTCATCTTTAAGCGCATGCTCTCTTTCAACCATCCTTTTAAGTTGCTCTTTCTTCTCATTTATGGATCTGTGCCTGAGTAATTCTATCTCTCCTCTTGATATTTTGTCGCCTATCTCCTGGATTTCACCCCATATTTTCTCTCTTTTAGATTTAATTTCTTCTAACTGCTGCTGGGATTCAAGGAGCTTAGTCCGGGATATCTTTATCTTATCATTAGCATCTTTTATTACATGGTCAATGTGCTCTTGAGTTATCTTGCTTTGGCAGAGCGGACAGATGTCAATTTTCTGCACGTCCCCCACTGTTTTGCTGTGCCGGTCTATTTCAGATTCGGATACTGAAATAGCTCGTTCGTTTTCCAATTCAGTCTTATGCAAGGAATCAATCTCGCCCCTTTTGCGCGCAAGGTTCTCTTTCAATTCTTTGACTTTGTTACGGCATTCATCATCGCTATTATAAGCCAGGCTCCTAGAGTATTCTTCCAATTGCCTTAAGACAGACTCAGATTCTGCAGAATTATGAGTTACTTGTCTCTCCCTATCTTTGATTCTCTCACTAATGGAGGAAAGCTCAGTCTTAAATGTCAGAACTTTTTTTCTTTCTTCACCTATTTGAGCCAGTTCTTCTTTCTTCTTCTTTAATTCATGGGATTTCTTAGCCATTAGAGGAGATTTCTGTTTTAATTCTTTAATCTCTCCTTCTATATCTGGAATGGACCTGCCCATTTCTTCAATTCTTCTCTCTATCTCATCTTTTCTATGCTCGTAATTTTCCTTTCTTACCTTTAAACCTTCTATTTCAGCCTTGAGATTTGCAATTTGATTGTGCAGGGTGTCTTGTTCAAGTCCGGTCGACTGCTGGATATCTTTATTAATCTGGTTTATTCTCTCAGACATGTCAGTAATTATCTGTTGAAGTTTCTCAAGTCCTGATTTAATCTTATCCTTCTGCTCGGTTTTTGCAGAGATTGACTTCTCTATGGAATCCAGCTCTTTCTGCTTATCCTCCATCTTCTTGTGTATGATGGACCCTCTTATTCTTTTGACGTTGCCCTCGAGTTCTTTGAATCTCAATGCCTGGGATCTCTCTTTGTCTAAATTTCTCATATAAACTGTCCTTTCTCTCAGAATAGCCGAGACCTCTTTTAGCTTCTCTTCAGTTTTATCAAGTTCATGCAATGATTTTTCCTTTCTAAGTTCATAAATAGAAATTCCCGCTACTTCTTCAATAATCTTCCTTCTTTCTTCAGGGTGCATCTTTACCACAGCTTGTATCTGGCCCTGTAATATAAGATTGAATCCATGGGGATCAATGCCAGCCTGAGCAAGCATTTCTATGATTTCTATTCTCGTCTTTACTTCATCATTTATCTTATATATACTCTGCCCATTGTATTTAACGATTCTCTTTATAGTCACTTCATCCTGATCTATAGATATTGCCCTGTCAGTATTGTCAAATACCAATTCAACATACGCTTCTCTAGCAGGTTTGATGTATTTAGAGCCCATAAAGAGCAAATTCTTGCTTTTAGCAGCCCTAATAGATTTAATAGACAATCTTCCTAAGACAAAACAGAGGGCATCTGATATGTTTGAATTGTGAACTATAATGTTATTTGCAATAAAATTATGGTGTTCATCAACACATAGGTCATACACCCATCCTCCCCCATTTACTTCTTTAATTTCCTTTAATTCATCCCAGAATATCTCAGAGTTCGCCAGTTTATTCAGTATTTCTCTGTTAGGGCTCTCTACAGTAAGCACGTTTTGCAAAAGAAGGGAGAGCCCATTGCGAGAAGGTAGTGTATTTGTATAACAATATGAATCTAGCCGAGGAAATGTAGAATGGAGAGGTTTAATTTTAATTCCACATTCTTTAACAATTTCTTTTAAAAGGGTATTAACTTCAATCAAATCACAGTTAGGATTTGCTTTCTTTAAAATAGCCTTCTCCACTAATGCATTTTTCCGTTTATGTACTAGTTTTATAAATTTTCTAAATTTAGTCAAATTTTCAACACCATAAACACATATAGAAAGATAATTCCCTATAAAGCCTGTTTCTTTTATACCCTTAACTACTTCACGGGTTCTAGGCATGATCCCTAACCTTAATAAGCAATTTTCTATCCCTCTCGCCAGTTTAACACTTTTAGTAGTAATCTCTATTGAGTGTTCTGTCGCATATCCGTCTCCGCAATACAAACCATTAAGGAGTCCAGCTATCTCCTTTTCAGAGGCATGTTTAAAGAAGAGGTCTGAAATTTGCTTATTTTCAGTTTCAGAAGCCATGCCAAATTTTCGCAGTAGTTTTATAAGGGGCTCTGAGAAGATTATGACATCCCAACAGCGCGGTTTATATTCTCGTGCGATAACCTCTTCATTAAAGAGTTTTTTTACAAGGGAAATATAATCTTCAATAATTTCCCTATCTCCGTTGGTAAACCAAACCTGTCCAGAATTAGAAAGTCTCCCTTCCGCAAGGAGATATCCCAGGAATCTCGCAAAATCTGGAGAATTCTTTATAGGTATTTTAGATTCTTTGCCGTGAGATGAAATATCATTAAGTAAATCTAATGTCTCTTCTTCTTTCAATCTAGCGGCTTTTAATATTCGGATAAGAGTATAAAAATTAACAGATTGCTTATCCAAAAGACTTTTTAAAGCATAATGAGGAACTCCTAATTTTTCACTCAGTACCTTCCATTCGCAGTTATGTTCCTGTTTAAGAGATCTCAAAATTGAAGCAAATTCCGCCTTAGAAGGGGCATATAAGCCATCCTCTGCAGCAATACTATCAAGAAGTTCTGTGAAATAAAGAGTATCAGGCTTAAATCGCATTTCTCTGGGGATAGCAATCCTCATGCCTGCCTTTAATTCATCTGCTCTTGCAGGGACCACTTGGCCATCCTTCAAGATAAAAAGAGGGTGATATTTAGTGGCAGTTAATTTCTTACCGGATCTGGTTTCTATGCTTAGAAGGCTTTCAGGTGAACTCCTTTTTACAAAAGCTTTAACAGGTTTTTTAACCATCTTCAATGTATTAAGATCAAGGCACATAACTTCAGTTCCATCTCCCGGAATGATGAATCCATCTTCAGTTTTAGCAGATTTTTCCAGACGAGTATTAACAATTTCATCTATTCTTTGCAAATTACCATCGCCAAGGTTGACTATTGAGTCCCCGCGTACACATTTTCCAGATCCATTCGGCCCTATAATTACGTTTATCCCCCTATCGAATACAATTTCCGTCTTTCTGGCAAAAGATTTAAAGCCATGCATCACCAGTTTTTTTATATAAACCATATTATAACAAATTTGAGAGGTTTTTTATATCTTTATTTGCCACATGAGTATATATTTGTGTTGTTTGAAGGTTTTTATGCCCCAGAAGCTCTTGAATGTACCTTATATCTGCCCCAGCTTCAAGTAAATGCGTTGCAAAACTATGCCTTAATGTGTGAGGAGTTACTTTCTTTTTTATGCCTACTCTTCTAGAAGCAATTTTCACAATCTGTTGTATCGTTCTCGCATTGTACTTACTTCCTCTTTCAGAAATGAACACATAATCTTGTTCCTGCCTTCCAAATCTCATAATCTCATCAACAATTCTCCTATGCAAAAACACAATCCTGTCCTTACCCCCTTTTGCCTTTTTTATATGAATAATTCCCCTGTCAAAATCAATATCTTCCCATCTCAAGTCTCTTACTTCTCCTTGCCTCATTCCAGCATAATACAAAAAGCACAAAATAAGCCTATGCTTTAAGTTCATAGTTTCATTAATCATCCTCAAGACCTCCTCCTTGCTTAATACTTCAGGCAAGCTCATATCTCTTTTAGCTAAAGGAATGCTGTTTCCCATCTCATCTACAAATCTCTTTCTCAATACTTTTTCATGCAAAAACTTAAGTACAAAATATACATCTCTAAGCGTAGAACTCCCTTTCCCCAAACCCTCTAAGAGAAATTCCCTCACATCTTTTCCAGAATTAAGAAATTTGACAGAATAATACCTATACTTTTTCATTGTCTGAGGAGAATACTTTCTCAACCTTAATTCCTCCTCAAGCCTTTTTATTATCTCCTCATTCTCTGGATTTTCAACTTTATCCATCCTAATTTATGACCTAAATTTCTATATAAATATGCGTTACTCCCTTTAAATTAACTCTTCCCAGTCGTTTATAGCGTTAAATAGGTGTTATATTCAATTTCCCGCAATATTATATTTTAATATCTGTATAAATTAGCGCGGGAAACTCTTCGGAATTTCCATAAATGGAACCACTTGCAGTTATTCCTCGTTGCTCCAAGTATTCGCAAGAACATAACACGCATTAACAGGCTCCATTTCATTGCATTCATTACGCTCAAATCCCTCCGGGACTTCTGTTAATGCGATATGTTAGTAGAAATAAAAATTAATTTTCTAGTTTGCTGTTGAATTGCACTTTATCACAATAATCTTTAAATATTCGTTTGCAACTCTTTTTTTATGAAAGAACAACTTGAATTTGCTATAAGCGAAGAATGGCAAAAATTTGCAAGAGAAAATTCTTGGGCTTCCTTTGTTCCAGAATCTGCTAAAGATTCCAAAGGTGTTGAATATTTAAGGAAAAAAGGAAGCGAAATCGCTTACAGAAAAACAGATGATGGATATAAATGCACAAGTTGTGATTTTGAAATAATGGCTGGAAGAGTTGCTCACCCAATATGGGATGGTCCTTTTCCAATATCTGGTTCGGGCAGATGCCATTACGAAGAAGTTCCTTACTGCCCTAAATGTGAAAAAAAACCAAATTTTTCTGGTAGTCCAATTCAATGTTGATAAAGTGTTTTGTCGAAAATTGATTTTTACTCTTCGCCAGCCCTTCGGGACATTGCATTCTGGCTCGGTTTTTTCTGCGAAAAAATTCCACTAACAGCGATTAAAACTCCGCTCACTTGCAGTTCGCTACGCCCTTCGGTTTTGTGGGATGCCTCAAAACCTGCGGGAAAATAAATCCTTCGGATTTACTTCCCTTAAGCCCGATGTTCATTTCAATTAAATCGGACTTTGAGATCCCCCGACCACCCGCCCCTAAAGAGAGGATTCGCCGTCGTCCTTCGGACAAATAGTCTGCTTCGCAGAAAGTAAAAACAGAAAAATACTTCTTTTATCGGACCGAGGAAAACACCAACGAAATTTTACAATTTCGCCTAACAAACGATAAAAGGTTTCACTTCGTTACACCCAAATATTTTTCAGTTTTTTATAGGGGCACTTTTCTAATAAAAATAAATAAAAAAGAAAAAAATAAAATTAAGCTAATTCTGCATCAATGATTTGCTTAAATGCACTAAATGGCTGTGCTCCACTTAATGGTTTTCCATTAATTATGAAGTAAGGCGTTCCTTGTCCGCCTGCGGAAGTTGCATCAGCTAAATCTTTCTGAACCTCGCTTTTGAATTTTCCAGAATCAAGACAGCTACTTATATCATAACCAATATCTTTAGCCCATTTCTTTAGTTCTGTTGTTCCAAATTGAGCTGTTCCTTGTACAGGTCCTTTTATCGGGTCTCCACCATCAAGTATATTTCCTTCTTGAAAGATTTTATCATGCATTATAAAGTATGCTTCATCTCCGCCTTTCTCTCTTACACACTCGGCAGCCTCAGCCGCTGGTTGTGCAGCCGGATGAATACTTGTCAATGGGAAATCCCTATAGACAAATTTAACTTTTCCTGTATCAATATATTCAGATTTTATTAATGGTAAAGTTTCTGTCCAGAATTTCCTACAGAATGGACACTGATAATCACTAAACTCAATTATCTCCACAGGTGCATTTTCATCTCCTAAAAATGCATCATCATCTGCACTCGCCTCAACCTGTGAGGGTTGTGAAGGTAATTGTGTCGGCTGTTGTGCAGCTTGCCCTGTTGTTCCATTGCTCCCAGTAAAAACAAAAAATGCCCCAACTACCAATATGGCTAAAAGTAAAAAAGTGCTATATTTCCATAATGCGTCTTTTCTTATTGTTAAAGTTGCTTCACTCATTTTATACCTCCTTTCATTTTTCTAAGTATGACCATGTCCTCCACCTTCAACGTGCCCACTTCCTCCGCAAGCATCAGAGATGTCCCAAACTTCCGCTATTTGTTCAGAAGTAAAGTTTTCCTCAACTATTAGATACTTAGCCAAACCTTCATAAGCATACCAATGCCAACATTTACAGCAACAAGGTCCGCCTTCATGAGATAATCCTGTTGCTTCATCATAAATGACTTGTTGTTCATTTGATAAAACAATTTCTTTTTGATAACTCAATAATTCCTGAGCAGATTCAACTGACACATCATAAGGGTCAGACGGAATTTTTTCATATTTTGAATATTTCTTTAATGCTTCTATTTGTTCAGTATATCTATGAAAATTCATTGGCCCACAACACGAACCTTGAATTCTTTGGTCTGGAGATTTTGAAGCAACATAATTAAAAGTTCCGCCACATGAATTTGTATTTGCCTTGCTTAAAACTGCAAATTTAGTTTCCAATTCTTTCACATCTGCATCCTGATTTGTTGTATAAACAGAAGTTCTGGAATAACTAAAAACAATCAGCCCCACCAAGACTATTACAGCTAATGAAATAAACAATGTTCTCTTTTTTATCTTAATTTCTTTACTCATAATAAATATATGTTAAAAATACAGCTTATAAGTATAACGTGAAACTAGTTCTACTGCCTGAAACTAGTCCTATTTCAACAAAATAATGTTAGTCATCCCTCTTCTTTTTCTTTCAACAATTTCTAACCTTTCTAATTTATCCAAAATTCTTGAAACTTTTGATTTTGGAATATTGAATTTTTCAACAATATTACTTTGATAAATTCCTTCATCTTTATTTTCTTTAATAAACAAGAAAATTTCTTTTTCTTCGTTGTTTAATTTGGTTAAATCATATTCTTTCTGTTCAATTAATTTCTCAGCCTTTGTTAGAGTAAGATAAAAACCTATTCCCCCTAAAAAAGCAACCAACAACCCCATAATGAAAATAAAACCCTCGCTGTTGTTATGTTCAATATTAAACGGACATGATTCAATAGAACAGGAAGTTCCTTCTTGGGTTCCGCAAATTTCAGAACAACTTTTTAAATTCTGCTGATTTAATATTGAGTTAAAATAGAAAAGCATACCAATTATGACTATACTAACAATCACAATTGAAATTCCTAAATGTCTTGGTTTCATAATTATAGAAAAGATAACTAATTTATAAACAATTCCCTTTGAAAAAGTGCCCCCATCTTCTTTTTAGAAAAAAGAAGCAAAAAGACGGCGAATCCTCAAATACATTAAAACTCAATGGTGTCCCACCATCCCAAAGTCCGATTTAACTTTACATTTTTGCCTCCTATAAGAATTCTCTAAAGTATAAAGTTTATCTTCTATTTAACCTTTTTGCTACTGAACAAAACAATACGACAAACTCCTATTCGCGGTCAAAGCCGCATTATGACGAGTCGTAGTTATAGTTCATGAGCGGGCGCTCTCATCTTCG
>Ga0209211_10006952_pt1 | contig 16103 bp, 12 predicted proteins | sample RifGroA2_FD_183992 | JGI IMG/M metagenome (GOLD analysis project Ga0209211, IMG submission 183992) | Groundwater microbial communities from Rifle, Colorado, USA - Groundwater A2 (SPAdes) (version 2) | ecosystem: Environmental > Aquatic > Deep subsurface > Groundwater | place: Rifle, Colorado... | reverse complement strand
TTCGCGAAACACTACGAGCCGGGCCTTTACGAACAGGAACCGTGGTTTGACCGTTCCCATAACATTGTTTTTGACTGGCTGATTAACGGGGGACTGGTCGGCTTTCTGGCTTATTTCGGGCTTATTTTTGCCGCGGTTTTTACTTTGTGGAATTTGTATCTGAAAGGCGTTTTTCCGCTGGGCCCGGTTCTGATATTTTCGGCCCTGATTATGGCTTATCTTTTTCAGAATTTTTTCGTCTTTGACCAACTCGCGACTTATCTCGGCTTTTTCACGCTGCTCGCCTTTTTAGAATCGCCTGCCCGCGCAGGCGGGTCTGCCGGCGCGGCGACGCAGGAAAACGTCCGGAAGCGTCCGGCGCTTGATTACGAATCTCTGGTCGCCGTGGTTCTGGTTTTTGCCGCGCTCGCTTCCGTTTATTTTTTGAACTTCCGGCCGTACCTCGCCAACCGGAATCTCCTTTCGGCCATGCAGGCTCATGCCGCAGGTGATTTTACGGGCGCCTTGGAACGCTACGAACGCGCCCTTTCTTTAAGCGTTTTGGGGCGTCAGGAAGTGAGAGAAAATTTCGCGCGTTTTGCCGTCATGGCCGGACAGAACGCGAATCTGCCGCAGGATTTCAGAATCAAAGTTTTTACGCGCGCTTTGGAAGATGGGCGGAAAAGCGTTCAGGAAAATTCCGGCGACCCCCGCTCTTATCTTTTTCTCGCTTCCCTTTACCGCGCCGGGAACTCCAATAAAGAAGCGCTCTCAACTTTGGAGAAAGCCAAGTTTCTCATCCCCGCCAAACAGCAGGTTTATTTTGAGATTGCTGATTTGCACGTGGCCGAAGGAAATTTTGGCAAGGCGGCCGAGGAGCTTAAGACCGCTTTTGAATTGGTTCCGGAATTTACCGAAGCCCGGATAAATCTGGCCGCGATTTACGTCCTTGAAGGCAGGCAGGCCGAAGCGGATAAGCTTTTGATGGATGGTTTCGGAAAGCTTGAGATGCCCCGCATTATCTTGGTGCAGGTTTACTACCGCGTTAAAAACTATGAACGCATGATTGGAATCTGGAAAGCGTTCACCGAAACGGACCCGCGGAATTTGGAGTACCGCCGGAGCCTGGCCGGCTCGTATCTTCTGGCCGCCCGGCGCCCCGAGGCCGTAAAAACCCTTCAGGAAGCCATAGAGGACTTCCCGGAGTTCAGGGCGGAGGGCGAAGCATTGATAAAAGACATATTGTCTTCTCCCTGATAGTTATCCACAAGGGATTTGGAGCTTTCGGCGGCTGATTGGAGTATCATTAAGGCATAGGTTTTAATAATTTAATTTCGTAAATTCATGAAGACGTTTTCTGAAGCGAGGGCATTCAGCTTTCTGGCGCTCGCGCTCGCAACCTTGTTTTTATCGTTCGTTTTTGTGGCCTACGCCACCAGCATCGGGAATAATGTAAGCGTAACGGGAACGTTTGATGCCAGCGGAGTTTCTGTTTTTAACGGGCAACTTCAGGCCTCCAGCACCGCTTTATTGGGCGCTGCCGCCACTTTTTACAGCACAGTTGGCATTGGGACGGCCACGCCCGCGCAGCTTTTCTCTGTGCAGGGCAACGCCTTGATTTCAGGAAACCTTACAAGCGTGGCTAACATAACCGCCACCGGCACCTTGAATGTCACGGGGCTTACTACTCTTGGAAATGCGACCGGCACCCAGTTGACCGTAACCAGTAATTCCTATTTGAGCACTACTGGCATCGGTACGACTTCTCCATCTAACTTTTTCTCTGTTCATGGCAACACCTTGTTCTCCGGCAATCTCACGAGCGTTGCTAATATCACCGCCACCGGAACCTTGAATGTTACTGGGCTTACTACTCTTACTTACGCCACTACTACGTCAGTTACTTTCACCGGAACTGCGTCAACGACCAATCTTGTCGTTGGCGGCGCCGGTTCTAACATTGCCGGCATTAACTTCGGCTTCTGCAACATTCCTAACTCCACGATTGCGGCTTCAACAACTGCGGCCGTGAACTGCACTTCCGCTACCGGCGTTGCGGTTGCCGATCGCGTCTTTGTGATGGCGACAACCTCTCTGCCAACCAATTTCGCGGTTCTTTCCGCATCTTCCTCGGCGGCCACCGTCATCAGTCTTTATATCGCGAATCTCGGACATCCCACCGCAGTCACTACAACCGGAAATATCTCCCTTAACTTTATCTCTTTCCGCTAAGCGGGCTTAATAAGCTTGCGAGGTTTCAGAAAGATGAAAAAAATAACTTTCTGGCTGGTTCTCTTGGCGGCGGCGGTTTTGATGCCGTTTGGAGCGGGGGCCGTAACGGTTACGGAGAGCGTAACTTTAGTTCTGCCCACGGATTCAAGCTCTTACACCCTTTCGCCCTCCTCTTTTGACACTCTTACCGTAAACAATTCCACTTTTGACTTTGCGATAAGCGGCGGCGCCTCGGTTAATCTTTCTTTTGCCGGCGAAAAGACCTATACGACCTCCGGCGGTTCTTCTTTTTCCAGCGCCATGCAAATCACGAGGGCCTGCAATTCAAGCGCTTCCACTTTAACGATAAGAGTGGATGCCGGGGCCGGTTCTGATACGGTTACTGTTACTCCTTCCGGCACCTGTTCGGCGGCGTCATCCGGCGGCGGAGGCGGAAGTCCTTCCGTGGGAGGCAGCGGCGGAGGGGGCGGTTCCGCTCCGAGCATTCCGGCGCAGGTAGCCCAGGCGCCCGCGGCCCCGGCTCCAACGGCTCCGGCTGCAGCGGGTTTCAAATCCTTTGCAAACGATCTCGCATTGGGAATGAAAGGAGATGACGTCTTGCGCCTGCAGGCTCTCTTGGCCTCTGATAAAGAAATTTATCCGGAGGGAACCGTAAGCGGTTATTTCGGAAACCTAACGGCGCAAGCGGTAAAGCGTTTCCAGACTAAATATAAGCTTCCCTCAATTGGCCGCGTTGGCCCCGCGACCCGTGCCAAGCTCGCCGAAATTTTTGGCGAGGGAAAGACGCCTTCCGCGGTTCCAACGCTGGCTATGCCTGCGGCAACGGGCCTCACGCGCGAGCTCGGCCCTGGCTCAAAAGGCGATGACGTTACGGCCTTGCAGGAATTCTTAGCGAAAGACAAAGCCATTTACCCGGAAGGGTCTGCCACTGGTTATTATGGGTCTCTGACTACTGCGGCAGTCAGGCGTTTTCAGGCGAAATACGGTATCTCGCAAGTCGGGAGAGTTGGCCCGGCAACTCTAAAACAACTCCAGGAACTTATGAGCGGAATAGTGGTGGCGCCGGCTCCTGCTCCTACCCCCGCTCCCGCTCCCGCTCCCGCTCCTGCGCCCGCGCCGACACCGGCTCCCGCTCCTTCAACTTCTTCTGACGAGCTCCCGTGGTTCCTGCGCCTTACGCCAGCTCCGGCACCGCGCTAGCGCGATGACTCGATAAAACCGCTCCGCTTCCGGAGTGGTTTTATTTTTATGAATAAAAAAAACAAAGTTATCGTTACTGGCGGAGCTGGTTTTATCGGTTCGCATCTGGCAGACGCTCTTCTGGAACATGGTTTTGAAGTGCATATTGTTGACAATTTTGCGACCGGAAAGCGCGAGAACATAAACCCTGAAGCCGAGCTTCATGAAATCGACATCCGTGATTATGAAAAACTTCTCCCGGTTTTTCAGGGGGTTGACTATGTTTTTCATCTGGCCGCTCTCGCGCGCGTTCAGCCGTCCATTGAAGACCCGAAAACATACGAGGACGTAAATGCCACGGGAACTTTGAACGTGCTGCTCGCGGCGCGGGAAGGCGGTGCCGGGCGCGTGATTTATTCCGCCTCTTCTTCGGCTTACGGCAATCAGGAAGTATTGCCGTTTAAGGAAGATATGACGCCGCGGCCCATCTCGCCTTATGCTTTACAAAAATATGTTGGTGAGCTTTGGAGCGCCCTGTTTTCAAAAATCTACGGGCTGCGGACGGTTTCATTGCGCTATTTCAATGTTTACGGTCCACGGGCGCCCGGTGAGGGAGCTTACGCTTTGGCTATCAGCAGGTTTTTATCGCAGCGCAAGCAGGGGGAGCCCTTGACCGTTGTTCCGGACGGCACGCAGTCGCGGGATTTGGTTCATATCCGCGATGTGGTCCGCGCCAACCTTTTGGCCATGGAATCCGGGAAAGTGGGGGAAGGCGAAATTATCAATATTGCCGCTGGCAAAAGCCATACCGTGCTTGAACTCGCCGCGCTCATAGGCGGCCCCACGGTCTTCATAGAGCCGCGAATTGAACCCAAACATACCCTCGCCGACATTTCCAAAGCCAAAGAGCTTCTCGGCTGGTCGCCGACCATTAAATTTGAAGACGGTATCGCCGAACTTAAAAAACTTCACGGCTTGGTTTAGCGCCCTTGGCGGCGGAGCAGGGTAAAAAAAGTTCTCGCCATGATAAGCAGGTCAAGCCAGAACGAAAGGTTTTTGATGTAGTAGAGGTCATACTGCATTTTTTCAGGCGCGTCTTCCACCGAGGCGTCGTTTTCCATATTAACCTGCGCCCAGCCCGTTATCCCGGGCGTTACCAGAAGCCTCATTTCATAAAAAGGAACTTCCTCTTTCAGTTTTTCCACAAATTCCGGGCGTTCCGGGCGCGGCCCCACAAAGCTCATCTCGCCCTTCAGGATGTTTAAAATCTGCGGCAACTCGTCCAGATAATTTCGGCGGAGAAACTGGCCTACGATTGTATGGCGCGGGTCTTTTTCGCCCGCTTTTTCTTTATAACCCCCGGCTTTCTCGGCCCCCTCCGTCATGGAGCGGAATTTTATAAGCCAGAATTCTTTCCCTCCGCGGCCCGCTCTTTTCTGCCAGAAAAATATGCGTCCCGGCGAGTTTGATTTGATTGCCAGCGCAATCAAGGGAATGGCGGCAGTAATGGGGATTAGAAGTAAGACCGCAAGCACGATGTCAACCGCTCTTTTAAAAAATTCATAGACGGGCTTTTTTAATCCGATGAGGTTTTCCAGAAACCAGATTTCTTTTATAAGCGAAAGCGGAATTTTCCCCATAGTTATTTCATAGAAATTGGTAAATTCCGCGATGGCGACGCCGAGCGGAAGGATTTGCAGAAGAGATTTGGTTAAAACCCTGTTTTCCTTTATCTCCGGCGTAATTACCAAAATGTCCACTCCCAGGTCGCGAATCAGATAAGACAGGTTTTCGTTTTGAGGCCAGACCGGCAGAGGCAGGGGAATTGATTTGCTTTCTTTTCCGTCAGTTGAGATAAAAGCCACGGGTTTTTGCCCGAACTGGGGGTTTTTGAGGAGATAGGCGGAAAACTCCGTTACTTCGCGGTTTATGCCTAAAAAAAGAATTTTGGACGCGGCAGTGCGGAGAAAAAGAAGGTTGGCGAGGTATCTCCATCCGAGAAGAAACGCCGCCGCCATTGCCGTCAGGAGGGCAAGATTGCGGCGGGGCTCAATCAGAAGCTGGGGTATAAAATAGAAAAATAGGATTGTCAGAAAAAAGTTTATGAGAAGCGCCTGTGAGAGCCGCAGCAAAAAGCGTCTGGCTTCGGTCATGCTCCCAAGCCGAAATTGCCGGAGGTCATAAAATCCGAAAGCCGCCAGAATCACAAGCCAGACGGGGAAAAGAATACTGAAAGAGAAAAAATGAAGCTTCAAAAGCCCGATTTTCACCCCCGGCCAATAACGCAGCCACAGCAAAAGCCAGAGGGCCAGATAGAGAACAAAAAGATCCCCCAGGAAAAGCAAAGCAATTTTGAAGCGATGGGCGTAATTTTTCATTGGTAAACTTGTATAGTCTTAGATACCATATTTTGAAGAGAATTTTCCAGCTGTTTCCCTCCCGCCTTCTTCCGCCCCTTCTTTTCGGAAATCAGTTTTTCTATGGCTGCCGCCAGCGCCTCGGGGTTTCCCGGAGACACAATGAAACATGATTTTGCGGTTTGGGCGATGTCCGGGAGGCCGCCGACCTCCGTGGCGACGACCGGAAGCTCTGCCGCCAACGCCTCCAAGACCGTGTAAGGCAATCCTTCTTTCAGCGAAGGGAGGACAAAAATGTCAAGGCCCTTCAGATAGCGCGCCGCTTCCGGAATGAAGCCCAGAAGGAAAACGGTATTTTGTAATCGGTATTTGGCAATTAGGGACTCTAATTTTTTTCGCTCTTCTCCTTCTCCAATGATTAGGAACTTGTGGTTAGAAATTAAGTGTTTTGCCGCTTCCACGAGATATTCAAGCCCCTTGTTTTTAGTTAATTCTGCGACCGTGCCAACAATGGCCTCATTCGACATAATTTTTCTGCCTAGCTTATCCGAAAAAAAAGCGCGCGCTGCGGCGCTCGGCAGGAAGTCAATCGGGCCAATGCCATTAGGAATGTAGTTTAGTTTTTTTGAAGGAATGATTTTTTTAGCGATGTTAAAATCCCTTTTGGTTATCAGAATAATTTTATCTTGAAAAAGAGCAGAGAACCAGGAAAAAACAAAAATGAGTGCCTTCGCCGGGAAAAAGCGGGGCTCCAGAAACGGCCAGCCGTGAATTGTGGAAACGACCTTGATTTTAAGCCCCAAGGCCGCGAGCGCTCCCAGTCCCATGATTTTTGAACTATTCAGGTGGAGAATATCCGGCCGCTCCTCCTTTATGATTTTTCTTAGGTTCCAAATGGCCTTGAAATTTACAAAAGAAAAAAGTGAACGAAAGAGACTTGAAGTTTCTTGGAGAATCGGCAGCGTTCCGATTTTAATCCCGGCGGCTTGAAGTTTTTCCGTCAAAATTCCCCGCCCGCCCGCCACCACCTTTACTTCCCAGCCGGAGGCCGGAAGATTTGACGCTAAATCGTAAAGATAGCGCTGCGCCCCGCCCCAATTGGATTTTGTTATGGCGTAAATTATTTTCATCTGACTTCTTAGGCTATTATATTATAAACTTGACTTTTTTTATATAGTTTTCTATACTATGAAAGTGAGTGGTTCTGAACTACGTCTCGATAAAGTCCTGCCTTCGGCGGGATTTTATCGTTTTAACGATTACTTTTAGGCGTTTGGCGTGTTATATTTAAAAAGGCCCGGGATGCTGGCACTCACACAACGACGTAGTTTGGAGTCAACCCGTCCCGGGCCTTTTTGGAAAATTTTATGGAGATGAAAGAAAATGTTTCCCTGAAGCCCTTTACGGTTTTTCAGGTGGGCGGACCGGCCCGTTTTTTTGCTGAAACGCGTTCTAAGGAAGAAGTCATTGAGGCGCTCGGGTGGGCGAAAGAAAAACAGATTCCGTCTTTCATCTTGGGACTCGGTTCCAACGTTCTCGTCTCGGACCGAGGCTTCCCCGGGCTCGTTATAAAAATTTCCGGCGGGAAAGTGAGCCGCGATGGCGCTTTAATAACCGCCGAGGCGGGAGCCAAAATGGCGGAGGTCGTCAATTTTTCTCTCCAAAACGGTCTGGTTGGTTTTGAATGGGCGATAGGCGTTCCGGGAACGATCGGCGGCTCGGTGCGCGGCAATGCCGGCTGTTTCGGCTCGGAGATGAAAGATTTCGTTGCCGGCGCCGACGTATTTGATGCGAATGCCGGGCGGGAGCTTAAGCTTTCAAATTCCGAATGCCGTTTTTCCTACCGCCAGAGCATCTTTAAAGAAAAACCCGAGTTTGTGGTTTTGGGAGTTTCGTTGCGGCTTAAAAGCGGCGGGAGCGGAGAAGCAAAAGAGCGTTTCGGCGAGTTTGTGAAAGCAAGGGTCCAAAGCCAGGATATCGGAAGTAAAACCGCCGGCTGTGTTTTTAAAAACCCTTCTGCCGAAATCCGGGCGGGCGCGCTTGTGGATAAAGCCGGACTTAAAGGCACGAGCATCGGCGGTGCCGCAGTTTCCGAAAAGCACGCTAATTTCATAATCAATACCGGAGCGGCGAGCGCGGAGGATATTGTGATGCTGATCGGGCTTATCAAGGAGCGGGTTCATCGCAAGTTTGATGTCTTCTTGGAAGAGGAAATTCAATATGTCGGATTTTGAAAAGTTTATAAATTTTGTAAAAATTGGAATATGCGTTTGAAAATCAAATCCACCGGTTTCGCCCTGATGCCTTCCCTGGAAACGCTCGCCGCCCAGAAAATTCTAAAGCCGCTGGAGAGGCGGGTGGGGCAGAAACTTCCCGTGGACACGGTGGTTGACGTTGAATTTGCCAAAACGACCCGCCATCACCTGGAGGGGAAAATTTGGAAATGCGAGGTTAATTTTCCGATGCCCGGCGAGAGGCGCACGATCTATGTGGAGGCTTTGGCCGAAAGTTTGGAAGCGGCCATTGACGGCGCCAAGGACGAATTGGAGCGGCAAATCTCGGCGCAGAAGGGAAAAAGATTCTCAAAGTTTCTGCGGGCCGCGCGGAGCGTCAAGGAGGAATTCCACATAACTTCCCTGGCCAGGCGCGCTAGCAGCATTTACCGCTGGGTTCGGAGGAAATAACCCGCTATGGGCGTTTTGACGGGCATTTTCGGTGATGCCAACGAACGGGAAATAAGGAAGCTTGGGCCCTTGGTCGGGAAAATTTCCTCCCTGGAAGCGGAGTTTGAAAAACTTTCCCGAGAGGAACTCGCGAATAAAACGGCGGAGTTCAAAAAACGTCTGGACCAGGGCGCTGGCCTTGATGATTTGCTGCCGGAAGCTTTTGCCGCGGTCCGCGAAGCGGCGAAGCGGACGCTGGGCCAGCGCCATTTTGACGTTCAAATGCTCGGCGGGATAGCGCTGCATCAGGGGAAAATAACGGAGATGAAAACCGGAGAAGGAAAGACTCTCGTCGCGACTCTGCCGGCTTATCTTAACGCGCTTTCGGGTCCGCCAGCTGGCGGAGGCGTGCACGTGGTTACGGTCAACGATTATCTTTCCCGGCGCGACGGGGTCTGGATGGGGCAAATTTACCATGCCTTGGGGCTTGCGGTCGGGGTTTTGAACCATGAAGCGAGCTTTCTTTACGACCCCGCTCATGAAGCGGTGAAAGCAGAGGACGCGGCGCGCGACACGCTGGGTTCTTTTAAGATTGTCCATGAATTTTTGCGCCCCTCCACGAGACGCGAGGCCTACGCGGCCGACGTGACCTACGGCACCAATAACGAATATGGCTTTGATTACCTTCGGGACAATATGGCTTACGCTCCGGAGCAAATGGCGCAAAGGGGGCATCACTTCGCGATTGTGGACGAGGTGGACTCCATTTTGATTGACGAAGCGCGCACTCCTTTGATTATCTCCGCTCCCGACGAGGAATCGGGCGAGCTTTATCGCGTTTTCGCGAAAATCGCCCCCCAGCTCAAAGAAGGCCCGGATTACAGCGTGGATAAAAAATTCCGCGCGGCTTCCATCACCGAAGAGGGGATTGAAAAAATAGAACGCATCTTGGGAATTACGAATATCTATACCGAAAAGGGCGTTAAATACGTGCATCACCTGGAGCAGGCCCTCCGCGCTCAAGCGCTGTTTGGGCGCGACAAGGATTACGTGGTGAGGGGAGGCGAGGTGATAATCGTGGACGAGTTTACGGGGAGATTGATGCCCGGGCGCAGATGGTCCGAGGGGCTCCATCAGGCGGTGGAAGCGAAAGAAGGGGTCATGGTTCAGAAGGAATCGCGCACGCTCGCGACCGTAACTTTTCAGAATTATTTCCGGATGTACGAAAAACTTGCCGGCATGACCGGAACAGCTTCCACTTCGGCCGAGGAATTTCACAAGGTGTATAATCTCGACGTGTTGGAAATCCCCACCAACAAGCCGATGGTGCGAATTGACCATCCCGACCGGGTTTATCAGACCGAGGCGGGAAAATTAAAAGCGGTCGCGCAGGAGCTCAAGGAACGCCACGAAAAAGGCCAGCCGGTTCTGGTGGGGACTATCTCCATTGAAAAAAACGAACGGCTTTCGGAAATCTTGAAGCGCGAAGGGGTGCCGCATGAGGTTTTGAACGCCAAAAACCACGAGCAGGAGGCCGAAATCATAGCGCAGGCCGGAGGGATTGGCAGGGTTACTCTTGCAACAAATATAGCCGGAAGAGGCGTTGATATAATTCTTGGAGGCAATCCACCTGATCCCGAAGGAGCTCGACTGGTGCGAAGCTCCGGCGGCTTATTTGTTCTCGGCACGGAACGCCACGAGGCCCGCCGCATTGACAATCAGCTTCGCGGCCGCTCCGGGCGGCAGGGCGACCCGGGTGAAACCAGGTTTTTTGTTTCGCTGGAAGACGAGCTGATGCGGATTTTCGGCTCCGAGCGGGTTAAAAACATGATGGGCAAGTTGGGAATTGCCGAGGATGAGCCGATTGAGGCGAAGCTCGTTTCCAAGGCGATTGAATCGGCGCAGGAGAAAATAGAAGGTTTTAATTTTGACGCCCGCAAACACGTTTTGGAATACGACGACGTGATGAACAAGCAGCGGAAGGCGATTTATGACCGGCGGAAGAAAATCCTGTTCGCTTCCGCGGATGGGATACAAGAAATCGCGAAGGAGACTTTGGCCGAGGACGAATACATGCGCTCCTCGGTGCGCCTCCGCGCCTACGGCCAGAGAGACCCTTTGATAGAGTATAAAAACGAAGCCATTCAACTTTTCAGACAATTAGAAGCTTCAATTAAACTGCAATTTTCGCATTTGGCGGAACATTCAAATGTGCAACATCCGATGATGCACAATGCCGAACCTGTCAAACATTCAATGTTTGACAAAAAGAAGGTTGGCCGCAACGACCCCTGCCCCTGCGGAAGCGGAAAGAAATATAAGAGATGTCATGGGAAATAATATGGCTATAAGACCACAATGTGATAAATGTAAAAAGGAACTCAAGGAATTCGGGGCGATTTTATTGAGTCCGCCAGGCAAGAAAAATTTAGTAAGAAAATTTCACTTGTGTAAAAAATGCTACCGGCAAATAAAAAGGATTGCTTTTACAGAAAAAAAGTAGTATAAGTAAAGTACTTTTATATGTGGAAATTTTTGGCGAAGCGGTGGATTATTTTGGCGGCCGCGGTTTTAGTCCTTGTCGCGGGAGGTTTTTGGTATTTTAACAAACCTGTTGCTTCGGATTATGAAAGTGTCCCTGCCAGGCGCGGCGACATTCTCCAGGAAGTGAGCGTGACCGGGAGAGTTAAGCCCTCCCAGTCCGTGGAGCTGGCCTTTGAACGCGCGGGGCGCGCGGTTTGGGTCGGTGCGAGAGTCGGCGATAAGGTTTGGGCGGGTCAAATCTTGGTTTCGCTCTATAATGCCGATCTGAAAGCCCAGCTTGACGAAGCGGAAGCGAATTTAAAAGCGGAGGAAGCCAAACTCGCCGAACTTCAACGCGGCTCAAGGCCTGAAGATATTGCGATTCAGGAAGCGAAAGTCACCGAGGTGCGCCAGGCCTTGACCGACAAGCTCCGCGACGCTTACACCAAATCTGACGATGCCGTGAGAAATGAGATAGACCAGTTGTTTTCAAGCCCGCGAAGTTCCAATCCCAAACTGAATTTTCCGGCAGACGCCCAGCTGGCGAGCGCCGCCGAACTTAAGCGGGTTTTGACGGAAAATATTTTGAATTCGTGGTTTTTGTCTTTTGATTCCCTGGCGGCGGGTTCGGATCTGGAATTGTTCACGGCTGAGGGTAAGCGGAATTTGGCGAGTGTGCGCGAATTTTTGAACGAGATAGCTCTTTTAGTGAATGATTTGAAGCCCTCCAGCTCCCTTTCTCAAAGCGTCATTGAGGGCTATCGGGCGGATATTGGGACGGCGCGGACAAACGTGAATACCGCTGTTAACAATCTCTCGTCCGCCGAATCGGATTGGCTTATCGCCCGGCGGGAACTCGCGCTCAAAGAAGCCGGCACCTCCAGCGAAGAAATTGGCGGCCAACAGGCGAAAGTGGCGAAAGCTCGGGCAGGCGCCGATAATATCAGAGCGCAGATCGCAAAGACCGTTCTGGCCGCTCCTTTCGGCGGAACGGTCACGAGGCAGGACGCGAAGGTTGGAGAAATAGTTTCGGCCGGCGAGGGCGTTACGGCGCTGATTTCCGAGGCGGAATTTGAAATTGAGGCCGCGGTGCCGGAGGCCGATCTCGCGAAAATTAAAGTTGGAAATTCGGCTCGGATTACCCTGGATGCCTACGGGTCGGATGTGAACTTTGACGCGAGGGTTGTTGCCATAGACCCGGCCGAGACCATGGTGGAGGGGGTGGCGACTTATAAAACCACTCTCTTGTTTGCGGTACGGGACGAACGGATTAAATCCGGCTTGACCGCGAACGTGGATATTTTCGGCGAAAGGCGCGGGGGCGTGATGGTCGTTCCCCAGCGCGCGGTGATTTCGAAAGACGGCGGGAAATTCGTGAAAGTTCTAAGAGGCGGAAAAATTGAGGAAACGAAAGTCGTCGCGGGGCTTCGCGGTTCGGACGGGAACATTGAGATTATCTCCGGTGTTTCGGAGGGCGACGAGATTCTTATTTTCAGCGAATGATGCCTTTGCTCCAGGCAAAAAATTTGGGGAAGGTTTATGAGGAAAAAGGGATAAAGACCCAGGCGCTGGCCGGAGTTTCTTTTGAAGTCAATTCCGGCGATTTCGTCGCGATCATGGGGCCTTCCGGTTCCGGCAAATCCACCCTGCTGCATATTTTGGGATTTTTGGACAGCGAATCTTCCGGAGAGTACCGTTTGGACGGCAAAACCGTACGTGATTACGGCGGGGACGAGCTCGCGCGAATCCGAAACAAAAAAATGGGCTTTGTCTTTCAGGCCTTTAATCTTTTGCCGCGCCTCTCGGTTCTGGAAAACGTGAAACTGCCGCTTTTCTATTCCGCCGTGCCGGAGGAGGAATGGGAAGGGCGCGTCCTTAGGGCGATTGAAGCCGTCGGCCTTTCGGAGCGGAAAAACCACGAAGCCGCGAAGCTCTCGGGAGGCGAGAAGCAGCGGGCGGCCATTGCCAGGGCTCTGGTCAACGACCCGCAGATAATTTTTGCGGACGAGCCCACCGGAAATTTGGATTCCAAATCCGGAGGGCAGGTGATGGAAATAATCCAACGGCTCAATGAAGAAGAAGGCCGCACCGTAATTTTAATCACGCACGAAACTTATACCGCCCAGCATGCCCGGCGCGTGATTGGGCTCTGGGACGGGAAAATTGTTTCGGATAACTGGGATTTTAAAAAACAGCCATGAAATTCAGCCACGCCGTAAAAACCGCCATCGCGGGGCTTGCCAGCCACAAATCCCGCTCCGTGCTTACGATTCTGGGGATAGTCATCGGAGTCGCGGCGGTCATTTTGGTTGTTTCTCTCGGAAAAGGGGCCCAAAATTTGATTCTGGGGCAAATTCAGGGGCTTGGCTCCAAAACCATCGCGGTCCTGCCCGGGCGCGAGCCCAAAGGGCCCTCCGACATCGCCCAGACCTTCTCGGATTCCTTGAAGGAAAAAGACCTTGAGGCTCTGCGGCGCAAGGACAACGTGCCGACTCTGGAAAAAATAATGCCGGTGGTTTTCGGAGGCGCTTCCGCTTCTTACGGGGATGAAACCTACCGGCTGACGATTTTGGGCGTTTCCGGACTGGTGGGCGAAATTTTTGACCTCCGCCCCCAAACGGGGGTTTTTCTGACGGAAGACGACGTCAAAAACCGCGCGGCCGCGGTTGTAATCGGCGCCAAGGTGAAGGATGAGCTTTTCGGCGAGTCCGCGGCTTTGGGCGAAAGAATAAAGATAAAAGGGCGGAATTTCAGGGTGGTCGGCGTTCTTCCGAAAAAGGGCCAGGTTTCTTTTTTCAATTTTGACGAGATGGCGCTGGTCCCTTACACCACCGCCCAGCAGTATATTTTCGGCATAAAGTATTTTCACCGTTTCATAATCCAGCCCTCTTCCGAGGAGGAAATTGGCCGCACCGTTCAGGACGTTAAAATCACGCTTAGAAATTCGCACGGCATCTCCAGCCCCGACAAGGACGATTTTTTTGTTGAGACCCAGGCGGATTTGGCCGCACGACTTGGCACCATTACGAGCGTTTTGACGCTTTTTCTCGCGGCCATCGCCGCCATCTCGCTTTTGGTGGGCGGCGTGGGGATTATGAACATCATGCTGGTCTCGGTCACCGAGCGGACGCGGGAGATTGGGCTCCGCAAAGCCGTGGGCGCCACCAACCGCGACATTTTGAATCAGTTTCTGCTGGAAGCGATAATTTTAACTTTAATCGGCGGGATTGTCGGCGTTTTCGCGGGCGCGATTCTTTCATTCCTTTCGTCTTTGGCGCTTTCAAATTTTGCCGGGCTGAATTGGACTTTTGTTTTTCCGTTCTCGGCGGCTTTTCTCGGTCTTCTGGTTTCGTCTTTGGTTGGGCTCGTTTTTGGCCTTTATCCCGCGCGCCAGGCCTCTTTGAAAAGTCCCATCGAGGCCTTGCGGTATGAATGATTTTTGCTATAATTTTCTAATCCATGTCCATTAAATTTAAGCTTTTAACCAAGCCGCAACCGAGGAATATTCCTTTGGTCTTTTTCATGTTTGAGGGGGACGATATCACGGCCTATTCGCTTTTTAAGTTTTTGGGCGAAGAGGAAAAAGAATACCTCAAGAAAATAAAAAAATCCGTAAATCCCAAGGAAAAGGAGGTTAAACTTTTTACAATGCCGGAAACGGGGAGAAAAGTTCTTGCGGTAGGAGTTTGTAAAAAATCAGGATTTTCTGCCTCCAAAGCCGTTTTGTCGGCGAGAATAGCCGTGCAGGCGGCCAAGAAGGAAAAAATAAAAAAATTCGCTTTTTGGGCGGCGCCGATGGATGGAGCCGAGACCACGCGGAAATTTTATGAAGCGGTGGCCGTCAATGCCCTGATGGCGAATTTTGAATTTACGAAATACAAAACCCCGCCCAAAGAAGGTTTTGGCTTTGTTGAAGAAATACAGGCGCTCGCCGCCAAACCTGATAAAAACATTATGGAAGGTTTCCGGCGCGGCGCGATTGTCGGCGAGGAAGTTAACGCCACGCGTGAGCTTGCTTCCACGCCGGGAGGGGATATGACGCCGCGGATTTTGGCCGAGGCGGCGAGAAAAGTCTCAGTAGGGACTGGAATTAAAATAACGATTTTTGACGAAAAGAAAATAAAGACGCTTAAAATGGGCGGGGTTTTGGGGGTTTCAAGAGGTTCGGATGAGCCGCCGCGTTTTATCGTGATGGAATATCTGAAGGGACCAAAGAGCGGAAAACCGATAGTTTTGGTCGGAAAGGGCGTTACTTTTGACACAGGCGGGCTTAATCTGAAACCGGAGCAGGCGATTTATGAGATGCACATGGATATGTCGGGCGGGGCGGCGGTAATCCACGCCATCTGCGCGGCGGCCCGCCTGAAACTGAAGAAAAACATCGTAGGGCTTGTTCCCGCGGTTGAAAACATGCCTTCGGGTTCAAGCTACCACCCCGGCGATATTTTGCGGACAATGTCGGGGAAAACAATAGAAGTTTTGAACACTGACGCGGAAGGGCGGATAATTCTGGCGGATGCCCTTTCGTACGCGAAAAAATATAATCCGGAACTTGTGGTGGATGTGGCCACGCTTACGTCGGGCGCCATAGCCGCGCTTGGCCAGCGCTATACCGGGCTTTTCACCGCGGATAAAAAACTGGAAGAGCGTTTCCGGAAATTGGGCGAGGAAAGCGGGGACAGAGTCTGGCCCTTGCCGCTTTCGGAAGAATACGAGGAAGAAATAAAAGGAACTTTTGGCGACTGGGCCAATATCGGGAAGAACCGCTATGGAGACGCTTCGCGGGCGGCGGTTTTCTTGTGGCAATGGGCCAAGGAATATCCCTGGGTGCATTTGGATATCGCGCCCCGCATGACCACGATTGAAGGGGAGTATCTTGCCAAAGGCGCGGCAGGCGCTCCGGTGCGGTTATTAACACGACTTTTGGAAGAGTTCTGACCGGACTTCGGTCTGGGCCTACTGCGTTTTGGAAAATAAAAAGGCTCCGGAAAAGCATAAATGCTCCGGAGCCTTCAGATGGGGATTCGGGAATGCCTTGCCTTGGCAGCCGGTAAGTCCTTATAACCCACCTCATAGGACCGTCGCGCCAAAGCCCCACCCAAGCTATTCCGCCTGTGCCAATTCCTCGGCGGTCGGCGGAGATGTCGGAAGCCTGTGGGTAGCGTCAGCC
>Ga0209211_10006949_pt1 | contig 16108 bp, 12 predicted proteins | sample RifGroA2_FD_183992 | JGI IMG/M metagenome (GOLD analysis project Ga0209211, IMG submission 183992) | Groundwater microbial communities from Rifle, Colorado, USA - Groundwater A2 (SPAdes) (version 2) | ecosystem: Environmental > Aquatic > Deep subsurface > Groundwater | place: Rifle, Colorado... | reverse complement strand
GTCTTTTAAACCGTTTGTTTACACGGTGCTTTTTACCAAAGGTTATTCCCCGAATACGATTTTGTTTGACGTGATAACTGATTTTGCTCCGCGGGCTGATCAAGAATATATTCCCAAAGATTTTGATGGCCGCGAGCGCGGACCGGTGAGTATCCGGACAGCGTTGGCCGGGTCGCTTAACGTACCGGCGGTCAAGGCTTTGTATTTGGCCGGTCTTAACACGGTTAGCGAATATGCCGGACAGTTAGGTTATACCACGCTTAGCCAAACCGAAAAAATGGGTTTATCGCTGGCCTTGGGCGGCGGAGAAGTTAAGTTGTTGGAACACACTGCCGCGTTTGGCGTGCTGGCTAATGATGGGGTTCGGCAAGAAACGATCGCGGTTTTGAAAGTCGAAAAACCGGATGGGAAAGTGCTGGAGGAATTCACCGAGGTCGCGGGAGTGCGGGTGTTTCCGGAAAACGCGGTTAGAATGGTGACGTCAATTTTGTCTGATGCGCAGGCGCGGATTCCGGTTTTTGGCGACAACAAAAATTTGAAATTAGACGATATTCCGGTGGCGGTTAAAACCGGCACGACCAATGATTTTCGCGACGCCTGGACAGTTGGCTATACTCCCTCGCTCGTCGCCGGCGTGTGGGTTGGCCGCAACGACGATAAAAAGATGAAAAGTACGATGGACGGTTCCAAGGCCGCGGCTCCGATTTGGCATCAATTTATGTCGGAGGCTTTGGTTGGGAAAAAAATCGAGCGTTTCGCAAAGCCGCAAATTACCGAAACCGGCAAACCGGTGATTGATGGCACGGTAAAATATTCGCGTCTGGTCAAACTGGATAAAATCAGCGGCAAGCTGGCTACCCCGTATACGCCGCCGGAAATGATTCAGGAAGTTGAATTTTCCGATTATCACTGCATTTTATATTACGTTGATCGCGCTGACCCGCTGGGCGCATCGCCGACAGATCCTACCATAGATCCGCAGTTTGCGAATTGGGAAGCATCAGTCAGCCAGTGGGCGGTTAAGATGGCCACCGGCGGAGCTGTTTTAGGCGGCACCGCGACCGGAGCGGCGCAAATTTTTAAGGCACCACCTACGGAGTACGACGATGTGCATCTGCCTGGAGAGGCGCCGGAAGTGGAAATTATTTCGCCACAACCCCTTGCGGTCATTAATTCGGCCTCACTATATATAGATGTTAAAGTTTCCGCCAAGCGAAATTTAGTTAAAGTAGAGTATTATGTGGACGGGATGTTTCGCGAAAGCGCCGGCGGTCAGCCTTATTCCCGGGTATTGTTTTTCGGTTCCTTGCCGGACGGGCTTCACAAAATCAGCGTTAAAGCTTATGATGCCGTTGGCAATGTTACCGTAAAAGAAGTGGACATCATCATAGAGCGCGTTAGCGAAATTAATCTTCCGGATAGCGCGGCGAATAAACCGCAGGCCACAATTATTTTTCCATCTGCCGGTGCGGAGATCGCGTCTGCCGCATTTCCGCTGTCGATTAAAATTGAATTAACCAGCCCTCAGATGGTGCGGCAAGTGAATTTATATTATAATGATAAAAACGGTAATCCGATAATGATCGAAAGCCGTGCCGCTGATCTCGAACCGGAAGTGATTTTTTCTTGGCTCTCGGCGCCGGAGACGGGAAGCTATTTATTATACGCAATTTTAATTGATCAAAACGGCGACTCTAGTCGTAGCGAAACTAACGTGACGATTCAATAAATAAGTCAACCATCGGCCATTGCCACGCGGCCGTGACAGTTGGTTAAGAAAAACTATGCTCTATTTAGCGGCTGATCATGCCGGGTTTCCTTTAAAGGAAAAAATCAAACAATATTTGGCTGAGCACCAAATTGTCTACGAGGATGTGGGGGCTTTAGAGTATGATAAAAATGATGATTACCCGGATTATGGCTTGCGTGCGGCGCAAGCGGTGGCTCGCGATCCCTTGAACAACCGCGCGGTTTTGATTTGCGGTTCAGGCGCCGGCATGTGCATTGTGGCCAATAAAGTGAAGGGCGTTTATTGCTCGCAGGTCTGGCAACGCGATTTAGCCGCCAGTGCCCGGGAACATAATCAAGTTAACGCCATTGCTTTTGGGGCGCGTTACATGAGCGAAGAGGAAGCGATTTTGTCGCTCACGGAATTTTTGAAAACCGGCGAGATGATTGATGAGCGGCACGCGCGGCGATTTAAGAAAATTCAGAAGATTGAGTCAATCAAATAACACTTGCGTTATGCGGGAAATTATTCCAGCCATTTTAGAAAAACAATTCATCGCGATCAAAGATAAAGTAGAACTTTTAGATCGCAATGTCCCAGAGGTTAAATGGGTACAGCTCGATATTATGGACGGCCGGTTTGTGCCGAATACTACCTGGCACCTGCCAGCGGATTTGACTAAATTATCCACACGGCTTAAAGTGGAGGTTCATTTGATGGTGATGCATCCGGCGCTTTTGGTGACTGATTGGTTGGCCATTCCGCTGGTGCAGAGGTTTTTGATTCACCGCGAGTCGATGGTTGATGATGATCAACTCTGGCGCTTAATAGATCGGATTAAAAATCAGGGAGCAGAGGTGGGGTTGGTATTGAATCCGGGAACGCCTGTTTCGAGCATCAAAAACTATTTGGGAGCGCTTGACACGGTGCTTTTAATGGGAGTTAATCCTGGTTTTTCCGGCCAAAGTTTTGATTGGGAAATTTTACCTAAAATAAAAGAATTGCGCGTTTTAACCAGTTTGCCGCTGGCAGTCGATGGCGGCGTTAATTTGGAAACCGCACCGCGTATCTTAGCGGCTGGCGCGAGCCGCTTGTGCGTGGCGTCTTATCTTTGGGGTAGTCAAGGCTATCGGAGGGCAGTCATGAATTTACTGGAATTGGGGGGATAAACTTGGAGTATGCTAGAAGCGAAAACTAGGGTCGCAGTCGTTACCAGATATGCCGGTGGATTTTTCGGATTTTTTTTCTTTTTGGCGAGTCTGGCAGTGGGGGTGATTATTTTGGTCGGTGTATTTTTTTTATGGGGGAAAGCGTATATTGATTTTTTGCCGGTTAATAACGCCTTCGCCGGTTTTGTCGAGAAGCCAAATCAGATTTCCGAAGTTCCGTATCGCTTGGTAAAAATTAAATTTAGTACCTGGGAAAAACGGATTGAGCTCAGTAATTACAATTTACCCGGCGTCGATCTTTGGGAGAGTTCGCCTGGTTATCTGGCGGCCCTAGCCAGCGACGACCAAATCAATATTCTTCGGGAGCAGGGTTTGACGGTAGAAATTTTATCCTATCAATCGCGCGACGATCGGCAAAATCAGATTGGCAACGGTTTTTGCGGTTTTTCTACTTATCAAGCGTGTATTGAGGATGGCGACTGCAAAGTATCCGGTTGCGCTGGCCAAATTTGCCAGGGCCAAAGCGCGCCAGATTTACCGGTTTCTTGCGAGTGGCGGGCTTGCTACGATCGCGGTAGTCAAACGGTAACTTGCGGTTGCCGGGCAAATAAGTGCAGTTGGTATTAACTTTTATCCACACTTAGTCCATTTTTATTAAAACAATTGACTTATTTTCATGCATTGCTAGAATATAACAGTATATTCAAATTTATGCGAAAAATTTACTTAAAAAATATCGTATGGAAAGAAGGGAAATATTATGTTTCCCAATGTTTAAATGTGGACGTGTCTAGCTTTGGTAAAACAAAAAAAGAAGCCTTAACCAATCTAACAGAAGCTTTAGAATTATACTTTGAAGATGAAAAACGACCGCAAATAATGAGGATAGAACGGCCGGAAGTGCTACAATCCGCATTCTGTTATGCCTAAGTTATATTCATCACGACAAATTATTAAAGTCCTGACGCAACAGGGCTTTATTTATATTTTGCAGAAAGGCATGTTAAATTTAAAAAAAAAGGGTACTACTAAATTATTTTGCATTAAATTTGTGCATAGATTAATAACGCGCAACTTAGATATAACACTTCCTCAGTCAGTATTTTTGTAACGGAGTGTTACGTCTAAGAGCAACTAATTTTATGGGAGCAGAAACGTCAAAATTTATGTTTGATGAGCGAGAGGGAGTGAATAAAGAAACCGCGTTTGATGGAACCATTTCGCTAGATAATCAAAATGCAACAGAACAAAATAGCCAAGAATTAGAAGATTTGAATTCGGCTATTGAATTTCTTTTAAAAAATGAACGCGGCACCCATACTTTATTGGAAAAAGAAAAAATATTAAACAGAGAAGAAACAATCAATAAAATATCGTCTGAAAGGGAAGGCTGGGACAAATTATTCGAACTATTGGATTTAAAAGACTTAGACATTAAGGAAATTGAAAACGGAAAATTTGAACTTAAATCCTCGGGATTAGGAAAACTATCTCCGCCCCCAGATGGTTATGGTTATAAAGGAGGCATGGCTCGCGCGATATTATTAAGAACTCTTAAAATTGATCCTACTTCCGAACCGCGCGATATTGATTTAGTAAAAATAAAAAAAACAGGACAGGAGAAGGATGTCAAGTTAGACCCAAAATTTATGTCCAGCGATGGTCATGGTATTGAAGATTTAAAGGATGACTATTTTAACACAAGGGACTTCACTATTAACGAAGCAATGATAGTCGGTGATAAAATTCAGCTAACTAAACAATGTTTATTAGATACTGTTAGGCGGATTGTGCGTTTTACAGATTTTGAAAAAAAAGAATTACATGATAATCCCCAAACTATCGGCGACGACGACAAACCTTTTGTAAGCAACAAACTTATAGCCAAAGCAGTTCGATTAGTAGCAGAAGAATTTGTACGAGGCCGTCAAATGGAAATTGCTGAAAATAGGGTTTATGAATATACTAGCGCCGACAATTTTTTTATCGCCCTACATCTTGACCATGCTTTAGAGCGAGGCATAAGCGTTGCTAGGGCCTACATTGATGGTCTTAGAGAAAAAGGAATTATTGAAAGCCACATACAAACACCATCTGATTTTATAAAAAATTACTACGAAAATATAGACGGTGACGGCTCTTTTATATTTAGGTTTGCGCCAGCCGAACAATTAGAAAAAGAGGAAAATTTTTTTAATGATTTAGCTATTGAGCAAGAAGAACAAGCTCAAAAAGACGAAAAATATAAATACCTCAATAAATATGGGCATTTAGAGAAGAAATAAAGAAAGCATAGTTAAAAGTTTACAATTCGGGGGCTCAATTCAGCTCAATTCGTCGGCCAGAGACTTGACAGAGTTTTTATTTCTGCGTATAATGACTTTTACCATTTCTTTCGCATATATATCTATGCCTAAAATCAAAATAAGTTTTTATAAAACGGGCGGTTAAAGACACGAGCATTTTTTTACATGTTGTCAGCCGCTAGCAGAGCGGCTTTTTTAGTAAAATTGATTCATTGTTTCATTGTTTCCTGGCGAGCTAAAGCAAGCGGCCAGGAAATAATCAAGCCATGAATCACTGGCGCGTTCTTTGAAAATTAAAGAAAATAAGTGAGGTAAGTTGTATGCGTCGACAAAACGACGCGCCGAAATAAAATTATAATCTAGGATTCTTGCGATATGCTCTGCATATTTAAGCAAGGGTATACGGTGGATGCCTCGACTTAGAAAGCCGAAGAAGGACGTAGCAGCCTGCGAAAAGCCTCGGGGAGGTGGCAAGCAACCTTTGATCCGTGGATGTCCGAATGGGGAAACCTATCGTTCATGAATAATGAGCGATGTCCATTGCCTAGCAATGGATGGGAACCTGGGGAATTGAAACATCTTAGTACCCAGAGGAAAAGAAATCGAATGAGATTCCCTTAGTAGTGGCGAACGAACGGGGAACAGTCCAAATTTCGAAGATGTGATTATTTGGTGACCCTTCACCTTTTTTTACACGGTTAGCCAAGCTGTGCCGGAAAGGGTGAGGGGAAGCTAAATAAGAAACAGGTGCAAGCCTAATGCATCTTTGGAACGTAATGAGGGAGTAACGTCTTTTTCTTGCATTAAAAAGAGTAAGGTCAAAGAGATTTAGTGACTGGAAATTGACCCCGCACTATTTATAGTACGGGGGCAGTGACCAGGAACTTAGTCTTGATGTTTAGTAAAATCCCGTGGAAAAGGGAGCCATAGAAGGTGACAGCCCTGTATGCAAAAAACATCTAGCCTTATCGTTATTTTTCTCGAGTAACATGGGACCCGTGAAATCCTGTGTGAAGGTATCCTGACTATAGGATAAGACTAAATACTTTCTAAGATCGATAGTGAACCAGTACCGTGAGGGAAAGGTGAAAAGCACCCCGGAAGGGGAATGAAATAGTATCTGAAACCGTATACCTACAATAACTCGGAGCCCAATTTATGCCCGCAAGGGCGTAAACGGGTGACGGGGTTCCTATTGAAGAATGAGCCAACGAGTTTACTCATTATGTATGGTTAAGTCCGACAGGACGGAGCCGTAGCGAAAGCGAGTCTTAACCGGCGTTGACTTATGGTATTCCATAAGACTAAATATAATGAGTGAGACCCGAAACCGGGTGATCTAGCCATGGCCAGGGTGAGTCCCGGGTAAAACCGGGAGGAGGCCCGAACACACCAGCCGTGCAACACTGGGTGATGAGCTGTGGCTAGCGGAGAAATTCCAATCGAACTCGGCGATAGCTGGTTCTCCCCGAAACAGTTTTAGGACTGGCCTGAAAATTAAATCCGTGGGGTAGAGCACTGGATAGAAGAGGGTGGCGCAAGCCTACCTCCTCTAAACAAACTCCGAATACGCGGACTGCCCTGACTTCGGTCAGGTAACAAATTTTCAGAGTTAGACTATGGGGGCTAAGCTCCATCAGTCAAAAGGGAAACAGCCCAGATCTTAATCTAAGGTCCCTAAATGTGCATTAAGTGTCAAAGGAAGTGAGGCGACTGCGACAACCAGGAGGTTGGCTTAGAAGCAGCCATCCTTTAAAGAAAGCGTAATAGCTCACTGGTCAAGTTTCTTTGCGCCGAAAATTTATCGGGGCTAAATGCACTACCGAAGATAAGGGTTCCGACGTTTACGTCGGAGCGGTAGGGGAGCGTTCTCTATTTAGTGAAGGAGAAGACGTGAGTCTCTCTGGAAGATAGAGAAGTGAGAATGTTGGCATAAGTAGCAAAAAGTCTGATGAAAAATCAGACCACCGAAAACTCAAGGTTTCCTGGGCCACGATGATCGACCCAGGGTTAGGCGACCCTAACCTCGCGCCTTCTCGAACACAGAGTGTTGATAATCAAGCTGAGAATCAATCTGTGCTGGAGAAGGTGCGGGGGATGGATTGCAGGTTAATAATCCTGCCCTTACTTATTTGTTGTTTATTTCTGCGCATCTTTGGCGGTTTAAGCGTATTCTGGTTATATACGTGGCTGGCGTTAGTCGGCCCGAGGTGAAGTCTTCGGATGGAACCAAGTTAAGTTGCCGGGGTGCCTAGAAAAGGAAATAAACGTTAACGAATAAGTAATCCGTACCGCAAACCAACACAGGTGAGTGGGGTGAGAATCCTAAGGTGTACGAGACAACCTCGGTTTAGGAACTCGGCAATTCAGCGGCCGTAACTTAGGAATAAGGCCTGTCCGATTTATGTCGGACCGCAGCAAAAGATTCCAGGCGACTGTTTAACAAAAACACAGGTCCCTGCTAAACCGCAAGGTGAAGTATAGGGGCTGACCCCTGGCCAGTGTCCGAAGGTCAAGAGGATGGGTGATCCCTTCAATGCAAATTGAAGGATGAGCCTTGAATCCAAGCCCGGATGAACGCCGGCGGTAACTATAACCGTCCTAAGGTAGCGAAATTCCTTGTCAGGTAAGTTCTGACCCGCACGAATGGGGTAACGGTCTGGAAACTCTCTCAACCGAGGACTCGGCGAAATTTCACAAGTCGTGAAGATGCGACTTACCCGCGGCAAGACGAAAAGACCCCGTGAAGCTTTACTACAGCTTGGTATTGAGATACGGGTCATTCTGTTTAGAATAGGTGGGAGACTTTGATTCCCCGACGCCAGTTGGGGAGGAGTCGCAATATGAAATACCACCCTGAGTGTTCTGTGTTTCTAACCCCGTCATTTGACGGGGGACAGTGTTAGGTGGGTAGTTTATCTGGGGCGGATGCCTCCTAAAAGGTAACGGAGGCGCTTAAAGGTTGGCTTGGTCCGGATGGAAATCGGACCTAAAGTGTAAAGGCATAAGCCAGCTTTACTGCAAGAGGGACAACTCGAGCAGTCGCGAAAGCGGAACTTAATGAACCGACCACTCTACATAGGAAGGTGGAAGATCAACGGATAAAAGCTACTCCGGGGATAACAGGCTGATCTCCCCCAAGAGTCCACATCGACGGGGAGGTTTGGCACCTCGATGTCGGCTCGTCGCATCCTGGGGCTGGAGAAGGTCCCAAGGGTTTGGCTGTTCGCCAATTAAAGCGGCACGCGAGCTGGGTTCAGAACGTCGTAAGACAGTTCGGTCTCCTATCTGCCGTGGGCGCATTGAGATTTGAGGAGGCTCTTCCCTAGTACGAGAGGACCGGGAAGGACAAACCTCTAGTGTACCAGTTGTTCCACCAGGGGCATTGCTGGGTAGCTACGTTTGGTTAGGATAAGCGCTGAAAGCATCTAAGTGCGAAGCCGTCTCCAAGATAAGATCTCTTAAGGTCCCGAGAGACTATCGGGTTGATAGGCTCCAAGTGGAAGTCCGGCAACGGATTAAGCTGTAGGAGTACTAATCACCTCAAATATGCATCATGTCGCGAGAATTTTAGGTTATAATTAACGCAATTTACCTCACAAAATGATTTCTTCAGTTCAGGATTTCCGGTGCTTCTAGCGAAGGGGAAACACTTCTTCCCATCCCGAACAGAGCAGTTAAGCCCTTCAGCGCCGATGATACCTCTTTTCAAGGGGGAAAGTAGGCCAGTGCCGGAAATTTTGAACTGAAGAGGGAGTCCATAATTTTTCATTTTTATTTTTTAGTTTTTAATTTTGCAACTTATGCCAATTATTAAATCTGCTTTTAAGCATTTAAAACAAACACGCAAGAAGACGGTGGTGAATGTTAAGGTTAAGCGTGAATTAAAGGATTTTGTCAAAAATGTTCGCAAAGCCGCCGAAGCGAAAGACAAAACCAAACTCCATGATTTTGCGGGCAAGATCCAAAAGATTGTTGATAAAGCGGCCAAGAAAAAAATCATCAAGCAAAATACGGCCGCGCGTTATAAATCTCGTCTGACGACTTTAGCCAACCGCGTTTTAAGCGCCTAAAAATCTCCCCTGAGTACTCGGGGGAGTTTTTGTTTTTAAAGATTGCGTTTTTATTTTTTTGCGTGTAAAATATATACGGTAAGAGCGTTTAAAAAAATGTTTAATTTTTAATTTTATGAGCATTGCCATCTCCAAATCAGCCGTACCTTCGCCGGTTCCTCAAACAGGTAAAAATATTTTAGTTTCCGGTTCTCTGGCTTATGATCGGATTATGAATTTTCCCGGTAATTTTAAGGATCATATAATGCCGGACAAAATTCATATTTTAAATCTCTCTTTTCAGGTGGAGACGGTCGAGGAAGAGTTTGGCGGCACCGCCGGCAATATTGCCTACAGTCTTAAGCTTTTAGGCGCGGAGCCGAAAATTATCTCAGCCGCCGGAAATGATTTTGACGCTTACAAGAAACATTTACTAAGTAATGGCATTGATATCTCTTACATAAACGTCGTCCCAGATAAGAAGACCGCCTTTGTCAGCGTGATTACTGATCTTGATGATAATCAAATCGGGGCTTTTTATGCCGGTGCTCTGGACTATGCAGTCGTGAGCCGTGACTTGCCCCAAGGATCAGGGTTGGCGGTGATTAGCGCCGAGTCCAAAGACGCGATGATTAAGCGAGTTGAGCTTTACAAAGAACTTAAATTGCCTTTTATTTTTGATCCGGCACAGCAAATAATTAAATTTTCCGGTGCCGAATTGGTTAGTTGTATCCAAGGGGCAAAAATGTTGATTGGCAATGATTATGAATTTGCTCTAATTTTGCGCAAGTCAGCTTTGAGTTTATCCGATATTCTGGGAATGGTGGAAATATTGGTGGTTACTTACGGTGAGCGCGGTTCTCGCATCTACACGCGCGATGGCCAAGTCAAAATCGAAGCTGTTAAGCCCGTTAAAGTAGTCGATCCGACCGGCGCTGGGGACGCTTACCGAGCTGGTTTTGCCGCTGGGTTGGTAGAAGGGATGAGTCTTACTGATTGCGGCAAACTGGGTTCCTGGGTGGCGGCGAAAGCAGTAGAATGTTACGGCGCTCAAAAACATCAATTCAAGCGCGAAGATTATTTTAATCCAGCTCCGGCCAGTGCGAGTCAACCGGCAGCTGACGAGACATTAAGTTAAACTTTAAATCCATAGGAGGGAATCAATACTTTTATGAAATTTGACATCAAAGATTTAGGACTAGCCGGTCTTGGGCGGCAGCGCAGTTTATGGGCCCAGCGGGAGATGCCGGTATTAGGTTTAATTAGTCAGCGTTTCCTGCGGGAAAAGCCGTTAGACGGAATTAAATTAGCTGCCTGTTTGCACGTTACAACCGAAACCGCCAATTTAATGGTGACTTTAAAAGCTGGCGGCGCTGATGTAGTTTTATGCGCCTCCAATCCGTTGTCTACGCAAGACGATGTAGCGGCTTTTTTAGTTAAGGAACACGGAATTCCGGTTTTTGCTATTCACGGAGAAAACAAAAAAAGTTATTACAGCCACATTCAATCCGTTTTGGCCGAGAAGCCGAACATTACCATGGATGATGGCGCGGATTTGGTCAGCGCTTTGCACAGTACGCATAAAACTTTGCCGATTTTGGGCTCAACCGAAGAAACGACAACTGGTGTTATCCGCTTGCGGGCGCTGGCCGCGCAAAACAAGTTGCGTTTTCCGGTGATCGCCGTTAACGACGCTTTGACCAAGCACATGTTTGATAATCGCTATGGCACTGGCCAGAGCACGATTGATGGAATTATTCGGGCGACAAATGTTTTATTGGCATCAAAAGTGATGGTGATTGCCGGTTATGGCTGGTGCGGCCGGGGCGTGGCGATGCGCGCGCGCGGACTTGGTGCGCGAGTAATAGTTACTGAGATTGATTCGATTAAAGCCATTGAGGCGGTGATGGACGGTTTCGAGGTTATGCCGATGACTGGGGCGGCGAAAATTGGCGATGTATTTGTTACTTTAACCGGCGATATTAACGTGATTGACGGGCATCATTTTAAATTAATGAAAGACGGCGCGATTGTTTGCAACTCCGGGCACTTTAACGTGGAATTAAATCTAGGCGCGTTAAAGATGATGGCCTCAAGCGTCAAAACCGTTAAACTTAACGTCGAAGAATATCAGCTAAAAAACGGCCGGCGCATTTACGTTTTAGCCGAAGGTCGCTTAGTCAACCTGGCCTGCGCTGAAGGCCATCCAGCAGCGGTGATGGATATGAGTTTTTGCGGCCAGGCGCTGGCGGCTGAGTATGTGGCTAAAAATCATGATAAATTAAAGCCACAAGTTTACGCCTTGCCGGAGAAACTTGACCAAGAAATAGCCCGGTTAAAGTTGCGGGCTTTAAATATCAAAATCGATTCTTTAACTACTGAGCAGAAGAAATATCTGTCGAGCTGGGAAGAGGGAACATAGGAAAATAATTTTCAATTTTCAAAGTTTCATATTCAAATTTTGATCAAGTTCGGTTATTCCCGGGCTTGATTTTTTTATTCTTCAATACTTGTAAATTTTCTTCTATACTTTTGAGAAATCTTGCTGTATCAATCCCGTCAATGAAACAAATATAAACTTTTGATAATCTTGTATTTTGTAAAATATGATCTTGTAGGGCTTCTCTTATATTTGGGCTAATTTTATTAGTGTGTTGCACAATAAAACATTCTGCGGCGTTGTTTTTTGCAAGTTTGAGCAATTGGTCACCTTTTGAACCCGCCTGATTTAGGGTCAATTCTCCTTTTTGTCCCCTTCCTTTAAACATGAATACCGTTGCAAGACGTTTATTTTTATAGGTTACTCGGTCTGAAAATAAATCTCTTGTTTCTGCGCCCCCGTCTAATTCTTTATAAGGTTCTTCTAATTTTTTTAAAAAGGCATTTTCAACGTCATCCTCTAAAAAACTGTCATTTGAAAAATCTGCAACTTCTACAGGTTTAATTTTTTTGATTTCTTTGAAATTGTCAAAATCATCTAGAGTTAAAAGAACAACTTTCTTGTTTTGTTTAGATTCAATATTTTTTGCAAAACCTATTAACTTTGCTTTATGATCTCGCATAAAATTTAAGATAGTGTTTAAATCTTGGTCGAAATTGAGCCGCATAAATGCCGAACCGGGATAATTAATAAAGTCTTCCAGTTCCAATAATAATTCATTATTTACTAAAATTACTTGGCATTTTTCGTACCACACATTTCGTTGATCTTGGATTTTTTCAATTACTTGTTGTTTTTTTGAGTTGTCATTTTTTATTAAGGCATTTGCATTAATAATGGTGTCAATTATTTTGTCGCTTTCTGAAATTATTTCTAAAATTTGATTTGTTATAGATTGGTAAGCCATGGTATTTATTTACATAGGTAGTTTGTTACAACCTTTTTGAGTTATGGGTAAAAAATGATTGTTATAATCTAGTTGTTTAGATCTGCCATTAGATCCTCGACATTATCAAATGGCCCGGCAGCTTTACCAGCTTTAACTTCCGCAAGAGCTTCTTGCAACATTTTTTCTCCGGTTTCGGACAATTCCACATAGTCTTCCTCGTCAGTTAATTTTTGTGGTTTGATGTAAATGCGTTTAGTCATTATTGATAATGCGAATTGATATCGATTATTTCGATTGTTTGCTACTAATATGTGTGGAGCGAGACAGCCCTTTTTCGAGACTAGTTAAGAACTTTTTATTATAAACCCGGCTGTCTTTGAAAGCCTGCATGATTTTTTTTGGATTTTTGATCGGCGGTCGTTGGAACTTGAGTGGTTGGGAGAGCTCAGACGGCTGGATCAACGCCCGGATTAATGCCCGGAAAAATTCGCTCCGGTTGGCAAAACCCCACTTGTCAACCAATTCGTTGATAACAGTATATTGTTCTTTGGTTAAGCTAATATTAAGTGTTTGCATAAATAAATTGATTATATTTCTACAGTCCTATATTAGCAAACTTTGGCAATGCTTGTCAAGAAAAGAAAAAGCGCGCTGAAAACCTCCTTTCGGTTAAGCGCGCTTATTTGGTTTCTATAACAATTTCTATTATACGAGTGGGTTTGGAAGTTGAAACACTACCGACGAACGCATCATTAATGAGTACGGAGCAATTTCGGCATTTAGCGCTTTTTCTATCTTTTCCACTGAGATAGATTCGACTAAGAAAGCTGCCATGTTGATTAAAAATAGAGCAATATACCATTCGTCAGATTCGTCGGATTTTTTCTTTTTTGTTTTGCCTGCAAAAATTTGTTTTTTAGCAGCTATTATTTTCTGATCAACAATGGCCAGTACTTTAATGTCTTGTTGAGTTCGTATAAGTTGCGTCAGCAACTTGCGCCTTTTATCCCAGTCTACTGTTATCAAATTGATGATACAGAGGTCAAGCTCAAACGTCAGATCTTGTATTATTGTCTGGTCTAGCGTAATAATTTGATATTCCGCACATGGAATTTCTAAATTTTCTCCAATAACTCCAATTTTTTTCATTTTTTCTCCTTTTAACTTATTCAATTATCAATCGTAAATCCTTATGTCCTGCCCGTAGCACGACGGCCAGTTTGGATAATATGTCAGACGACTCGAGATCAGAATACTCGAGGTTGTTTTTAACAACTTTTACGTTTTGTGTTTGCGCCGGATCATTTTTGCTTGGTATACCCAAGTAATAAAGATTATTTTCTTTATCAAAACGTAAACCGCCATAAAGTATCCCATCTTTTACCGGAATAATGGCAATTATTTTGCCAAATTCCAGCCCTTCGACACTATCCATAACCACAACCCTTTTCCCATTAAGTTTTTTTGCGAGGTAAGCGAGGTGTTTACTGTCCGGACTAAAAGCTAAGGATCCAATATTGTCATAAATTGCGCCGGCGATTCCATTCATTACAGCCACTTTCCACCAGAGTTTATTACAATTTTCTTTGAATGGGCAGCTGTTGTTGGGATTAAAACCGTCGCATCCATAGTAACTTTGGTAATCCCAAATATCTACACACGTCTTTCCATCTGGGCTAATCATTATTATTGCCTCCTTTTTTCAACGAGCGTTTAATGTAACCTGGTTACAGGAAACAACCAGGTTACAACTGAATTGCGTTTACCCCAATGGTAAACAATAAACTATATCAACTTTGTCGATTTAATCAATAATTCCGACTGAATATAAAAATAAGCTTGACTTTTTAGCTAAAACAAGCTATATTTGTCGTATCAAAAAGTCGTCGGAAAGAGCGACAAAAATGAAAATCCGAATACCAAAATCCGAAATCCGAAATAAATTCAAATATCAAATGTTCAAAGCTCAAATTTTTAGTTTTGTGCATTTGGTCATTATGATTTTTTTCGAATTTCGTGCTTCGGATTTCGAAATTATTATTGAATGAATCCCCGCTCTGCCCTCCAACAATTCGGCCTAACCGACAAAGAAGCCAGAGTATATCTGGCGACTTTGGAATTGGGGAGCGCGTCGGTCGCCAAAATTGCCGACAAAGCCGGCCTGCCTCGGCCGACTTGTTATGATATTTTAGCGTCACTTATCAGGCAAGGCATTGCCGCCAGTTTTCGCAAAAAGCAAATCCGTTATTTTAGCGTTGATGATCCCAAGCGCGTCATCACCATAGCCGAGGAACGAGTCAAAAGCTTACAGGAAGTATTGCCCCAGCTCGAAGCAGTCTATGGGTTGGCCCGTGAACGGCCGACAGTGCGGTTTTATCAAGGCAAACCCGGAATGAAACAGATTTTCGAAGAAATTTTAGCTGATCGGGCGGAAGTTTTAGCTTTCAGCTCGGCTGACGATTTGCTAAACTGCCTCGGCGAGTATTGGACCAAATTCGTGCAACGCCGGATTAAATTAAAAATTCCAGTCAGAACTATTCTGCGCGATACGCCTCAGGCGCGCGAGCGGCAACGGTTGGGCCAGACAGAACTGCGGGTGGTAAAATTAATACCGCCTCATTTCGCGCATCAAGGCGCAATATTTATTTTCGGTAATAAAATTTCGTTTTTTTCTTTTAGTAAAGATTACCTGGCAGTAGTGGTTGCCAGCCCAGAAATCACGGCCATTTTGCGTTCGGCCTGGGAATTTATCTGGGAGCAGGCCAGCTAAGAGGGTTATCTGGCAATTACTGCTTGGGTACTTTTGTTCTATGCCCAACGATAATATTAGTCACATCATCAAAACGGCCCGCGTAGGCAAAGGTTTGTCTATTCGGTCGTTAAGTGATAAACTAGGGGTTAGGCCGCAGGATTTATTGGAGATTGAGGCCGGACGGGGTAAGATTACTCTGTCACTTGCCGCCGAACTTGGCCTGTCATTGCCAAAATTGACCTTGATACCGGCGAAAAAAAAGAAGTCGCGCGCGCCGGTAATGCCCAAGAAGATTAGCGTCGGTTTTGTATTAAAACAGTACGAGGTGGGCGTGGCGGGATTCCCGGCTAATGCTTATTTATTATTTAAAGCTGGGCAAAAAAAAGGTCGCTCGGCACTATTAGTTGATTCACTCGGAGTCTCTAAGTCTGCCACGCAAGTGATGGCCAAGGATCATTTAAAACCAGTAGCTTTGCTGATTACTCATGGGCATTTTGATCATATTGCCGGTTGCGATTTAATTCGCCAATCTTATCCGAAAATCAAAGTTTTCCGCGCCGCTCAAGATATCGGAAACGAAGGCTTATTACCGGTGTCTGATTTTTTGGTCGAGGTCTTTAAAACGCCTGGCCATACCGAAGATTCGGTTTCTTACCTGGTTGAGGGCAAAATTTTATTTACCGGGGATACGTTATTCGCCGGTTCCGTGGGTCGGCCGAACTTTGATTATCAACTTTTACTCAAAAATATTCGCGAAAAAATTTTGACTTT